>Ga0137412_10004017_pt1 | contig 11773 bp, 12 predicted proteins | sample CZODoug2_1_16fun_FD_122160 | JGI IMG/M metagenome (GOLD analysis project Ga0137412, IMG submission 122160) | Vadose zone soil fungal communities from Angelo Coast Range Reserve, California, USA - CZODoug2_1_16fungal (Hybrid Assembly) | ecosystem: Environmental > Terrestrial > Soil > Vadose zone...
CGTCGAACCGCTTTCGCGATTTGAGAATCTCGCCAAGGTGCGTGCGCGCCCACGAACTGAGCGGTTCCACAGCTTCCCACAACGTGCTGCCGAGTTTGGTCAATTCATAGTCCACACGTTGCGGAGTGGTCGGGAACACTGTCCGCGTGATGAGGCCGTCCCGCTCCAATCCACGCAGTGTGAACGTGAGCATCCTCTGCGAGATACCGCCGACCAGCCGCTTGATCTCATTGAAACGCTTCGGGCCATCGCCGAGCAAAACGACAATCAGCACGGTCCACTTGTCCCCTACGCGGGCGAGTATGGAACTTAAATTGCGACAGTCTTCGCTCGCGGGATTGAGGAGATGGACGGGCATGTCGGTGTGCTCAGGTATCAGATCTGTGCCTTCTTGCGAACACTATCACCAGTACCTATATTAGACCAAGTCTTATTTTGATACCGGTTTAAACAAACAGGAAGGACCTAAGGCATGACCGTCATTTCCGTCATAGTTGGAAGCACCCGCGAGGGCCGTTTCTCGGAAAAACCTGCAAAGTGGATTTTGCAGCACCTGAAAAAGCGCGAGGGTGTCGATGCTCGGCTACTTGACCTGCGCGACTTTCCGATGCCGTTCTTCGATCAGCCCGCAACGCCGGCGATGCCGGGTCGCACGCCTTACAAGAACGAGGTCGTACAGAAATGGACGGCCGCGATCGCGCAGTCGGACGGCTTCATCTTCGTTACCCCTGAATACAACTACGGCACCTCTGCGGTGCTCAAGAACGCGATCGACTGGGTTTATCCCGAATGGAATCGCAAAGCGGCCGGCTTCGTGAGCTATGGCTCCGCCATGGGGGTACGCGCGGTCCAGCAGCTGCGCGAATCGGCGATCGAGGTTCAGCTGGCCCCGATTCGTTCATCGGTCCACATCCCTGTCGCCACGTTGTGGGCTCACTACACCGGCGGCGATGTCGACGCGGGACTGGCGGAGCTCGAGACGCCGGCCGGCGCGATGATCCATGATCTGTTGTGGTGGACCACGGCATTGAAGACGGCGCGAGCCAGCGGGTCCTGACTCACCGCCTTGCAGCGGCTCCAATTCCCGCCATTTTTTAGAGGAAACCCCAATGCTCCATGACCCAGTTAAATTACCACCGCCGCGCCTGGCGCGGGCGATAGCACGGCGCACGCGTGGCCAAACACACGGCCCGGTTACACGCTTGATGAGCCCGTCCGATTTCGGCGCGATCCTGAAACCATTCGTGTTTCTCGACCTTTTCGACCACGAGGGTCCACCGTTCGACGGGCCACTCCATCCACATTCGGGTATCGCCACCCTGACTTACGTGGCGGAAGGCGTCGTCAGCTATATTGACCCGGACAACGTGAGGGGCACACTACCTGCCGGCGGAATTGAATGGATGCAGGCGGGACGCGGCATGTGGCACGGCGGTGGTCTCGACAAACCTGGCCGGACGCGCGGTTTTCAGCTGTGGATTGCTCTGCCGCCGGAACTCGAATTGGGTCCGACGATAAGCCTCTACCAGGGCCCGGAAGATGTGCCGCAAGCCGGTCCGGCGCGCGTGCTCCTCGGCAGCTACGGGTCCGTATCGAGCGTCATCGCGCGTCCTTCGCCGATCAACTATCTCGCGGTACGCCTGAAGGCCGGCGAGCGCTGGCTTTACGATCCCCCGACGGGCCACACCGTCCTTTGGACCGCCATCGCGTCCGGCATCGTGTCGGTGCCTGACGAACTGCAGCGCGGGGTCCTCGCGGTTTTCGAGCAGTCGAGCAAAGCGGTCGAATTCAAAGCGCTGACCGATACCGAATTCGTTCTCGGCTCGGCAGCTCCACACGAGCACGATCTCGTCTTGGGCTACTACTCGGTTCACACGACGCCGGACGCGCTACGCGATGCCGAAGCGCACATCTCTTCAATCAAGAGGGGAACACAACCTCATTCATAGGGCTTTTCGATATATGCGCGACATCCAAGTACTCAAATTGTCTCGAGGGGGGCGCCGCACTTAATCGGTTAAGGCTTCGGCTGCGATCTCAAAGGAGTGTAGGCGCGCAGCGTGATCAAAGATTTGAGAGGTGATCATCAACTCATCCGCGCCGGTCTGCTTGATGAAATTGTGCAGATCCGTGCGCACCATCTCGGGGGTGCCGATCGAAGCGCACGACAATACCTGTTCGAGAATACCTCGTTCCTGCGGGCCGAGACCCTCGACGTAGCCGTCGGCGGGCGGCTGGAGTTGCGAAGGACGGCCGCTGCGTAAGTTAACGAATGCCTGCTGCATCGAAGTTGCCAGGAATTTCGCGAGCTCCATAGAATCGGCACCGAATACGTTAAAGCCCAGCATCACGTAAGGCTTGGCAAGTTCCTGCGAGGGCCGAAAGCCACTGCGATACATCTCGATTGCCGCCATCATCTGCGCCGGCGCAAAATGCGAGGCGAACGCAAAGGGGAGCCCAAACGCTGCGGCTACCTGCGCACCGAACAGGCTCGAGCCTAAGATCCACAGTGGCACGTTGAGACCGGTTCCAGGCACCGCGCGCACCGCCTGTCGGGGCGAAACCGAGAAATAATCGGCGAGCTCCTGAACATCGCGCGGAAAATCATTCGGGTCTGAGGACAAATTGCGGCGCAACGCCTGCGCAGTGCGCTGGTCGGAGCCGGGCGCTCGACCCAGACCCAAATCGATGCGCCCGGGGTACAGTGATTCAAGCGTGCCGAACTGCTCGGCAATCACGAGCGGGGAATGGTTGGGCAGCATGATGCCACCGGCGCCGACGCGAATCGTGGAGGTGCCGCCGGCAACATGGCCAATCAGCACGGCGGTCGCCGCACTCGCGATTCCCGGCATCCCGTGATGCTCGGCGAGCCAAAAACGCCGATAACCCCAACGCTCGGCATGGCGCGCCAGGTCGAGCGTGTTCTTAAAAGAGCGGGCCGCGTCGCTTCCCTGTGTGATGGGCGCGAGATCAAGGACGGAAAAAGGGATCATGCAGGGTAGGGTGGGGGCACTGTCAACCATTCTCAACCGCTGGATTTAGCCAAATACATCAAGGTCTTTTCCCTCGAGCGAATCCCCAGCGAGCCTCATGCTAGCAAGGCCGTCTTGATCGTCGCGACCGCTTTACTGATGATCGTCGCTGCGACCCTCTATGGCACTCCAAAATCGATGACCATATCCTTCAACGGCAGCTCATGCGTCCAAGTCTGCCAAGCGTCCCCGGTCTTGGCGCGGTAATGATCGATCAGATAGGGCAAACCTTCACCGGCCATGAGTCTGGACGAAGTAGTAATCTCGAAGTGCAAGTGCGGCTCGCGCGCATCACCGGAATTGCCAATCAGCGCTAATGTTTGGCCGCGCTGCACATGGTCTCCGACCTTCACCCGCAAACTGGCCGCTTCCAGGTGAAAGTAATTCGCGAACTGCCCGTTACCTAAATCAAGGATGATGATATTACCGGCGTGCGTATCCATGGTGAGCGGAACCGCGGGATTGAATCCCTGATGTCCCGGCGTATTGTGCCCAGGCACATTATCCGGAAGGCCGTCCTTGACCGCCACGACAGTCGCATCGGCGACAGCCACCACCGGCTTGCCATAGGCATGATAAGAGCGCTTGTCGAGTGCATCACCCGCGAACGACGCGCCATTGTCGACCTGCGTCCAATCGATCGCGTACCGCCGAGAAATCACTGCGTGACCGTCTATGACGAAAATCCCGCGTCGATGATGGTTGTCTGCATCGTTGCTTGGCGCATCGGACGCAAGCCAATTCGTCCCCTGCACCGGGCTCCGAAGCACCTTAAGGCCGGTGTGATGCGTGCCGATGATGGCACCTTCCACTGCGGAGTCCGCCGTGAGCACCCGGTGGCGCAATTTGTTCGGCACACGTGCTCCATGCTCCACGGCAACCCACATAAACACCACAGCGCTGCCGCCGGCAGCAAGTTGGCGACTCGTACCGCCTTCATCCGCCTGCGCGCCCACCGGCTGCAATAGCGCATCTAGTTGTGCCCCTTCGAACACCGCCACCGATTCCGCGGTTACGCCGCTTGCATCCAATACTTCAACGCGACGCAGCGTGAGCGGGGCATTCCCGAAGTTCGTAAGATATAGCTCATACGTCAAATGAGTCCGCCCGGCGCTTGAAAAAGCTGTCGGCTCGAACGGCACCCGCATGTCGACCTGTAGCGGCCACGGTGTATCAGCTGCGGCCGCGGAGCGCACGTCCTGAAGAAACCCGATTGCGGCACCGGCCAAGACGAGACCCGCAACCAAAAACTTCGCCGATTTCCCGAATTGGCCAGGCATGTCTATCTTCCTTGGATCATTACTGGAACGTCCTTAATCTACGCGACGATGATCTCGATAGCCCAACACGACGCGACCGGACCTGCTTCCTCATCTGGGCGCAACGCAAATTCGATTGCGACAGCGACATCATTTAGCAAGACGGTTTGAGTCCCTTTCTCTTCGTCCACACCGATCAGAATTAATATTTTGTCTGCCGGCATCTGTGAAGGGCGATATTTCTCCCAATCCGACACGCGTGATTCGCCGTTGCCGCACGACGAAAGCTTGGCGCTTGGATTCTGATAGATCTTAAGAGCGACATCGGCGAGTTTGAGCGCCCGATCCAACGACATCTCCCCATCAAAGTCCAGATCGATCTCGTGTGAAGTCCCATCAACAACCCAATGGGTTTGAAATGCTTTGTTCGATTGCGGCGAATCACAGTGCCAATACCACGCATCGCGCCGGCAGTTGAACTGCCACCAGTGACTGGCCCCGTCCGCCGCGATGGTCTTTCGCGTCGAAATGAACGCATGCGCGCTGCGAGGATTGCGACACGGCCCGACTTCATCCAAGCGCACCGACTTCGGCAACACCTTAAGCGCCGCTGCCCGCAACGCCATCTCATCGTCCTTGTACAGCCACCAGTTCTCACATTTGTACGCACCAGCAGACGCAATCGCCGGTACCGCGACCCCCAACAGAACGCTGAGGGTGAACGCCGCACCGATTCCAAAACAGACCCAAGAGCCTGCTGACATGCCGCGCCTGATCATCGTTAGAGAATAGCGGGACCGACGACAATACGCCTATCGCTTTCTTGATCACAAAGGAGACATCGAGAGCGAGAGGGCAGGGCGCGCTCGAAAGGACTCAATTCGACCAGCTTTGCCGCTAGCGAAATGTCTCCAACCGGCCGCCGAAATCGCTTCGATTGACAATGATGACTATTTATAGTCACACATGGTCATGAAACAAGTACGCATTGCCGAACTCAAGGCGAGGCTTAGCGAATTCCTGCGCGCCGTACAAGGCGGCGAATCTTTCGCGGTTCTCGATCGCAATACTGCCATCGCACAGATCGTGCCCTTGCGCGAGCGGCCTGGTATTCGAATCCGCAAACCGGCACTCGGATCCCCGACGCCGAACAAAGTTGCTTTGCCAAAATCACCGCAACTCAAAATCGACGTCCTCGAACTGCTGCTTGAAGAACGTCAAAGCCATCGATGATCGCCTACGTCGACTCATCGGTACTGCTGCGCGTGGCACTCGGGCAGTCGAATGCACTGCCCGAGTGGCGCGATATCGAGCGAGGCGTGTCGAGTGCGTTGGTAACGACCGAGAGTCTGCGCACCTTGGACCGCGTCCGGCTGCGCGTGAATCTGTCCGACATTGAAGTCGCGAGACGCCGCGCGACGATTCTCTCTCTCATCGATTCGTTAGAATTGGTCGAAATTGATTCGGTCGTTCTCGAACGCGCCGCCCAACCTATGCCGACCGAACTCGGCACCCTTGACGCGATTCATCTCGCATCCGCCCTTCTGTGGAAAGACGCGCTCGGCGCTGATCCTGTCATGGCTACTCACGACAAAGCGCTCGCGCTCGCAGCATATGCCCACGGCCTTAAGGTATTGGGAATCTAGCCGACTACCTCTGCCGGCGCCGGTACCGAAGTTGGTTCGCTCGAATAGCTTGACTTTGATCCGTGTCGGTAGTACTTTTTGACTACCCAGTGATGCAGGGCGTCATCCATGTCTGCCACCAGCCTCAAGCTTCCCGAAGGTCTCAAGCGTCGAATCGCACGACTCGCCGGCGCCGCTAATAAAACAGCGCACGCCTTCATGGTCGAGGCATTGAGCAAGGAGGCAGATCGGGCGGAGATTCGCGAGCGATTCGCGGATGATGCGGCCGTTTCAGAGACGGAAACCATGGAAAGCGGCAAGGCCGTTCCGCTAGCAGCCGCATTTGATTATCTGGAGGCTCGCGCAGATGGAAAGGCGGTCCGCCGTCCACGAGCGCGAACATGGCGCGCGTCCAGATAACGACTCGAGCGCTCACCGATCTCGAGCGTTTATTCGAGTTTCTTGCTGACCACAACCCAAAGCTTGCGCGTGAGCGGATGCTCAGTGTTCGGCGAGCTTTCGAACTACTCTCCGATCATCCGTTGCTGGGCCGCCAGGCCGAAGACGGCCGGCGTGAGTTGATACTGTCGCGCGGCAGGTTCGGCTACATTGCGAAATATCGTTGGGTGCCCTCCGAAGATGTCGTGCTGATTCTTGCGGTTCGACATCAACTGGAGGCGGGGTACAGAGAGGAATAGGGCCAGAAATGTCGCGTCGAAGTCGCTGGCGAGAACTGTTGATCCCCTTCGGACATTCCGGATACGTCGCGCCTTTTGAAATTGAGGGTGATCCCACTGTGACGCGGCCGCTCGTGTCTTCCAGTACGCTAAGGCCGAATCGAGTTGCGTAGTGGGATTGGATTCCAATGCGTTGAAGTAACTGGTTGGCTCTGGATGTCCCGGGACTCCGGATGGACGAGAGATGTTGCGTCAGACATTAATAACTCTTCTCAATAGTCGAGTAGACGCCGCGCTCACGGCCGCCGGCTGTGTCGATGCTCCCGCCAATGTTCAGCCTGCAGTTCGTCCGGAATTTGGTGACTATCAAGCCAATGGCGTGATGACGGCTGCCAAAGGGCGCCGAATGAACCCACGCACTCTCGCGCAAGCGGTAGTTGAGCAATTGGATTTGACCGGCATTGCGAGCAAGGTTGAAGTTGCGGGTCCTGGCTTTATCAATATCACCATCGCCCCGGAATATCTCGCGCGCTGCTTGATGTCGGCGTTGGGCCGTGCCGACCTCGCGGTACCGCCTGCGGCGAGGCAGCGAGTCGTCATCGATTATTCGTCGCCTAATCTTGCCAAGGAAATGCACGTCGGTCATTTGCGATCCACGATCATTGGCGACTCATTGGCACGAGTATTGCGGTTTCTAGGGCACGATGTTATTCCGCAAAACCACGTCGGTGACTGGGGAACGCAATTCGGCATGCTCACTGCGTACACGGTCGACACCGAACAGAGTGGAGATGGCGGCATCGCACTGGCGGATCTGGAGGAATTCTACAAACGCTCCAAACAGCGCTTTGATGAAGATCCAGACTTCGCGGATCGCTCTAGGGACTATGTAGTCAAGCTTCAAAGCGGTGAGCCCCGTGTGCGTCAATTGTGGAGACGATTTCTAGACGTCTCAATGAGTCATTGTGAGAATATCTACCGAGCACTCGGTGTGGACTTGTCTCGAGCTGACGTGCATGGGGAAAGCGCATACAACGAGGATCTGAATGTTGTTGTGACCGACCTAAAGGCGCGTGGGATGGCGGTAACGAGCGAAGGCGCGCAAGTGGTGTTTTTGAATGAGTTCAAGAACAAAAATGGAGAGCCGGCGGCGTATATCGTGCAAAAGCGAGACGGCGGCTATCTCTATCCCACGAGCGACTTAGCGGCGATCCGTTATCGTGTTGGCACGCTCAAGGCTGATCGAATTCTTTATGTGGTAGATGCACGCCAGAGCCTCCACTTTCAGCAACTGTTCGCGATATCGCGGAAAGCGGGCTACGCGCCCGGAAATGTTCTCCTGGAACACGTTGAGTTCGGCACGGTGCTTGGTACTGACGGAAAGCCATTCAAGACACGCAGCGGCGATACGGTGAAACTGGCTGACCTATTGGTGGAAGCAGTTCGTCGTGCATTGGCCCTGGTAACGGAGAAGAATCCAGAGCTGCCGGAAGCGGCGCGAACGCTGATTGCTCACGCCGTGGGTATAGGCGCTGTCAAGTATGCCGATCTTTCCAAGAACAGAAAAAGCGATTACGTATTTGATTGGAACAGCATGTTGTCTTTCGATGGAAATACCGCGCCTTACTTGCAATATGCCTATACCCGGATTCGAAGCGTATTTCGCAGGGCGGGAGATTGGAGCGCGTCCGCGCCTATAACGGTAACTCATGCTGCGGAACGTCATCTGGCTCTTCAGCTGGTTCGTTTTTCTGACGCTGTTCATGCGGTAGCGCGCGATTCAATGCCCCACTATTTGGGTGGCTATTTGTATGAATTGGCAACCCATTTCATGCGGTTCTACGAAGAGTGTCCTATCCTTAAAGCAGAGGATGCAGCGCGCGCGAGTCGATTGCAATTATGCAGCCTGACTGCGGACACATTGCGAACCGGACTGCGGCTGCTTGGAATTGAAGTATTGGAAACCATGTAAGCGTTGCGTGAACCCCCAAGCGATTACCCAGGCAACTGGCACTCCAATAAGATTGAGGCGGAGTTGTCCTGCGACGCAGTTCCTACCTGAACTGCACCAATTTTTGAGTTGAGGTCATTCGCATTACAACCGGACGCGCGGCTCGGCGACTGCAATCGGCGAGCCGCGCGCTTCGTCAGTGCGTTGGAGCTAACGGCTGCAAGGCGTTTTCAAGGACGTACCCAGCGACCGACTCGCCGAGAGCCTGGCCATCGTGAGTAGCGGAGCGAAAGTGAATGCCGGCAAAGATTCGAGCATTCTGCACTTCATCGAGAGCGTTCGAAAAACTGTCAAAGGATCGAACGACGCCGGGCATCACATCCGATGTCACGCTGAAGCGAGTCCTATCGCCGAAATAATGCGCGAGCACACCCCCAGCGGCGCCGCTGACGCACGAATGCCCGGAGGGATATTCGGGATGAGCGGGTGTCGCAAACAACGGCGTCCAGGTGGGATCCGCAGGGGTTGCCGGATTGCCGTCCGTATCAGCCAGGGGAATTGCGGTGACCGGACGCCAAAAGACATACGTATACTTTGCTTCCCAACACCCAATGCCCGCGTCCGCAATGGCCAAATTCAACAGCGCCAACAACCGGGCATTTCCCAGCGTCGAGTTATGGTGCCGAGAATGCCGCCCCTCATCATCGCTTGAATCTCGCTCGCGTTCCATGAGAGAGAGCGCCACATGATTCCAGAGATAACTTGCGGTGCTCGATGCCCAGAACCAGGCGAAGACGGTTTGATCAGATGTACGCGTCGCGCTCGTCATGCTGCCCATGATTCTCGTCTCATTGAAATCCGCGGTATATCGAGCACTCGTCAATGCCGGTGGACCCGCCGGGCGAAACTGTCCCGGCGCGCTTATGACCCACGGGGTCATGTAGGCGAACTGCGGCGCAGCACCGGGTGCGAATCCCGGCGGGGTGGGGCGCCATTCACCGACACCCGTCCCTCCCAAGAAGGGCGGAGGCGCCGGTGCGAAGCCGTCGGTGCTTCGCCACGTTAAAATGGCGTTGGCGACCGTTTGGCCCCAAGCGATTCCGCTCGCGATTGCGGCGCTGTTCTCACGAGTGCCGATGGACGCGAGCGACACAGCGAGCCTTGCATCGAGCACGCTTTTCTGTGTCGGGTACAGTGCAAGCAGGGTCACGTAGGCAGCTTGCACTGCCGCCGCCTCTTGCGATGCTCCGGCGGGCGCTGCCGGTGGAACGTGAACCGGCGCGTAGCGAGGGTCGATACCGTTCACGGCATCAAACACCGCGGCCTGAACGATCGCCGCGACGCGCGTGATGACCAGCGGCGAGCTGCCGCCCACGAGCCCCGCCCGGAACAGCATCTGGTTCCAATTGGCTATCTCGTCCGTCGGTGCTGCAGCCGCGAGGGCCACGGCGGGACCGACGACGGCAAGGACGGTTCCCACAACGAGTGTTCGCAAGAGCGTTCGCATTGTCCTCTCCCTGTACTCGCATTCTTAGTGATGTCGTTCTAACGGCTTGGCAACCCAACGCCCGCCGTCCATTGGCACGAGCGAGGATGCGCCGTTTGTTTCGCGGCCACAAGTACAAGCGATCATGATATGAGCGCGCCAGCACTGCGGCGCAACACGCTGTGCAAAGCGCCAATCGCGCGCGCCGACGCTACTCAAACAGGCGATGCTCGTTTGTTAAGTGTCGACGTCAATGATTGCGCAAAGCCGGCCGACCATGCGGCCGAATGCGCGACCTCGTTGACCTCGCCAGACCGGGGCGCGCATGATCCTGACCTATCCAAAGTCGAGGGGGTCATATGGCAACTCAATGGTTCATGGAAGGTCCATGGTTCAAGAACTGCAATTGCGATCCCGGCTGCCCTTGTGATTTCAACCAGTTCCCAACCCATGATCACTGCGAAGGCATGGTCGGCATGCGAATCGACAAGGGTAACTTTGGCAGCGTCGATCTGAGCGGGCTGCACTGGGCCGGCGTGGTGCGTTGGCCCGGCGCGATGCACGAAGGCAATGGCGAGCTGCAACCCATCGTTGATGTGAGGGCCACTGACGAGCAACGTACTGCAATATTTGAGGCATTGAGCGGCAAGCATGGAGATACGCTACTTCAAATCATTGCGGCGGTATGCCCCAAGGTGCACCCGCCCATCTTTGCCCCGTTTGAGTTCACGTTTGATCTCGACTCGCGCAAAGGCCGGTTGAGGGCTGGTGCGGCGCTGGCCACCGAGGTCAATACACTCATGACCATGGGCGATAGTCCGCAGCCTTACCGGGTCGTGGTTACGATTCCGAACGGCTTTGAGTACACCGGCGATACACACGGCGGTGAGACGGCGCTCGCGGTGAGCCTCATGTCCTCAGGCCCGGTGGCATTTGATCTGAAGAATTGCCATGCGACCATGGCCTTTGTGAAGCGCGGCAGTCACGTGGGCGAAAAGCGGGTTGGCTGATTCGCGATCGCGATCAATCGCACTGACGTTACCCGCGTCGCTGATCGGCGTCGGGCTGGCCACCGTAGCGGCCACGATTTATTTGATGGGCGGCATGATCTCCGGGCCAGGTGCCAAGCTCGGCCAACTGGGTTGGTTTCTTGGCACATGGACTCTCATGATGGCGGCGATGATGCTGCCCTCCATGGCGCCGATGGCGCTCGTGTTTGCGCGCATCACCGGCGAACGCTCCAAGAGGGGTCAAGCCGTATTCGTACCGACGTGGATCTTTATCCTGGGCTATTTCGCGGCGTGGACCGCCTTCGGTCTCGCGGCGTATTTGATCGACTACTGCATTCGATTGCTGGACCTCGAGTGGCTCGCCTGGGATCGAGGAGGTCCGATTGTCGCCGGAGCCGCTATCGCGGCCGCTGGTCTTTATCAGCTGACGCCATTCAAGCGGGTGTGTCTGACGCATTGCCGATCACCGCTGGATTTCTTCTTGGGGAGTTGGCGTGGAGGCCCCGCCGGTGCACTCGGCATGGGTCTGCATCACGGCCTCTACTGCGTCGCCTGCTGCTGGGGCCTGATGCTGGTACTGTTTGCCGTGGGCATCATGAGCCTTTTCTGGATGGCCTTAGTCGCCATATTGATCGGTGCCGAAAAGGTGTTTCGCTGCGGACCTCGTCTGGCACCGATCATCGGCGTCATGCTCATCGCCTTGGGCGCATGGATTGCCGTCGCGCCTGCGAGC
>Ga0137412_10004019_pt1 | contig 11772 bp, 11 predicted proteins | sample CZODoug2_1_16fun_FD_122160 | JGI IMG/M metagenome (GOLD analysis project Ga0137412, IMG submission 122160) | Vadose zone soil fungal communities from Angelo Coast Range Reserve, California, USA - CZODoug2_1_16fungal (Hybrid Assembly) | ecosystem: Environmental > Terrestrial > Soil > Vadose zone...
TGGCCGATCGCGGGCTCGATGGGGCGATCCGGGCGCTGGCGCTGGCCTGCCCGCTGCCGATCGACGTCGAGATCTACATCCCCGGCCGGCTGCCGGCACCGGTCGAGTCGGCCGGCTATTTCGCGGTGGCCGAGAGCATCACCAACGTGATCAAGCACGCCGGCGCGAGCAAGGCCTGGGTGCAGCTGCGGTACGCGGATGGCAAGCTGTCGATGCTGGTCAGCGACGACGGCCGCGGCGGCGCGGATGCCGGTCACGGCACCGGGCTGCGCGGCATCGAACGCCGCCTGGCAGCATTCGATGGGACGCTGATGGTCACCAGTCCGCCTGGCGGACCCACTGTGCTGATTATGGAGCTGCCGTGCGAGTTGTTATCGCCGAAGATCTCGCCCTCCTCCGGGACGGCCTGATCCGCATTCTCGAGGCGCACGACTGCGAGGTGCTCGAGGCGGTGGACAACGGACCGTCGCTGGTACGGGCGCTGGTCACTCACAAGCCGGATGTGGCGGTCGTGGATGTCCGGCTGCCCCCGAGCTTCACCGACGAGGGGCTACGCGCCGCGATCGAGGCCCGCCAGCAGGTGCCGGGGCTGCCGGTGCTGGTGCTGTCGCAGTACGTCGAGCAGCTCTACGCCCGCGAGTTGCTGTCGGACAATGCCGGCGGTGTCGGCTATCTGCTCAAGGACCGGGTGTCCAACGTCGCGCAGTTCATCGACGCGGTCACCCGGGTCGCGGCCGGCGGTACCGCGATGGACCCCGACGTGATCTCGCAGCTGCTGTCGAGCCGGGCCCGGGACGAGCCGGTCCAGGCGCTGACTGCCCGCGAGCGGGAGGTGCTGTCGCTGATGGCCGAGGGCCGTACCAATGCCGCGATCGCCGGCCGGATGTTCATCACCGAGAAGGCCGTCAGCAAGCACACCAACAACATCTTCGCCAAGCTCGGGCTGCCCCCGTCGGAGGACGACAACCGCCGGGTGCTGGCCGTACTGACCTACCTCAAGGCCTGACCCGCCCGCTCCCACCGCCGACGCCCACCATCCATGATCGACATCGAGCTGCGGCTGCTATAGCAACCACCAGACGATGTCGATCATGAGCCAGTTACTGCGGGATGTCGGCCAAACCGAGTTGGTAGGCCGCGAAGAGGTCGTCGCCGAGATAGTGCACGCTGGCCAGGTCGCGCACGTGATGGTCGGCATTCACCGCCACCGAGCGACCGGCCACCTTGAACAGCGGCACATCCGACTCCGAATCGCCGTACGCCACGACGTGCCGCGCGTCCACTCCGTATCTCACCCGCAGCCGTTCGACAATCGTCGGCTTGTCCTCGAACGTGAGGATTCCCGCCGGATCCAGCGGCGCACGGAACGGAAGCGCCGGAAAACGCGAGCCCACCGCGACATCAAAGCCGTACTGCAACCAATGGTCGACGAAGAAATCCGGCGACATACTCAGCACGACCGCGACATCGCCGCGGGCGTGAATGTCCTCGACGGTATGGCGTATGCCGGTGAGCTTGGGCGCCTGCTGAAACGCCCGGGCCACGTCGTCCGGGGTGAGCGCGGACCAGCCCCGGTGCAATTCCGCGGCGAATCCTTTGGTGTCCAGCAGCCCATTCCGGAATTGCTCTTCGAGGTCGTGTAGCCACCGCTCCCCGCCTTGTACGAGCGCGATCTGCATGCTCGCCGTGGTATTCGGCAGCAGCGTGCCGTCCATATCGAAAACGTGCAGCAGCGTCATACCAGGTCGTCCCGCAGCCGGCTGTAAAGCACGCCGTCCTGCCATTCCCCGGCTCGGAATTCCGCCGCCCGGATCACGCCCTCCCGCTGGAAGCCGGCCTTCTCCAGGGACTTCTGCTCGGCGATGTTCTCGATGTGCGTGCCTGCCTGAATACGCTGCGCCGGCGTATGAAAGAACAGGTAGTCGCAGATCAGCATCTGTGCACGCCACCCGATGCCGCGCCCGCGCCATTCCGGCAACAATGCAATACCGACGTCCCAGTATTTGGCCGAACCACCGCCGTACCGACCGGAGTAGTAGCTCACGAACCCGGCCGCGACGCCCTCCTCGTCGACCTCGACCATGAGCCGGCCGGTGTCCTCACCCAGATAGCCGTCGAGGGCGAATCGGCGCGCCGGCGCCGCGGCGTCGCGAAAACCGCTCCAGTCCAGGCCGATCAACCCCGGCTCGGTATCGAATCGGCGAAACATCGCCAGATCCGCCTCCACCACCGGCCGCAGCCGGATCGCCAACTCAGCCACGGGCCTGCCCTCCGTCGACAACCGGTGGCCGCTGCGACCACGGAAACTCGATCCAGCGGTCGGTCGCCCGCCACACGTACTCGCAACTCACCGACGACTGCGGCTTTTGGTAGATCACCGCGCACCGCACCTCGGCCACGTGGTCTGAGCAGAAGTCCCGGACGAGCTTGAGCGTCGCTCCGGTGTCGGCAACATCGTCGGCGACGAGCACCCTGGCACCGGTGAGGTCCACGACGCTCGGCACCGGCGGCAGTACCACCGGCATGTCCAGCCGCTCGTCGACGCCGGTGTAGAACTCCACGTTCATCACGTGCACGTTCTTCACGCCCAGCGCATATCCCAGCGCCCCGGCGGTGAAGAGACCGCCGCGGGCAATGGACAGGATCAGGTCCGGGCGATAGCCGCTGGCCGCGATCTGCTCGGCCAGCTCGATGCTGGACCGGCCGAAGTCCGACCAGGTAAGGACTTCACGCCGATTCAGGGGCGCCAAGCGGGGCTCGGACGGTGCCAGCCAGCGGTCGAGCCAGGCCCGTACCTCGCCGAGAACGTGCTCGAGATGCCCCGCCTCGGCGAATGAATGGCCCTCCCGCGGATAGCTCACGAACCGCACCGGCGCCGGGCCGTCCCGCAACGCCCGTTCGAACCCGACTCCCTGCGGGTGCGGCACCCGTTCGTCGTTGGCGCCATGCAGGATGAGTACGGGGGTACGTGCCTGGGCGGCAAACGAGATCGGTGACCGTTCGTCGGCGGGCTCCCCCGGACCGTCCCACGGGCGGCCACCGGCCAGTGCCGCCTCCATGGTCGGCAGGTCGCTTTCCAGTACGAGGCTGCGCCAATCGCTCACCCCCGCACCCATTACCGCTGCCCGGAACCGGTCGGTCTGGGTCACCGCCCAGGCGGCGAGGAAACCGCCCTGGCTCCAGCCGGCGATCGCGAGCCGGTCCGGGTCGGTGATGCCCCGGTCGATCGCCGCATCGACCGCGGTGAGTACGTCGTCGAACTCCGCACCGGCGACGCCACCGGCGGCCAGTCGGGCGAACGCGTCACCGTGCCCGGAGCTGCCGCGGTAGTTGGGCAGCAGCACGGCATAGCCGGCGGTGGCCAACCACTGGCCCCAGGCGGTGGCGCTGGCGTGCAGGATCCGACCGGACCGGCCGTATGGCCCGCCGTGCGGGAGCACCACGGTCGGCAGCGGCCCGGCCGGCGGGTCCGGGGGCCGGATCAGCACGCCGTCCAGCGACAGCCCGTCGCCGCTCTGCCAACGGAAGTCCTCGACCGCGCCCCACCGCACCTCGGCGAGCGGCGCGCCATGCCGGCTCACCGGGCGCGGCGACTCGGCCGGGCCGGCGCAGACCTCGAACAGTCGCTCCGGTGTGGACTCGACGAAACCCAGCACCAGGCCGGTCTCGGTGCGCCGGCCGACCGCGCCGACGAGATCGCCGGGGCTGCGATAGACCACCTCGGCCGAGCCGAGCACCGGGTCGCGCAGCTCGAGCCGGGTATCGAGCCCCTCGGTAATGCGGACGAGTACCCGCCGCTCCCCCGGTATGACCACGACCGCGTCGGCGCAACGCGGCTGGTCCGGGCCGGGTCCGATCACCACCGGCGCCGCGTCGGCAGGGTCTACTGCCCAGACCGTGCTGCTCGCCACCCGTTCGCGGCCGTGCGGGCCGGCGAACACCAGCCGATCGGTCCCCCACCGCAGTCCGCCGGCCCACGGCGCGGCGGCGAGCCGATGCGGGGCACCGCCGGTGGCGTCCACTGTGTACAGCTCGGCGTCGACGAGCGAGTCGAGCTCCGGTGCCGGCGTAGCGAGGTAGGCCAGGCCGCTCCCGTCCGGGGACCAGGCCATCTCCCGTACGTGCCGGCCGGCCTCGGTCAGCGCCACGCTGGCCCCGGAGCCGACATCGAGCACCCGCAGTCGGTCCGGCCCGCCGGACTCGCCGCGGATATCAGGGCCGTCCTGATCCTCGGAATCGGCTGCGGTGTAGGCGATCCGGCCACCGTCCGGGGACCAGCGGAAGGTGCCGACGCTCTCCGCCGGCGTGACCAACGGCCGCGCCTCCCCGCCGCCGGCCGGGGCGGCGTAGATGCCGGCGGTCCCTGGCTGGTGCCGGTCGGACAGGAACGCCAGCGTCGCGCCGTCCGGCGCCCAGGCCGGCGCCCGGCTGTTGCCGCCGTGCGTCCACTGCCGGGGCGGCGCCGCACCGTCGATCGGTGCGACGAAGATCGCCGACTCGGGGTGCTCGCCCGTTCGGCCGGCTGCGGCCGCGGACCAGGCGATCCGGGTGGCGTCCGGGGACAGGTCGGGCTGCGCGGGCTGGCGCAGTTCGATCAGCAGCTGCGCGGTCAGCGTGACGCCGGGAGATTCGGGCATGACGCGACATTATCGGGCGGCTCCGATTCGCACTCAGGTTTCCAACCGGACCGGCTCTCGTGAGTGGGGCGCCGCGGCCGCATTAAAACTGCTCACGCACAGCCCTTACGTGATGGGGGATGTGGCCCTGGCTTTTATACCGGTCGCGACGAAGCCGACCGGCCAGGAGCGGCCGATCGGCTTTCGTGCGGCTTGACGATGTTAGGCGTTGACGAGGACCGGCGCGGTGCGCGCGGTGGTGGCGGTGGCCAGCCGGTCGCGGACCACCAGGATCCCGGTACGGGTGACGACCTCGGCAACGGCCATGATCACCAGCGCGGCGGTCCAGGCGGCGGAGCCGGTGATCTGGTGGTGCAGCGAGAACCGGGCAACTGCGTCCCGACCACCGTGACTGGCGTAGACCTGGAATCCCATCCGCATGCTCATGCTGACGATCCAGAGCCCGGCCGAGATGAAGCTGGCCCGGGCCAGGGCGTGCGCACCGCCATCGGCGCGGACTCGGGTGGTCAACGCGCTGGCCAGCCCGAAGCTGGTGCCGATCGCCCCGAGCGCGACGATGAGAACGAGGTCGTTGCCGGCGGTGGGAATCGAGTGCAGATAGCTGTGGGCGGCGATACCGACCAGGATCAGCGGCAGGAGCACGAAGTGCAGGTCCATCCGCTTCTCTTTGATCTGGCGGAGAACGAGGAGGATGAGGGCGGAATCGACGAGGTAATCGGTGAGGTTCATGCCAACTACTCTGGCCGTTTCGAACGCCGATTCCGTCAGCCCGCGGGTTGAACCCGGGTTGACATTCCAGCTACACCCGCCGGAGCCATGCGTTCACGTGAACGCGGTCGTACTCGTTGTTGATCATGCACGTTCCGATGCCACGTCCAAGCGCCCTGTTGTTCTCGTCTCGGTACCGCATCGGACCAAGATCATGAGTACCTGACCCTACGCAATCCGACGCTAGAGTGCTCATGATCATGGTCGTGTGGGTCTGGCGCGACACCTGCCCATGATCGGGAGAGATTGCGTACGCGATTCGTTGACAAGACCACTCCCGATCTTGGTCGCTGCAAGGATCTTCATCCTCCCGGACCGGGCCCAAATGCCCGCGAGGGGTTCGGTCCGAACAGGCTCCGAGCGCGATCCAGTCCCGCGGCACAGCACCGATCGAAGTGCGCTCTACCTCGTGCTCGCCGCTACATCACACGGTCGGGCGCACTTTGATCGGTCGGAGCGGCGGCGCTTCGACCTTATTTCGTTACTCCGGGCGCGCCTGCAGGGGTCACGGGCGGTGCCATCGAAATCAGGCTCCCCAGCTCGTCGATCTTGAGTTTCCCGCGCCGACGTCGTGCAGGTGGTGCACGATGTCATGCAGGAAATAGCGGGAGAACGTATCGACGGTAAATTCCGCGCCGTCGCTGCGGTAGCCGGTGCGGTCCCATTCCGTGCCGGTGACTCCAGCGAAGCGGGCGGCCAACGTCGCCGCGGCGGCATGCAGCTCGGCGGCGACTGTCTCCGGCTCCTGTTCGCGGTATCGGGCGGCCAGCGCAGTCTCGTCCTGATCCCAATTGGGGTAGGACGGGCCGTCCTCGGTCAGCATCAGTCGCAGTCGTTCATCGTAGATCTGGCACGCATCCCGGACGTGGCAGCCGTACTCCAGCGGCGACCAGACGTCCGGCGCGGGCCGATCGCGCACGGTCGACTGACCCAACACCTCTTGCCAGGCCACGGCATAGTCCTCGAGCCGGTCACTCACATCTTCCGGGGCGATGGTCGCTGCGTCGTAGCCGCATTCCAAGCAGGGCGCACTCAGCACCCAGGTCCAGTCTTTGGTGTCCGGGATGATCGTCATGCCGCGATCGTAAACTTGCTAACCCGACGTGTCGGTGACGCTCCACTCGGCAAACGCCACGTCGATTTCCGCGGTCAGCTGCGATTTCGCCGACGGGCCGAGGAATGAGGCCTGGACGCCGTTGCGGGCCAGCTGCGCCAGCGCCGCACCGTCGAGTCCGAGCCGGTGCGCGGCGCGATATTCGGCGAGCAGATCGGTGCCGAACATCGGCGGATCGTCGCTGTTGAGGGTGACCAGCAGGCCGGCGTCGAGCATTTGCGGGAGCGGGTGTTCGGCCAGCTCGCCGACAATCCGGGTGCGCAGGTTCGAGGTCGGGCAGACGTCCAGTGGCAGCTGGGTGTCGCGCAGGTACGCGACCAGCTCCGGATCGGTCATCGACCCGATGCCGTGCCCGATCCGCTCGGCGCCCAGCGTCCGGATCGCCGACCACACCTCGTCGGGTCCCTCGGTCTCGCCGGCGTGCGGCACGCTGTGCAGCCCGGCTGCCCTTGCCCGGGTGAATACCGGGCCGAATTGCTCGCGATCGACCTCGATCCCGCCCACGTTGAATCCGATAATGCTTTCCAGCTCGGCCTTCTGTACGAGATCCAGCGTGCGCTCGCCGACGTCGGCGCCATAATGCCCTGGGAAATCCGGCAGCCATCGCACCTGAATACCGTGCTCGCGTTCGGCCTCCCGCCGACCGTGCTCGACCCCGGCGAATACCACCTCGGCCGGAATACCACGGTCGGTATGAATGGTCGGGGTGAACGTAAACTCCACGTAACGAACGTTCTCCGCGGCGAGTTTCGCGGCGACCTCCGTGACCAGAGCGGCGAAATCCTCCTCATCGCGCAACGCACTAACAGCCTGCAGATAAACATCGATGAAATGCGTGAAATCCCGGAATTCGTACCACCGGGCCAGCTCTTCCGGCGACTGCGGCAGGTCGGCCAGGCCGTGTTTGCGACCGAGCCGCAACAGCAGCTCCGGCGGCATCGACCCTTCCAGATGCACGTGCAGCTCGACCTTCGGCAACGCCGTGATCAGGTCCTCGATAGGCATACGCACCACCCTATCCGCAGCGTCTGTGGTCATGCTGCGGGTATGCCGTGGAACGCAGCGTGGCTGACGCCCGGTCTCCGGCTCTACGGCAACGACCGCGGCGATCGTGGTCGTCAACGCGGTCGCGCCGCACGCGCTGGGCTCGGCGATGCTGGTTGCCCGGCCAGTGCAGTGACGTACGGCCGGAGCACGTCATCGACACTCCACGTCTGTGCCACGTCGCCGTCGTAGAAGGCAAGCAGCCGGCGGGCGTGATCGGCCATCGCGGTCTCGTAGTCCCAACGCCGCTCGACCAGTCGGGCCGCCGCCGCGACGATCTCGGCCAGGTCGTCACTGATACGGGCATAACTCATCGACGGCGACCGCGGCCCGTCATCCTCGACCATGGGCGGGTCGGCGTCCATCCCGTTGTAGCAGGGGAATCGCGTGCCATCGGGGATTACCGAATAGAACGGCACCCCGTTGAAATAGAACTCCTGCCATTTGTTCCCGGCGATCGAGAGCCAGGGAGTGCCGACCGCGAGCGTCGCCATGCCGAAGCCGGAATGCGGGCTGATCAACACGTCGCATTCGGCCACAACGGCAAGCTGCTCCACGATCGGGAGGTCCACCGCCTGCACTATGCCGGGTTGCATTCCGGCGAGCCGGTCGAACTCGGCCCGGCCGAACGCGGTCCGGGTCCGGCCGTCCGCGCCCAGCTTGCCGGTGAGGCAGATCGTCGCGGTCGGGAATCGTTCAAGCAGCGCACCGAGGACCAGCTCCCAGGAGCGGACGGACGGGTAGAGCGCACGCTGCCCGCTGCCGCCACCGGGCAGCACGGCAATGCGCGGCCGGGTCGGGCCGAGCATCCGATCGGCGACCCGGCGCTGGGCGATGGGAATCGGCAGCCGGAAATGCGCCCCGGCACGGTAGGCCGGTGGCTCCGCGCCGGCCGGGCCGATGCCCCGCGCACCAGCAAAACGGCGGGCAGCGGCGTCGTAATAGCGGGCCAGGCCCGGGAAGTACGTCCGCTGAGCCGGCTGCTCGGCGCGCGGGTCGGTCGCCACCCAGTCCCAGTCGGGCGGGATCGCGGCGAGTGCCGGAGCTGGGTCCAGGTCCGTATCGAGGAGGTCGACGTCGACCGGGTACACCGCGTCGATGAACGGGCACAGCCGCGCCAGCTCGACCGGCGTATCACTGTTGACGGCCAACCCGATGCGCAGCCCTGGATCGGCTTGGTGGTAGCCGTTGCACGCGTGCAGCGCCTCGATCAGGTGACCGACCGGGCTGGCATAGACGAAGTTGACCAACAGCGAGCTCATGCCGTAATCCCAGCCGATCTCGGCACGACCGGCCAACCGAATTCTGGCGGAACGCTCAGGCCGTCGGAGCCAGCAACGACGTCAGCGTGACCGCGTCGCTCATCGCCTGATAGCCCGCGTCGTTCGGGTGCAGATGGTCGCCGCTGTCGTAACCGGCGAACAGCCGCGACTGCCGATGCGGATCGCGCAGCGCGCGGTCGAAGTCCACGATGCCGTCGAAAGCGTGGGTACGCCGGATCCAGGTGTTGACCGCGACCCGTACGGCATTCAGCCCGGGCAGGTCGTCGACCGAGCCGCCGAACGGGGTCAGCGTGCCGGCGATCACCCGCACGTGCCGGGCATGGGCGAGTGTGGCCAGTTGACGCAGCGCCCCCTCGATCCGCCGCGCGCTGGTCTGATGTGGCTGCAGGCCGATGTCGTTGATGCCCTCGAGGACAATGACCGTGCGGACGCCGGGCCGCGACAGCACGTCGCGCTCGAACCGGGTCAGCGCGCTCGGGCCGGAGCCGTGGCCCGGCCCGGTACCGGCCCGCAGCAGCCGGTTGCCGCTGATACCGGCATTGAGCACGCCGTATCGCAGCGGAACGAGCTGCCGGGCCAGGTCATCGGGCCAGCGCCGATTGGTGCCGGTGCCCGAGCGATACCCGTCGGGGATCGAGTCGCCGAACGCCACGACCACGCCGCGGGCCTTGGGCAGTCGCACGTCCACACCGTCGACCAGGTACCAGCGGCGGTAGCTTCGGCTGAAAGCGATCCCGGACTGGTCACCGGTGTTGTCCCCGCTGTCGGTGAAATAGCTGCGCTGCTGGGCATCTGGGTGATACGTCACGGGACCCGGGTCAGGCAGATAGGTGCTGATCAGCAGCGTGGCCCCCGCGCGCACGGGCAGGGTCACCGGGTCGCTGACCGCCTCCGCGCCGATCGGGATCGTCGGCTCCCGGGACCCGCCGAAGGTCAGCGGGCGCATCGTCCCGGTCAGTGCCTCGGCCCGGTTGGGCGCGACGGCGATCGCGACCGTTGCGTCGCCGAGGTGCAGTGGCGCGGTGCCGTAGGCGTTGGACAGTCGGATCCGCACCGCGGTGCCACCGACGGAAAGGTGCACGAGGTTGCGCAGCGAATAGCCGGGGAATCCGATCGGGTATTGCGGATCGACGCCCGCCGGGGCCGCCTCCCAGCTGCCGACCCACGGTCCGGCGACGGTCGCGGTCCGGGCCGGGGTCGGGTCCACCAACTCCACGGCGGTCAGCGCCATCGCCCCACAGAGCACGACGCACGCAACAGAGGTACGTCGCATCGCGCTCCAATCGGACATCGGCGGGGCTCCGGTCTGCCGGGCCGAGCAAACCGCACGAGTCGGCCACTCGGCAATCGATGGGCGATAACGATTACCGAACGGCTAATCGGACCCGGTACGTCCACCACCACGGCCGGCTCGAGGGCAGCCGCCGGTCCGCGGTCGCGCGCAGCTGGGCCAGCCCGATCTCCGCCTCGGTGACGCCCGCTCCGAGCAGCGCGACCGTGCCGCCCTGGCTGCGGGCCACGGCCACCAGTCGCTCGGCGTCGCCGTCCTCGCGTTTGTGCACGGCGATGTCCTCCGCGTGCCGGAACAGCCCGCTCCGGTTGATCCGCTCGAGGTGACCCTCCTTCGCCGCGTATGGCGGCCGCAGCCCGCGGCGTACCTCTTCGGCCCGGGCCAGCCGGTCGAACTCGGCGTACGCGGCGTCAACTTCCGGGTCGACGGTCGGCGGCCATTGGCTGTCATAGGCGGCGAAGACGCCACCTGGCCGGAGCAGCCGGGCGATCTCGGGAAGCGCCCGGTCGGCGTCAAACCAGTGCATGGCCTGCGACGCCGTGACCACATCCGCGCACGCGGTAGGCAGACCGGTGTCTTCGGCGGTCGCGTCCACCACGGTGAACGCGGCCGCATCCGGCAACGCCGCGACCCGGCGGTCGGTCCGCTCGCGCATATCCGCCGACGGCTCGACCGCGATGACCGATCGGGCCCGACCGGTCCACAACGCTGTGGACAGGCCGGTGCCGGCGCCGAGATCGACCACGTCCGGGTGCGCGACGGCCGACCAGCCGGTCAGGAGATCGACCAGCTCGATTGGCGGGGTCGGCCGCGCGCTGTCGTAAAGCTCAGCGAATCCAGAGAATCGCCGGGCCGGCGCGACATCAACCATTTCGGCACCACCCCTCGGCCGCAGGTATCTCGACGTCAAATCAGGGTATCTCGACATCGAGCTATTGGGCCGTCCGGTACCTTTTTGCAGTATGACGGCGGACACAGTTCGGGTGGTGTACCGGAAATACGACGGCGCGCTGCATTGGCATTTGTCGGGTCGCCGGCTCGGTGCGGACGAGCACGGCGTCTGGATCGGCTGCCGGGCAGGCACCGTCGGGCAGCGCGGCAATGAACCCACAGTGATCTGGGACTTCCGGCACGTAATGTTGTTTCCGCGCGGCTCCTGGTGGACGGCCATTTTCAATGCGCCGCCAAAGCGCACCGAGCTCTACTGCGATATCGCCACGGTCCCAGAATGGCGCGGCGACGAGGTAACCATGGTCGACCTGGACCTGGACGTGATCCGATATCGCGACGGCTCGGTGAAAATCGATGATGAGGATGAGTTCGCCGAGCACCAGGTGCGGTACGGATACCCACCGGCCGTCATGGCGCAGGCGCAGAAGTCGTGCGACTGGTTGGTCACGGCGGTCGCCGACGGCACCGAGCCTTTCGCCAGCACGTACCAATCCTGGCTCGCGAAGGTCGACTAGCTCCCAGGGGACCGAGTCGCCTCAAGCCCGCACAGCACACCGCCACCCGGTCCATGATCGACATCGAGCTGTGGCTGTCATAGCGACCACTACTCGATGTCGATCATGGAAGGTAGTGCGCCCGGGCCGGCGGATCGGATCACGACGCCCGTGCCCAGCCGTGGTCGAA
>Ga0137412_10004020_pt1 | contig 11771 bp, 11 predicted proteins | sample CZODoug2_1_16fun_FD_122160 | JGI IMG/M metagenome (GOLD analysis project Ga0137412, IMG submission 122160) | Vadose zone soil fungal communities from Angelo Coast Range Reserve, California, USA - CZODoug2_1_16fungal (Hybrid Assembly) | ecosystem: Environmental > Terrestrial > Soil > Vadose zone...
TCCGGGTCAGCGACGTCGATCAGCGCGCGAACCAGTGGTGCGTCGCGAGTCGGGTCGGCCCGGCAGGCTTGGAGAATGTCATCGGCGAGTCTATGAAAGGTGGCACTGCCAGCGTGTGCGCGCCGCCGGGCGGCGGTCGGCAGCCACCACGGGGCGCGGACCGGCCGTACGGCGCGGTCGGTGATGTAGGTCGCGGCGTTGCGAAGCGGCTCTGCCAGCAGCGCATCGGCCCGTGCGTCGAGGTCCAAACCAAGCATCGATTGAGCCAACACCTGCAGCGTCAGTCGGCGGCACTCGTAATCGAGGTCGAGTTCGGCGCCGTCGCCCCACGCATGCGAAAGCTTGTCGGCGCCCTCGGCCATGTGCTTGGCGAACTGCGTCACGTGCTGCTTGGTGAACAGTGGCTGCAGTGCGCGTCGGCGGGGCAGCCACGCGTCGTGTTGCAAGTTGAATAACGAGCCGCCGACGATGCGCCGGTGTTCGTTGAAGATAGGCTGCGTCCTATCGACAAATGGGTAGCTACGGCTGAGAACGTCTCGGGCGCCCGCGGGTGACGTGGTGACCACGACGGGCGGCAGCATCCGTGTGATGGCCAAACGTGTCACCGGTCCGCCCGCATCACGCAGCGTTTCACAACCGCTGTGAAAAGCCCTAACAGCCTTCATCTGTTGCAAACGGGGCAGCGGATTCCTCGGTGCCAGCGGCAGCGCCGCCACCTCGACCGTCTCGACCATGGGCATACCTCTCCGGCGTGATGCGCGGTTTTGATGACGTTGATTCAGGAAACGTCTGAACTGGACCGCTTCGCCTGATGTTTCATCACCAGGCCAGAAGGGTGATGTCGTGCTCGGGCTCGTCGTCATCCGGCCAGCCGAGTCGACTTGGGGCCGGATCGCGGCAGGGGAGCAGGCCGTCCCCGCACACCGTGTCGACCTCAGTGTGAACCAGCTGCAGGTGACCGCGGGCTCGCTGGGATACACCCCGGTCAAACCCCTCGACAGTGTGGTCGGTCATGCCTGTCTCCTGTCGCCGAACCCTGCGAGACTCAGCGTCGCACTCCCGGGGCGCGGCGGCGTGCGTAGTGGACTACTGAGGTTTTCGCAGATTTCGCACCGGTCTACTTAGGTTTCGGCTGCCAGGATCAGTTCGCCGTAGCGGGTGCGCAGATCGTCTCGGTGGGGAGTTGACGTGTCAGGGTTCTCGATAAACCGTCATGGTGCGGGTCCCGACTGCCGCAGCTCTTCGTTCAGCGTGACCGCGATTCCGAGCAGCAGGGCAACGGCCATCGGATCGCGACCGTGTCGCGGAGTTGTTGCTTCAGTGACGTCACAGCACGGCCTAAGCAGACCGTGGCGCGCCAAACGCCTGGAGGTAGCCACAGCCATGCGGATCTGGCGACGGCCCAGTTCAGCGGCTGCGAGACCATTGAAGATACCGCCCGGTGTGCTCAGGCCCGACGGTCGCGCGGTGCGCGAAATCGAAGATGCCGGACAGGTCTCCGGTTTTCACAACCGCGCCCGCCGACGGTTCAGTCATCCGTGAAATCTGGCTCCTGCGGCTGCGTGCACTGCTGGCCCGCGCTCACGGCGACGAGGCCGCCTACGGCGAGAATCGGGATCATTAATTCCAAATGATTCGGCGGGATCTGTGCCGGCTCAGCCGATCTGGCGACCTTGTCTATGCGCGATGGGGACTACTCCTGCGCAAAGACCTCCCAGGCCCGCATGCGCGACATCGACACCATTGACTCCGAGCTGCGATTGGTGGCGGCTCTGCGCCGTACGGCTCGGGAGCGGGGAGCGGCAGCAAACTGCACAAAGTCGAAGGTCGGTCCCCAGAGCAGCAGTACGCTCATGCCGTGCCGGAAACGTCGTACGCTGCCTGCGGCGATCTGAGCCTGGCGTATCAGGTGTTCGGGGACGGGCCGATCGAGCTCGTCGTCGCCGGGTCGTTCGCCAGCCACATCGAGCTGTACTGGACCGTGCCCGAATTTGTGGCCTTCTTCGAGCGGCTCTCCACGTTCTGTCGCGTCCTTCTGTTCGACAAGGCCGGTTCGGGGCTGTCAGACCCGGTGCCGAAAGTTCGCACGCTGGATGATCGGGCGGCCGAGATCGAGGCCGTCATGGACGCCGTCGGCTTTGAAAGAGCGGTGCTTTTCGGGGCGAGCGAGGGCGGCCCGGCCTCCATCTTCTTCGCGGCAACACGACCGGAGCGAACGCGGGCGCTGATTCTCACCGGCACCTTTTCGTACGCCTTCGTCGACGGGTGGGATGACTTGGACCGCGATCCGGCCGAGCTGCGGGCGCGCTTCGTGCGCGAGCTGGGTAACGACTACACGCCATCGGTGCAGCAGCTCGCCCGCTTGCAGGCTTTTTGGCGCGCCGCCGTCTCGGCGTGGGGCAGCGGCGAGGTGGGCAAGGCTCTGCTGCCGTCGGTGCGGTCGATCCGCCTGCTCGCAATGGTGGAGCGCATGAGCGCCAGTCCGGGGATGGCGCGCGTGGCGCTCGAAGCGATGTTCCGGATTGACGTGCGGCCGATCCTGCCGACGATCAGCGCGCCCACCCTGGTCATCCATGCCCGCGACGAAGTCACTCCGGTGCAGTGCGGCCGGTACCTCGTCGACCACATCCCCGGTGCGCGGTTGCTCGAAGTCGAGGGCAGCGACCACGCGCCCTGGCTCGCCGATCCCGACCGGATCTTGACCGAGGTCGAGGAGTTTCTCACCGGCAGCCATGCCGCGCCATCTCTGTCACGTCGCGCTCTGCGCACCGTGTTGTTCACCGACATGGTCGCCTCGACCCAACACGCCGCTGCCACGGGTGACGAGCGGTGGCGGGCGGTGCTCCATCGCTTCGGTGACATCACCGCCGAACTCACGAAACGGTTCGACGGGACGGTGGTGAAGAGCACCGGCGACGGCCACCTCATCACGTTCGACGGCCCAACGCAGGCCATCCGCTGCGCCGAGGCCTTGCGTGCCGAGGCCGAAACACTGGGCATCGAAATCCGCGCTGGCATCCACACCGGCGAGTGCGAACTGCTCGACGCCGACATCGGGGGGATCGCCGTCCACATTGCGGCGCGGATTCTCGGGCAGGCCGGCGCCGGCGACGTCCTCGTTTCGCGCACCGTGCGTGATCTGGTCGTCGGCTCGGGCACGGGCTTCGAGGACCGCGGCAGCGTCGAGCTGCGTGGCGTGCCCGGCACCTGGCAACTCCTGACGGTCGACCGCCACGGCCCCCGGCCGGGATCGGCCGAGGCGGAGCTGGTGTCAACTCCCACTCCCGGCCCTCGCACCGCGATGCGCCGCTCGGACCGCGCCGTGGCCGCGATGGCCAGGCGCACACCCTGGATCCTGCGCGGGGTGGCCCGCCTCGCCCCGGCCACCGGCCGCAGATGAACAACCGGAGTCAGCGCGCTTGGAGGTGTCTGAGTCCTCGACATCGTTGACAGGTGAGTCGCATTCAGATACCACCGACGCCGATGCATCCGTGCTGGACCCCACGTTCACGAGCTGTATCGAATGCGCCCGCATGACGTTGTCGGGCGCCCGGCGGTACTCGGCAACGGCGGGAGGAATCGTGTCGCGGTGTCGCGTCCGGAGAACCAAGACATGGACGCGACACGCGAATCATCCGTTCAGTCGACGATGATTCCGCCGGTCAGATTGACGACGGTGCCGGTCATCGCGGCGGCCCGATCCGAGGCCACGAACGCAGCCGCTTCGGCGAGTTCCGTCAGCGTGGTCGCACGTTTGCGGTGCGTCTGCGCGGTCATGGTGGCCGCGAAATCCTCCCGGGTGATGTCGTATGCCTGGGCGTGCAGCCCGAAAACGACGTCGATGGTGGGGGTTTCCTCCATGCCGGTCGTGCGCAAGCAGACGGCGCGCACACCGTGGGACGCCCACTCCGCGGAAAACGCGCGATTGAGGGCTTCCATGGACGCCCAGGCCGGACTCATGCCCCCGAGCAACGGTATGCCCAACCGGGCGGGCTCGGGGGTGTGCATCAGCACCACCCCGGAGCCCTGAGCGATCATGTGCCGCGCCGCTGCCCGGCCAGTCACGAAATGTGCTCGTGCGTAGATATTTATCGGCGCTGCGAAATTGTCCACCGACAGCTCGGTCAGGGGAATGCCTTGCATCCTTTGCTGCGGAATCCCGATGGCGTTGAACGAGATATCGACGGTGGCAGCTTTGTCGACGACTTCCTCGACGTGATCGGCCACGGCCTTCTCGTCGAGCGCGTCGACCTCGGCGGTCTCGACCGCTCCGCCGGCAGCCGTGATCTCCTTGGCGAGCGCGTCGAGCGCGCCGAGGTCTCGCCCGGTCAGAAACAGCCGGGCGCCTTCGCGAGCGAAGGCCTGCGCCACCGCGCTCCCGACCGCGCCGGCGGCCCCGTAGATGACCGCGTTCTTGTTTTCCAGCAACATGATGTTTCTCCGTTTCGCCGCCGAGCGGCAGTTGTGTTCTCCGAGTTGGCTTTTTAACGTTGTTTTGCCAGGACCCGGCTGCTATGGCAGCTTCTGCAGCCCACCGCCGGTCAGCAGATATCCGGGGGCGCTGCTCGCCGGGTCGGCGCGGATCAGCTCCACCAGGGCGGACCCGGCCCGCTCAGGGGTCAACACGTCGCCCAACTGCTCGAGGTATGCCTCGTCGGTCTGGCCGCTGCGGGCCGCGTAGGCACGAACACCGCGCCGGCCCACGTCGCCGAACGGCGTCATCCTCGGCATCACCGCGGTGACGGTGATGCCCAGTCCGGCGCGGCGCGACTCCTCCTGGGCGTACCCGGCGATGAACCGCTGGGTGGCCTTGGACCCGGCGTATCCTCCGCTGGCCGGGGATCCGTTGATAGCAGCTCCGCTGCTGATCACCACCACTCTGCTGCCGGGTTGTAGCGGCTCGAGCAGCGCCTCGCGCAGCCAGGTGAACGCGATCTTGACGTCGGTATGCCAGTTGACTGAGAACGTCTCCCAGGTCTGGTGCTGCAGCGGACGCATCACCGGGTTGGCGCCGGCGACCAGGATGAGAACCTGCGGCTCGTAGTGGTCCAGCAGGCTCCACGCCGCCGCCGGGTCGGCCGCATCGGCAACCTCGGTCGTGATGTTCGGGCTGGCGCCGGCCAGTTCGGCAAGCGCCGGGCCGGTCCGGGCCACCGCGACCACCGGCGCGCCGGCGTCGGCGAACGCTACAGCGATGCCGCGCCCCAATCCGCGGCTCGCGCCGACGACAATCGTTGTGCTGCTTGATAAGTCACTCATGGTTGCGCTCTTTCGTTGTTCATTAGGGGTTTTACGTGGCGGGCTGCGGTTGTGCCAGCGCCGCGTACTGACGCTCGAGCACCTTGGCAGCGCCGCTGCCCCAGTTCTGCGCGACGGACTGCGACAAGGGATCGGGGAAGATGTCCTCCTGCCCTTCCTCGAGTCCCTCGAAGACGGCGCGCGCCACCGACTCCGGAGCGGCCTTCGGGATGTCCAGACCGCGAGTCATGTCGGTGTCCACCGGGCCGGTCAACACGGCGTGCACCGTCACACCCCGCTCGGCCAGCAGCACCCGCAACGACTGCGTCATGTTGAATGCGGCCGCCTTGGAAACCGAATACGCCGCGATGATCGGCAACGGGGCCAGCGCGTTGACCGACAGATTGTTGACGAGCGCTCCCCGCGAACGCGTCAACAGCGGCAGGAACGCCTGGGTCACGGCATACGGCCCGAACAGGTTGACCCGCAAATGCTGTTCGAGCACAGCAGGATCGGTCAGGTCGTCATAGAGCGCCACGCCGGCGTTGTTGATCAGGACGTCCAGCGACTCCACCCGCTGCGCGGCCGCCCGAATCTGCGCGGCGTCGGTCACGTCCAGGGCAACGGGCGTGACGCGCCGATCCGGGTGGCTCGCGGTCCGGCGCGTGCCCGCATACACCCGTGTCGCGCCGCGGCGCAAAGCTTCCTCGACCAGCGCCTGCCCGATGCCCCGATTGGCCCCGGTCACCAGAACTGACTTTCCTGCGATGATCACATCGCCTCCTTGCTCGTGGGTTTCGACTGTCTCGGCAATACAGATGCCGCAATGTCGAGAAAGTGGGCTCAGGATGTGCGCCCAGTTCGCGGCCCAGCCGGCGTCGATACTGGAAGGTGAAAACACCCGCGAGGGAAAGTGGTGACATGTGGTGACAACCGATCTGATTGCCAGGGCGCGGGCCGGGGACGGCGAGGCGTTTCGAAACCTGACCGAATCACACCGCCGCGAGTTGCAGGTGCACTGCTACCGGATGCTGGGATCCCTTCAAGACGCCGAGGACGCCTTGCAAGACACCCTGCTGGCAGCATGGCAAGGCCTCGACGGATTCGAGGAGCGGGCCTCGGTGCGCACCTGGCTCTACCGGATAGCCACCAACCGGTGCCTCAGCGTTCTTCGCTCGGCCCGCCGACGCCCGGCCAAGGAGTGGAACATGCAGGTTGACCTGCCCGAGCCGACTCGGCTCGGCGAAATCGTCTGGCTTGAGCCATATCCCGATGCCCTTCTCGAGGCCGCGCTGCCGCTGGATCCCGAGGCGCGCTATGAACAGACCGAAGCCGTCTCGCTGGCCTTCGTGACAGCCCTGCAGGTTCTGCCGGCTCGCCAGCGCGCCGTACTCATCTTGCGCGAGGTACTCGGATACCACGCCAACGAGGTGGCCGGCATGCTCGACTCGACCGTCGAATCGGTCAACAGTGCGCTCAAACGAGCTCGCGCTAGCCTGCAGCGCCGACTGCCGGCGGGCGAGGACGGGCGGGCACCGGCCCCCGGCTCACCTGCCGAGCAGGAGCTGGTGGCGAAGTTCGTCCGCGCCTACCAGTCCGGCGATGTCAATGCGCTGGTCACCCTGCTGACCGCCGACGTCAGCGTCTCCATGCCGCCGATTCCGCTGGAATACCAAGGCCGCGACGTCGTAACCCGCTTCTACGCCAGCATCTTCGGCGCCGGCCGGGCATACGACTTGGTGCCCACAAGGGCCAACGGTCAGCAGGCGTTTGGCGCCTACCTTCGCACCCCCACCGGCGGCATCCGCCACGGGGCCGGCCTGCTCGTCCTCACCCTCACCGGCGAAAAGATCTGCGCCCTGACTCGCTTCGACAACGACATGCTCCCGTGGTTCGGGCTACCCCGATCGCTGCCGGGCTGAATCGCGTAGGCGGGCAACAGGATTCCCGCACAAGCAGAAGGAAAAGAGAAGACATGCGCGCGATCAATAAAGACACCGATAACGTCACCTTCGTGATCGCCACTGGCCTGAGCTAACCGCAACCGAAAGGCTGTGCTCACTATGAGCAACATGAACAAACCCCCAATTGTGTCGGCGCAGGAGTGGACAGCCGCGCATCAAGAGCTGCTTGGGCAGGAAAAGGAAGTGATGCGCGCGCATGACGCGCTCGCGGCGCAGCGGCGGCGGATGCCGTGGCTGGCTGTCGATAAGGACTACGAGTTCGAGGGACCCGAGGGAAAGGTCAACCTACTGGAGCTGTTTCAGGATCGGCGTCAGCTACTCGTCTACCGCGCCTTCGTCGGGCCCGACATCGACGGCTGGCCTGATCACGGTTGCCGCGGCTGCTCGATGATCGCCGACCACATCGGCAACCTGGCCCACCTCAATGCCCGCGACACGACGCTGGTGTTCGCCTCGCGCGCGCCGCAGCCGGGCATCGAGCGGCTCAAGGCGCGGATGGGCTGGCAGATGCCGTGGTACACGATCACCGACAGCTTCGACGTGGACTTCGGTGTGGACGAGTGGCACGGCACCAACGTGTTCATCCACGACGACGACCGGGTCTACCGCACCTACTTCATCAACAACCGCGGCGACGAGGTGTTGGGCAACACCTGGAGCTTTCTGGACATGACGGCGCTCGGCCGCCAGGAGAACTGGGAGGATTCGCCGGAGGGCTACCCGCAGAGTCCGCCGTACGAATGGTGGGACTGGCACGACGAATACGGCGAGCGCGCGCCGTCGCGATGGTTCGGTGAGCCTGACCCGACCGATCCCAACGACCAGCGTCCACCGCGTAGCTGACAGCAAGGCAACCGGTCGGCGGTAGGTTCTCTGCGGGGAGGTAAGCCAGAAGGGAGCCGGCATGTCGGGAGCTACCAGTGACGTCTGGGAGGCGATGTCGACCGCGCGGACGATCCGGCGCTTCACCGGCGAGCCGGTCGACGATGCCACGCTGGAACGATGTCTGCAGGCGGCGATGTGGGCGCCATCGGGGGCCAACGCGCAGGCATGGCGCTTCGTCGTGCTGCGGTCGCCCGACCAGCGGGCCGTGGTGGCCAAGGCGGCGGCCCGCGCGTTGGAGGTGATCGAGCCCGTCTATGGGATGAGCCGACCGTCCGACGATGACGGCAGCCGACGTGCCCGTACCAACCGCGCGACCTACGAGTTGCACGATCGGGCCGCTGAATTCACGTCGGTTCTGTTCGCGCAGAAGCACTTTCCAACGGCGTCGGAACTCCTGCTGGGCGGTTCGATCTTTCCGGCGATGCAGAATTTCCTGCTGGCCGCCCGCGCTCAAGGCCTGGGCGCGTGCCTGACCAGTTGGGGAGCCTACGGCGGCGAGCAGCTGCTGCGGGACGCCGTCGGCGTGCCCGACGACTGGATGCTGGCCGGGCACATCGTGGTCGGTTGGCCGAAGGGACGGCACGGGCCCGTGCGTCGTCGCCCGTTGAGTGAGGTCGTCAACCTTGACCATTGGGACGAGCCGGCAGCCGAGTTTGCGGGCCAAAGATCATGAACCTAACGGGGGCTGCGGACCGTCATCTGAACGGAGGCGGTGCCTGTGATCCGAACGGAGCGGTGATTTGTCGACAGCGATGACGCGTTCGAGCGAAAAATGGCCGGCGTGGCTGAGTTTCGTCGGGCAGGCGATCAGCCGGTACGGATTGGCGCTGACGCTGGCGTGGATCGGATTCGGCAAGTACATCAAGATGGAAGCCCGAGTCTTGATCGAACACAGCCCGTTGATGAGCTGGGTCTATGACGTCTTCAGCGCCAGCACCGTCGCGCGCGGTTTGGGAACCCTGGAGATCGCAGCCGCGATCCTCATCGTCACCCGCCCGGTGTCGGCGCGGTTGTCGGCGATCGGCAGCGCGATGGCGATCGTGCTGTTCTGTGGGACGTTGAGCTTTTTGTTCACCACGCCCGGCGTCGTCAGCCGGTTCGTCGGCCCGGTGCCGGTGCTCTCGGCGTTACCTGGGCAGTTCCTGCTCAAAGATGTTGTGCTGCTTGGTGTTGCGGTGTGGACTCTCGGCGAGGCGGTGCAGGCGCACCGCGCGCCGTCAGCTTTTGACGCCGACCGTGAACAGGTCGGAGATGGCCCGCGTCCATAGCGGCCGCCGCACCCGATGCTGCTCGACGATGGTGAACCCCGCGCCTTCGAACAGTCGCCGCATCTCGGCGGTCGTCGGATTGTGCGCGGGTTTCAACCTGCTGGCCGCCGGTAGGAGTGGCTGCCGTGCACTCATCGTCGACACAGCAACCAGTCCGCCCGGGGACAGCACCCGGTGGAATTCGCGCAATGCCGCCGGTTGGTCGAAGAAGTGGAACGCCGAGGTCGTCACGACCGCGTCCAATGCCCCGTCGTCGAAGGGCAACTGCTCGGCCGGGCCGCGCCGCCACTGCACCACGCTCGATCGGGAGCGGGCTTGGTGGAGCATGCCCTCGGACATGTCCACGCCGTAGACCGCGGCGGGATGCAGGTCGTGTTCGATCCGGTCAGCCAGAATGCCTGTGCCGCAAGCGACATCGGCTACCCGCGCCGACTGGTGGTCGCGCAATTGCGCGACCACCTCGTCGTGCGCCGGGCGGTAGACCCACTGCTGCAGGAACGGCAGGTTGTAGGCCGGGGCAGCCACACCCCAGAACCGCGTGACGACGTCATTGAATCCGCGACGTTGCGGTGTCTGCGTCACTTGGTCGAGGTGTAGTAGATCGTGTCGGCCATCGACACCGAGTCGCTGGTCTGCGGGAACGGCGGAAGGCCGTGCTCGGCCAGCAGCTGGCTCATTGGTTGGCCGACCGAGCGCCAGCCCAACCCGTTCAGGTATTCGGCGACGTCGTTGCGGTCACCCTCGTAGCCGAGCTCCTCGAAGTTCAGGTCGAAGCCGTGGGCGCGCCACTGCTCGGTGGCCTGCTGCATCAGCTCGCGCGCCTTGTCCTGATCGACCTCGGGCATGTCCGGGATGGCTTCGGTGGCCAGCCGGCTGCCGTCGGCGCTGAGCGCGGAGATGTTGTCCAGCAAGCGGTCCTGCGCGTCAGGCGGCAGGTAGCCGAGCAATCCTTCTGCGATCCAGGCGGTGGGCTGGGTCCTGTCGAAGCGGGCCTCAGTCAACGCGGCCGGCCAGTCGTTACGCAGGTCGACAGCGACCGTGCGGCGATCGGTCGTCGGGGCTGCGCCCAACTCGGCCAGGGTCTCGGTCTTGAACGCGATCACCTCGGGCTGGTCGACCTCGAAGACGGTCATGCCGGTCGGCCATGCCAATCGGTAGGCGCGGGCATCAAGACCGGAGGCCAAAATCACCGCCTGGCGGATGCCGGCCTCGGTCGCCTCGGCGAAGAACGCGTCGAAGAAGCGGGTCCGGGCGGCCATCGCGTCAGGCATCTGCTGGAGCTTCCAGGTGGAATCCTCCTCGTCGACGTCGGCGGCGTTCAGGTCTCCGGTGGCCAAACGAGTCAAGAAGTCGATCCCGACGGCGCGCACGAGGGGTTCGGCGAACTGGTCGTTGATCAGGGGGTTGTCGGCCTTGGTGGCGACGGCTCGGGCCGCGGCAACCATCGTGGCTGTTGCTCCAACGCTGGTCGCGAGGTCCCAGGTGTCGTTATCGGTGCGCGGCATGCGTGCTCCTAAGCTCGGATTTCTCAGATCAAGGTACTTAGTTAGCATAACAAGTATTTAGCCCATATAACAAGCTGCCGCTACACCGGCCACTCGTGTCGGAGAATCGACGGAGGGCGCTCCGCTCTCCATCTAGCCTCGGTGGGACACGCGAAGCAGATGCGCAGCTACACCCGCCCATCCAGGTAAGGAGTCACATGACCGTTGTCAACGGCTTGCCCGCCCACGCTCTGCTGGTTCATTTCATCGTGGTCCTCGCGCCTTTGACTGCCCTGCTGGTCATGCTGTGCGCGCTGTGGGCGGCCGCTCGCCGGCATTTGGCGTGGGCCACCCTAGTCCTCGCCATCGCGACAACGGTGCTGGTGCCGATCACCACGGGAGCCGGCGAGTGGCTGTTCGACCTCAGGCGCAACCCCAGCCCGATATTGCGCGAGCACGCCGCGCGCGGCAGCTTGATGATCTACTTCGCGGCGGCGTTGCTCGTCGTCGCGCTGGCGCTTGCGCTGCTGCATGTTGTCGAGCGTCGATCCGCCAAGCGTCGGTTGGCCGCGAACGTGATTGTCGCGATTGTCGCACTCGCCGTGGGAATTTCGTCGATTATTCAGGTGTACCGGGTCGGTGATGCCGGTGCGCGGGGGGACATACGCCTCGTAGGTAGAGCGTCGGTAGGCTGCCCGCTGCACTTCTGGCAGCTGGCTGACCAGGTTGGGAAAACTCTTGGCGTGGCTTTGGCGGTAGTCCAGGTCGATCATCAGGTCGAAGTTCATCGCTTTGACAGCCATGCGTTGGGTGGTGTCGGTGTACAGCATCAGGGCGTTGAAGGCCACGAACAAGATGATGCTGATCATGAGCGAGAGCAGCGTGGTGAGGTATCGCTTGCGGTCGCGCTGGAGGGATTTGAGCGCTAGCTC
>Ga0137412_10004021_pt1 | contig 11770 bp, 13 predicted proteins | sample CZODoug2_1_16fun_FD_122160 | JGI IMG/M metagenome (GOLD analysis project Ga0137412, IMG submission 122160) | Vadose zone soil fungal communities from Angelo Coast Range Reserve, California, USA - CZODoug2_1_16fungal (Hybrid Assembly) | ecosystem: Environmental > Terrestrial > Soil > Vadose zone...
AGATCGTCAGTGGCGGAGGCGAGTTGCCCGATGAAATCCTCCCGAGAGACATCAAGCACGACGACTCGATGCTCCACGCCGTAACGCTTGCTAAATTCAGCGCCCGCTTGCTTAAGCAGATTCTCCCGCCGCGCAACAAGGACAACGTTGATTCCCGCGGCCGCGACTTGCCTCGCGAACTCTCTCCCTATGCCGGACGAGGCGCCGGTCACGAGCGCCCACGGACCGAATCGCTTCTTGTCAATCTGGGTTTTCATGTCCGTGTTTTCCTCCTGCGATTCAAGGCCTGATCCCCCGCAACGGCCGCACCATCGGCCGCAAGCCGCTCCGTGATTGCCGCGCCGATTCCCCGTGCCGCCCCGGTTACGAGTGCAACCTTTCCCTCAAGGCTATTCATTTTCTTCTCCTCAAACTGGTTACGCCACATCTCCACTCACAAACCGCCCACCCAATCTTTAAGCCGCTTCGTTTCCATCGCCACCAGCTCAGGATCACCAGACCCGTGAGCCAGGACCGATACTCCCTGCAATGAAGAAAGAAGTTGGGTAGCAAGCTTTCGTGAGGTGTCTCCTCGTCCAATCGCCCGAAATTGATCCTCTATCCACCCCAGCAGCTCCGTGAAGAGCGCCGTCGCCTTCTTCGCTAGAGGCCCGCCCTCCTTGTGCAGTTCGGAGCACAGAGTCCCGACGGGACATCCTCCGCGGGCAAGTAGATCCCGGTTTTCAAACGTATTCTCGATACAGGCCAGAAGGCGTTCTTTCGGGGAGCCCCTCTGGTCCCACTGTTCCTGCAGCGTCCGCAATTCCAATAAACGTTGCTCCACAATGGCCTCGCCGATCTCATCTTTCGTCTTGAAGTAGTAGTAAACGTTCCCCACCGGGACCTTGGCTGCTTCCGCGATATCGGCGAGACTCGTCGTCCTGAAGCCATGCCGGTACGCCAATTTCACGGCGGTCTGAATCAGCCGCGATCGTTTATCCGTTTTCATCCTTGGTATAATGCGTTGTTAGTTAGTGAACTAACTAAATCATATATCTGTCGCCTCGTTTTGTCAATACCGATGGGCCCGAACCGACGGGGCTTTACTCGACGCGCACGCCGATGCCGAATGCTCAGCACATGCTGAAATTGCGGCCTGACCTCACAAGCTAAAGGCCAATAACTCAATTGATTGCGAGTGGCGCGAAGATTGCCGTCTGTGTACGCGTGAAGTGTCCGACAGGTCGAATATGACCTTGAAGATCGAAAAGTACTCCGCGGGGGACAGCACGACTATTCGACTGATAGGCCGGATGCAGGCGGAGCATTTGGAGGAGTTAGAGAAGCAGATTCGTGAGAGCGGACCGGCACTCATACTGGACCTGGACGAAGTGACCTTAGTCGATGTGGAGATTGTTCGCTTCCTCGGGGCTTGTGAAGCACGAGGCGCCACGCTTCTCAACTGCTCGCCCTACATACGCGACTGGATCGGCAAGGAACGAGATTAGAGGAATTGGAGAAAAGAACGATGACTAGGAAACTGGAAGGAAAAATCGCGCTCATTACGGGCGGCTCGCGCGGCATTGGCGCGGCAATCGCTAAGCGTCTGGCGGCGGACGGAGCGAGCGTGGCCATCACATACGCGAAGGACGCCAGCGCGGCTTCCGCCGTGGTCAAAGCGATTGAACTCGATGGTGGAAAGGCTGTCGCGATCCAAGCGGACGCTGCCGACGCTGAAGCTGTGAAGGCTGCGGTCGAAAAGACCGTTGCGACCTTCGGCCAGCTTGATGTGCTGGTGAACAATGCCGGCACCGCCATTCCGAAGCCGTTCGAAGAGACCACGCTGGAGGAGATGGATCGCGTGATTGACATCAACGTCCGTGGCGTGTTCATCGCGACGCAGGCGGCGCTGAAGCACATGAAGAGCGGCGCTCGCGTCATCATGATCGGTTCCGCCGTGGGCGAGCGTGTCGCGGCGCCCGGGCTTGTGCCCTACGCGGGCACGAAGGGAGCCGTGAAGATGTTCACTCAGGCGCTGGCTCGAGAGATCGGGAGCCGGGGCATCACGGTCAACAACGTCCAGCCGGGTCCGATCGACACGGATTTGAATCCCGCGGCGGGCGATTGGGCAGTGCCTCAGAAGGCCGCCACGGCGCTCGACCGCTATGGGCGTGTTGACGAGATCGCCGCCGCGGTGGCGTTCATCGCCGGTCCGGAGTCCTCGTACATTACCGGGTCGAATCTTACCGTTGATGGTGGGATGAATGCCTGAGCGCAAGTTTGATCGATCAACAGGCAATACCAATCAAGTGGAGGAAGGTGTCCAATGGCCAACGTCGTGAAGAAATACAGCATCTCTTATGAGCTAGCACAGAAAATGGTGGATGCAGCGGTGGCGAAAGCCAGAGAACTTGGCGTTAGCGAGAACGTAGCGATTCTCGACGACGGCGGCAATCTCAAGGCCTTTGGCCGGATGGATGGCGCCCCGATCCCTACCACTGAGATGGCCCAGAACAAGGCATACACAGCTCTGTTCGGCGTCTCCACGCAGGAGTTTTTCAACTTTATCCAGAGCGACCCGTCGCTTTTGGCCGGCATCCCCACGCTTGCGCGTATGGCGGCGTGGGGTGGAGGGTTTCCCATTAAGGTGAACGGAGAAGTTGTCGGGGCGATCGGGCTGAGCGGTGCGCCCACAGTGCAGAACGACATCGACTGCGCGAAAGCAGCTCTAGCGCTCGTATCCGATGCGGTGCCGACTAAATGATAAAGGGAGCGACCATAATGATTCATACTCACCAGACCGCGCCGACACAGTTCGTAGAGGCTAACGGAATCCGCTTCGCCTATCGCCGATTCGGCAAGACCGGCGGTGTGCCTATCGTCTTCAACCAGCACTACATCGGCACCATGGATTATTGGGACCCGACGGTGACGGATGGCCTCGCTCGCGACCGTGAGGTGATCCTGTTCAACAACGCGGGCGTCTCCAGCAGCTCCGGCGAGGTCCCGACCACGTTCGAGCAGATGGGCGCCAACGCCATCGCCTTCATCAAGGCGCTGGGCCTGAAGCAAGTTGACCTATTTGGCTTCTCGATCGGCGGCATGGTCGTGCAGGAAATCACTTTGCAGGCGCCCGATCTCGTTCGCAGGTTGATCGTCGATGGCACAGGTCCGCGCGGCGGTCAGGGAATGGAGTCGCTGACCCAGGCTGCAGGGCGGCTCTTTGGCGCCGCCTATGATCCGCCCGAGCATGTCTGGCTCGCGGTCAAATTCAGTCCGTCCGCGGCAGGCCAGGCGGCGGGACGGGAGTTCCTGAAGCGCACGCATCTTCGGCAGGAGGGCCGCGATCCCGAGGTGAACGACAAGGTGTCGCCCGCCCAGGTCGAAGCGATGGGAAAGTGGGGCGTCCAGCAAAAGGGGTCCTACGACTATCTGAAGACGATCAAGCAGCCAACACTCGTCGTGAACGGCAGTAACGACGTAAACTTGCCCACGGTGAACTCCTTCATCATGCAGCAGAACATCCCGTACGCGGAGCTAATCATCTATCCCGACTCCAATCACGGCGCGCACCACCAGTACCCGGAACTCTTCGTTGAACACGCGACTCTGTTTTTGAACGCGTGACGACGACGGCACATGGCGGGAAGGAACCCACCAATCGGAGGTAAAAGAAAATGACTGCCCTTCTTAACAAGACTGCTTTGGTGACTGGAGCCTCGCGGGGAATTGGGCGCGCCACGGCGTTGGCGCTTGCTGCGGCCGGTGCCCGCGTCCTAGGAGCCTGTCCGAGAAATAGCGCGCGATGCGCTGGAGAGCCGAACCCTTGCGTAGCACGAATTCGTCGCGAAACGCCGGCACGAGGCGTTCCGGCGAGCCAGATCGCTCCAGGAAACTCTGCAGCTGCGATTTTGAGCGAAAACATTCGCCGATGCCTCTCAGCGGGGTTGTATGGCTGCGTGAAGCCGTAGAATGTTATGCGTCAGGCACACCAGAGCCCACTCCCCTTTTACTTTGTCTTTTCCGCGTAGCAAGAATTGGCGAAACCCGCGGGCTTGCTTGATCTGCCCGAACACCGGTTCGACCACGCACTTGCGCGCCGCGTAGACGGCTTTGCCCACCTTGGTCTGCAGCTTCCTCTTCATCCGATCCACCTTGGTCGCGCCTTTGGGCAACGGACCGGGCTTACAAGGTAATCGATGCTCGCCATGCTTCTGCTTGCCCGTGGCGATGAACCCGTCGATCTTGCGCTCTGGTTGATCGGCCGATTCCAGGTACGCCAAATTCTCTTCCGAACAATATCCGCTGTCGGCCAAAACCGCCTTCGGTCGCTGCCCCGACTGTTGCTCGATCGCCTCTACCATCGGCTCCAGTTGCTGTTTGTCATTGGCCGCTTCCGTCACCGACTGCCCGACAATCAACAGCATTTCTGGTTCCACCGACGCTTGCGCATTGTAGCCCTGCACGAAGCCGTCGGCGCCCTTCATGATGCGCGACTCCGGATCGGTGAAGTTGTATTGATCCTTGTCGTCCGGCTTGGCCCGCTTGGCTTCTGCGGCGCTCTTGCCTTCCGCCGCTGCCTTTTCTCGTGCTCGCTGCTCGACGACTTTCCTGGCTATTTTGATCTTGGCCAGCCGCGTTTCCCGCCGCCGCAGTTCCTCCGGCAACTCGTCGCCCCGCTGACTGCCATGCCGACGGTCTTCTTCCTCATCAGCAGCCTCGGCCTGCTCCAGCAATTGCTTCACTTCATCCCGCAGTTGCTCTTGCTTTTCCTTCATCCGTCCATAGCTCATCGCCTTGTGCTTGCTGGCGTTGGCTTTCACCTTCGTCCCGTCCAGTGTGACCCGCCCCACTTTCACTGCGCCCACTTCCAGCGCCATCTCCAGGACCTGCTCGAACAATCCCTGCAGTGTCCCGACGTGGATCTTGCGAAAATCCGAGATCGTTCGGAAGTCCGGTTCGTTACCCGCTGCCAATACCTTGAACGGGATGTCTTCCTGCAACCGCTTCTGGATCCGGCGCGAACTGAACACCCCCGTGCAGTACCCGTACACCAATAACTTCGTCATGAGACGCGGATCGTATGGCGGCTGCCCTCGCTTCTCTTCCCCGTACACCGCGTGAATGGCCGACAGGTCCAATTGATCCACAACGTCACTCACGAAGTACACCAGATGCTCTTCCGCCATCCATTCGCGCAGGCTCGGCGGCAACAGCAAGTCTTGATCGGGCAAATAGGGTCGGTAGCCCTTTGGCATAAAGCATTATGGCCCGCCTTCGTTTTATTTGTTCCCTCGATCTCTCGGATTTCTCGGACAGGCTCCTAGCCGTGTTCGACGCGCGCTTTTATATCCGAGTACGCCGTGTCGATGAGCCTGCTCAGCGCTGCGGCGTTGGTGGCCGTTCCCGGTCTCAGCTTCACATGGCGCATGAACTTGCCAGTACCTTGCAACAAGCGGGCCGGGTCCGGGAGCGTCGCGCCCTGAAAGAACCCCACGTTTACGTGCGAAGTGAATACATTGACGTAGCCGAAGGGAGCATCTCCCAGACATGCAACCGGACAGCCGTCATGCAAAAGCTCCCGAACTTCGTCCCCGCATTTTCGCATCACCTCAAACCATTGATGCGCGATGGCTCCCAACTCACCACCATGCTCATTCATCCACGCATCGATGGCGGGATCGCGTTCGACAGCACCGTTGAATCGCAGCAACTCCGTTCTCATCGTCGCTCCGCTTTCGGATCTATATTACGTGGCACCCCTATACGAGGAACGAAAAGGGATAGGTCCTCAGAAACGCGCATCTCGTCAGCGATAACCACTGACGAGATGCGAGGAGGCGTCGACGTTGAGCAGTGGGTCAGTTTGAAATTCGCAGCCCGACTACCACTTGATTTTGTAGGCGTCAGGATTCCACCATCGTTTTAGCAGGTAGCTATTCCAGCCGTATCCAATGCCGATCATTACTGGAATGAATACCCATGTCCAATGCGTTTCTCGCACCATGTTTATGACATCCCGCACCCAGCCGGGAATGACTAATAGCGTGAGGAAAACCAGAAACAGCCCAAACCACTCACGAAAGCCGCGTTTTGCTCGAAGGGGCATGCCAGCCATCCTCTCAGGCCGTCATATAGGACACAAGCATTTTCAAATTAGCCGGAGGTTGCAGGTTGCGCTGAGCGCAGCTAAATTAGGTGCGAGAGTTGGAGCTGTACATGAAGAGACCTATCCTGGTGGAATCTGCCTCTGCATTCATCGACGCGAAGATCAACGAACTTGGGCACTCGTTATCGAGTGCGTGTCGTACTTCTTCTGGCGTCGGCTCCAAACGCGCTTGTCAGAAGCAACGGATTGCTCATGATCGTTCCGATCTCAGTGAACGCATCCAACAAATGAGATTGCCGGGCGATTGCACCGGCTAGTTGAGGAGGTGTGGCATGACGCATGAATTTATGAATGGAACATATCGGCAGACGAACCTTACGAATGAATCCGAAGAATATCTCGCGAAGCGCGAGGAGTTGCGCCTGGCGGAGATCGAGCTGATGAAGCACCGCGAAAGAGTGGCGGCGCTGCGGCGCGCGTTACCGCAGGGTGCAGCCTTGCAGGATTACGAATTTCTCGAGGGGCCGGCCGATCTCGATGCGGGCGATGAGCCCATACACACTGTAAAGCTCAGCGAACTTTTCACGGTGGCGAGCCGTCCGCTGGTGATCTACCACTTGATGTACGGCAAGAAGCAGGCCAAGCCATGCCCGATGTGCACGATGTGGATCGATGGAGCCAACGGTGTGGCGCAGCACATCACGCAGAACATTGATTTTGCGGTTGTCGCAGCTGCAGATCCCAAAGCATTGCGCGATCACGCACGCGAACGCGGCTGGAACAATTTACGTTTGCTCAGCGCGGGTTCGAATACGTTTAAATATGATCTTGGCAGCGAAGAAGCCGACGGCGGGCAGGATTCCTCCGTCACCGTTTTTACGAAAGATGCCGATAATACTGTCCGGCACTTCTATACCGTGCATCCGAGAATGGCGCCGGAGATCCAGGAGCGCGGCATCGACTTGCTCGCGCCGGTGTGGAACTTCATGGATCTGACGCCGCAAGGCCGCGGGGAGTGGTACGCGTCGCTCGCCTACGGAACGAAAGCGCGAGCATAGACCAACTAGTAGGATGGCCTGCGGCGCAGGTCGCCCTGCTACGAAGAGAAGTTCAAAATTCCGCCCGATTAAGTGCGAGAGTTGGAGCTGCACATGAAAAAGACCGTCCCGGTGGAATCTGCCTCTGCATTCATCGACGCGAAGATCAACGAACTTGGGGACTGGCGCGGGAAGACGCTAGCGAAGGTGCGCGCGATCATCCACAAGGCTGACCCTGAGATCGTCGAAGAGTGGAAGTGGATGGGGACTCCCGTCTGGTCCCACGGCGGCATCGTCTGCACGGGAGAGACGTACAAGAACACCGTCAAGATGACATTTGCCAAGGGAGCTGCGTTGAAGGACCCTTCCGGTCTATTCAACTCCAGCCTCGACGGGAATGTCAGGCGCGCCATCGACATCCATGAAGGAGACAAGGTCGATGAGGTGGCCTTGAAGAATCTCATCCGCGCTGCAGTGGCGCTCAATCTCGATCTCAAGGCCAAGAGCAAGCCGACTTGAGGACCTATCCGTGCAGATTGGCGCCAAGCGGAACCGCGGCTCAGGTAGCGGATTTCTCGTACCAGCTAAGGACACGCAATGCCCGAAGCGTGTTCCATCGGCTAGGCCGGTTGTCGCCGTCCTCGAGCTCAAAGTGGACTTTGCCGGGATGCGTGTTCTCCAACAGCCAGGTACCATCGGCCTGCTGCTTGGATCGGAGCAGATTGATCGCTTCGTCCATACGCGAGTCCGGCAAATCCCCGACCGAACGAAAGTATTCGAGGACACGCAGCACGTCGTAGTACCAGCGAGTGGGAAACGAGAATTGTAGCCAGGATGGGTTGACGACTTCGCCTGTGCTCTTACGTCGAAGCAGCTTTCGTTCGAGGAGATACTCCTCGCCCCTGTGCCGAGCCGCGATGGATTCCGCAGAGCCTCCGGTTACGCGCTCGTGCGTCAACAGACCTTCCAGGACGTTGATCGTGGTCGCGAACGACGAGCGGACGGAACCGTTCTCCACCTCGCAGTTCCACCCGCCGTCTTCAAGCTGCTCACCAAGCAGGCGGTCGACCAGATGATCCACATTTTGATCAAAATAGGTGCCCAACGTGACGGTTCTGCCATTGATGCACGGCTCGACCTCCCCGCTGAAGAACGGCTGCCCAGCGTGCTCCCATCGGCAGTGGTCTCTGACCAGCGCGACCGCCCGGCGGACACGGTCCGAGCACGGGTCAACCCCAAAATCATGCAGTAATTGAAGTGTTGGCAGCGTGGAGATCCAAGGCTGGCCCTGATCCTCGTCCGACTGGTCGAAGCTTCGTGCCGGGAAGCACGCGCCTCCCGCCCATTGGCCATCTTCGCCCTGCAACGCCAGCAGCCTGGCACCCCAGCCCTCGATGGCCGTGCACGCGCGCTCGGCCGCGACGACCTCGGCTGGCGCATGGACAAGATCGCGCAACACCTGCCAGCGAATGGCGGAGTCTGAATCGAGCAACCAGTCCAGTACGGTCATGCGGCGGAGTCTAACATGATTTGTAGAGATCTATATCGAAGTTATGGCGGTTTATCTTTCCGGATTAGTACCGCTAAATGCGCTTGTGTTCAGCTACAGCTCCTGCATCGTCGGCCAACCGGAAACAATCCTAACGGTGGCGGTTTGTTCTTTCACTGTCGTAGTGTTCGCAAAACGGCGTTTTGAGTACCTTTGCTTTGAAGTTTCCGAAAAACTGACTTTTGGGGAACTATAAATTTCGAGAATTCGTATCAAAAGTACGGTTGACTTCGTCTTTGACCGGTACTCGAAAAAAGCGTCCCCTCAATATCGTTCGTTCGCATGGCGAGTCCATCATGCAATTACACAATTTGTGGTTGTGCAGGAACCCAAGCCGTACTCGTGAGGTTGTCTGATGTCGAGTCTCCTTCGTAACCTTCGCTATACCGTGCGTGTCTTGTGGAACAACCCTGGTCTTACCCTTACGGTTCTGCTCACCCTGGCCCTGGGGATTGGCGCCAATACCGCCATCTTTACCGTGGATTACGCCACGCTACTCGCCCCGCTGCCTTATCCCCAACCCGATCAGCTCGTCGTTGTCTGGTCCAAGATCCAGACCTTCCACAACAGCATGTCCGCTGGAGACTTCACCGACTGGAAGCGCGAGAACACCTCCTTCCAGGACCTTAACGCCTTCACCGGCGGCGCCTTCAACATCGCCAGCAAAGACCAACCCGAGAACATCAACGGCAGACAGGTCACACCCGGTTTCTACAAAATGTTTGGCCGCCCTTTCTTCCTGGGCCGTGACTTCCTGCCCGAAGAGGGGATCGATGGCAAAAGCCACGTCGTTATCCTTACCCATAAGCTCTGGTCGCACCTTGGAGCCGATCGCAAACTTGTCGGTCAGTCGATGCGCATCAACGGAGAGCCCTACACCGTGGTCGGTATCCTCTCGCCCGGCCTCGACGACCGCGGCGACTCTCAGCTTGCCGTTCCTCTCGTCTTCAAACCCGAGCAGCTCAACCACGACTTCCACTGGCTTCTCTCCATCGGCCGCCTTAAACCCGGCGTCACCGTCCAGCAGGCGCAGGCCAACATGGACTCCGTCGCCCTCCATATTGCTCAGGAAAACCCCAAAAGCAACAAGGGATGGGGCGTCTTCGTCGAACCGCTCAAGAACGACTTCCTGCCCAGCGAACGCAAACAGACCCTTTGGCTTCTTCTCGGTGCCGTAGCCTTTATCCTGCTTATTGCCTGCGTCAATGTCGCAAATATGCACCTGGCCCGAGCGGCTGGACGCCAGAGAGAGATGGCCGTGCGAGCATCTCTGGGCGCCACCCGCAAGAGGCTGGTCCGACAGCTCCTGACGGAAAGTCTGGTGCTGGCTTTGCTGGGAGCTGCCGTCGGAATTGGCGTAGCGAAATTGCTACTTCATCTTTTCAAGACCAGCATGCCGTCTGAGATCACGCGGCTCATCCCCGGCTGGCAGAGTATGGGCATCAATGTACGCGCGCTTGGCTTTACGTTTGTGATTGCGCTCGCGACCGGCATCATTTTTGGATTGACGCCGGCGCTCGGTGCGTCCCGCCCGGACCTGACAGATGGTTTAAAGGAAGCAGGCAAAAATTTCCTTCTGGGTTCACGCCAACGGCTGCATAGCATGCTTGTAGTTTTTGAAGTTGCGTGTGTTTACCGGAGTCGGCTTGGCCCAGCCAATCAGCGGGGCTCCGGTGAAAAACGACATCGCTGGAAACAGGAGGGTGCCAATCGGGTCCACGTGCACCAGTGGATTTAACGAGATGCGCCCTTGTAAGCGCGCAAGATCGTCGCCAAAGTAATTGGACGTCCAGGCATGGGCCGACTCGTGCACCGACAAAGAAAAAATCAGCGCAACCATATACAAGACAAACTGTCCAATCGCACCGCTGTCCAGAATCTTCCTCCGTGAGAACCTTGAGTCTTCTAACTCGTCAGCGAAAATATCATCGCACTTTAACGCCAGTCAAAGTTAGCCTTGGACCAAAAGCACGCCCGGAATTCCGAGCGGCAAACTAAAGAGGGCGTCGTTCGTAGCGACAATCATCTCGCCCTGCGGACCAAACGCCACGCCCACCATGTTCATGCCTGCTACGATCAATTCCGCCTTCTTTGCGTCTGCAGAAATCTTCACAATCCCTCGACGCCCGCGCAATGCCGCAGCCACGTAGAGATTTCCAGCCGCGTCAAGAGCCGCGCGTGCGGAACGTTCACATTCCTCGTGGAACACAACCAGGTGGGGCAGCACCACCGTGGATGCTCCGACGGTACGGACCAGAGCATCGGCCGCGGCCATAAGTACGGTTGCACGCCGAGCATCGAGCTTCTCGCCGGCTATCCAGGCCAGGCCCTCCAAGCTGGCGGCGGCCTGGCGCGGATCGTCCACTAGGTGTGTCACCCGAAGGGCTTCCATTAGCAGCTGCTCAGCACGCTCGGGCTTGCCATGGCGCCACCAGCCAACTCCTAACGACCACAACGCATATCCTCGATTCACCGACTCACCCATGGATTCCGCCAGTGCAAGCGCCTTCTCCTGCCAGATGAGGGCCCGGCCGATTTCGCCCCGGAACTCCAGCCCCCATCCCAGCAACAGCATCGCCGCGACCTGCGCAGTGGGCTCGTCGCCCGCACCGATGGCATCCTCGAATCGCGCACATGCTCGGTCGAATTCACCGCTGACCAATGCGGTGAACCCGTCAGCGATGCTGATCATGGCGTGCGCCTCGGGGTCAGCCATCTGCTCGACAAGCGTCTGTCCCTCGGCCACTCCGGCCGTTGCGGCGGGCAGGTCGCCCTGCATCCCGGCAATCATCGCAGCGCCGAAGAGCGCTCTGATCCTTTCCATTGTCGGCTCGGGCGCTGTACCGGCCAGCGCGCGGTCCAGCCAGTGTCGCGTCTCGCTGAGACGTCCTCGGGCGATCCCCATGGTATGTATGCCGCCGACGATTTCGAGCGCGATCTTTGGGGAGTCCGTCAAGCTGAACTTCACCGCATTCCGCAGGTTAGCGGACTCCCGGTCGAGCCGCTCGATCCAATAGATCTGCCGGGGACTGAACCACTCGGCAGCAGCGTCGCTCACCAACCGTCGGTACCAATCCCGGTGCCGGCGAAGCAATT
>Ga0137412_10004023_pt1 | contig 11769 bp, 8 predicted proteins | sample CZODoug2_1_16fun_FD_122160 | JGI IMG/M metagenome (GOLD analysis project Ga0137412, IMG submission 122160) | Vadose zone soil fungal communities from Angelo Coast Range Reserve, California, USA - CZODoug2_1_16fungal (Hybrid Assembly) | ecosystem: Environmental > Terrestrial > Soil > Vadose zone...
CCTGTCATTGCCATGAACCCGCCGGATTATCCTGTGGAAAGCAATACTCCTGAGCCTTCCTCCTCTTCGTCCTCACGTTCGGATTCACGTTCAGATACTCCGCTGGAAACTAATCAGAATCCGACAGCTAAGAAGAGGAGGCAGAGATCTGAGTCCTCGCAACGGGATGCCCTGGTCCGTCCTCGTAAGACTCGGAAACTGAAAGCTCCTCAAGAAACCGCGAAAGTTCGCAAAAAGGGAGCTTGCTTGATGTGCAAAAGGAAGAGAAAGGAGGTAAGTTTTGTCTGGGAATTACTGATATCTTCCCCTACGTCCAAACTAATGTAAAGATAGTGCCAAGACGGGGATCATCCCGACGGTCCGTGCCGGCCGTGTTTAGAGCGCAGAGACAAGATAACCTTCATCCCTGGTCTGCTTCGCCCACTATGTTGGCGACCAAATATCGGTGGCACTGAAGTGTTTCGTCGAGGTAGACTTGCCCACAATATTTGAAGCAACCGAGCTGATATTTGATCTTAGGCCCGACGATCGACTTTGCAGTTTCGTTGCGCGGGAATATGGAAGATGAAGCTCCTGGCAAGCAAGCAATATGGAAGCACTTTGCAGTTCGCCGGGTTGGGAATGAGCCTTCGAAGTTTGTTGAGCTGTCCCAAGGCCTGCCACCAAATCGGCTGAAAATCCGACACCGTCAATTCTCGCCTGGATCTGGCTGCCATTCACGCGGCCGGACACGCTTCCGGAGGCGTTGCGACTGGTTTCAGTCCAGCTTCCACTTAGCCTCCCGGCTTCCGAAACGATGTTGCTATTGACATCGAACCGGTAACTGTCGCTCGCGCAGCGCAAGTTCTGGTCCAGCCGCGTGCCATTTTCGCGCACGGTATAGTTAGCCCGGCAACGCAGGCGTTCACGCTGGCCGTTGGCCAGTTTGATAGAGCCTCCACCCGACCAGCTTCCGCTTAGACCCGTGAAGGGACCTTGCTGTGCGTGACCAGGTATCGGAGCATGGAGGAGCACGGCCACGAATATGGCTAGCCTCAGCGCCGAGGGGAACGTCCTAGACGAACGCCAAGTCGTCAAGCGCATCGGTGCGCCACTGAACCCTTGGGTGCTCTGCATCCGTCCTGCTTCGACTTGGTAAGTCAACATGCTCTTATGCAGCAACCCGCTTGTGAACCTATGCCCATGATGTGGAATGCGATGGGGCTGTCGTTGACAGGCATCAGAATTGTCATCGATTTGGCCGCTTGAGGAAAATTGACGACCGTCATTGCGGCGATCGGACGGTGCCTCGATTCTGCGCAGCAAGAAACGTCTGGCTACGATCAGTTGACCTGTTCGCTCGCGCTGATCGGTGTCAGGCCACAGATCATTTGACGGCCCGCTATGCCTGGAACCACGCGACGACAGCTCTTGGCTTCTACCGCCTGCGCGCTTGCGATCGGAAACCTGTCGCGCGCTGTGGCCCGAACTTATTCTGGAGCCCTGCCTTGGGAGCCGTTTGACGGTTCGCCGCCCGCAATGGAGCGACCAGGACCGTGGCAATTCTTTACGCATGACGAGGCGGCGGCGATCGAGGCCATCGTCGATCGGCTGATCCCGCGCGATGAACTCAGCGTCGGGGGAAAGGATGCCGGCTGCGCCGATTTCATCGACCGTCAGCTGCGCGGACCGTTCGGTGATTCCCGGCAGCTCTACATGCGGCCGCCATTTGCCAAAGGCATGCCCGAGCAGGGCCCGCAGTCGCCCCTCGTGTCGGCGCAACGCTATCGAGCCGGCCTTGCGGTGCTCGACGCATGCTGCAAGCAGAACTTCTCCAGCAAAAATTTCGTCTCGCTCGTACCCGCGGAACAAGACGAGATACTGCAGCGCATGGAGGTAGGGCGCGTCCCCGACGCGGAGAGTCAGCAGGCTTTCTTCGAGCTACTGCTGCAAAACACCATGGAAGGGTTCTTTGCCGATCCGATCTACGGCGGCAACCGCGACATGGTCGCTTGGAAGATGATCGGCTTTCCCGGCGTACGCTACGATTTTCGCGATCACGTCGAGAAGCACAACGTGAAGTACCCGTTGCCTCCGGTCGGCCTGATGGGGCGCGCCGACTGGACCCTGCAGAGGTGAGGTCGTGCCGACGAAGCTGCGTCGAACCGATGTGGTGGTGATTGGGCTTGGGTGGAGCGGCGCCATCCTTGCCAACGAACTGACCGACGAGGGACTAGACGTCGTGGCCCTGGAGCGCGGTCCGTGGCGGGACACCGCGCGCGATCTCAGCATCAACTTTGTTCCGGATGAACTGCGCTACGGCATTCGCCTCGATCTCGTCCTGCGGCCGGCGCAGCAAACCTTTACGGTGCGCAACAATGCCGGCCAGACGGCCTTGCCGATGCGTGAATTCGGCTCCTTTCACCCCGGCAATGGTGTCGGCGGCGCCGGCGTGCACTGGGCCGGAATCACCTGGCGCTTTTCTCCCGCCGACTTCCGGCTGCGCAGCCATCTGTCCGAACGCTACGGCGCGGCGGCGATTCCCGCCGACATGACGATCCAGGATTGGGGCACGAGCTACCAGGAGATGGAGCCGTACTACGACAGGTTCGAGTATCTGGCCGGCATTTCGGGCAGGGCCGGCAACCTGCGAGGGATGCTCCAGGACGGCGGCAATTCGTTCGAAGGGGCGCGCCAGCGCGACTATCCCAATCCGCCGTTGAAGCTGACGTATGGCCCAAAACTGTTCGCCGACACGGCGCGATCGATGGGGTATCGGCCGTTCCCGATTCCCTCGGCGCTGCTCTCGCGGCCCTACATAAACCCGCTCGGTGTCGCGATGGGAGAGTGCACGTTCTGCGGCTTTTGCACGAATTACGGCTGTGCAAACTACTCCAAGGCAAGCGCGCAGACCACGGTGCTTCCGGTTCTCATGTTGAAGCCGAACTTCAAGGTGCGCACCGAATGCGAGGTGCTGCGGATCAATCTCGACAAGGCGGGGACTACCGCAACCGGCGTCACCTATGTCGATTCCTCGGGCCAGGAATGGGAGCAGCCGGCCGACCTCGTTATCGTCTGCGCGTTCATGCTGGACAATGTGCGGCTGTTGCTGCTCTCCGGGATTGGCAGGCCGTTCGACTTTCGAACCGGCGAGGGTCAGGTTGGCCGCAACTTCTCCTATCAGACGCAGAACAGTGCCCAGGGATTTTTCGACAACAAGAGATTCAATTTCAATCCTTTCATCGGCGGCGGTGCCACCGGAATGGCCATCGATGAACTCAACAACGACAATTTCGATCATGGCCCGCTCGGCTTCTTCGGCGGCGGAAGCACGCGATGCGCACCGATCGGTGCTGCGCCGATCTTGACGCGTCCAATACCGCCCGGCACGCCGCGCTGGGGCGCGGGATGGAAAAAGGCCACCGTCGATAACTATCTGAGCGCGATCTCGGTCGGTTGCGAGTCGAGCAGCTATTCCAATCGCAATAATTTTCTCGATCTCGATCCGACCTATACGGACCGGTTGGGCCGGCCGTTGATGCGCATCACTTTCGATTTCCCCGAGAACGATCTCAGGATGTCGCAATACGTCACCGGCAAGGTGGCGGAGATCGTCAGGAACATGGGCGCAAGCCAGATTGTTGCGAGGCCGCGGACCGGTCATTGGTCGGTGGTGCCCTACCAGTCCACGCATACGGTCGGCGGCGCAATCATGGGCGCCGATCCGTCGAGCAGCGTGGTGAACAAGTATTTGCAGGCTTGGGACGTGGCCAACCTGTTCGTCGTCGGGGCGTCCGCGTTCCCGCAAAATTCCGGTTTCAATCCGACCGGGACCGTCGGCGCGCTGGCGTTCAAGGCCGCGGATGCGATTCGAAATCTCTACCTCAAGGCACCTGGCCCTTTGGTGCGCACATGAGCCGCCGATACGCCGTAGGCGTGATCGTCGCGCTCGTCGTGCTGATCGCGGCAGCAGCCGGAATCCTGTGGGCTTTGTTGCCCGGGCGGCTGCCGTTGAGGGCGGACGCGTTCCAAAAGCCTGATCCGCAGTCCTTTGAGGATATCGAGCGCGGGCGCTATCTTGCGATCGCTGGAGACTGCGCGGCCTGCCACACCGCACGCGGCGGCAAACCTTTCGCGGGTGGAGTTCCGATCGAGACGCCGTTCGGCAAGGTGGTTGCGCCGAACATCACGCCGGACCGAGAGACCGGCATCGGAGCCTGGACCGACGACGAGTTCCGGCGCGCCGTCCAGGAAGGTATCGGCCGCGATGGCGATTTGCTTTATCCCGCCATGCCCTATCCGGCCTACGCCAAGGTGGCGCCCGACGATGTGCTGGCGATCCGCGCCTACCTCGCGACCGTCGAGCCGGCGAGCAACAAGGTCGCGACCACTCAACTGCCGTTCACGTTACGGAATCGAGCCCTGATGCTCGGCTGGAATTTGCTCAACTTCGATCGTACTCCGTTCCGTCCGGATCCGAATGCGTCCGTTGAACGCAACCGCGGCGCCTATCTGGTCGACGGCCTCGGCCATTGCGGGAGCTGCCACACCGCCAAGAATATCCTCGGCGGCGACAAGCGTGATGGTTATTTGCAAGGGGCGGTCCTGCAAGGCTGGTTCGTTCCCAGTATCAGTGGGGACCCGCGGGTCGGCATCGGGGAGTGGCCGCGCGATGAGATCGTGGACTATCTGAGAGCCGGCGCGAATCATTGGACAGTCGTTTCCGGTCCGATGGCGGAGGAGGTCAGGAATTCAAGCACCTACTTGACGGTTGCGGACCTGCGAGCCATCGCGATTTATCTTAAAGGCGTTCCACCGGCCGCTGCGGCTTCGCCGCGTCCGCTGCCCTCCAACGACGCGCGCATGGAATCTGGCCGGGCTATCTATCAGGATGTCTGTTCGGCCTGTCACACCGAACCGGGCCTCGGCGCCAATCATCTCTTTCCAAGGCTTGCCCGCAGCCCGGCCGTCCAGTCCGACAACGCGACGACCCTCATTCGTGTAGTCATCGCGGGATCGAGAAGCGGCGGTACCGCGCTGGCGCCGACGGCTCCCGCCATGCCGGCGATGGCGGGCCGTCTGACCAACGAGCAGGTTGCGGCCGTGCTGACTTACATTCGCAATAGCTGGGGCAACGCTGCAGCTGCGGTGTCGGCTGACGAGGTCAAGGTCATCAAAAGCATCCTGACAGCGAATGGCGGTTAGGAGTCCAAGGCTCGACCATGCCGCTCACAGCCTATCGAAGCAAAAGAGCTTTCACGAAAACGTCCGAACCAGTCGGGCGGGTGCAGCGGACTGGTCGCAAGCACATCTTTGTCGTTCAAAAACACGATGCGAGCCGGCTGCACTATGATTTTCGGCTGGCCGTGAACGGGGTCCTGGCGTCATGGGCTGTACCCAAAGGCCCTTCAATGAACCCTGCCGACAAACGCCTGGCCATCAGGACAGAGGATCATCCGCTTCAATATGCGAAGTTCGAGGGCGTGATCCCATCTGGCCAATACGGAGCAGGTACGGTGATGGTGTGGGATCTGGGAAACTATCAGCCACTGGAAAATCAGCCGCCGGAGGAACAGCTGGCGAGCGGCAAGATCCATATTCTATTGCTCGGCGAGAAACTGCGCGGCGGGTTCTCGTTAGTCCAAATCCAAAGACGATCTATGAATTCCAGCCGAAGGGATCATTGGTTGCTCATCAAAAGTCGCGACGAGTATGCGGGTCCGTCATGGGACATCGAGAGCGCGCGTTTCGATCGGTCCGTCCTTACCGGCCGCAGTCTGAAGGAAATCAAGGAGGAAGGCATGGGCGAATTGGTGCAGACCACCTCGGTTCCAGAATGGGAGAGATAGCATGCGGATCGAACCGGCCTTTTTGTTTGATCTCGACGGCACGCTCGTCGACAGCGTCTATCAGCATGTCCTTGCATGGAAGGAAGCGCTCGATGCAGAGGGCATCGAGCTGTCGGTCTGGCGCATCCATCGCAAAATAGGCATGAGCGGAGGCTTGTTCACCAATCAGCTTCTTCGCGAAACCGGGATCGAAATTAGTGCGGAACGCGTCGCGCGGCTTCGCCACGCCCATGCCGCCGCTTACCGGCAGCAGGCAAATCACATCCGGCCTTTGCCCGGAGCTCGCGAATTGCTGAACTGGTTGTCGAAGGCCGGCATTCCCTGGGCGATTGCGACCAGCGGCCGCATGGAAACCGCAGCCGTCAATCTGGCCTCGCTCGGCATCGATCCGGGCGGGATCCCGGTCGTGACGCGCGACCAGGTCAAATATGCCAAGCCCGATCCCGACCTGTTTCTGGCGGCCGCCGAACGGTTGAGCGCACCGATCGAAACCGCGGTGGTCGTAGGCGATAGCATCTGGGACATGTTGGCGGCGATCCGATGTCGCGCGTTGGGGGTCGGCCTTTTAAGCGGCGGCTATGGACCGGACGAGTTGAGACAATCCGGAGCGTTTCGCATCTACGAGGATCCGGCAGATCTGTTGAGCCGCATAGACGAGGTCGGAGGCAGACGCTAAAGACAGCGATGGCGCCAGCCAGCCGGGATGGGTTGCGACCGGAGCCAATTGAGCGATGCCCACTATGCCTGTGCTCTCGGGCTTACGTGTGCACATATGCGATGTAGTTGGGAGCGGAATGTTTCCAGCGAAAATCTGCGTCGGCCGGATCGGAATGCGATTGAGTAAACATCGCCATGCGTGTGCACTGAGGCTTTCGTGTGCACCATGTGTGCATTGAGGAAACAAATGCGGTGATTCGGCTTCCAATCGGGGCGGACATTATCGTTGAAAATTCAAAATACGGAGGCATGCGGATCGACCAAGGGGTCGTCATTGACAGGCCCAAGGCATGAACATTCTGAAATGCACGCACGCCGTTAGCGTGACCGTCTTGCTGGCGACCGCGCCAGTTGTTCCCGCCGCCGCCCAGTCTGCCAATGCGGTGTTGCAGGACACAAGCCGTCAGGACGTCGGCACTGTTTTTTTGCAGACCCCGGCCGGGGTTCTGCGCTAGCTCTCGATCAAGGGAATGCCTCCGGGTGAGCATGCCATTCACATTCATGCCGTGGGCAAGTGAGCCGCCTCGTTCGACTCGGCGGGCTCGCGCTTCAATCCGGGCAACACGCACCACGGTATCATGGCAGGGCCAGGACATGCCGGCGACATGCCGAACTCGCATACTCCGCCAAACGGCTCGCTCGAAGTTGGACTGGTCGATACGGCGATCATGATCGATAGAGCCAAGCCCAATTCCGTCTTTCAGCCCGACGGCACCGCTGTGGTAATCCACAACGGCAAGGATGACTACGTGACCGATCCGGCAGGAAACGCCGGTAGTCGGATTGCCTGCAGCGTGATCAATCAAGATCCGACAACGGTTGGTCGGACGCGAGCGCAATAGCACCGGCCGAAACAGTATGAATGGTGTGACGAACTCGGCCAACTAGTTCGATCGCGCGTTCCTTGCCGATGTTGCCAGTGCTCAACCAGAAGTTCACACGAGGGCCAGCAAAGGGCTGGCGTGTGAGAGATAACGTACCCAACTCAACGTCCTACGCGCCCGCGCAGTTCCGGATTGAGTTCAGCTCGAACCGCAGTGACGATATTTGCGGCCGTGTCCTGGGAGAAACCGCAGACGAGAAGCACTTGGTCGGCCAGCGCCAAGCCTGCCGCGACATTCTCTGGAAATACCGTGCTGGCTCCGGCCCGCACAAACGATATGATTTCCTGATCGTCGGCGACACTCACAATCGAGGATACGGCTGGATTTTGCTCACGTGCATAGTGAAGAATACGCTCGACCGCATGGCGTCGATCAAACGTTACCACGACAAGGCGTGCACGGGTGACGCCGGCGGCTTCCAAGACCCTTTTCCGGCCTGCGTCCCCGAAAACCACCTTGTGCCCCGATTTCTTTGCCCTGCGAAAGCGCATCAGATCGGACTCGACCGCAATGTAAGGAACCTTTGCGGCCTCGAGCACGAGGGACACCAGCCGGCCCACGCGTCCACAACCGCACAGGATTACGTGATCCCCGAGATTTTGGCTTTCCGCGCGGATGGCGGCTTCTTCGGCGTCCGCCTTGGCGCGATGTGACGCACCGTTAACGAACTCCGCAAACCGCGCACTCCGCAGAATCAGCATTGGGCCGAGCGCCATGGTTGCGGCCAAAGCCAAAAGAGCAGGCTGCCCAACGTTCGGTTCTATGGCACCCACTTTCATCGCCAGGGTAAGCAGCAGCAAACCGTCTTCTCCGCCGTGTGCCAGAATCAGGGCCGCTCGCGTACTAACCGGGGCCGGCCAACGCATGATCGCGCCGACGAGCAACACGACAAGGGCCTTTCCCGGCAGGCACGCAATAATCCAGGCGAGGACGGCCATGGGTGCTGCAGTGATGGTGGATGGATCAACCTCCATGCCGGTTGTAACGAAGAACAGGCCCAACAGGACGTCGCGAAAGGGCCGGATGTCATCCTCTACCTGATGACGGAAATCGCTTTCGCCCACCACCATACCGGCAAGGAAGGCTCCGATCGGCGCGGAAAGGCCGGCCAGGCGTCCGGCGAATGCCGTACCTAGCGCAAGCAACAGAACAGTGAGCAGAAAGAGATCTGCCGAGTTTGTCCTGGCAACCCAGGTGAGCCAGGTACGAAAAACCGGCTTGCAAACGAAAGCAGCAATGCCGAGTGCGCCCGCTGCTATTCCAAGCTGACGCAGCGTTTCCAACGGCTCGGGTCCGCCGCTCTGTTTCCAGCCGCCGAGCACAACGAGAAATGGAAGGGCCGCAAGGTCCTGGAACAGCAGGATTCCCAGCACGAGACGGCCTTGCTGACTACTGACGTCGCCCTGGTCGACCAATTGCTTGAGCGTGATGGCGGTCGATGACATGGCGACCGCGCCGCCGAGCAGTACAGCGGTGGGTAACTCAACGCCCCACAGCATGGCGATTCCCGCCACGATCAATGCGGTCAAGCCGACTTGCAGGCTGCCGGCGACGAAAACATCGCGGCGTGCGGCAATCATTGCCGAGAACGAAAACTCAAGACCCACCATGAACATAAGAAAAATGATGCCGAGCTCCGCCAAGAATCTCGTTTCATCGCTCGTGGCGATGAGGTGTAGACCGTGCGGGCCGATGACCAAGCCAGCCAATAAGTAACCGCCAGCCGCTGGAAGCCCTGCGCGCACGACCAAGCTGATGGAGCTGACGGAGGCAAGGATGACGACTAGCGTCTTGATCAATAGGACGTCGGCCATGCGCAGCTCCGGTGCGCCTCGCGCTCACGGTATCATGCCAATTCATCATCGCTCTGATGGGTGTCAAATTCCGCATCGATAACCGCTTTGTGGACCGCCACGTAGCCCACGGCGAACCGCTCAAGCTCGGGTTCGGATTGGTCTGGCCGGCCGATCGCGCGCAACGCAGGTTTCTGTTGTAGCCGCGTGCCATTAGCACCAACGACATAGGTCGCGCGTCCACACCTGAGGGTTAGGACAAGACTTCGCGCGCGGTAGGGCATCCGTGTCGTCGATCTGAGGTTGCCAGTTCACGAAAATGGACTGCTATTGGGCATCGCCGGGCGCGCTTCAAGGTTTCAATTTCACTGCTGGCGCAGTGAGCTTGAGTGCGAACTCGGTAGAGATGAGACGTCTCCCTTGGTTCCGCCAGCACCGAGTCCGTGAAAGTCGGGCCCATCAAGATTCGATTCGAGCTCCGGGTACTGAAAGTTGGACCTGGTATCCTTCCCGAACCGCCAATGAAGCAGCAGTAACAGCTGCCTCGAAAGCGGCTTCCTTGGTTTGATATCTGCCTATCGGTTCACCGTCGTGCTTGACGCGCCAGATACCGCCCGAACCAACAACTTCGTAACTGGCTATTCCCATGATGCATCTCCGATTTCCCCGCTCCCCAAGAAGGGAGAGGAAGACGTATCGACCAATTCACTGCAGCTTGCGCTTCGGGACCGGCGCCTCGAACTGGGCGATTTCCGCGGTCTGCGGCGCCTTGCCATTGAAGGTCAGCACATTGCCTTCGGTTGAGATGTCGACGCGGTCGCCGTCCTTGACCTCGCCGGCCAGGATCATCTCGGCGAGCGGATCCTGCAGATGGCGCTGGATCACCCGCTTCAGCGGACGGGCGCCATAGGCCGGGTCCCAGCCCTTGGCGGCGAGCCAGTCGCGCGCGCCCTCGTCGAGGCTGAGCACGATCTTGCGCTCCTCCAACAGCCTCGTGAGCCGCGCGAACTGGATCTCGACGATGCGGCCCATCTCGCTCTTCTGCAGCCGGTGGAACAGGATGATCTCGTCGACCCGGTTGAGGAATTCGGGGCGGAAATGCCCGCGCACCGTCATCATCACCTGCTCGCGCACCGCCGAGGTATCCTCGCCTTCCGGCTGATTGACCAGGAATTCCGAACCGAGATTCGAGGTCATGATGATCAGCGTGTTGCGGAAATCGACCGTGCGGCCCTGCCCGTCGGTCAGCCTGCCGTCGTCGAGCACCTGCAGCAGCACGTTGAAGACGTCCGGATGGGCTTTTTCGATCTCGTCGAACAGCACCACCTGATAGGGCCGCCGCCGCACCGCTTCGGTCAGCGCGCCGCCCTCGTCATAGCCGACATAGCCCGGAGGCGCGCCGATCAGCCGCGACACCGAATGCTTCTCCATGTACTCGGACATGTCGAGGCGGACCATCGCGGTCTCGTCGTTGAACAGATATTCGGCGAGCGCCTTGGTCAGCTCGGTCTTGCCGACGCCGGTCGGACCTAAGAACATGAACGAGCCCATCGGCCGGTTCGGGTCCTGCAAGCCGGCGCGCGAGCGGCGCACCGCGGTCGCCACCGCATGCACGGCTTCGGCCTGGCCGACCACCCGCCTGCCGAGCGAGTCCTCCATCTTGAGCAGCTTGTCCTTTTCGCCCTCCAGCATCTTGTCGACGGGAACGCCGGTCCAGCGCGAGACCACCTGCGCAATGTGGTTGGCGGTGACCGCCTCCTCCATCATCTCGCCGGCATTCTCCTTGGCCTCGATCTCGGCCAGCCGCTTCTCCAGCTCCGGAATCTGGCCATAGGCCAGTTCGCCGGCGCGCTGGTATTCGCCGCGACGCTGCGCATTGGCGAGTTCGATCCGAAGCGCATCGAGGTCGCTCTTCAGCTTCTGCGCGTTGGAGAGCTTGTCTTTCTCGGCGCCCCAGCGCGCGGTCAACGCCGCCGACCTCTCCTCGAGCTCGGCGAGCTCCTTTTCCAGCGAGTACAGCCGGCTCTTCGAGCCCGCGTCGCTTTCCTTCTTCAAGGCCTCCTGCTCGATCTTGAGCCGGATGATCTCGCGATCCATCGAATCCAGCTCTTCCGGCTTGGAATCGACCTGCATCTTCAGCCGCGCCGCCGCCTCGTCCATCAGGTCGATGGCTTTGTCCGGCAAAAAGCGATCGGTGATGTAGCGGTTCGACAAGGTCGCGGCGGCCACCAGCGCGGAATCGGTGATGCGCACGCCGTGGTGCTGCTCGTATTTGTCCTTCAAGCCGCGCAGGATCGAGATGGAGTCCTCGACCGACGGCTCGTTGACATAGATCGGCTGGAACCGCCGCGCCAGCGCCGCGTCCTTTTCGACATGCTTCTGATACTCGTCGAGCGTCGTGGCGCCGATGCAGTGCAATTCGCCCCGCGCCAGCGCGGGCTTCAACAGGTTGGATGCGTCCATCGCGCCATCGGCCTTGCCGGCGCCGATCAGCGTGTGCATCTCGTCGATGAACAGGATGATGCTGCCCTCGGCGGAGGTGACCTC
>Ga0137412_10004024_pt1 | contig 11765 bp, 10 predicted proteins | sample CZODoug2_1_16fun_FD_122160 | JGI IMG/M metagenome (GOLD analysis project Ga0137412, IMG submission 122160) | Vadose zone soil fungal communities from Angelo Coast Range Reserve, California, USA - CZODoug2_1_16fungal (Hybrid Assembly) | ecosystem: Environmental > Terrestrial > Soil > Vadose zone...
TCGTGCTGACCGGCGATATGACCAACTATTTCTATCGCTACTGGTTCGGCGAGTTCCCTTGGGACGATATGCAGGCGTACTGGAAGCGATCACCGCTGGCCTATGTCGGCAACGTAAAGACGCCGACCATGTTGATGACCGGCGAGGTGGACTATCGCACGCCGTCAAGCGAGGCTGAACAATTCTATCAAGCGCTGAAACTTCGCAAAATCGATACTGCGCTCGTGCGCGTGCCCAACGCCTCGCATGATATTTCCGCGCGCCCGAGTCTGCTCATCGACAAGGCGGCATACGTACTGGCTTGGTTCAAGGCGCATGACGTGAAATCGCCCTAGCCAAGCTAGGGCTGCCGGGCGTTCGTCTGCGCCGTTTGCCCGAACAGAATTTTTTTGGCCTCTTCGGTCATGGTGCCGTTGCTGCTGATCGCCGCGCCTTTTTCATAGGCGCGCACGGTCGCAGGGCGCTCCTTGATGGCCTCGAACCAGCGTTTGAGATGCGGAAAGTCCTCGAGCTTTTGCCCCTGTGCCTCGTAGGGCACGATCCACGGATAACACGCCATGTCGGCGATGGAATAAGTGCCTGCAACAAATTCCCGGTCGGCAAGACGCTTGTTCAACACGCCATAGAGGCGGTTGGTCTCCTTGACGTAGCGCTCGATGGCGTAGGGAATCTTCTCGGGCGCATACCTCGTGAAATGATGATTTTGTCCGAGCATCGGTCCAAGTCCACCCACCTGCCAAAACAGCCACTGCAGCACCTCGACGCGGCCGCGCGACTCGTTCGGAATGAATTTCTCGCTCTTCTCCGCCAGGTACAACAAAATGGCGCCCGATTCGAATACGCAGATCGGCGCACCGCGTTCAAGCGGCGAGTGATCGACGATCGCCGGCATGCGGTTGTTCGGTGAGATGGCGAGGAATTCCGGCTTGAATTGCTCACCCTTGCCGATGTTCACCGGCACGATGGTGTACGGCATGGCCATCTCTTCCAGAAACATCGCGATCTTGTGGCCGTTCGGCGTGGGCCAATAGTACAAATCGATCATCGATGATTCTCCGCCGGCTCGAGCGCCATTTTGTGTTCCCGCAGCAAGGCTATGCAAACATCTTCTTCGCGCGGCCTCAAGCGCATTTGCGCGAGCCGGGTTCGCGCCCGCGCATTTTGCGTCCAGGGCAGAATGGAAGAATCCAATTTGCCCGCCGCGCTCGCGCGCCATTCCAGCAGGCGCCTGCGCTCGGCGAGACTTCTCGCCTCCTTGCCGTCCGGCGGCACCAAGCGCTTCTCGATGCTGAAACCGACCATCTGCACGATCACGGTGTCGCCTCGCTGCATGATTTTTGCCAGCTTCAGGCAATCATCGCGCCGCTCGCTCGAGGCGGTTGACTCCCGGCAGGAATCGATCAACGGCGACAGAGGCGGAACGATCTCGGCATTGGCGACGCCGGCGAGCGCGGTCAGCTTGGCGGTATCGGATGCGACCACGCCGCCCGGCAACTCGCGCCGCACACCGCTCAGCGCATCGAACATCAGCACCATGAGTTGGTTGTAGTAAAGGTCGAAGCGCGTACCGCGCGCCATGTCGGCCAGCACGCGATCGACTTCGATCGTGTCCTTGTCCTTTTGCGCGGTCGACAATTGAGACAGCCACGCGGCGCCGTTATCCGGGTCAACCCAGCGCAGAACGATCGCGACCTCGCGGCTGTCGCAGGCGGTGGCGGGGGCGGCGGCGCACAGCTGCAGATGCAGCCAGCCGATGGGCGCATTCTGCGGCGCCAACTCACTGGCGCGCGCGATGAGCTGCAGCGCCGCGGGCGCCGCCGATGGAACGGCGTAGCTGTTGGTGAAGCTCAGCGCGGCCGCCGTCGCCTGGGAATTCGCGTCAGGGCGAGCCGCCAGCGCCCGCACGGCTTCGTTGCGCCAGACTTGGAATTTGTGGGCTTCGGACTTGGGATTCACCGCAGGCGCGCTGCTTGGCAACGCTGCGCCGGCGTGCAATACCGCAAAGGCCAGCATCAGAAATCTCGAACCGTGCCTGACCACGAGTCAAACCAGCCTTTAAAGGTGGCTGCGATGGCCGGCAGCCGTCAACCCCGCGGTGATCGCCAGGCGCATGGCGTCCTCGACCGAAATGTCCAATGGTTGAACACGGTCCCGCGGCAGGTAAATGGTATAGCCGCCAAAGGCATAGCTCATCGGAAAATATACGGTCACCCAATCCTGGCCGCCGTGCGCCAACAATACCGTGGGCACATCCTCGCGGGTGACGAAGCCGATGGCGTGCACGTCGGCAAACCGCGCCAGCACCACCCGCTGCAAGTCGCGCTTCTCGCCGCTGCCGGAAGGCAACAAGCTCACGACATCGCGGAATCCGCCGTACAGCGTCTTCACAAACGGAATCCGGCCCAAAAAATCATTCCAGTACTTGAGCAGGATTCTGCCCGCGTAGGCGTTCACCACACCGCCGACGAACAGCAGCAACAGAAAGCCCGCGATCAATCCCAAGCCGGGCCAATAATGTTCGGGGCTGACGATGCCCAACGCAATCAACGCACGCCGCAGCCAACCCTCGACCGTATGCACCAGCCACCAAATCACATACACCGTCAAGGCCAACGGCAGTACGGTTACCAAACCGCTCATGGTCAGCGTTAAAATCTTGCGCATGGGATTATCATCGCATGATCGGGCCCAGGGCGCCCACAGGGGCTGAAGCTTCTATGACGCAACCTTCCGGTCTTGACATCTCACCGGCCAAATCCTCGGATGTGCCGCTGATTCTTTCCCTGATCAATGAACTCGCCGACTACGAGAAGCTGCGGCACGAGAGCGTCGCCACCGAGGCGTCGATAGACAAGGCGCTGTTCGGATCGAAGCCCGGAGCCGAGGCGGTCATCGCCCGTTTCGACGGTGAGCCGGCCGGCTTTGCCCTGTTCTTTCATAATTTTTCGACTTTTCTCGGGAAACCCGGGTTGTACCTGGAGGATCTCTTTGTGCGCCCTGCGTATCGCGGCCGCGCCATCGGCAAATCACTCCTGAGCCATCTGGCCGCGCTGGCGCTGGAGCGCGATTGCGGCCGCTTTCAATGGCAAGTTCTCGACTGGAACCGGCCCTCTCGCGATTTCTACGAACGCTTGGGCGCGCAGGCGGATGCGGCCTGGGTCAACTACCGGATGACGGGCGAGGCGTTGCGGCGCCTGGCTGAGAATCGCGATTCATGATTGCCGCGGCAAGATGAAACGCAATCCCTGATAGTTCAGTACCACGCCGTCGCGCCGGATGTGCTCGACGACAGGGCCTTCCGGCAGGGAGTTGCCTTCATGATACTTGCGCATGTTGATGTACACGAAACGATCGCCCGCCTTGGTCGCATACACATGCACGTCGAGGTGCAGTTCGGGCAGGGCTTGCGCCCCCCCTAGGTTGACTTGGTTGATCGACGGCAGCACTTCCTCGTTGTCGGCTTTGGCATCCTCATCATTCAGCAGCGGGTCGGGCCGGCGCAGTGCGGGTCGCGGAGCAGAACGCTGTGCAATGGAATGCGGGGCGCCGAGCGGCGCGGCCAGGGGCGCGACCTGAGACGCAGCGCTGGTCCCTGTCGAACCACCATCAGCGCCGCTCACGGGAATCTCAGGCGCGTACACAGGCGTCTGTCCCAAGGGACTGAAGTGATCCGCTACCGCCGGTGCCTTGTCCTCGGCAACCGCCGCGGGTTCCGTGTGTTCCGTGTGCTTTTTGGGGGTGGATGTCGGCGCCGGGGCGCCGCTTCGCAGCAACATCACGGCGAGTACGACGACGTTGATGGCCAGCAGCGCGCCGAGCAATACCGCCCAGAGGGGCAGGCCGCCGCGCCGTTGTGAGGTCGGCGTATCCATCAATCCCGGTTGGGATTGGCGCTGCCGTTCGATTTCAGATTTCTTCAATGCGTCGAGAATGAAGGACATGGAAATTCCTAACCGCCGCGAAGCGCGTTGGACAGCAACAAAGGTGAACTGGGATCGGCCAACGCGGTGTCGAGCACGACTTGGGTTTGCACTCCGGCAATTCCATCGACGTTTAGCCGATGCTCGCGCTGGAAATTCTGCACCGCAATCGCCAATTCTTGATCGTACACGTCGGCGTGTTCCGGATCCGCAGCAGCGCCTCCCAAGGCATTCAGGCTGCGGCGAAGCCAGCGAACCTCATCGCCCTGCATTCCCAACGACAGCGATCGGGCGCGGGAAGTCTTCGGCTTCCAGACGACGGTAAATTCCCCGAACCAATCCCGCGAAAGATCATCGATGGATACCTTCTCGTTATGCTCGCCCAAGTTCAGCGTCGCGGTCCTGTCGTCCAAACTCGACAGGACCACGCGATGCCGCTGACCCCGATCATCGGTCAGCGTCAGGATGGCGGGCCGATTCAGGGTCCTGACCTGCGTCCACGAGCCGCGCTGCTCCAAACACGAGAGGCCCGCTTTAGCGGCCTGACCGCACGGATCGCGGTCGTCCGACAGCGCGGTTCCCCACAACGACAGGAGGCGGCGGAAAGCAGCCGCGTCGGTGGTGTTGGCCTCATTGGCCTCGAGAAGCGCTTTGACTGAGGCCAATTTGGGCGCAGGGACTGTCGCCAGCGGCGGCGGGACCACCGGCTGCGCCGCAGGCGTCGCAGGCGCCGTCGCGGGATGTGCTGCGGCCGCGCTTTTTGGCGCTCGGGCTGCGCTAAAAATGGGACTCGACTGGAGCCAGAATTGCCAGCCGAGAAACAGAGTGCCGCCGAGCGCCACCAGCCCAAAGGAGCCCACGACCCAGCCCAGCCAGGTGGGCAGGAATCGTCGGCCATAGACTTCCCCTGCGGCACGGCGCACCAAACCGGCGTTGATTTTCTTGACTTCCTGCGTGTAAGCCCCCAACAGAGCACGATCGCAGGCGACATTGATGACTCGCGGAATTCCCTGCGACAGCCGATGTAATTCCACCAACGCCGCAGGCGTGAATATGTCCTCCGTTGCGCCGGCAACGCGCAGCCGATGCCGCACATAACCCTTGGTTTCCTCGCGCGACAGGGGCTTCAAATGGTATCGCCCGGTAATTCGTTGAGCCAGTTGCCGCAGGTCGGTCCGGTCCAGCAATTCCCGAAGTTCAGGCTGGCCGATCAATATGATTTGCAGCAGCTTCTGAGTGGGCGTCTCGAGATTGGTCAACAGGCGGACCTGCTCCAGCACGTCGATGGAGAGATTCTGTGCCTCATCCACCAGCACGATGATGCGTCTGCCTTCCGCGTGGCCGCTCAGCAGCCGTCGATTCAGCGCGTCGACCATCTGCTTGACGCTGTCGCGATCGGCCTCGGCGACTCCCAAACCCAGCTCTTCGCAAATCGTCAGAAGAAATTCCACCGGTGTGACACGCGGATTCAAAATCACGGCGACATCGGCATGATGCGGCACGCGCGAGAGCAGTGTGCGCACCACCGTGGTTTTGCCCGTCCCTACTTCCCCGGTTAACTGGATGAAGCCGCCGGACTCATTGATGCCGTACAGCAAATGCGCCAATGCCTCGGCATGCCGCTCGCTCAAATAGAGATAGCGGGGGTCCGGTGTGATGGCGAAGGGCTTTTCGCTGAGCCCAAAGAAACTGGTGTACATGGCAAGGACTAGGATAATACCAACGTGCCACTAGTTTCCGTCGTTGGAGCCTAGACCGGCTCCTTGCCTCGGGGTAGGCGGCTGGCCCGGGTCAAAAGGCCCTCCCCGAATCGGTCGCGGATGCCGTCCACGGCCGAATCGAGCCGGGATCCTGGATCGGGCAGCGGGTCTGAAAACAGGTCCGACTGCCTCAGCGACTGCAAATCGCTGACGCCCACGCCCAGCAGACGCACCGCGGCACGGGGTTGAGAGGCCAGCCAGGCCCGAAGCAGAGCTTGCGCAGCCGCCGACACGATGGCGGTATCTTGAGTCGGAGGCTCCAACGCGCGCTGGCGGGTATAGGTCGTGAAGTCGCCGCGCCGAATTTTGACGCTCACCCGGCCGGCAAGGAGCTTCTGTGCCCTCAAGCGCGATGCGGTGCGATCCGCCAAATGCACTAGCTGCGCCTGAAGCTCGCTCGCCGCGCGGATGTCGGTGTCATAGGTCTCCTCCGCGCTGATCGACTTCTCTTCGCGATCCGGTTCCACCGGCCGATCATCGAGGCCGCCGGCGCGATCGCGCATGGCCTCGCCGTGCTTGCCGAAGGCACGCCACAACACCTCATCCGTGGCGACGCGCGCATCGCCAAAGGTCCGAATACCGGCCTCGAGAACCCTCGGCAATGTCTTCCGGCCAACGCCGAAGAGTTTGTGAATCGGCAGGGGATCCAAGATTTCTCGAAGATTGCCGGCATCGATGCGGCACATTCCGTCCGGTTTGTTCAAATCCGACGCGATCTTCGCCAGCAGTTTATTCGGCGCAATTCCCACCGACGCGGTGAGTCCGGTCTGCTCGGCAATCCGCCGGCGAATTTCCGCGCCGATCACCACCGGTTCCCCGAGCAATTGCTGACTGGCCGTCACGTCGAGAAACGCCTCATCCAGAGACAGCCCTTCCACCAGCGGCGTGAATGCATGAAAAATCGCGAATACTTGTTGCGATATCTCCTGGTAACGGGCCATCCGCGGGCGCACGACAATGGCTTCGGGGCAGCGGCGCAACGCTTCACGCATCGGCATGGCCGAGTGCACGCCGAAACGCCGTACCGCGTAGCTGGCGGCGGCCACGACGCCGCGGCCGCCGGTGCCGCCGACGATGAGCGGCTTGCCCTTCAATTCCGGACGGTCCTGCTCTTCCACCGATGCGTAGAACGCGTCCATGTCGATGTGCAGAATCGCGCGGACGACGCAGGGCCGCATCGGATCATTCCACGGTGACGGTGATTTTCTTCGAATGCAGCGGCGGATCGAAGGACTGATGCAAGGAGTCCGCGAACACGAGTTGCAGGGTGTGCTTGCCGGGGGGCAATGTCAGCGACGTTTCGGTTTGACCTTTGCCGAAATGCAATATTTTGTCCGTTGCCGGCATCGGCGCATCGAGTTTCAGTTCGCTAAAATCGGTGTCGACCAACAGATGATGATGCCCGGTGTTGTCGAATTTGATTCCCGCGGGCGCAATTCCCATCCCTTTCAATCCAAAGACCACGGTAACGGGACTGTGCACTTTGGCCCCATCGTGCGGTGCAATGATGTACACCTCGGCACCGGCGGGCGCGGCGGTGCGATCCGCCGCCACCGCAAACGCTGCCAGCAAACTGATTCCGAATACGAGGACTAGACGATTCATGCGGTTCTCCTTGGTGAAAAGCTCAGTCTACAACTGCAGGGCGGCATACACGACCACGCCGAAAAAGGTGAGGGCGAACAGGATGCTGTAGACGAAGAAAAGTACCACCGCTTTGAACAAGGTGCCGAACCAGCCGCGCCGGAACACCCGCCGCATTGCAAAAAGAGTGTAAATGGCCGCATACCAGCCCAGGACGGTTTCGAGGGTGTCCGACACTCCCGACAGTTTCGGCCACGAGGGCGCGGCGATGATGGCGCAAATCATGATGATTGCCACCGAAAAATAGAAAGCATGCAGGTGAATGAAGAACAGCAAGTGTTCCGCGTAGCGGTGGCGCGGGCGCCAATACAGCAGCATGTGCAGGAAGGCGATCAGCGGCAGAAAAATGAACATGGCTTTCGGCGCCGTATGGACCACGACTGGCAGTAGAGCCTTGCCATTGTCACGCACCGCCTCCTGGCACGCGTGCTGGAACCGCTGGTCCCATTTCGGATCGTGCGTGAACATGATGAAATTCGCATCCTGGCAGCCGGTCACCCGCGAGCCGCTCGATGCAGCAGCCGGTGCCGACGCGTCGTCAAATTGAACCAGTTGGCCGCTGGGATGCACGAACGATGCGATCAGGAAAAAGATGATGCTCAAGATCAAGTACAGACGAAACGGCGGCAGGTAGGCAACGCGCCGGCCGGCGACGAACTCCTGGGTAAGCATTCCCGGCTTGAACCACAGCAGCTTAAGTGTGCGCCACAGCCGAGAATCCGAGTGCGTCAGCCCCTCGAGCATTTCATGTAAAAGCTCCACCGTGCTCGGCACGTGCACGTCGGCGGCCTGGCTGCAGTTCACGCAGAACCGCCCGAGGAGCGCCGCGTTGCAATTCTTGCAGCGCGCGGGCGGCGCCGGCGCTGCCTCGAGCGGCGCCGGTTCCATGTTCGCAGGATCCGGCTGCACCGGGTTCATCGGCGCCGGCTCGGGGAGTGCCGAAGTGGCGGGCGAGCAGGATTCGATCGAGCTCATGACTCGGCGCCGGCGCCCGCGCCCAATTCGTGCGGCGCGAAGTCGTCGACATTGATGAGATCCATGACCTTGGCATCGTAGGTGCGCAGCACCTCGGCTTCGGCCTCGCTGATGATGCTCAAGCCCAGGGCTTGAGTGATTTGACCCGGCAGATCCAGCGCGGTGACGCGGCCGGTCTTGACGCCGTCGACCCGAATGCGCTTCTCCAGCGGTTCGGCCATGGTGGACAGAATCAACGCTTCCTGCAGCTGGCCCAACGGATTGTGCGTCTGCTGGGTCTTATAAATGTAGGCGCTCAAGCGCTCGCGGGTTGCCGTTGGATTCATGATCAGATCGCCGATGGCATGGCCGAGGCGATCGCTGGGCTGCGAATAGCTGAGTCCGCGCGGGAAGATAACCATCCGCATGAACAGCGCCAGGGGACGATTCGGAAAATTGCGCAGGAAAAGATGCAGCTGCTCCTGCGCCTGGTACAAGAGGCTGCGGCAGGCCCATTCGACCAGGGGAAGGTCGGCCGGCTCGCGGCCTTGATTCTCGTGATGCTTGAGGACCATCGAGGCCAAGTACATCGACGACAGCACGTCGCCCAAGCGCGCGGACAGGGTCTCTTTCTTCTTCAGATATCCGCCGAGCGCGAGCATGGCCACGTCGGTTGCCAGGGCGAATGACGCGCTGTAGCGGTTGACGTGCTGAAAGTAGCGCACGGTTGCGCCGGTGTCCGGCACTTTCGTGAATCGTGCCGACGTCAAGCCGAGGACCAGAGAGCGCACGGCATTGGAAATCGCAAATCCCACGTGGCCGAAGACGGCGTCATCGAACTCGCGCACCCCGACCTCGCGATTGGGGTTCTTCGCCGCGTTCATTTCCTTCAGGACGAAGGGATGGCAGCGCACGGCGCCCTGGCCGAAGATGATCAGATTGCGCGTCAGGATATTGGCGCCCTCGACGGTGATTGCGACCGGAACAATTTGGTAGCCGCGTCCCAGATAGTTCTTGGGTCCGAGGCATATTCCCTTGCCCCCATGAATATCCATGGCGTCATTGGCGATCATGCGGCCGATTTCGGTGGCGTGATACTTGAGCATGGCCGAAGGCACGGAGGGCTTTTCCCCGCCGTCGATGGCGCCGGCGGTGACGGAACGTGCGGCGTCGATGATGTAGGTACGCGCCGCCATTCGCGCCAAAACCTGTTCGATGCCCTCGAAGCTGCCGATCGGCGTGTTGAACTGGCGGCGGATGCGCGCATAGGCGCCCGATGCGTACACCGCAGCCTGCGCGCCGCCGGCGGCACTGGAGGGCAGTGAAATGCAGCGGCCCACCGACAGCTGTTCGACCAGCATGCGCCAGCCCTGCCCGGCGGTTGCAAAGCCGCCGATAATGGCCTCCACCGGCACGAAGACATCGCGACCTTGAATGGGCCCGTTTTGGAACGCGATATTCAAAGGAAAGTGCCGCCGTCCGATCGCCACGCCGGGCGTGTCGCGCGGAATCAGCGCACAGGTGATCCCCAAATCTTCCTTGTCGCCCATGAGGTGCTCGGGATCGAAGAGGCGGAAAGCCAATCCGATCACGGTGGCGATGGGCGCCAGCGTGATGTAGCGCTTCGAAAAATTGAGCCGGATGCCGACGATTTCTGCGCCTTGCCACCGGCCCTTGCAGATGATTCCGGCGTCAGGAATGGAGGCCGCGTCGGAACCGGCGCGCGGCCCGGTGAGCGCAAAACAAGGGACGTCGTCGCCGCGTGCGAGCCGCGGCAAGTAGTGATTCTTCTGCGCCTCGGTGCCGTAGTGAAGCAATAATTCCGCCGGCCCCAAGGAGTTCGGCACCGCGATGGTCGAGGACGCGGTGGCCGAGCGTGAAGCGATTTTGATCAGCACGCAGGAATGGGCGTATGCCGAGAATTCCAAGCCGCCGTAGCGGCGCGGAATAATCATCGCAAAAAAGCCCCGGGATTTGATGAAGGACCAAACCGCGGGCGGCAGATCGGCGCGCCGATGCGTGATGTCCCAGTCATCGAGCATCGCACACAGCTCCTCGCAGGGTCCGTCGATGAACGCCTGTTCGGCGTCGTTCAGCACCGGCGTTTTCGCCGACATGAGCTTCTGCCAGTTCGGACCGCCGGTGAACAACTCGCCATCCCACCACACCGTGCCCGCATCCAGTGCCTCGCGCTCCGTCGCCGACATCGCCGGCAGCAGCTTGCGGTATTTCTTCATGAACGGCCGCGTCAGGAGGCGAATGCGCAGAGGCCGGATATTCAATAGAAACAGGATTGCGAACGGCACGGAGATCAGAATTTTCCACCAGCCGGGCGCCGATCCGAGCGCCCAATAGACGGCGAGCAACAGCAGCAGCACAGCGGTGCTCACCACGAGACCGGCTCGCCGGTAGGCGAGAATGCAAACAGCACCCACGAACAACACCAGCCAGCCAACAATGATGCCGGCGCAGAGCAGCACGTCATGCATGGGACCGCCCCTCTTTTTCTAGATCAAGTCTTTGACACCGTCGCGCTCTTCCAGCAACTCGCGCTGGGTCGCCTGCATTTTTTCGCGGCTGAAATCGTTGATCTCCAATCCCTGCACGATGCTGTAGTCGCCGTTCTTGCAGGTAACCGGATACGAATAAATGACACCTTCGGGAATTCCGTAGCTGCCGTCGGATGACACGCCCATGCTCACCCAATCGCCCGGCGGCGTGCCGAGCATCCAATCGTGCACGTGATCCAGTGCCGCCGCCGCCGCGGAAGCGGCGGATGAAGTGCCGCGCGCCTTGATGATGGCGGCGCCGCGCTGCTGCACCGTGGGAATGAAGCTGTCCTTGAACCAGCTTGAGTCCACCAGCGACAGCGCCGGTTTGCCGCCGACGGTCGCGTGATGCAGATCAGGGTACTGAGTGGCCGAATGGTTGCCCCAGATGATGACCTTCTTCACCTGCTCCAAGGCCGCGCCGCTTTTTTCTTTGAGTTGCGCGAGCCCGCGGTTGTGATCGAGCCGGGTCATCGCGGTAAATCGGTTGCGCGGCAGTGAAGGCGCATTGTGTTGAGCAATGAGGGAGTTGGTGTTGGCCGGATTGCCCACGACCAGCACGCGTACATCGCGGCTGGCCACGGCGTCAAGCGCCTTGCCCTGCGCGGAGAAAATTTTGGCGTTCTCCAGCAACAGATCCTTGCGTTCCATGCCGGGACCGCGCGGCCTGGCCCCCACCAGCATCGCAAAATTGCAGTCCTTGAATCCCTCATTGGCGTCGGACGTGGCGGTGATCCTATTCAAGGTCGCAAAGGCGCAGTCGTTCAATTCCATCACCACACCCTGCACCGCCGCACTGGCCGCCGGTATCTCCAGCAGATTGAGGTTGACCGGTTGGTCCACCCCCAGCATCTGGCCCGATGCGACGCGAAATGCCAGCGCATATCCGATGTTGCCGGCCGCGCCCGTGATGGTGATGGTGACTGGCTTCTTCATGA
>Ga0137412_10004026_pt1 | contig 11764 bp, 11 predicted proteins | sample CZODoug2_1_16fun_FD_122160 | JGI IMG/M metagenome (GOLD analysis project Ga0137412, IMG submission 122160) | Vadose zone soil fungal communities from Angelo Coast Range Reserve, California, USA - CZODoug2_1_16fungal (Hybrid Assembly) | ecosystem: Environmental > Terrestrial > Soil > Vadose zone...
CTTTGCCGCGGCCGACGTGCTGCGCCACTTCTTCGGCACCGGCTACGACGTCAGCGCCACCTCGGAGGCGGTGACCGGCGTCACCCGCACCTACCCGTCCTACGAGGCGGTGGCCGACGAGGCGAGCATCAGCCGCCTCTACGCCGGGGTGCACACCCGCACCGACCTCGACGCCGGCACCGAGCTGGGCACGCGGGTCGCCGACTACGTCCGCGGGTACTGGAGGGCGGCCGGGCGCGGCTCGTACTGACCCCGCGTCACCTCGCCGACGCCCCGGCCGAAGCCATCGGCCGGGGCGCGTTGGTGCTTGGCGACGGCGCGCCGGAAATGTCGGCGCGGAAGCCGGGGATGCCGCGGTGCGTGATCGCGGTGGCCAAGCGGGAGGTTGGGCCGATCAGGTCGGTGACGGTGTTGTACGCGTCGACGTGGACGGTGATCAGGGTCCCGGATTGGCAGCCCACGAGCTTCACGAATGGTCCGTCCCGGGAGATCTGCTCCTTGACGGCGCGCCAGCCGCGCGGGATGCCCGTCAATTCCACTGGCGTCATGCTCAGGTATGGGCGCAGTTCGTTCGCTATCAAGGCGGGTACTGCCTGATCGCACGGAATGCTGCCCAGGTCCGCCACGTCGATGAAGCCGTTCACCGGGCCGCCGGGTACGTCGTCCGTGGTCTGCGTCGTCCCCGACCACATCTGGCCTAGCGCGCGTGACTGTTGGACGTTCAGACCGAGTTCGCTCGCCAGCAAGGCGCGGTCCAGCGCCGTGCCGATGTCGAGAACCACCCGCGGGCGCCAGGCGGCGCCCGCGAGGTAGGCGAGTGTGGCGCTCGGCGGCGGGGTGTACGCGGAGGCCGCCGCGGTGGCCGGGGCGGAGTTGTCATCACCGCCAAGGTCGCGCATGGCAACCGACCCCAGCACGATCACGCCGATCGCGACCGGGATCCCGACGGTGAACTTCTTGGGCGGCGCCCCGGGTGGGTCCGGCGGTTCGCCCGGCGGAAGACCCAGGGTGAACTCGCGCGAATTGGGCGGCAGGCGTAGCACGACATGACGCCCGGCAGCGAAGGCGGCCAGCGACGTGGCGATGGGCACCTCGCCCGCGGCCACCCGTAGCTTCCGCTCGTTCCGGGCGCTCCATCGGACGTACTTCGCCGTGCCGAAGACGCCCGCCGCGCCGACCCCGATGAGAAATACGCCGACCAGATAGCCGTGACCGCCGACCAGGTAAGCGTGCCCGTGGGAGATGGCCCAGCGGGTGCCCTCGTGCGGGCGTCGGTGCAAGCTCTCCGCGATGACCTCGCCGTGGGGAGTGCGCAGGTAGTAGTTCGGCCCGTGGCCGTTGCTCGCCACCCGGCTGATCTCGGCGTCCTCACCGATGGTCACGACCTCGCCGTGGCCGTGCGCCGCCGACCAGGCGCCCGGCAGAACCACCGCGCCCAGGACGGCTATGCCCACGAAGAGCAGCCCGAACATGATGGCGCCGAAGTTGATCAGCGGCTTGCGGCGGAGCATGCCGACCAGTCCGGCGGCTTCCCCCTGGCCGCGGACGACCTGCGGCTCCAGGGCGGAACCGATCAACGGGACCAGCTTCGCCGCCACGGCACCGGCGCCCGCCAGGGCCAACCGGGAGTAGAGCAACGCGAGCAGGGTCAGCCCCAGCATGAACGCGGTGAATGCCAGTCCCGTCGGGATGCTGTCGTCGATTTTCCGCCACAGCGGGTTCGACTCAGAGACCAAGGCCTCGAGGCCGAGGGTGAGCCCCAGCCATCCGGGGAACGCGAGAACGCAGGCCCGGGCCACGTTGCGCAGCATGTGGCGAGCTCGCACGGTGTTGAGCAGTTGCAGCGCGTCGACGTCGTACGGCCCGAAGTCCGGTGCCTCGTGCTCACTCGTCATCGGCTACGTGCTTTCCCGGTCGGTCGGGACGTGGCTTTCGGTGTCGGCTGCGGGTCGATGTCGCTGCGGAAGCGCGGGATGCCGCGGTGCGCGATCGCCGCGGCCAGCTGGGTCGCCTCCGGCACCGGATCCTGCTGGCTGAGCCCGCGATGACCACCATGCCCGCCGCAGCCACCACCACCGGCAGGCGGTGCTCGTGCAGGTGCTGCTGCAGGCGGGAGTGGGGGGCTCCCGCGCCCCACGCCCATACCGCGATGGGCCAGCCGGGGATCGCGACGAGCCCCAACCGGCCCGCCGCCCGCACATGCCGGCGCACGCGGATGGCGGACAGCAGCTTCAGCGCGTCCACGTCATAGGGCGCCGTCTCCATGGCCGGAACCGTAGCGACCGCATGAAAACGCCCCGCCCGATCTCTCGGGCGGGGCGTGTCGTCCCCGGTGGCCAGGGGCGGGGTCGAACCGCCGACCTACCGCTTTTCAGGCGGTCGCTCGTACCAACTGAGCTACCTGGCCGGGCTTGGAACCCCGCGAGTCTAGCCGCCCGGCCAGGGTGCGCATGCTGCGGTTACCAGCGCTGCTCGTCGTGCACGGTGCGCTGGCTGCCGACGGGGGGCGCGTACCGCGGGTCCGCCGTCGTGGTCTCGGTGACCTGCGTGCGTCGACCACCGCCCATGCCGCCGCCCCAGCTGCTCCAGAACATCATCGACAGCACGATCCCGGCGCCGCCGACGATCATCAGGATGACCCCGACGCTCTGCAGGTCGACGCTGCTCGTGGTCACGTTCACTGCCCAGGTGAGGATCGCGCCGACTGCGACCAGAAAGATGCCTACGCCCAGACCCATGGTGGCCTCCGTTCGTCGTCGTCTCACGGCGCATTGCCGTCCCCGAAGACCTGCCCGGTACGCCGGCCGGCAATCCTCGACGCCCGGAATGCCCGATCTGTCCCCCGCCTCTGACCATGCAAAATGCCCCCGAACCGGGCGGTTCGAGGGCATTGCGTACTGGGGCGGTCCCGACGGGATTTGAACCCGCGACCTTCACCTTGACAGGGTGACGAGCACTCCAAACTGCTCTACGGGACCTCGTGCGCGGAACAGTGTGACATACCTGCCGCTCGTACCCCCAACGGGATTCGAACCCGTGCTACCGCCTTGAAAGGGCGGCGTCCTAGGCCACTAGACGATGGGGGCAGCGGATACCCGGCGGAGCCGGAGCCCGCGCCAGCATAAGCGGCCCGGCTCAGCGGCGGGTGCCCGCCCGCGGGTCCGTGGCCGCCGCGGCCGCCGCCTGCGGTACCGCCGGTGCCTTGCGAGGTTTGGTCTTGGCCGCGGCCGGGGCCGTGGTGGGCTTCGGCGCGTTGAGTCGGGCCACGGTCTCCGGGGCCAGCGTGCGGCTGATCTGCGCCGAGGCCAGGCCCAGCCCGCCCAGCGTGACGTCGTCCCAGGCCTGCAGCTTCTTGGTGGCGGCGTCGAAGTAGAACACCGTGCACTCGATCGGGGTCGGGGCCGCGCCCTCCAGCGCCCGCAGGCCCGCGCCGCCGGTGCTGCCCTCCACATACAGCCGCGTGCCCAGCGCCATCACCTGGGTGCTGCGCTTGTGCAGGTGCCCGGCCAGCACCAGCGGCACCAGGCCGTCCAGTCCCTTCGCCATCACCGGGTCGTGCACGATCGCCACGTCCGGACGCGGGACCTGCGCCTCGATGTCGCCAGCGAAGATGCGGCCCTCCTCCATGACCGCGTCCTCGCCCGCGGTGTCCACCGTCTTGTCCGGGGTGAACCGGGGGTCCCCGTCGCCGGTGAACCGCAGCCCGGCCACCTCGCGCACCTGCCCGTTGTCCAGCACCACCGCGTTCCGGTTGGCGGCCACCGCCTGCTGGATAACCAATGAGTCGTGGTTGCCGCGGATGAACACGTACGGCACCTTCAGCGTCGAGATCGATTTGGTGAAGCGCTCTTCGGCGCTGCTGCCGTGGTCGGAGACGTCGCCGGAGTCGACGATCACCTGCACCGCGAACTGTTGGCTGACCGAGCGAATCACGTTCCACGCCGCGGGATTCAGGTGAATGTCGGAGACCTGCAGCACCCGGATCGTGGACGAGTCCGGTTGGTATCCGGGCAGCGTGGAGGTGACGTCGTAGAGCTTGGAGACGTTGCCGACCAGCTTCGCCAACTCCTGGCTGTAGGAGCTGAAGCCGGCCACGATGTCCTTCGCGTTGCCGACCAGTGCCGGCGCGTTGGCCAACAAGCCGGTGTAGGTGGGCTCGGAGACGGCCCGCGGATTCCAGGTGGCCGCCGCAACGCCGAACGTGCCCAGCACGGTCGCCGCGGAGGTGACGCCCACCGCGGCGATGCGCCGCCACCGTCGTCGATAGACCAGCACCGACAACAACACGCCGCCGGCCACCCCGGACACCGCCGAACGGATCACCAGGTGGATCACCGCGTGCTTGAGATCGCGGGATACCCAGGCGGACAGGCCGTTGAGAGAGTTCGGGTCGTTGACCAACTTCTGCGCGTCCACGACGTTGAGCGCCTCGACGCTGACCGACACCCCGAGTGGGCCGTCGTGCGTATCCAGATGCAGGGTGCCCAGCGGGCCGACCTTGACGTCGGTGTCCCCGGACCAGCTCAGCTTGGCGGCCATGTGCGTGCTCACCGGGCCCACCGGCGTGGTCTCCTGGCCGCCCACCAGGATGCCCAACCAGGCGCCGAGCAGCGCGACGCCGATCACGCCCACCACGCTCAGCGCTCGGCGGCGGATTTCGGCGCGCGGCAGCGGCACCCGGCGCACCACGTAACCGGCCCGCCGCAGGGTCACCCGCGGCCACTTGCGCAACACCTCGGGGGTGCGCGGTACGTGGAGGCGATCGAGCACGTACCACCCCTTCCCCGTGGGTAGTCGATTTACGACGTTACGTGAGGGGGAACCGGCGGGGGGCCAGAATGACCAGGTGCTGAATATCGACCGGGGCGAGTTCGAAACGCTCGTCGCCGAGGCCCTGGATTTGTTGCCCGAAGAGCTCACCGCGCTGATGAACAACGTCGCGGTGTTCGTGGAGGACGACCCGCCCGCGGACGATCCGGATCTACTCGGGGTCTATGACGGTGTCCCACTCCCGGAACGCGACGGCTGGTACAGCGGCGTACTCCCGGACAGGATCACCATCTTCCGGCACCCGATCCTGCGCATCTGCCTGACGCCGGCCGAGGTCGTCGAACAGGTGGAGATCACCGTGGTGCACGAGATCGCGCACCACTTCGGCATCGACGACGACCGCCTCGACGAACTGGGCTACGGCTGAGGCGCCAGCCAGTCGGCGCCCGGCAGGTTGCGAACCACCCCGAACGCGACGATGAGCACCAGCAGGCCCCACAGGACGGCGGGCGGTGCGACGCGCGTGCTGCGCGGTCGACCCAAGGTGCGCCCCAGCCACGCCACCCAGGCCATGGCCAGGAACGGCACCGCCAGCACGGCGAGGATGTTGCGCTGCATCGCGGTGGCCAGGTCGCCGTGGGTGAGCGCGTGCAGAGCGCGCAGCGAGCCGCAGCCCGGGCACCACAGCCCGGTCATCGCGTGGAACGGACAGACCGGGTAATGGCCGGGCTGCTCGGGGTTGCGCACCGCGAGGGTTGCCAACGCCGTTGCCGTGGCGGTGAGGGTGGCCAACGGCGCCGACACCGCCGGCAGCCGCCGTAGCGAGGAGGCCGCGCTGCGCGAGGCAACCGCGAGGCTCATGAGTTCGAGTTGGCCGCGATGAAGTAGACGATCCCCACTACCAGCCCGATGACCGCGGCGGCGATCGCGAAGTTACGGGCCTTCTGCGAGGCCTCCACGGCGCCGGCGTAGTCCCCGGCCGCGTACTTCGCGTTCACCTGGTTCGCAAACACGATCGAGGCGATGCCCAACGGCAAACAGCACAGGATCGTGCTGGCGATGGCCCACGGCAGGTAGTTGCTCGGCTTGGGCGCGCCGGGGGCGCCGAAGGCCGGCTGGCCGTAGCCGGGTGGGGTGCCATAGGGGGGAGGTTGCTGGCCGTAGCCCGGAGGGGCTCCGTAGGGCTGCTGCTGGGGGTAGCCCGGCGGGGGCTGGCCGTAGCCGGGCGGGGGTTGTTGGCCGTACCCGGCGGGAGGCTGGCCGTAGCCGGGCTGCGGTCCGTACCCCGGCGGCGGCTGTTGTCCGTAGCCGGGACCCGGCTGTCCGGGACCCGGCTGTCCGGGACCCTGCTGCCCGGGACCCGGCTGTCCGGGACCCGGCTGCTGGCCGTAGCCGGGTTGTTGCCCGTAGCCGGGTTGTTGCCCGTAGCCGCGTTGCTGGCCGTATCCCGGTTGTTGCCCGTAGCCGGGTTGCTGGCCATAGCCGGGTTGCTGGCCGTACCCGGGCTGTTGCCCGTACCCGGGAGGCGGTTGCCCGTACCCCGGAGGGGGCTGTTGCCCGTCGCCCGCGGGTGGCTGCTGAGCGGGCTCTTCCGGCGCCGGCGGGGTGCCGTGGCCAGGCTTTTGGCCGTGGTCCGGCGAGGGCTCCTGCCCTGGCTGTTCCTGCCCCCGCGGGTCGGAAGGTGACGTCATAGGCCGCAAGGTATGGGTGTGCCGGGAGTAAAGTCCAGTGAAATCGCCAAGCCGTGATTATCGGCAATCACGGGCGACCGATCGCCCCGCCTATTGCTTCCGCTATTCGCGAGAAGTTGGTGTTTCACGGCCGTCGACCTGTCCGCCGCCCCACCGGGATAGCGCACGCACATTGACCGGCCCGCCGCCGAGTTCAACCCCAGCGGCTGTTGATCATGCTTGGGAGCCCGGTGTGGTTGAACTCGGCGGAGGTGCCCGAGGGCCGCGACGGCCGTCACAGTAGGTAGGTACTTCCTTGACAAAGCAAACTCAGCGCGATGTACTTCAGGCACAAAGTACTTTCGTCGACGTCGAGAGGGACCGACCGTGTCTGAAACCGAATCCCTGGTGACTACCGAGGTGGCGAGACCGGGCAAGGCCTGGCACGTGACCCTCTGGGTGCTCCAGGTCCTGGTCGCCGCGATGTTCCTTCTCGCCGGCTACCTGAAGCTGGCCAGCTCGCCCGACATGGTGGCCCTGTTCGCGGGCATCGGGATCGGGCAGTGGTTCCGGTACCTCACCGGCACGCTCGAGATCCTCGGTGCGCTCGCCCTGTTCATTCCCCGGCTGCGTGCGCTCGGGGCGCTCGGGCTGGCCGGGGTGATGATCGGCGCCCTGATCACCGACCTTTTCATCGTCCACATCAGCCCGCTGTCGGCGCTGATCAACCTGGTCGTCGTGGTGGTCATCGCGTGGGGCCGCCGCCGCGAACTGGCCAACCTCCTGCCCGCCAACTGACCCGCCCACCCGAACCCGCCCGCCCACACGAACCCCGCCCGCCCACACGAACCCCGCTCACACAGCCCTGCCGGCCCGACACAGCCCGTCAACGGGCTGTGTCGGGCCGGTCGAGCTGTGTGAGCGGGTTTTGCCGTTGAGTTGCCCCGGTAGCTTCAGGTGGTGACGATTTCGCCCACCGGCGCGACGCCGGAGTACGAGCAATACCTGCGGCGGCTGCCCAAGGTCGAGCTGCACTGTCATGTCGAAGGCACACTGCGCCCGGGCACGGTGGTCGAGCTGGCCGCCAAGCACGGCATCGCGCTACCGACCACCCAGGTCGACGAGGTGTACCGGTATTCGACGATCTACGAGTTCCTGGAGATCTACCGGACGGTCAACTCGACGGTCATCGATCGGGAGGACTTCGCCCGGATTGCCTACGAGACGCTTCAGGACGGGGTCGAACTGGGCAACCTGAAGTACCGGGAGATGTTCTTCAACCCCACGCTGCACACGGCACGGGGCATTCCGATGGCTACCGTGATCGACGGGTTGATCGAGGGCGCCAAAGCGGCTGAAACGGACTTCGGGGTGCGCTGTGCCTTCATTGCCGACGTCTATCGGCAGGATCCGCCGCCGGTCGCCCGCCAGATGGTGGAGGAGGTCCTCGCGCACCGTCGACCGGAGCTGATCGGGCTCGGTATGGACGCGGCGGAGGCGCCCGATCCGCCGGAGAAGTTCGTCGAGGCGTACCGGGTGGCCAAGGCCGCGGGACTCAGGCTGACCAGCCACTGCGCCGAGGACGGCCCGGCCGCGAATGTGACCACCTGCCTGGACCTGCTCGGTTGCGAGCGACTGGATCACGGCTACCACATCCTCGAGGACCCGGCGGTGGTTGCGCGGTGTCGGGACGAAGGAGTGACGTTCACGGTATGTCCCACCTCGACCGCCGTTGTGTATGGCTGGCCGGATCTCACCACTCACCCGATTACGAAGATGATCGATGCCGGGTTGCGGGTGATGCTCAACTCGGATGACCCGACGATGTTCCACACCGACATCGGCACCGAGTACGCCAAGTTCTGCGGCCAGAACAACTTCCGCCCGGAGCTCGTACGACAACTGGTTGTTCAGGGTGTCGAAGCCGCCTGGCTGGACGACATCGACAAGGCGGCCATGCGGCGGGCATTCGAAACGGAGATCGACGAGCTCGACCGGGAGTATCTCTCCTAAGACCGCGGACGATTCACCGGCCCTCCTTCGGGATACCGCGGACGTCTGGTCGGGTGGTTCTAAGATTTGATTCGACATTTCCATGGAATGGGCGCTAATCTTGCGCCTGAGTCGGCACGATGGCCGAATCGAAGTCCCAGTTAACATCACAGCTGTGGAGGGCCGCCGACGTGGCGCAGAAAGTCGTAGTGTCGTTGGTTGACGATCTGACTGGCAAGAAGGCGGATGAGACCGTCCAGTTCGAGTTGGACGGCAAGGGCTACGAGATTGACCTCTCGAGCAGTAACGCGAAAAAGCTGCGTGACGCGCTGGCCTCGTATGTGGAGGCCGCTCGTCGACCCGGCGGTCGCCGTCGGTCCGGGGCCGTGGCCACGGCGCGCCGGGCGTCGGTCGACCGGGAGCAGAACCAGGCGATTCGGGAGTGGGCGCGCAAGCGTGGCATGAAGGTCTCCGACCGTGGTCGTATTCCGTCGGACGTGACCGAGGCCTATCACCAGGAGAAGTGACCGTACCGAGAAGTGACCGCGTCCCATCGCTGACCAGCGGAAACCGTCGGCCGAACCAAGCGTGCGTTGCCCCGGGCAGGATGTCATGCTGGGCTGGTGGGGTGGGCCGGTGATCGTGTGGTTGAACGGGACGTTCGGGGCGGGTAAGACGACCACCGCCGGTGAACTGGTCGAGTTGCTCGCGGGAGCGCGGCTGTTCGATGCTGAAGAGGTCGGTTACCTGCTGCGGCGTATTCCGAACCTGCCCGCGGTGGGGAATTTCCAGCATTGGCCGCCGTGGCGCGGGCTGGTGGTGGAAACGGCGCGTCAGGTCCTCGATTACGTGGGTGGCACCTTGGTGATCCCGCAGACCGTTCTGGTACGGCGGTACTGGGTGGAGATCCGTGACGGGCTTGCCGCGGCAGACATCCCGACCCGTCATTTCCTGTTGCACGCGGACCGGGAGACGTTGGTTCACAGAATTGAGCGGGACACGCCCGGTAACCGCCGTTGGCGTCTTGAACACTTGCCCGACTATCGAGTGGCGTTGTCGTGGCTGCGCGAGGACGCTGAGGTAGTCGACACCACTGACGTGACACCTCGTGACGTCGCTCGAGCGATCGCGGTAAGAGTAGCTGCGTGATCGGTTTTGGCATGCGCCGGCGGTGCGGGTTGAGAGATTGAAGGTTCGATTCTGTTGATCAAGGTGCGAGTGCATGCGTCGAGCATCAGGTTCGGTGACCGGCTCATCGGTGATGCGGGTGAGGCGGCCCAGATCGTCGTGCAGGTCAGTTCCCGGGGCGGTGAGGTGAGGTTGTCGCACGGGGCAGCGGAGACCCGGCTGATCGGCGACCCGTTGGTGTGGGTGCTGCGCGGCGAGCCACGTGTTGTCGAGGAGGAACTACCCCATACGGTCTGGCGGCCGAGCGGCCCTCGCCGTACCCAGCCGTGGGAAGGCGCGGAGTAGATCCACGTGCGGTGCGCGCCTCGAGGTGCTCACCGATAACGTGCGGCGCGCGCCCACAAGACACGCCGCCCTAGTCCTGCTCGCTGGTCGCGATCCGCACAAGGCCGACCGCCCGCGGCAGGTCCAGATGCGCCGCGGTGTCTCCACCGGAGGGCTGGCCCTACCCGAGCCCTAGGGACAGCGCGCTACGGTCCGGGGGTGGCCCCCATCGCTCAGGCGCCGCCGCGGTGACACTGTTCTCCTCGCGTTAGTTCTGATTCTCGAACATTCATCGGGAGTGGCGGGGCGCGCGGTCAGCAGTCGAATTTTTCGACGCCGACCTTCTTCAGGCCACGCTGCTCGGGCCAAGGGACAGGTAAGCAAATGAACCGTACGCGAGAAATTTCCGAGCGCGATGATACGTCTGCCGAGCACGTGAGCGCCGGGACGAGGCGTTGCCGCTTCGGCGTGGCCGTGGCGCTCGGTGCCGCGACCTTGATGCTCGCCCTCTCGAGCTGCGCTCACTCGCCGCCGGCACCGACGTCGTCAGCGTCAGCTTCATCGTCGCAGGTCAGTGGATCAATCGCGGCCGCACCGGCGCCCCCGCACAAACCCAGGCCGCACCTCACTGGCCCGATCATTGCCCAAAGCGGTCCAAATTGGACCATAAAATCAAAAAAGGGAAAGATCTACACCGTAGTGATTACCGATAAAACGAAATTCGGCACCGAGAAACACCCGGCGAACCGTGGCCAGTTCACCGTTGGAACGATCGCCCGAGTGACCGGTCACAGATCGGGTAGCACGATCACCGCGGCTCGGGTCACCCTTCCCTTGGTGCGTCCCGGCTCGACTGCTCCTCCCGGCGAATTGCCGCCGGCCGCGGTTGCCGGCAGTGCTGGTGTCCCACCGAAGTAGTGGGTACGTCGTGGGCCCGGTGCGCGCGCAGCCCGGCCTACGGCCGCGGCCGGGCCGGCGGTGTCTAGGACTCGAACTGGGTCAGTGACAGGTTGTTGCCATCCGGGTCGAGGAACCAGGCGATCTTCGCGCCGCTGGGTGCTGTCCAGATGCCGCGTTCGTCCTGGCCCATGCCGTCGTAGTGGGTGAACGTGACTGCCCGGGCGGTGAGCTCGTCTCGGTAACCCCGACGAATCCCACCAACGCGCTTGACCGCAGCATCCGACCTCCCAGCCGAAGGTCAATGTAGCCGTGCACCGCGACGGCGTCAGATCATGTGGGCGGGCGTTCCTAAGGCAGTCCGCCGTGGGCAAGGGTGCGCGCGGCGGCGAGCAGGTCGTGGGTCTCGGTAGCCGGGGCGCGGGCGACCACGAGCAGGTTGAAGGCGACCACGATCGGCACCAGCGCGTCGGCCCGCCGGTCCACCGCGTCAGCCGGGACCTCGCCGAGGCCGGACGCGCGGGAGAGCGCCGCGTGCAGGCCCCGGTGCAGTTGGTTGCGGTAGCGCGCGGTCCGTGCCGCCACCTCGGCCGGCGGATCCCGGAACTCGGCGATCGTGTTGACGGCAAGACATCCCCAGGGGTGGGCGCTCTCGACGGCGGCGGCGAGGCGGTCCAGGAACGCATCGATGTCGGCGAGACCGTCGGCGCCGCGCGCGAGCGGCCCGAGCATGTAGCCGTCCAGCACGGTGTCCGAGTAGTGGTCGAGCGCGGCGACGAGCAGGTCGAGCTTCGGGCCGTACGCGTTGTACAGGCTGGACGTGGACAGCCCGGTGGCAGCGGAGATGTCCGGCACCGACACCCGGCTGTAGCCGTTGCGCCAGAACAGCCGCATGGCCGCGCCGAGCACAACAGCCTCGTCGAAGGCCCTCGGGCGCCCGGGCTTACGTCGGGATATTTCTGAGTTGGTCATTGCAGAATCCT
>Ga0137412_10001921_pt2 | contig 11760 bp, 12 predicted proteins | sample CZODoug2_1_16fun_FD_122160 | JGI IMG/M metagenome (GOLD analysis project Ga0137412, IMG submission 122160) | Vadose zone soil fungal communities from Angelo Coast Range Reserve, California, USA - CZODoug2_1_16fungal (Hybrid Assembly) | ecosystem: Environmental > Terrestrial > Soil > Vadose zone...
GTCGACGAGCAGGATCGCCTGATGACCCCTTCGGAGCCGTCGCAGAAGCAGCTCTCCTCGGCCCGGATGTGGCACACCGATTCGAGCTACCGGCCGCTGCCCAGCGTCGGTTCGTTGCTGCACGGCATCGAGATCAGCCGGACCGGCGGCATCACGCAATTCATCAACATGTACATGGTCTACGACGAGCTGCCCGAGAGCCTGCGCCGCCAGGTCGAAGGCCGCAAGGCGCGGCACGATTTCAGCATGCTGTCGCGGCTCGTGGGCTCGCCGCCGCCGACGCCGGAAGAGCAGGCCGCGATGCCGCCGACCTGGCATCCCATGGTGCGGCGTCATCCCGTCAGCGGACGGAAGTCGCTCTATATCAGCTCGATCTACAACGATGCCGTCGAAGGGCTGGATGAGGGCGCCGCGCAGCGCCTGATCGAGGACCTGTCGGCCTTCGCGGCCCAGCCGAAATACATGTACCGGCACGTCTGGGAACCCGACGACGTGCTGATGTGGGACAATCGCTGCACCGTCCACGCCGTCACGCCGCACGATCCCAACGAACGCCGCGTGATGCACCGCACGACCATCGTCGGCCATGAGCCGGTGATGGCCGCCTGAAGCGCCAACGCGGCACGATGCCAGATCGGTCCGGCTAAGCGCCAGGAACGGTGAAGCGGCCGTGTTTTAACAGCCCCTCCAGCTCCTGAATGCCTTCCTCGTAGCGGCCGTTCTGGCAGCGATAGACAGCCAGCTCGGCCTTGGCCCTTTCTCCCGTGTGAAGGAAGACAGGGTCCTCATCGTAGGTCCACCAGATCTGGTAAAGCTCCGTACAGCGCGCCATCAGCTTGGGCGATGGCGTCGAGGTGAACGCGGTCAAGACTGCGGCGGACACGACGCACGCCGCGAGTCGCCCGGCAACCCGAATTTTTATGACCATTCCGAGATCCTCCTAGGCTCAGCCCGGTAGACCGCGGACGTCGAGCATAGCCGGGGCAGCGGCCCACATCGCGTTGCATTGGAGAGCCGAACGCCTGGCAGGTCTTACAAAACTGAACGCGCCCTTATCCAAATGCACGGTTGTGCCGCAGCGCGCCAGGAGCGGCACTCGGCGTCGTAGCAGTCGTCGTGCAAATCGAAAAGAACGGCCGTCGAAGATTAGTCAACATCCTCGGCGCTTCATCAGGCCAGCGCTGATGAATGCTCGCGAGAGGGCCTGGCAGTGGAACTGAGACGTCGTGGCTTCATCAAGCTCACCGGCGCCGGTCTGGCGGCGTCGACGCTGGGCGCGATCGGATTTGGCGCAGCCGGCGAGGCGCTCGCCGCTGCCGTCCGGCCGTTCAAGCTCACGGCCACCAGCGAGACCCGCAACACCTGCACCTATTGCTCGGTCGCCTGCGGCGTCCTCATCTACAGCCTGGGCGATCGCGCCAAGAACGCGAAGTCCAACATCATTCACATCGAGGGCGATCCGGACCATCCGGTGAATCGTGGCACGCTCTGTCCGAAAGGCTCGGCGCTTCTCGATATCGTCCATGCGCCCACCCGGCTGAAGGCCCCGAGATACCGCGCCCCGGGCAGCAACCAGTTCAAGCAGGTCTCCTGGGACTTCGCGCTGGACCGTATCGCCACCCTGATGAAGCAGGACCGCGACGCGAATTTCATCGCCAAGAACGCCGACGGAACCACGGTCAACCGCTGGACCAGCACCGGCATGCTGGCGGCCTCCGCGTCCTCCAGCGAGACCGCGTACCTGACGTGGAAGGTCGCACGGGCCTTCGGCATGCTGGTCTTCGACAATCAGGCCCGCGTTTGACACGGACCCACGGTGGCCAGTCTGGCCCCAACATTCGGTCGCGGCGCGATGACCAACACCTGGCAGGACATCAAGAACGCCGATGTCGTGCTGTGCATGGGCGGCAATGCCGCCGAAGCGCATCCGTGCGGCTTCAAATGGGTGATCGAAGCCAAGATCGAGAACCAGGCCAAGCTGGTGGTGGTCGACCCGCGCTTCACCCGCACCGCTTCGGTGGCCGACCTCTATGCCCCGATCCGTCCCGGGACCGACATTGCCTTCCTGAGCGGCGTAGTCCGCTTCCTGCTGGAGAAGGACGCGATCCAGCACGACTATGTGCGGGCCTTCACCAATGCCGGCCTGATCGTGAAGGACGGCTTCGGCTTCGAGGACGGCTTGTTCACCGGCTACAATGAGCAGGCCCGCAGTTACGACAAGTCGAGCTGGGACTACGAGCTCGATGGGCAGGGCCACGCCAGGATCGACGACACGTGGCAGGACCCGCGTTGCGTGATCAACCTGCTGCGCAAGCATGTCGACCGCTACACGCCCGAGATGGTGTCGCGCATCTGCGGCACGCCGCAGGACAAATACCTCGAGGTCTGCGATCTGATCGCGACCACCGCTGCGCCCGACAAGGCCTTGACCAGCATGTTCGCGCTCGGCTGGACGCAGCATTCAGTCGGGTCCCAGAACATCCGCACCATGGCGATGGTCCAGCTTCTGCTCGGCAATGTCGGCGTGGCGGGCGGCGGGATGAACGCGCTGCGCGGCCATTCCAACATCCAGGGCCTGACCGATGTCGGCCTCCTGTCGGCCGCGATGCCCGGCTACCTGACGATGCCGAAGGACGGCGAGGCGACCTTCGAGCGCTACATGGCGACGCGGCAATTCAAGCCGCTGCGTCCCGGCCAGACGAGCTACTGGCAGAATTACCGAAAGTTCTTCGTCAGCTTCCAGAAGGCGATCTATGGCGACGCCGCGCGCGCCGACAATGACTGGGCCTATGACTGGCTGCCGAAGCTCGACAATGACGGCTACGACATCCTGCGCGCCTTCGAGATGATGACGAACGGCGAGGTCAACGGCTACATCTGCCAGGGTTTTAACCCGCTGCAGGCATTTCCCGACAGGGGCAAGATTCGCGGCGCGTTAGCTAAGCTGAAATTCCTCGTCACGATGGATCCGCTGGACACCGAGACCTCGCGGTTCTGGCAGGATTTCGGGCCGCAGAATCCGTCCGACCCGGCCAAGATCCAGACCGAAGTCTTCCAGCTGCCGACGACCTGCTTCGCCGAGGAAAATGGCTCGCTGGTCAACTCCTCGCGTTGGCTGCAATGGCACTGGAAGGCAGCCGAAGGCCCGGGCGAAGCGCGGTCCGACATCTGGATCATGTCCGGAATCTTCCACCGGATGCGGGAGATGTACCGCAAGGAGGGCGGCGCATTCCCCGATCCGATCCTGAACCTTGCCTGGAATTACACGGATCCGGTCAGCCCGAATCCGGAGGAACTGGCCAAGGACATGAACGGCCGCGCGCTGTTGGACCTCAAGGACGAAAGCGGCGCGGTCACGCTGCGCGCCGGCCAGCTGCTCGACGGCTTTGCCCAGTTGCGCGACGACGGCACGACCTCGTCCGGCTGCTGGATCTTTTCGGGCTGCTACACCGAGCAGGGCAACCAGATGGCGCGGCGCGATGCGACGGACCCGCGCGAGCAGGGGATCGCGCCGAACTGGGCGTGGGCGTGGCCGGCCAACCGGCGGATCCTGTACAACCGCGCCAGCGCCGACCCGGCCGGCAACCCCTGGAACCCGGCCAAGCCGATCATTCAATGGAACGGCAGCCGGTGGGTCGGCATCGACGTGCCCGACTATGCGCCGACCACCAAGCCCGCCGATGCGGTGGGTCCGTTCATCATGAACGCCGAAGGCGTCGGGCGCCTGTTCGCCCGCGACCAGATGATGGAAGGCCCGTTCCCGGAGCATTACGAGCCGTTCGAATCGCCGGTGCCGAATGTCCTTCATCCGAAGGTCCCGACGAATCCGGTGGCGCGGGTATTCGCCAACGACCGGGCAGCGTTCGGGACCGCGCAGAACTTCCCCTATGTCGCGACGACCTACCGGCTGACCGAGCATTTCCACTTCTGGACCAAGCACGCCCTCATCAATGCGATCCTGCAGCCCGAGGAGTTCATCGAGATCGGCGAGGTGCTGGCCAGGGAGAAGGGGATCGCGCAGGGTGGCTGGGTGCGGCTGTCCTCGAAGCGCGGCGTGATCGTGTGCAAGGCCTACGTGACCAAGCGCATCCGCCCGCTCGTGGTGAACGGCAAGCCCACGCATGTGATCGGCGTCCCGCTCCATTGGGGCTTCACCGGCCAGGCGCGCAAAGGCTACGGCGCCAACACGCTGACGCCGTCGGTCGGCGACGCCAACACCCAGACACCGGAGTTCAAGGCATTCCTGGTCAATGTCGAGAAGACCGGCGCGCCCGCGCCTGAGAGGGCAGCCGATGTCTGACCTGCAGTCCCAGGATTATATTCGCATCTCGGCATCGACCCTGACGCCGCCGTCCGCCCGCAATCACGAGCAGGAAGTGGCGAAGCTGATCGACGTCAGCCGCTGCATCGGCTGCAAGGCCTGCCAGTCCGCCTGCATGGAATGGAACAACCTGCGAGGGGAGGTGGGGCATTTCGAGGGATCCTACGACAATCCCATGGACCTCGATCCAAGCACCTGGACCTTGATGCGGTTCACCGAATGGGAGAACGAGCAGGGCAACCTGGAATGGCTGATCCGCAAGGACGGCTGCATGCACTGCGAGGATCCCGGCTGCCTGAAGGCCTGCCCGGCGCCGGGCGCGATCGTGCAGTACGCCAACGGCATCGTCGACTTCATCAGCGAGAATTGCATCGGCTGCGGCTACTGCGTCAAAGGATGCCCGTTCGACATCCCGCGGATCAGCCCGGTCGATCACAAATCGTACAAATGCACCTTGTGCTCCGACCGGGTCGGCGTCGGGCTGGAGCCGGCCTGCGTCAAGGCGTGCCCGACCGGGGCGATCATGTTCGGGTCGAAGGCCGACATGACGTCGTGGGCCGGCGAGCGCGTCGTCGACCTGCAGTCGCGCGGCTTCCACAATGCCGGGCTGTACGACCCGCCGGGTGTCGGCGGCACGCATGTGATGTATGTCCTGCATCATGCCGACCGGCCGTCCCTCTATGCCGGTCTGCCGGACGCGCCGCGCATCAGTCCCTTCGTCGAGGCGTGGAAGGGGATCCTGAAGCCGCTGGCGCTGGCCGGCATCGCCTTCACGGCTCTGGCCGGGTTCCTCCACTGGATCGTCGTCGGGCCCAACGAGGTGCAGCCGGAAGACGAAGCGGAGGGACAACGCGTTCTGCGCGACGCGGGAGGTCCGGAATGACGTATCCAAGGGGAACGCTGATCCGCAATGCTACTGCGACCCGCATCAACCACTGGATCACCGCCGGCTGCTTCGTGCTGCTGCTGCTGTCCGGCCTGTCGATGTTCCATCCCCTGCTGTTCTGGCTCTCCGGATTGTTCGGCGGAGGCCAGTGGACGCGGGCGGTCCATCCCTGGATCGGGGTCGTGCTGTTGCTGAGCTACGCCGGCATGATCGTGCAGTTCTGGCGCGACAATCTGTGGAGCAGGGACGACATCGCCTGGATGCGTGCCATCGACCGCGTGCTGGTGAACCAGGAGGAGGGCGTTCCCGAGATTGGCCGCTTCAATGCCGGCCAGAAGTTCGTCTTCTGGTCGATGGCGCTCCTGGTCCCGGTGTTGTTCTTCACCGGCATCGTGATCTGGGAGGTCTATTTTTCGTCCTATACGACGATCGAGCAGCAAAGGATCGCCGTCCTGATCCATTGCCTGGCGGCCGCGGCGGCGATCATCATCTGGATCATCCATGTCTACGCGGCGATCTGGATCCGAGGCTCGGTGCGGACGATGACACAGGGCTATGTGACGCCGGGCTGGGCCTGGCGGCATCATCGCAAGTGGCTGCGGCGCCTGGCGGCGACCGGCTCGGTCGGACCGCGGCCGCGTGCCGGCGACGACGGGCGGAACGCATGAGACAGGGCCAGGTCGCGCCGCAGGGCAAGTGGACGGGCAATCAGCAGGGCGGCGTGAATGCGCCGGAGGCGCTGATCCTGCCCGACCCCTCCACGAGGTTTGCCCGTACGGCCGCGCGGTTGAACGCCTTGTCGGCCGGTCATCCGATGGCCGAGTGGCTGCGCTTCATGGCGCGGCTGGCGGAAGCCCAGCACGCCGTCGCCGGCACGATGGCTGCCATCGCTGGTCCGACCCAGGCCGCGGTGGAACAGGCGGTGGCCGCGCGCCTGCCGGTGCTGGCTGCGGACTTGCATCGACGGGACCCGATATGGCGCGAGGGCCTCGCCCTGTTGCTCGACGGCGCCATCGTCGGGGTCGTCCCTGCGCCGGCGCAGCGGGCCATGGCGAGCCTGCGCGCCCGTGGGGTCGAAGCGCTGGAAGCGCTGGCCGATGACTTTCTCCACGGTGGCGTGGACATCGCCGACGCCGGTGCCGTGCTCTTCGTGGCGGCGACCTTGCAGGTCTATTTCACCCGTCTGGCCGCTTCCTTGCCGGCGCCGTCCTTGCGTCTGCTGCTCCAGCGCGGGTTATGTCCCTGTTGCGGCTCGACGCCGGTCGCCGGCGTGATCACTGAACGCAGCCCGACGCAGGGCGCGCGCTACCTGCATTGCTCGCTCTGCGCCGCCGCCTGGAACCACGTCCGCGCCGTTTGCATCACCTGCGGCCAGTCGGGTGGCGTGGCGCTGAAGGAAATCGAGGGCGGTTCCGGAGCGGTCAAGGCGGAGACCTGCAACGATTGCCACACCTATTCGAAGATGCTTTATCAAGCGCGGGATATGAATGTCGACCCGGTCGCAGACGACCTGGCAACGCTGGGCCTCGACATCCTGGTTGCCGAGGCCGGCTGGTCGCGCCACGCGCCGAATCCTTTGCTGCTCGTGGACTAGATCCACGCGCTCGGTGTGCTTGCAAGAATGGCTGCTCTTGGGCTCAGAGGCGGTAGTAGCGTTCCACTGCATTTCGCGGCAGGTCAGGCACCGCCCCCGTTTGGCCGAGTCGTTTTTCACGCTGCCTTCGAGGCGGCCACGCGGCTCGCCGAGCGCAGCACCTGGCCCAGGATGGATAGGCCCTGATCGATCTGCGCGTCGGTCGAAACCATGGGGGGAACAAGGCGAATGACGTTCATGCGGCCATGACTGCCGCGCGCCTGCACCAGCAGACCCTCGGTCTGGCATTGCGCCACCACGGCGCGCGCGAGCGCGTCGGCCGGCACGCGGCTTCCGCGGTCCTGCACGAGCTCCACGCCGTACAGGACGCCGCGGCCGCGGATGTCGCCGATCGCCTCGACGTCCTTCGCCATCGCTTCGAGCTGCGCCTGCATGCGCTTGCCGATGGCGGCTGCACGCTCGACGAGCTTTTCCTCCTGGACGATGTCGATGCTGGCGACGCCTGCGGCGCAGACGATCGGATCGCAGGCGTGCGAGCGTGTCGCGAAGTAGCCGTTGCCGACGGCCTGATCGGCGATCGCCGCCGTCGTGCAGACCGCGCTGACCGGCAGGCCGGCGCCAAAATGCTTGGAGACGGTCATGATGTCCGGCACGACGTCCTCGTGCAGATGGCCCCACATCTTGCCGGTCTTGCCCAGCCCGGTCTGTGATTCGTCCATGATCAGCAGCATGCCGCGATCGTGCGCCATCTTGGCGAGCGCCTTCACGTAGCCGGGCGGCGGCACGATGATGCCGCCCGCGCTCAGCACCGGCTCGAGGATGACAGCCGCCGGCTTGGCCGTGAAATTGGCGTCGGCGATCTCGAAGCTCGTCTGCAGGCACTTCTCGACGAAGTCGTTCCCGCCGGCGAGCGGACTGCGATAGGCATAAGGCGTGAGGATGGCCGAGGTGCCGGGAGCGGCCAGCCCGTGCTTGCTGCGGCCCCAGCCAAAGGTGAGTGAACGCGTGACGAACGAGGTGGAGCCGTGCAGCGCCATGTCGAGCGCCAGCACGTCGACCCCACCCGTCGCCTTGCGCGCGAGGTCGATGGCAGCCTCGATGGCGTCGCTGCCGCTCACCAGGAAGAGCGTCTTCTGCAGCGGCGGCGTCAGGATCTCGCCCAGCCGGCGATGCAACTCGAGCCGGTCGACGTTGAGGAACGTCTTGCTCGAATGGCTGATGGTTTCAAGGCTGCGCTTGACCGCTTCGACGTAGCGCGGGTGGTTGTGGCCGAGCGCGGCGGCCATCTGGCCCGAGCCGAAATCGAGGTAGCGCTTGCCTGTGGTGTCGATGACCTCGATGCCCTCGGCGCGCTCGATGATCGGCCGATTCTCGAGCCCGGCCATGTAGGCGCCGCTCGGCGTCGGAATCATCCACTGGTCCGCAATCGCCTTCGCCGTCTTGGCGTCCATCATTTCCTCCGCTGATCCTCTGGACAGGATGCAAACGCTACCGCAATATCGTCAAGTGTAAATTGTCTACAATTTAACGGTTCGGCAATGGGCATTGCGAGCAGGATACGGGTAGCGGCGGGCGAAGCGGGCAGCGTTGAGGCGTTGCCCGAGACGATCCCTTACTTCCTGGCTGACCGGATCAAGGCCGGCATCATCCGCTGGCGTTATGCGCCGGGCAGCAGTCTGCGCGAGGCGGAGCTGGCGGCCGAGTATGGCAGCAGCCGCGGCCCGGTGCGCGAGGCTTTGCGCATCCTCGAGCTGCAGGGCCTCGTGGTCCACGCGCCGCGGCGTGGCTTCAAGGTGAAGGAATATACCGCCGACGACCTGCGTCACCTCTATCGCCTGCGTGCCCAGCTCGAGGGCGAGGTGATCAACGCCTTGTCGGACAAGGATGTGGGATCGCTCACCGATGCGCTCGACCGAACCAACGAGGCCATGCGCGGCTTTGCCCGCAAGCGCGACCTCGAGGGCTATTTCTCGGCCAATATCGAGTTCCACCAGCTCATGATCGAGAGCACGCAGAGCTCGGTGCTGCGGACCATCATGAACCAGATCAACGCCATGTCGCTGCCGATCCGCTTCATCCTCCTGCTCGACGAGTTCTCCGGGCGCGCCGCGTACCAGTACCATCAGCAGATCACTGCAGCGATTCGCGACCGGAATTTTCGCCTCGCGCGCCGCCTCACCATGGACCACATCACGGCGAACCTTGTCCGCGTCGTCGATGTCTATGCTGCGGCACTCAGCCGGCAGGAGCGCTGAGGAGTATGGACGCGCGCCTGGACGAGCGCCTGGCCGGGGGCGGACGGTTGTTGGGGCGTCTCAGCCGGCTGCCGCCCTCTGGAACGCTGGCTGTGGGAGAGAAGGTGCGGGCGCTGCGGGCGTCCGGACGCAGCATCTTCAACCTTTCCGGCGGCGCGCCCGATCCCGGACCGCCGGTCGGCCTCGCGCTGCCGGCCATCGCTCCGGGCGAGAACAGTCTTGGCGATCCGTGGGGCGAACTCACCTTGCGCAAGAGCTTCGCCGACCGGTTGGCGCGCCGATACAACGTCGTTCGCGGCGCCGACCGCGAGATGGTGGTGACCATCGGCGCCAAGCAGGGGCTCTACTTCGCCTTGCTCGCTCTTCTCGAGCCTGGCGACGAGGTGATCGTCATCGATCCCTGCTGGGTGACCTACGCGCCGTCGGTCGAGCTGGCCGGTGGGCGCACGATACCCGTGCCGCTCGCCGCACCGGACAACCGCCTGGACACGGAGGCGATTGCGGCGGCAATCACCGGGCGCACGCGGGTCGTCCTGATCAACACGCCGCACAATCCGACGGGACGCGTCTTCAGCGAAGCCGAATTGTCGGCCTTGGCCCATCTGGTCAAGGAGCGCGATCTCTGGCTGATGTGCGACGAGAGCTTCGATCTCTTCGTGTTCGATGGCCGCACGCATCTCAGCCCTGGCGTGTTCGACGCGATTCGCGACCGGACGATCCTGCTCTACAGCTTCTCGAAAGCCTTCGCGCTGCCGAGTTACCGCATCGGCATGCTGGCCGGCCCGGAGCCGCTGTGCAGCCTCGTGGCCAATTGCACGCAGCAGCTCATCTCGTCGGTGGCACTCGCCGCGCAGAAAGTGGCTCACGCCGCCCTGCAGAAGGAAACGGAATGGGCGCCCCTCTTGCGCCGGACCTACCAGGACAAGCGCGATGCCTGCCTCGCGCTCCTGAAGCAGGACGCGCGCGTCGATGCCCGCGCGCCGCAGGGCACCTTCTATCTCTTCCCCAACATCGAGCGCACCGGCTGGAGCAGCGAACGGCTGGCGACGCGTCTGCTCGACGCGGCGGGAGTCGCGGTGACTTCCGGCGCCGTCTTCGGCAGCGCGGGCGAAGGCCATATCCGCCTCAATCTCGTCGGGCCGCTGCCTGCCCTCCTCGAGGGAACAAAGGCGCTGCTGCGGGGCCTGCCAGGATGACGGGGGCATCCGCGCCGCTTCTCGAGATCAGCGGGCTTGGCAAGAGCTTCGGCACGCTCGAGGTGCTGAAGTCGGTCAACCTCACCATCGGCGCCGGCGAAGTCGTCACGGTCTGCGGCGCCAGCGGCTCGGGCAAGAGCACGCTGCTGCGCTGCATCAACGGCCTGGAGACTCCCGACGGCGGCAGCATCCGTTTCCGCGGTGAACACGTGCCGACGACGAAGTCGGGATTGCGCGAGCTGCGCCGCCATATCGGCATGGTGTTCCAGTCGTTCAACCTGTTCCCGCATCTCACGGCCGCAGAACATTTTGCTCGGGCCGAAAAAGATCCTGCGCAAGAGCACAGCCGAAGCCCATGAGATCGCGCGCAGCCTGCTGGAACGGGTGGGACTGACCGACAAGGCCGATGCATTTCCGGATTTCCTCTCCGGCGGACAGCAGCAGCGCGTCGCCATCGCGCGCGCACTGGTCAACGAACCGCAGCTGCTCCTCGCCGACGAGCCGACCGGCAATCTCGACACTGCAACGGGCAACGTAATCCTGGAATTGCTCCGGCGCCTGACTCGCGAGCAAAACACCGCCACGATCATGGCGACTCACAGCGCCGAAGCCGCGGCGCTCGCCGATGTCGTGGTGCGGCTGCAAGACGGAAAAATCAAGGAAATGCTCCGGCACTGAAATGCCACGTTTTGTCCTTTTTTACCGCTTGCTGGTCCGGCCGCTTCTCTCGGAGCCGATGCGCACCGCGCTCACGGTTCTGGCCATCGCGCTGGGCGTGGCCGTCGTGCTGGCCATCGATCTGGCGGGTACAGCCTCCGCGGGATCGTTTCGCTCGTCCGTCGAGACCCTCGCCGGCGACGCGCCCCCGGACGTCATGGCCTTCGCCGATCCCATGACTGCCTCATCATGAGTAGCGGAAACGGCGTCCCGGATCTCTTCCAGCCTCCACCGGTTTTTCTCCTCGTCCCGGCAGTTGTGTTCCCGCAGAAATTTCTCCAGAGCGGAAGTCCGCGCTTTTTGCAGAGCCTCCAGGGTGGGCCATTTTTCCAACAGGTCCCCCACTAACGGCGAACTCACGTCGTCGAACCACTTCAGCACCTGCGGAAAACAGATCTTCACCACATCCGTCAGACGGTTGCTCAGGGCGGTCCGCTCGTCCACCAGCTCGGCCAGGTGCTGCGCGCGCTCCTGGATGCGGCGCACACGCAGGCGGACGGCTGCCAGCACGGCGCCGACCACCGCGAGTGCGACCACGACTTCGAACCACCACGTCTCGTAGAAATGCAGGCCCAGCCGGAACGGCAGCGCGGTGCCGCTCTCGTTCCACACGCCGTCGTTGTTGGCGGCGAGGACGTGAAAGCGGTAGCGCCCGCCCGGCACTCGCGTGTAGAACGCCACGCGCCGCCCGCCCGCCTCGACCCAATCCCGGTCGTAGTTTTCGAGCCGGTAGCGGAACCGCACCCGCTCGGGGACGAGCAGGCTGGTGGCGGTATAATGCAGCTCGAGCA
>Ga0137412_10004027_pt1 | contig 11759 bp, 11 predicted proteins | sample CZODoug2_1_16fun_FD_122160 | JGI IMG/M metagenome (GOLD analysis project Ga0137412, IMG submission 122160) | Vadose zone soil fungal communities from Angelo Coast Range Reserve, California, USA - CZODoug2_1_16fungal (Hybrid Assembly) | ecosystem: Environmental > Terrestrial > Soil > Vadose zone...
GCCACGATGTCCTCCGCTTTTGCCATGTCCGCTCCCTACGTCGGCGCGCCCGCGCCGTGTTCCGTACCGGGCTGGAGAAAATTCGCCGTCACTCGATGGTTGACACCACAGGGTGACGGGGCTCATTCTCTTGCCACTGGTTATGACCGGACCGTACCGGTGAGTTCCAGGCGTTCGCAACGGTCGGTCCCCGGGTGGACCAGCGCGAAACCGCCACTATCCGATGCGCCCGGTGTCCTGTCCATCGAACGAGCCCGAGGTCGTCATGAGCACGAGTGTCGCCGGCCCTGATTCAGCAAAGTCGCCACCGAAGAACCGCCCGGGCCTAGCCGGGCTGCAGCGGCTGGGCCGCAGCCTGATGCTGCCCATCGCCGCGCTGCCGGCGGCCGGCCTGTTGCTGCGCCTCGGACAGGACGACCTGCTCGGTCATTTCACCGCGCTCAAGAGCGTCGCGTCGGTCATCTCCGCCGCCGGCGGGGCGCTGTTCGACCACCTGCCGCTGATCTTCGCGGTGGGCATCGCGATCGGCTGGGCGCGCAAGGCCGACGGGTCCACCGCGCTGGCCGCGGTGGTCGGCTGGCTGGTGCTGGACGGGGTGTTCACCGCGATGAGCCCGCTGGTACTGCCCGGCCAGACCGACTCCTCGGGCAAGGCCGCGGTGGTCAACTACGGGGTGCTCGGCGGCATCGTGGTCGGCCTTGTCTCGGCGATCCTCTGGCAGCGGTTGTATCGCACAAAGCTGCCCACCTACCTGGGCTTCTTCAGCGGCCGGCGGTTCGTGCCGATCGTGGTGTCGATCGTCATGCTGGTCATCGGCGTGCTGATGAGCCTGGTCTACCCGTTGTTCAACAGCGGGCTGACCTGGCTCGGCAACGCGGTGGCCGACAACGCGGTGGTCGGCGGCGGGATCTTCGGCGTGGCCAACCGGCTGCTCATCCCGGTGGGCCTGCACCACATCCTGAACTCGGTGGTCTGGTTCATCCTCGGCGACTACCACGGCACCCACGGCGACCTGAACCGGTTCTTCGCCGGTGACCCCACCGCCGGCACCTTCATGACCGGCTTCTTCCCGATCATGATGTTCGCCCTGCCGGCCGCCGCGCTGGCCATCTGGCACGAGGCTCGTCCCGGTCAGCGCAAGCTGGTCGGCGGCATCATGATCTCGGTGGCCGGCACCTCGTTCCTCACCGGGATCACCGAGCCGATCGAGTTCTCCTTCGTCTACGTGGCCTGGCCGCTCTACATCATCCACGCGGTGCTCACCGGCAGCTCGCTGGCGTTGGCCAATGCGCTGGGCATCCACGACGGGTTCAGCTTCTCCGCCGGCTTCATCGACTACGTGATCAACTTCGGGCACGCCACCAAGCCGCTGCTGCTGATCCCGATCGGCCTGGTCTACGGCGTCGTCTACTACGTGGTGTTCCGCTTCGTGATCCGCCGGTGGAACCTCAAGACCCCGGGCCGGGAGGACGACGACGGTGCGGACGGCGCGGCCGCCTTCGCCTCGGACACGGCCATCCCGGAAGCGAGCACCGGATCCAGCACCGGATCCGGCGCGGGATCCGGCGCGGGATCCGGCGCCGCGACCAAGCCGGTGACCTGACCGTCCGGCGATCTGATCAGTCCACCCCGAACCTGTTTCGGTCAATCCAGGAGTTGACAGCGACGTGCCATCTCGAACCGTCACCATCGCCTCGCGGGTAGGCCTGCACGCCCGGCCGGCCGCCACGTTCAGCAGGGCCGCCGCCGCCACCGGCCTCGCGGTCACCCTGAGCGTGGCGGACTCAGCACCAGTGAACGCCTCGAGCATCCTCGCGGTGATGTCACTGGGCGTCGGCTTCGGCCAGGCGGTCACGCTGAACGCCGAGGGGGAGGGCGCCGACGAGGCGCTGGACACCCTGGCCGCGCTACTGGCTACCGAGCAGGACGGCCAGTGAAGTCCGGCACGATCCGGGGGCTCGGGGTCAGCCCGGGCAGCGCCAAGGCGCCGCTCGCCCGGTTGGCGCCGCCGGTGGCGACCGCCAGCACCGACCCGACCACCGAGGCGCCCGAGGCGGCGCTCGGGCGCATCGAGTGGGCGCTCGGCGCGGTCGCCGCGGAGATGGCCGAGCGTGCCGACCGGGCCGGCGGGGTGGCCGCGGAGATCCTGAGCACCACCTCGGCCATGGCCGCCGATCCGAGCCTGCTCGAGGCCGCCGGGCGGCAGTTGCGCGCCGGCAGCCCGACCGGGCACGCGGTGACGCTGGCGGTGGCGGAGTTCTGCGCGATGCTCGAGGCGCACGGCGGCTACCTGGCCGAGCGGGTCACCGACCTGCGGGATATCGGGGCCCGCGCGGTCGCCCTGCTCGCCGGGGTGCCGATGCCGGGTATTCCGGCCCCCGGCCACCCGATCGTGCTCACCGCGCGGGACCTGTCCCCGGCGGACACCGCCACCCTCCCCGGCAGCGACGTGGTCGCGCTGCTCACCGAGGAGGGTGGCCCGACCAGCCACACCGCGATCCTGGCGAAGTCGCTGGGATTGCCCGCGGTGGTCGGTTGCCCGGCGGCGGCGGAGCTGCCCGATGGGGTGCTGGTCTCGGTGGATGGCTCCACCGGGGAGGTGCGGGTCGGTCCGGACGCAATGGGGGGCGATCGGACCGGCTCCACCTCTCGCGCGCCGGCGTCTTCGGCGGTGCCGGCCGGGCCGGGGCGGACCAGGGACGCCCAGCCGGTCGCGCTGCTGAGCAATGTGGGCACGGTCGCCGATGCGCACGCGGCGGCCGCCACCGATTCCGAAGGCGTTGGGTTGTTCCGCACCGAGTTCCTGTTCCTGGGCCGGCGCAGCCAACCGACCATCGACGAGCAGACCGAGGTCTACACCGACGTGCTGACCGCGTTCCGGGGGCGGCCGGTGGTGGTGCGGACGCTGGACGCCGGCTCGGACAAGCCACTGCCGTTCCTGCCGCTGGGGCAGGAGGAAAACCCGGCGCTCGGGGTGCGCGGGCTGCGCACCGCGACCCGGTACCCGGAAGCGCTGGCCGATCAGCTGACCTCGGTGGCCAAGGCGGCCCGCTCGGCCGGGCGCTCGGTGCGGGTGATGGCGCCGATGGTGGCCACCGCCGAGGAGGCGGAGCGGTTCGTCGGCACCGCGCGCGAGCACGGGCTGGACGATGTCGGGGTGATGATCGAGGTACCGGCCGCCGCGCTGCGCGCCGGCGAGCTGCTGGACGTGGTTGACTTCGTCAGCATCGGCACCAACGACCTCGGCCAGTACACCATGGCCGCCGACCGGGCGGCCGGCGCGCTGGGGCATCTGCTCGACCCGTGGCAGCCGGCGCTGCTCGACCTGGTTGCGCTGGTCGGCGCGGCCGGGCGGGCCCGGGGCAAACCGGTCGGGGTGTGTGGCGAGGCGGCCAGCGACCCGCTACTGGCCGCCGTGCTGGTCGGGCTCGGGGCGACCAGCCTGTCCATGGCGCCGGTGTCCCGCCCGGCGGTGCTCGCCGAGCTGCGCGGGCTCTCCGCCGAGGACTGCGCGGTGATCGCCGACGCGGCCAGGTCGGCCACCGGCGCGCAGCAGGCCCGGATACGCGCGCGGGAGGCACGCGAGCAGCGGTGGAGCGTGCCGGCGTGAACCAGCTGAGCAGCTCGTCGTCGAGCAACTCCGCACAGGTGCTCCGCGGCGTTGTGGTGCACGGCGGCGGCCAGATCGACGACGGCGTGGTCGCGGTGACCGGCGACCGGATCACCTGGGTCGGCCCCGCCCACACCTGGCCAGGCACCCTCCCCCCACTGCCCGCGAGTCGGCGCTCTCAGCACACTGAGTCGGTGCTCTCAGCACACCCGCCCTACCTGCTGCCCGGCCTGGTGGACGTGCACTGCCACGGCGGCGCCGGCCACGGCTTTCCCGAGGCGGACGTGGACGGGCTGCGGGCGGCCATCCAGCACCACCGCCGGCATGGCACCACCAGCCTGCTGGGTAGCCTGGTCTCGGCGCCGCCGGAGGTACTCGAGCAGCGGATCCAGGTACTTTCGCCGCTGGTCGAGGCCGGCGAGTTGGCCGGCATCCACCTCGAGGGGCCGTTCCTGGCCACCGCGCAGTGCGGCGCGCAGGACCCGAGGACGATCATCCCGGGGGACCCCGGCCTGCTGGACCGGCTGATCGACCTGGGGCAGGGCAGGGTCAGCTCGATGACGCTGGCGCCGGAGACACCCCGCTACCGCGAGCTGCTGCGGGTGATGGTCCGGCACGGCGTGCTGCCCAGCCTCGGACACACCGATGCGACCTCGGCGGTCACCGGCGCGGGCATCTCCGCCGTCGGCGGTGGGCGGCTGAGTGCCACCCACCTGTTCAACGCGATGCCGCCGATGCACCACCGGGCACCCGGCCCGGTGGCGGCCTGCCTGGCCGCGGCGGCCCGGGGCGAGATGATCCTGGAGCTGGTGGCCGATGGGGTGCATCTGGCGGACGAGACCACCGCGATGGTGTTCGACCTGGTCGGGCCCGGCCAGATCGCGCTGACCACCGACGCGATGGCCGCCGCCGGCATGCCGGACGGGCGTTATCCGCTCGGCTCCCAGGAGGTGGATGTGGTGCAGGGCGTGGCCCGGTTGGCCACCCGGGCGGGCGACACGCCCGGCTTCATCGCCGGCGGCACGGCGCGACTGATCGACGTGGTGCGGCGGGTGGTGCGGCACGCCGGGGTTCCACTGGCGACCGCGGTGGTGGCGGCGAGTGGCACGCCGGCCCGGCTGCTCGGGATCGACCATGAGGTGGGTGACCTGGTGGTCGGGCGGCGGGCGGACATCGTGCTGACCGATGCCGAGCTCACCCCGCTGGACGTGATGCGCGGGGGCCGCTGGCTGGTCGGCGGGCGGGACCTGGCCGCCGTGTAGCCCCGGCCACGCTTCTGGGTGACCCCGGCCGCGTCCGCTGGTCATGACCAGATGAGACAATGAGCGGACGAGGACATCGACGGCTCGGCGCGGAGGTTGGAATGGCGCAGCCCGTGCGCATCGTGGACGGGGTGGTTCCGAAGCACGAGCAGCTGCGTTCCATCCTGACCGAGCTGGCTACCCGCGAATTGGCGCCCGGCGACATGCTGCCCAGCGAGCGACAGCTGTGCCTGGACCACGGGGTCAGCCGGATCACCGTGCGGGAGGCGATCGGTCAGCTGGTCAGCGAGGGCCTGCTGGTGCGGGTGCGCGGCAAGGGCACGTTCGTCGCCGAACGTACCGTCCGCTCCCGACTGCACCTGGCCTCGTTCCAGGAGGACATGCGCCGGCTTGGTCTGGAGCCGACCACGGTGCTGCTGTCCGCCGAGCACGCCGAGCCGCCGTCGCGGACCGCCGAGCTGTTCGCCCCACGTGGCGGGGCGATGGGTTATCACATCCGACGGCTGCGGGTGGCCGACGGCATCCCGATCGCGGTGGACGACGCCTGGTACAACGCGGCGTTGGCACCCGGGCTGGACCGGTTCGACCTGACCCGCTCCATCTACCGGACGCTGACCGAGCAGTACGGACGCGGCCTGGATCGCGCCGAGCAGACGGTGGGCGCGATCGGCGCCAGCCGGGAGATCGCCGCGCTGCTCGGGCTGCCCGTGTCGCGCCCGGTGTTGGTCTTCGACCGGGTCAGCTACAGCGGTGACCAGGTGATCGAGCACGCCCGGTCCTGGTACCGCGGCGACCGCTACGAGCTGCAGATGACCCTGGACGGCTGAGCGGCGCACGCGTCCGACGCCGGGTTGCGCCGGGCCCGGACGTGCGACGGCCGGCCCCACCCGAAAGGGCGGAGCCGGCCGCGCGTGGCGAGGCTCAGTGGTGCACGTCCACGTCGTGGCTGTCGTCGTAGTCGCTGCTGTTGTGCGAGTTGTAGTCGTCGTGGCTGTCGGTGTCCGAGTTGTCCTCGTAGTGCGAGTACGAGGAGTCGTCGTGGTAGCTCTGGTCGGTGCTCTGGTTGGCATCGCCATCCGCACCGGCCACGTTGACCGCGGTGCTGCCGTCACCGGAGCTATGCACCCGAGTGCTGGTGTCGTTGTCCTCGTTGTGCCCGTAGGCGTTGCCGCCGATGGACACAGCACCGCCGTCGCCGATCCGGGTGTCGCCGAGGTCGGCGCTGGTGGCGTCGCCTGAGCCGAACGCGGTGGTGTTGTGGTCGCCGGTGACAGCCTGGTTGTCGTGGCCGATCACGTTGCCGTCGCCGGAGGTGATGGTGCTGTCCCGAATGTCGCCGCCGGCGGCCACCGAGCCGTCCCCGGACGCCACCACGGGGTCGTTGTCGATCACCTGGTGGAAGTCGCCGCCGTCCCCGCGCCCCCAGTTGTGGTCATGGTCGCGGTTGTCGTCATCGTCGCGGTCCCGACCCCAGTCGCGGTCGCGGTCCCGGTCCCAGTCGTCGCGGTCGCCACGGTCGCTGCCGGTGTCGATGCGCTGGTGCACGGAATTGTCGATATCGGTGTCGCTGTCGCTGCGCTCCCACGAGTCGTTGTTGTCGTGGATGTAGCTGCGCAAGTAGCTCGAACCGCTGTCGTGGTCGTTGTGGTTCCACTCGTGCGGGGACGGGTAGCGGTAGTCGTTGTCCGAGTAATCGCCGTCCGCGAGTAGGGACAGCGCATCGTGCACGTCCCCGCCCGACAGGTCGTTGAACCCGTGATCTTCGGCGTAGCCGCGCGGGTCGCGGTCAAACGCGTCGCGGGCGTCGCGGTCGGACAGCAGGTTCACGATCCAGTCCTGCAGCGGTGTGGCCATGCTTAGTCAGCTCCTCCAGAAGCGGCGTCCAATGCCGTGGGTATGCTCGCGTTCCCCATCACAGCTGAAACTATGACCCCATCGGTCCCACCCGCAACGGGGGCAGGGCCGGGTACACCCCGGTCAGCCACCTCGTGGGTGTGAGCTTGGTGCGTTCGGGGCATAGGGGATCCAAGGGCTGGGGGCCCGACGACACCGTCGCCGGTGGGGAACGAAGGACATCCTGGCGCAGCGCCGGGAGCGGGCTCCGGGCGGGTCCGGTAAGAGCGATCACTGGAGCGGTTTCGGCCTTCAGTCGCTCCGCCGTCGCGGAGTCTGAGCGCCCCGTCGGGTCCGGTCGGTCAGCGGGCCCCCGGGCGCGTCGAAATGGTCGCTACTGCACCATCCGCCTCCCGCATTCCCCCATCCGCGCCGCTAGTCATTCATTTTGTGGATGCGCTCGACTAATCCATGATAAATAGCATGCGTAGGATCAGGGGATAATTAGATTGTCTTGATTCGTGCTAGCCTAGCTATCCTCACGGCTCTATCCTGGTGAGGCGTTCATGCGGCAGCTGGCTATTCAGGTAAGAGCCGTCATGGTTGCCGCGGACAACTACCGTAGGGCTATGGCGGTCGCTCTGGGCGTCGGGGCAACGGAGATATCCGCGCTGGGCGAGCTGCGCCAGGACGGGCCGCTCACCCCGTCCGAGCTGTCCCGGCGCCTGGGCCTCACCTCGCCGAGTGTCACCTCCCTGCTCGATCGTCTCGAGTCGGCGGGGCTGGTGGTGCGGCGCCGGCACCCGGCGGACCGGCGCAGCGTGCTGGTCCAGCTGACCAGCGGAGCGGACGCGGCGTTGGGTGCGTTGTTCGAGCTGTTCAGCGACGACGTTGCGGCCGCGGTCGAATCGTCGGATCCCGATCATGTCGAGGAGCTGGCCACGACGCTCGGCCGCATCGCCGAGGCGATGTCGGCCAGGGCGAACGATCGCGACAGCATCAGCCGCGAGCTCGCCGAACGCGTCGCGCGGTACCGGGCTGGTGGTCGGCCGCCGGATGCGCCTGATGAATAGGCGAACGGCCCCGAACATCTAGTTCGTCTAGATATGCGCCATTCGCATTTTTGTCTTCGCGTATTTCTCCGATCGGAGTTACCCCGTTTAGTGGAGTGGCCGTCAAGGACCGATCGGAGATGATGTCGGGGACGGCAGCACAACGGGTCGACCCCCCGGACCCGAGGGCTCCACTTCTGCCGTCACCTCTGAAGTCGCCGGCCGGTGACACCCCGCACCGGCCGGTGACTTCACATCCGCGACCCGTTGGCGCCTGGCGCCTGGTGCCGGGAGCCGCTCGGAGCGGCTTTCCGGCAGGCCATATCGTGGCGCGTATGAGGTTCTGGAAGCGTTCGCCGGTCATTGTGGCCGCCGCGCTGGCGCTGCTCGCCGGCTGCGATGCCGCCTCGACGGCGCAGCCGGATGCGCCGCCGCCCGAGCAGGCCGCGCCGAGCGTCGCGCCGAGCCCGGCCGCGCCGGTCGCCTCACCAGCACCGGTGGTCATTCCCGGGCTACGTCCGCTGACCGCGGCGCAGCGCCAGCAGCGGGACTACTGCCAGCAGGGCGTCGTGCGCAACGGGTGCCAGTTCTACACCGACAACTCGCTGCGGCTGCAGGGCATCGATCCGGACAGCTGAACCACGCCGCGGCGAACACGGGCGGTGACAGTTCCCGGGGCCTCGGTCGGCGCCGCCACTCGAGCGGGTGTCCGGGCCTGGGGGGAGCTCGGGGATGATCCCCCAAGCCCCCAATGTCGGTACCCCCCACTGACCTGGCTACCGTTCCTCAGGAACAGGGCGGGATCCCCGATTCCCGCGCGCTGGTACGGCCGTACGTTCTGCTCCGACGCCGATGCACCGGCTGAGAAGCACATACCTTGACCGAAGGAGCTGACCGAGATGAGCGACACCTCGCTGCTGGACTGGATCCTGAGCCTGCTGCGCGACCCCGAGGCGCGCGCCGGCTTCCTGGCCGACCCGAACGGCTACGCCTCCGACCACGGGTTCGACCACCTGTCCTCCGCGGACGTCTACGACGCGCTGTGCCTGGCCTCCGACGACAGCGACCACTACTCCAACCACGGCACGCACTACCCGGCACCGAAGCACTACGACAACAACGACGACCACGACGGCGGGTCGCACTACCTGCGCAACTACATCACGAACAACTACACCACGATCGAAGAGCACAACACCGAGATCGACAACTCGGTGCACCAGAACATCGACACCGGCGGCGGCGACTTCCACCAGGTGATCGACAACGACCCGGTGGTGGCGTCCGGGGACGGCGCGGTTGCCGCCGGTGGCGACATCCGGGACAGCACGCTCACCTCCGGCGACGGCAACGTGATCGGCGACAACAACCAGGCCGTCACCGGCGATCACAACACCACCGCGTTCGGCTCCGGTGACGCGACCAACGCCGACCTGGGCAACACCCACATCGGCGACGGCGGCTCGCTGTCGCTTGGCGGCGACGCGTACAGCCACAACGAGAACAACGACACCTCGACCTCCGTGCACAACTCCGGTGACGGCAGCACCTCGGTGAACGCGGCGGGCAGCCACGGCGACGCTGGCCAGTACACCAACCAGAGCGAGCACGACGACAGCACGCGCAGCAGCTACGAGGACAACTCGAACACCGACAGCCACAGCGACTACAACTCGCACAACAGCGGCGACTTCAGCGACAGCCACGACGTCGACGTGAACCACGTCTGACGGCTCAGCCGGCCGGCTGGTCCGGCTGAGAGTCAGTGCATGCGGCGGTCGGTTCCGCGCGCCCCCCAGGGCGCGGAGCCGGCCGCCGTTGGCATTTGGGCGGGGAGTCGCGTCGGGGCTGCCCGATTGGCATGATCGGGCTTCGGCCGGGTGGCCACTGAGCGGCGGGGAGAGGGCGGTGTGATGACGGACCTGCTGTACCGATCGGCGCGGGATCTCCTCGCCGAGCTCGCCGCGCGGCGGATCTCCGCGCGCGAGTTGCTGGAGGCCTTCGCCACCCGCAACGACGGGGTGCACGCCGAGCTCAACGCGGTGGTGGACACCGACCTGGAGCGAGCCAGCGCCGAGGCGGCGCGAATCGACGAGGCGCGGCTCCGGGACGCTCCGCTGGGTGCGCTGGCCGGCCTGCCGATGACGGTGAAGGACGGGTTCGACGTAGCCGGGATGCCCGCGGTGTGCGGCGTGCCGGACATGGTGGGCCGCGCCAAGGACTGCACCGACGCCCACGTGGTCGCGGCGGCCAGGGGGGCCGGCGCGCTGGTGTGGGGCAAGACAAATGTGCCGGCGCGGCTCAGCGACTTCCAGAGCTACAACCTGGTGTACGGCACCACGAACAATCCCTACGACCGCACACGCACCCCAGGCGGCTCGTGTGGCGGAGCGGCGGCCGCGCTCGCCGCCGGGATCACCCCGCTGGAGATCGGCAGCGACCTTGCCGGGTCGTTGCGCCACCCGGCGAGCTTCTGCGGGGTATATGCGCTGAAACCGACCTGGAGCACGCTGTCCATGCGTGGCCAGCTCTCACCGGTGCTGGGTACGTATGTGGAGAGAGATCTCGCTGTGGTGGGCCCGATGGCCCGGACGGTCGGCGATCTCACGCTGCTCTGGGACGTGCAGCACGGCGGCCGGCCGACCACGGTCGCCCCGGCCGCCGGCGCGCGGGTGGCGCTGTGGCTGGACGACCCGGAGCTGCTGGTTGCCGACGAGGTTAAGCAGGTGATCCAGGACGCGGCCGACGCGCTGCGCGGGCAGGGCATCACCGTCCAGGTCAGCGCGCCACCGATCCCGGTCGGCGAGTTGCTGGACACCTACCTTGCGCTGCTGGCGCCGATCGTCATGGCGGAATCGCCTGACCTGGTTTACCAGCAGCTGGTTGCCGAGGCGGAGCGGGCCGGCGGCGTTGATGACGCCAGCCGATACGGGTTCGGGGCCTTCGCCCGGCATGCCACGGCAAGCTATCGCACGGTGTGGCTAGCCGAGCTGGCGCGCCAGGAGATGAAGAACGCGCTGGCCGACTGGTTCGCCGATTGGGATGCCATCCTGGCGCCGTCGTCCCCGGTTCCGCCGTTCACCCACCGCCAGGAAGGCGCCATCGCCGACCGGGTGCTGGAGGTGGATGGGCGCACCGAGCCCTACCTGCGCATGGTCGACTGGATCGCGCTGGCCACCGCGACACACCTGCCCGCGCTGGCCGCCCCGGTCGGCCGCACCTCCACCGGGCTGCCGGTCGGTGCCCAGCTGATCGGCCGCTGGAATGCCGAGCCCCAACTGTTCGCCCTGGCCGAGGCGCTGGAGCGGGCCGTCGGCGGCTTCTCCCCGCCCACGCTGTAGGAGGCTCCTCAGTACGTCTGGGGGACCCGGATGTGGTCGAAGATCAGGCTGGTCTGGGTGCCGGCCACGTCGCTGTGGCTGTTGAGCGTCACCACGAAGTCACGCAGCGACGCGGTATCGGCCGTTGCCACGTGCAGCAGGTAGTCGTCGACTCCGGCGAGGAAGTAGACGTCGCGCACCTCGGGCAGCGCGCCGACCCGGCTGACGAACTCGGCGAGCCGGCTGCGGGCGTCACTCTGCAGCCGGACCGAGATCATGGCCTGCATCGGATGGCCGGTGGAGGCCGGATCGATGTCGGCGTGGTACCCCCGGATCACCCCTCGGGCACGCAGCGCGCGGACCCGCCCGAGGCAGGTGGACGGGGCGATTCCGGCGAGTTCGGCCAGCGCGTTGTTGGGGATCCGGGCGTCGCGCTCCAGGTGGCGCAGCAGCTCCCGATCGATGCGGTCCAGCGGGATTCGCACATCGTGCGGCTGGGCCCCCGGTAACGGCCACCGATCTGACTTTTCTACAACCACTCGCCCAGTGTAGAGAATTATCTGCAAAATCATTCCATCTGGAGCGCGGAATCTTCATCATTGTGTACACCGCCGCTCACCAGGGAGATGCCATGAGGATCGCCGTTCCGCGCGAGGTCAAGGACAACGAGTTCCGGGTGGCG
>Ga0137412_10004028_pt1 | contig 11759 bp, 9 predicted proteins | sample CZODoug2_1_16fun_FD_122160 | JGI IMG/M metagenome (GOLD analysis project Ga0137412, IMG submission 122160) | Vadose zone soil fungal communities from Angelo Coast Range Reserve, California, USA - CZODoug2_1_16fungal (Hybrid Assembly) | ecosystem: Environmental > Terrestrial > Soil > Vadose zone...
GCGGCGTCCAGCTTGTCCCGGTACTGGCGGGCCAGTTCAGGGGAGACGAGGTCGAGCACCATCCGGTCGGCGTACTCCGCGGCCACCGCGATGGCGCGGTCGCCGAAGGCCGCCACGGTGATCGTTCCGCCGGGTGGGTCCAGCCGCAGCCGGTACCCGTGGGTGGACACCGTCTCCCCGTCGAAGTCGGCCTGCCCGCCGCCGAACAGCGCACGGACCGCCTGCGCACTCTCCGCCAGGGTGCTCACCGCCCGACGGCGCGAGCGGCCGTGCATCTGTTCCACCACCCGGATGCTCGACGTGCCGAGCGCCACGCCGACCGGCCGGTGGACGAGGGCGGCGGTGGACGCGGCGCCGCGCGCGATGCTCGCCGGGTCGCGGACCGAGACCGGGATCGGCCCCACCGTGATCGGAATCCGCTCAGTGGCCAGGCCGGCCGCCGTGGCCAGCGCAAACGCATCCCAGACGAACCCTTCACCGACCCACAGGTCCGGGTATCCCAACCGGTCGGCGAGCACCGCGGTGCGCAGTTCCTCCTCCGGGGCCACGTTCGGTCGGGACGCGACAACAACGCTGATGTCCATAGCGAAGACCAACACCGGCCGGACGACGCAATGTTCCCCGGTCCCGACCCACCGAGGGCGCTCATTCGAACAGTTGCTCGCCCCAGTAGCTGTGGGCGTCCGGGACGCCGGCCGGGCAGGCGAACAGCGCCGAGCCGACGTGCCGGATGTACTCGTTCAGTGCGTCCTGGCTGCCCAGCTTCTGTTGCAGGGTGACGAACTGGGCAGGGTCCTTCATGTACGCGATGAAGAACAGCCCGGCGTCCAGGTCACCGGTGCGCTGGTCGATGCCGTCGGTGAAGGAGTACCCCCGACGCAGCAGGCGCAGCCCGTTGTTGTTCTCGAACGCGGCCAACCGGACGTGCGCGTCGTCGGCGATCACCGTGGTGCCGTCCGGACCGGCGGCGGCGAAGTCGGGGAGGTCGAACTCGGCCTTGCCGGTCAGCGGGGCGCCGGTGTACTTGGACCGGCCGATCACCGCCTCCTGGTCGGAGAGCCGGTCCCGGTCCCAGGCTTCGATGAACATCCGGATCCGCCGCGCCACCAGGTAGCTGCCGCCCTGGATCCACGGCTGCCCGGCCTCATTGCCCACCCAGACGTGCTGGTTGAGCGCGTCGGCGTCGTTGCTCTTGATGTTGCGGGTGCCGTCCTTGAAGCCCAGCAGGTTGCGCTCGGTCTGCTGGTCGGCACCGGTGGACGCGGTACGCCCGAAGCCCAGCTGGGTCCACCGGGTGACAGCGGTGCCCTTGCCGAGGCGGGCCAGGTTGCGGACCGCGTGGAAGGCCACCGCCGGGTCGTCCGCGCAGGCCTGGATGCCGATGTCGCCACCGGTGCGGCCCGGATCGAGGATCTCGCCGGGCAGCGCGGGCAGCGGGTTGAACGCCGCCGGCCGGTGCGTGGCCAGCCCGAACCGCCCGTCGAACAGGGTGGGGCCGAAGCCGACGGTCACGGTCAGCCGGGACGGCGGCAGCCCGATTGTCTCTCCGGTGTCCGCCGGTGGGATCTCGGCGGCGTTGGACTCACCAGGCACCATCACGCCCCTGGTCATCGCCTCCGCGGCGGCGGTCCAGGTACGCAACATGTCGATCAGGTCGGCCCGGCTGGTGCTGGTCACGTCGAACGCGGCGAACGCCAGCCGGTCCTGCACGTCGGTGTCGATGCCGGCCTGGCGCGCGCCGTAGAACGGCACAACCTGACTCGGCGGGCCGGATGGACCGGCGGCACAAGCGGCCAACCCCGCGCCGGCGACGCCGGCCAGCCCGAGGCCGGCGGCGCCGCCCAGCAGCCCTCGGCGGGACAGCCTGGGGCCGCGCGGCACGACCAACTCAGACCACCTGGCCGGCGACCTTGGACAGCGGCTCGGCCAGCGCGTTCACCGCGTCCGCGAGCTTGCGCCGCTGGTCCTGCGGCACCGTGCTGTAGTCGACGTAACCGTCACTCTTCTTGTACTGGGCCAGGCCGCTCACCACGTCGGTGAACCGAGCCTCCAGCTGCTGGGCCAACTCCGGGTTCTTCGCCGCCAGCGCCGGGCGGAGCAGCTCGAAGCACTTGCGGGCGCCGTCGATGTTGGCCTGGAAGTCCCACAGGTCGGTGTGCGAGTAGCGGTCCTCCTCGCCGGTGACCTTGGAGGTGGAGACCTCGGTGAGCAGGTCACCGGCGCCGTTGGCCAGCTCCGCCGGCTGGTACCTCTCGGTGGCCACCTTGGTCTTCAGGGTGTTCACGTCGGCGTCCAGCTTGTCCGCCAGCGGCGTCATGCCGGCCAGCGAGTTGTCCACCCAGAGCGCCTTCTCGATCCGGTGGAACCCGGTCCACTGGGACGGGTCCTTCACGTCGTCGATCCGCGCGTCGATGTCCGGGTCCAGGTCGCCGAAGCTCTCCGCAACCGGCTCCACGGCCTCGTAGTGGATCCGCGCCGGGGCGAACGCCGCCTTTGCCTTTGCCGCGTCACCGGCCCGCACCGCGTCGGTGAACGTCTTGGTGGTGGGCACCAGCTGGTCCACTTCGGACACGATGTAGTCGTGGTAGCCCTGGGTGGCCACCGCCAGGGAGGTGTCCGCCGGGGCGCTCGGGGCACCGCCCCCGCCGGTCACGGTGAACGTCCAAGTGTCCTTGGCGCCGCCGGGGCAGTAGATGCTGTACGCGCCGCCGTCGAGGCGCAGCGAGAAGTCCCCGGACAGGCCCGGCGTCAGGCTCTCCTTCTCGCCCAGGATCTTGCCGTCGCGCTGCAGCTCCGCCTCGGTGACCTTGGCCGAGCCGGAGTTGGTGATGGCGAACTTCACCGGGCCGGCCGGCACGCTGGCCGGCGTCGGCTGGCATCCCGCGTCGGACAGCGCGATCTTCACCTCGGTGGTCGGCTCGCTGGGCGCCGCCGCGCCGGAGCCGCCGGAACCCCCGCAGCCGGCCAGCAGGGACGCCGCGCAGAGTAGCGCCGCGGCGCCGACCAGGCGATCCGCTCGAATCGAAGCCATGACGTGGTGCCCTTCTTGCTGGATGGAAATCGGGGGAGCCGCACCGGGAGCGGAGTCGGCCCCGGCGCGGCGGCTGGGGGTCTGGCGGAGCTCAGGACACCGGGCTCGGTTCGCCCGCGCGGGCCACCCGCCGGGAGGCTCGGCGCCGCGGCCACAGCAGGTACACCAGCAGCGGCACCAGGTAGCAGCCCCAGGCCACCACCTCCACCAGCACCGGGTAGGGCTGGATCCCGAGCACGCCGGTGACCAGCGAGGAGACCGGGGTGCCGGGCAGTACGAACCAGGACAGGTCGGCGACCCGGCGCTGCCCGAAGTTGACCCAGCCGGCCTCGTGGGCGGTATGGAAGGCGGTCATCACCAGACCTGCCGCGACCAGCACCAGAACCACGCCGGTGACCAGGAAGAACCGGCTGAGGTTGAGCCGGACGCCGCCTCGGTAGATGCCGTAGCCGAGCACCACCGCGAGCAGAATGCCGATCAACGCGCCGGTGCCGGCCAGCACTGGGCTGGTGCTGGCCTGGAACGCCGCGAGCAGGAAGACGGCGGTCTCGAAGCCCTCCCGGAGCACCGCCAGGAAGGCCATGACCACCAGCGCGCCGGCCGAGCCCCTGGCCAGCGCCTGGCCGGCCGCGCCCTCCAGCTCGCCCTTGAGGTCGCGGGAGTGGCGCCGCATCCAGATCACCATGTAGGTGACCATGGCCACCGCGAACAGGCCGATCACCGTCTCCAGTCCCTCTTGCTGCGCCTGCGGCAGGTCGGCGGAGATGATCTCCAGCAGGACGCCGACCACGATGCAGATCAACACCGCCGCGATGACGCCCAGCCATACCTGGCGCAGCGCGTCGCGCCGCCCCTGCCGACCGAGGAATCCAGCCACAATGCCCACGATCAGCGACGCTTCGAGACCTTCGCGGAGCCCGATCACAAACGTGGGCAACATATTGAAGCTTCAACCTCCCTGATCAGCACGATCAGGCTAGGCTTGGCTTAGAACGGCCGTCAAACCGTTGCTGAGTACCACCTCAGGACACCCACTTGGGCCACACAGCTACTCGTTAGAGTGATCGGTCCGGCCAGAAGCGGTGCCAGTCGGCCTCGGTCAGCGCGTGCGGATCCAGCCCCTCGGCCTTGGCCGCGCTCTCCGCGGCGCGAACCGCCCGGTCGAACCACCGGGCGGAACTGCGTAGCTCCCGCTCCGGGTCGGCCCCACCCCAGCCGGCCTCGGCGACCCGCTCGAACAGGTCATAGAGCGACCCGTTAACGGAGTAGACGAGCTCCTCCGGCAGGCCGGCCTTGCGCGCCCTGGACACCAGCTTGGCGATCAGCGCGGCAGCTGGCTGGCTCATCGCCACGCCGTCCATGCTGGACTCGCGGCGCTTCTCCGCCCGCTTCAGCTGGTCCCAGCGCACCTCCTGATCGGACGCGGTGTGCACCCGGTCGGCCGGTGCCACCTCGGCCTGACCGTCCGAGGGGAACACGTGCGGGTGCCGGTCCACCAGCTTGCGCACCAGGTCGGCGGCCACCTCGTCGATGCCGAACCGTTCGGCCTCCGGCGGGTACGGCCCGACTCCGCCCTCCTCGGCCACCCTGGCGTGGAAGAGCACCTGCAGCAGCACGTCGCCGAGCTCCTCGCGCAGCGCGGCCCGGTCGGCGTCCTCCACCGCCTGGTACAGCTCGTAGCACTCCTCGACCAGGTACTTCAGCAGCGACAGGTGCGTCTGCTCGGCGTCCCACGGGCAGCCGCCCGGCGAGCGCAGCCGGTCCATCACCGCGACCGCGTCCAGCAGCGCCGCACCGGCCGGCTCCTCGGTCTCGACCACCGAGGTGGCCCGGCCGCGCTGCGGATGCGCCGCGTTCGTGGTGAGCAACACCTCAGGCCCGGCCGGCTCGTCGTCCAGCCAACCCTCGCTGCGCCGTGCGCCGACCTCAGCGACCAGCGAGTCCGGCACGGTGGCGTCCGCCAACACTCGCTCGGCCGCGCGCAACGCGGGTATCGAGGCGGCCGGCAGCACCGCGCCGAGCCGGCTGGACAGCACCACGAGCGTCCGGGACATGCTCAGCTCAGCGTGGCGGGCAGCACCACACTGGGCTGCTGTCCCGGCGGGAGCACGGACAGGAACAACGGATCCCAGGTGCCGTAGCGCGGATTCACCCGCACCCCCAGCTGTTCGGCCAGCGGCTGGGTCAGCCGGCGGCCGATGTCGTCCATGGTCTGCACGCCGAGCTGGGCCACCGAGGTTGCGTTCGGGTCACCCGCCGGGGGCCCGTCGGTGCTGCGCCTGGTCACCCGGACCAGCGTCCACACGTCGGGGGAGGCCGAGGTCTGGGTCGCCACCACCTGGCCGGCCGGGGTGCCGAACAGGAACAGCGCGGCCGACTGGGGCACCAGCGCCGCGCGCAGCTGCAGGTTGCGCTGCGCGTTGGGACCGTCGGCGGCCAGCACGGCGGCGGCCTGGGCCGGGCCGGCGGCCAGCAGCCGCGCCTTGCTCAGCGCCTCGTCCCGGGAGCTCGCGGTGGTCACGTCCACGGTGATGGCCAGCCGGTCCAGGTACTTGACGGTCAGCGCCTCGGCGATCAGTTGATCGCGAATCGCCTCGCGCGCCGCGACCGGGTCGAACACCAGGTCGCCGTCCAGCATCTGGGCGGTGTCCGGCTTGGCCAGCTCCGCGTCCACCCGCTGGTCGTCCACCACGATGCCGTCCCGCTGCGCGGCCTGGGCGAGCAGCAGGTGCTGCACCTGCCTGGTGGCCACAAAACGGGCGATGTCGGCGGGGGTGTTACCCCTGGCGGTGAGATCGGTCATCACATCGGACCGGTTGAGCACCTGGTCAACCCGCGCCTGCAACTCGGTCAGCGACACCGAGCTGTCGCCGACGATCACCGCCGCGCCGGCCTGGTTCGGGCCGCTCCCGCACCCGGCGAGCAGCGCGCAGGCGGCACCCAGTGCAACGACAAGGACCGGGGCTCGGCGGCGAGCGGCTCGGGCACGCGTGCGCGGCGCACTACCCCAGCGTTGAGCAGGTAACTGGTCGATCAGCACGGCGGTACTGTCTCACGCCCGGTCATCCGCCGGACTCGCCGACCCCGGACCCGGCCGGTACCGAGGGACGGGTCACCAGGTCGGACAGCAGCCTGGCGCACCAGTCCAGCAGCTCGGTGTCGCGCATCGGGGCTGTGCCCATTCGCTGCCCACCGCCGCCGCCCCCGCCGCCCCCGCCGCCCGCGCCGCCCCCGCTGGCCGGGCGGGGCACCACGACCGTCTTGGCCGTCGCCTTGTAGTTCGACCGGGGGTGCAACCGGCGTAGCCGCAGCTGGGCGGACTCCGGCAGGTCCAGCGGGGTCAGCCGGATGGTGCTGCCGGCCACCGCGACCTCGCTGACCCCGAACCGCCGGCAGGTCTGCCGGAACATGGCCACCGCGATCAGGTTGCGCACCGGCTCCGGCGGCGTGCCATAGCGGTCGGTGAGCTCCTCGGTGATGGCGTTGAGGGTGTCCTCGTCGCCCGCCTCGGCGATCTTCCGGTACACCTCCAGGCGCAGCCGCTCACCGGATATGTAGTCATGTGCAACATGTGCATCAATCGGGAGCTCCACCCGCACCTCGGCCAGCTGCCGCTCCTCCTCGCCGGCCCCGGCGCCGCCCTGCTGGCGGAATGCGGCCACCGCCTCGCCGACCAGCCGGACGTACAGGTCGAAGCCCACGCCGGCGATGTGCCCGGACTGTTCGGCGCCCAGGATGTTGCCGGCGCCCCGGATCTCCAGGTCCTTCATCGCGACCGCGGTCCCCGAACCCAGCTCCGAGTGCTGCGCGATGGTGGCCAGCCGGTCGTGCGCGGTCTCGGTGAGCGGCGACTCACCCGGGTAGAGGAAGTAGGCGTAGCCCCGCTCCCGACCTCGGCCGACCCGGCCGCGCAGCTGGTGCAGCTGGGACAGTCCGAGGTTCTCCGAGCGCTCCACGATCAGCGTGTTGGCGTTGGAGATGTCCAGCCCGTTCTCCACGATGGTGGTGCAGACCAGCACGTCGAACTCGTTCTGCCAGAACCCGGCCACGGTGCGCTCCAGCAGGTCCTCGTTCATCTGCCCGTGCGCCACCGCGACCCGCGCCTCGGGCACCAGCTCGCGGACCGTCTGCGCGGCCCGGTCGATGGACGACACCCGGTTGTGCACGTAGAACACCTGGCCGTCGCGCAGTAGCTCACGGCGGATCGCGGCGCCCACCTGCTTGCTGTCGTAGGCGCCCACGTAGGTCAGCACGGGGTGCCGCTCCTCGGGCGGGGTGGCGATGGTGGACAGCTCGCGGATGCCGGCCAGGCTCATCTCCAGGGTGCGCGGGATCGGCGTGGCGGACATGGCCAGCACGTCGACGTGCGCGCGCAGCGCGGTGATGTGTTCCTTGTGCTCCACCCCGAAGCGCTGCTCCTCGTCCACGACGACCAGGCCGAGGTCCTTCCACCGCACGCCGCTCTGCAGCAGCCGGTGGGTGCCGATCACCACGTCCACGGTGCCCTCGGCCAACCCCTTGAGCGTCTCGGTGGACTCGGCGGTATCGGTGAACCGGGACAGCCCCTTCACCGTCACCGGGAACGAGCGCATCCGGTCGGCGAAGGTCTGCAGGTGCTGGCTGGCCAGCAGCGTGGTGGGCACCAGCACCGCGACCTGCTTACCGTCCTGCACCGCCTTGAACGCGGCCCGCACCGCGATCTCGGTCTTACCGAAACCGACGTCCCCGGAGACCACCCGGTCCATCGGTACCGGCTGCTCCATGTCGGCCTTGACCTCGTTGATCGCGGCCAGCTGGTCCGGCGTCTCGGTGTAGGGGAAGGCGTCCTCCAGCTCGCGCTGCCAGGGGGTGTCCTTGGCGAACGCGTGGCCGGGGCTGGCCTTGCGCGCCGCGTAGAGCTGGACGAGTTGGGCGGCGATCTGGCGGACCGCGCGGCGGGCCCGGCTCTTCGTCTTGGCCCAGTCCCCGCCGCCCATCCTGTTCAGCGTCGGGGTCTCGCCGCCCACGTAGCGGCTCACCTCGTCCAACTGGTCGGTCGGCACGTACAGCCGGTCCGCCGGCTGACCCCGCTTGCTGGAGGCATACTCCAGCACCAGGTATTCCCGGGTGGCGCCGCTGACCGTGCGCTCGCGCATCTCCACGAACCGGCCGATGCCGTGCTGGCTGTGCACCACGTAGTCGCCGGGTTTGAGGCTGTCCAGCTCGACCGCGTTGCGCCGCCGGGAGGCCAGCTTGCGGATCTCGCCGGTGGTCGTGCGATTCCCGGTGAGGTCGGACTCGGTGAGCACCAGCAGGCCCAGCTCCGGTGCCCGGAACCCGTCGCTGAGTACCCCACGGCTCACCGTGACCAGGCCCTTTTCCGGTAGCTCCGGCAAGCCGTCCGGAACCAGTCGGACCGGCACCTCGGCCTCGCCCAGCTGCTCGGCGGCCCGCTGCGCGGTGCCCGCGCCGGCCAGCAGCAGCACGGCGGCGCCGCCGCTGGCGGTGTGTGCGCGCAGGTCGTCGAGCGCCCTGGGCAGATCCCCCCGGTAGGACTCCACCGCGTGGATGTCCGGGCGGATGATCGGGCCGCCGGTCGCCTCGCCGGTGTCGTCGGTGCCGAATGGGCTGAGCGTCCACCACCGGCGTCCGGTGGCTCGCGCGTGCTCGGCCACCTCGTCCAGGCTCCGGTAGGCCGAGGAGCCCAGGTCGATCGGGCTCTTCGCGTGTGGTCCGCCGGCGGCCGCGAGCCAGCTCGCCTCGAGGAACTCCTGGCCGGTGCGCACCAGGTCGGCGGCCCTGGTGCGGATCCGCTCCGGGTCGATCAGCAGCACGTGCGCGCCGGCCGGCATCAGGTCGGTGAGCAGATCGAGGGCGCCCTCGCAGAGCACCGGGATGAGCGACTCCATGCCCTCCTGCGGGATGCCCTCGGCCAGCTTGCTGAGCAGCTCAGCGAGCGCGGCGTTGTTGGCCTGCTCGGCGGCCAGCTCGGCGGCCCTGGCCCGGACCGGCTCGGTGAGTAGCAGCTCCCGGCACGGCGGGGCGTCCAGCCGGTCCACCGCGCCGATGGTGCGCTGGTCGGCCACCGCGAACTGGCGCAGTTCGGAGACCTCGTCGCCCCACATCTCCACCCGGATCGGGTGCACCGCGGTGGGCGGGAATACATCCACGATGCCGCCGCGCACGGCGAACTCGCCGCGCCCGGTGACCATGTCCACCCGGACGTAGGCCAGCTCGACCAGCCGGTGCAGCAGCTCGTCGAAGTCGTGTGTGTCGCCCACCTTCAGCGCGATCGGCTCCAGCTGGCCGAGGCCGGGGGCGATCGGCTGGATCAGGCTGCGCACCGCGGCCACCACGACCCTCGGCGTGTTGTCCCTGCTATCGGCGTTGTCGTTGCTATCGGCGCTGTCGGCGCTGTCCTTGCTATCGGCGCTGTCCTTGCTATCGGCGCTGGCCAGCCGGTGGAACAGCGAGATGCGCCGCCCGACGGTGTCGCTGCGCGGGGAGAGCCGCTCGTGCGGCAGCGTCTCCCAGGACGGCAACACGGCGACCGCGTCCGCCCCGATCAGCTCACCCAGTGCGCCGGCGAGATCCTCGGACTCCCGCTCGGTGGCGGTGATCGCCAAGGTGGTGGGGATGGCCGCTCCAGCCAGTGCGCCGGCGACCAGCGACCGGAGCGCGACCGGGCCCTCGACATGCAGGCTCGGCGCACCGACCGAGTCGACCAGGGCGGCCAGCCCGGAATCGGCCAGTGCGGCGGCCAGCAATCCGGGCGAGGCGGTGGGTACATCGGACACGGGGGATCCTTCACTGCATCAGGCACACGCGCGGGAGGCGCGGACAGACCCCTGCCCAGGACGAGCGCTCGGGCGGAGCCTCACCATCCAGCCTACGACTTGCGCCGAACCACTTTCCGCTCGGCCGCACCCCGGCCGGGGAAGATCAGGGGCATGGCTGGTGAACGGGACCTCGGGCGGCTGCTGGCGGAAATGACGCCGGAACAGATTCCCGGCGAGTACGTGTTCGTCGTGTCACCCGAGCCCGGCGCGGCGGCCGGGCTGCACCCGGTGGCCACGATCAGCGAGGACGAAGGCCTCACGTTGGTGCTGACCAGGGAGGAAGCGGATCGGGCCGGCTTGCGCTACGACTATCTGGCCGCCCGAATCACCCTGCGGGTGCACTCCGACCTCGCGGCGGTGGGGCTCACCGCGGCGGTGAGCACCCGGCTCGCGGACGCCGGGATCAGCTGCAATGTGATCGCCGGGTACCACCACGACCACCTGTTCGTGCCCGCCGAACGGGTCAGCGAGGCGATGGTCACACTTCGCGAACTCGGCTCTGGCCGGCCTTCATTCTGAGTTCCGCGCTGTCGGGGAGCGCGCCTACCCTGGGTCCATGGCTGGAGCGGAGCTGGGCTGGGCGGTCCGCCGCGCGCACCCAGCGCTGCACGCGCTGCTCAGCCGGTACATCGGCTACCGGCAGGACGGCGTGCTGCTCGAAGTGCACCGCGGCTTGCCCAGCCAGCATGTGACGCTGATCATCAGCCTGGAGGCCCCGATCCGGCTGCTCGGCATGCCCGGGTCCGACCAGCATCCGGCCCGCTGCCAGGGCTTCGTCGGCGGCCTGCACGCCGGGCCGGCGCTGATCGCGCAGGATCGGGTGCAGGCCGGGATCCATCTCGAGGTCAGCCCGCTGGGCGTGCGCACCCTGCTCGGGGTACCCGCATCCGAGCTGTCCGGCCGGGTGCTCGACCTGGCCGACCTGCCGCACGTCGAGTTGGCCGAGCTGCCCGAGCGCCTGGTCAACGCGCCGAGCTGGGCCAGCCGGTTCGAGATCCTGGACCAGGTGTTGCTACGCAGGGCCGCGCACGCGGCGACGCATCAGCCAGCTGGCGAGGTCCGGTGGGCGTGGCGGGAGATCTTGCGCGCCGGCGGCACGGTGCCGGTCACCCGGCTGGCCGCGGAGGTGGGCTGGAGCCGCCGGCACTTCTCCGAGCAGTTCGCCCGGGAGCTCGGGATGGCGCCCAAGCAGGCTGCCAGGGTGGTCCGGTTCGGCCGGTCCGCCGAGTTGCTGCGCCAGCTGCCGCCGGGTGGGCTGGCCGAGGTCGCGCTGGTCTGCGGGTACTTCGACCAGGCGCACCTGACCAACGAGTGGCGCGCGCTGGCCGGCTGCACGCCGGGCACCTGGATCGCCGAGGAGCTCCCGTTTCTCCAAGACGGCGAGGTGTTCACCGGCGCAGGCTGACGCCATGTCAGCAACCGAACCCCCTGTCCCCGCTGTTCCCTCGCCGACGGTGTGGCCGGCGCTGCGCTACGACGACGCCCCCGGCGGGCTGCGTTTCCTGGTCGACGTCCTGGGCTTCCGCGAGGCGCTGGTGATACCGGACGACGCCGGCGACATCACCCACGCCGAGCTGCGCTGGCCCGAGGGCGGCGCGGTGATGCTCGGCTCCACCAAGTACTGCGAGGGCCCGCTCCGCGACATGCGGCCGGGCACCACCTCGGTGTATGTGGTCAGCGACCAGGTGGACGCCGTCTACCAGCGCGCCCAGGCGGCCGGTGCCGATATCGCCCGCGAGCTGGAGGACACCGACTACGGCTCGCACACGTTCACCATGCGCGACCCGGAGGGCAACCTCTGGACGGTCGGCACCTACCGCGGCGCCCCGTAGACCGCCCGCCGCGGCACGCGCTGAGTGGGCTGAGAGCCCCGACTCAGTGTGCTGAGAGCGCCGACTCGCGGGCCGTTG
>Ga0137412_10004029_pt1 | contig 11758 bp, 17 predicted proteins | sample CZODoug2_1_16fun_FD_122160 | JGI IMG/M metagenome (GOLD analysis project Ga0137412, IMG submission 122160) | Vadose zone soil fungal communities from Angelo Coast Range Reserve, California, USA - CZODoug2_1_16fungal (Hybrid Assembly) | ecosystem: Environmental > Terrestrial > Soil > Vadose zone...
TGGTTGGGCCCCGCGACGTAGCCGTCGGCAGAGATCGACATCGAAAGGTTCGTTCTGGTCACAGGGCCTCCGTTTGGGCGGGCGATTCCGTCGGGTACATGAAGGATGACTGCGATGGCCCGCGAAACTCACCGGTGCGGCGAGACACCTAGACGCTGGCCACGGCGCGCATCTCGATGGGTGAGATCGTGATCAGTGCGCGACCTCGGTGGAGCCCCCTCTCGACCGCATCAGGGCTCGCAGATCCATCGATGTACTTGCGTCGGATTCGTCGTGTCCAGTCACCTGTTGAGTCCACTGAAACCAGTGCATCGCCGATGACTCGGATCTGACGGTTTGGTCGTTCGCCGTCGGCACGTTGCTCGTGTTCGGTGTCGATCACCAATCCCACCCGCGGGTTGGACCGGATGCGGTCGAGGTGCGGGCGATCCAGGTAGCTGGTGACGTAATAGGCGTCGTTGTCCCACAGGAACCAGACCGGGGTGACGTGGGGGTAACCCGCAGCGTCGACGGTGGCCAGACGAGCGACCACGTCTTGCGCCAACAGTTCGATGACCTCTGTTTCGTCAAGCGTTCGCACGATGCTGATGGTGCCAGTTCGCAACGCCTCTGCAGGACAGCGCCATGCACCTGCAACACTGGAGCAGGTGACTGTGGAACTGTCTGTCGCGGTGGCTCAGCCGTCCATTGCCGCTGGTTCAGTGGCCGCGAACGTCGATGTTCACGCCGCGCTGATTGCTGAGTCCGGCGCACGTCTGGTGGTGTTTCCGGAGCTGTCCCTGACTGGCTACGAGCTGCTTGCGTCGCCGGTCGACATCGCCAGTGCCGTCATGGAACCGCTGACATCGATTTGTGCGGCAACGGGGTCCGTCGCCCTGGTCGGTGCCCCCGTGGAATCCAACGGGCACCACTACATCGCGACCGTGCGGGTCGACTTCACCGGGCCCAGCGTGGCCTATCGCAAGACCCACGTCCATGGCAGTGAGCACGCGCGGTTCTCGCCAGGGCCGGGGCCACGGGCGATCGACGTCGACGGATGGCGCATCGGTCTGGGGATATGTCGCGACACCGGGGTTGATGAACACATCACCGACACAGCACAACTCGGGGTCGATCTCTACGCCTGTGGTGTCGTTCACCATGATTGGGAACTTGCCGAACAGCGACGCCGCGCACGCAAGATCGCAGCGGCGTGCCGTGCGCCGGTAGCCATGGCTAGCTTCGCAGGCCCGACCGGCGGAGGCTTTCTGGCCACCGCGGGCCATTCAGCGATTTGGTCGGCGGAGTCGACCTTGATCGCCGAGGCAGGCAATGAGCCCTCTCAGATCGCCCGCGCGGTGCTCAAACGCAAACCCGTGCGAGAGCTCGCCCTCCCACCCACGCTTGACTCTTGACGTCAACGGAGACGTTGGTCGCGACGACTGACGGGCGTTACGGCCAGAGGATCGCGAGTGTCCGATCGGCCCACTCCGCGGAGAGGCCGGCGGTGGTCAGATACTGGCCGTAGAGAGCTCCGCACAACATGCTGGTTACGGCGTCGACATCGAGATCAGCGGGCAACTGTGCGGCTCGCATGCCGCGGACAAGTGCGCCGCGCAGCGCACCGCGCCGCGATTCGGTGATGTGGGTTCGGTACAGGCTCAGTAGTTCGGGGTGGTGGTGTTCTTCGGCCAGAAGCGAACCGACGACCGTCATGGCGTTCTCGTGCAGCATGGCGCGGTTCAGGTCGCGGAGTACCGCCAGCGCGTCCTCGCGCGGGCTCCCGGTGGGCGCTGGCAGCGGTGACGTACGAAGCGAAACGATCACCGCGGCAATGAGATCGGCCTTGGAGTCGTAGCGACGGCGCAGGGCAGGCATCGTGGTACCGGCGAGCGCTGCAACGGCTTCCAACGACATGGTCGCGTAGCCGTTGCGGGCCAACAGCGTGCCTGCTGCCTTCAGGATCGCGGCGTCCAGACGCGTATCGCGAGGACGTCCACGACGGTGATTCGCGATGGCAGCGCCCACAACGATGACCTTCCCATTATCGTTACCCTAGGTTAACGTATAGCGACCCGCGGTGGCCGTAGGCCCGGCTCAGGAGGTGATCGGGATGAGCGATGCCGGTCCTTCCAAGGAATTGGGCAGTCAGTGTCAGAGTCGTTGGGCGCCGCTGGGATTCACGACGCGCAGCGTCGCCGTCAACGGCGTCGACATTCATGTCGCCGAGGGCGGTTCCGGCGAACCGCTGCTCCTGCTGCACGGCTATCCCCAGTCGGGAGAATGCTGGCGGTCCGTCGCTCCGCAGCTGGCACTAGGCGGTCGGCGGGTGGTGATTCCGGATCTTCGCGGGATGGGCCTTTCGGGTATCACCCAGGACGGGTACGCGCTCCCCGAACTGGCCGAGGACGTACATCAGCTCGTCGGTCACCTCGGCATCGCCGAGGTCGACGTCGTGGGTCACGACTGGGGTGGGGCGGTGGCGGCGGTCTACGCGCTGAGACACCGCACCGAGGTCAGACGTCTTGCGTTCATCGAAAGTGCGGTCGGCGGAGCCGGTTTCGAAGACATCTGGTCGTTCACCCGCCCCAACCCGGCGATGACCTTCATTCCGCTATTGCTCAGCGATGTGCTAACCGAACAGCTCATCACCGGGCGCGAGCAGGTCTACCTTCACCACCTGTGGGACACCTTCACCGCCAACAAGGCGCGCGCCACGTTCGACAGTTGGGCGCCCTACCTGGCGGCGCTGAAACGACCCGGTCTGATCAGCTCAGGAGCCAAGTACTATCGCGCCGTCTATGCCGCCGCCGGCGCAGTCCAACAGTTGATCGTCGCGGGCAAACTCACGATCCCGGTCCTGTCGGTGGCAGGCAGCGCGTCCTTCGGTGCGGGTCAGCGGGCGCTGGCGGACGCCTTCGCCGACAACGTCGTCAACGAGGTGGTCATCGATGACGCCGGGCACTTCATCGCCGAGGAACAGCCAGAAGCGTTGCTGGCCGCACTGGACGATTTTCTCGAACCGACGGGCTAGCCGCCGAAGAGCAGGTACAAACCGGTGAACGTGTAGCCGACCATCACCAGCATCATCGCCAGCTGGCCGGTCACCTGGTGGCGCTTCGGCAGCAGCCACAGCGCCTTGTCGTGTGCGGCGATCACACCAGCGATGTGCCCGCCCAATACGAAGCACACCTTGAGCGTGGCCAGTACCGCCGGGTGCATCGACAGCACGTAACTCACGTGAGCATCGCCCAGCCCCAACGGATTCCAGCCGCGACCGAGCGGATCGGCCAACTGGATGACGGTCTGCTGGCCGCGTTCGACGAGGTAGGTCAGGTAGTGCGCGAACACGTACCCGATGACGATCGGGATCAGCGAGTGTGCCATCAACCCCGGCAGTTGGCGCCGCGTCGCGGGGTCCACACCACCGGTGGCGCGCGCCGCCAGATGGAAGGTGGTGCCGACGACGGCGGCGAACACCAGCAGGCCAACGGTGCGGATCGCCACGGCGCCCAACGGCATTCCGTCGGCGTTGCCGTCGACGAAGTTGCGCCACTGCGGCATCGCCGAGAAGCTGTCGAACGCCGTCGATCCCAGTAGTACGGCAAGCACTGCGACCGTCCCCGGCCGGACCGGCATCGACGGCAGGTGATCGAAGGGATTGCCGATCGCGATCCGGCCATCCGAGTTGCGGCGCAGCGGCGACAGTCGTGACGCGGCAACGCCGTACACCTCGAACGGGTCAGCCCGCGCGCACCAGCGATCGCCGAAGATCAGCGTGCCGGCCAGCGTCACCGCCAGGTACGTCGCCAGCCAGATCTTCACGGCGGCAAGGGAACCCGGGTCGGGACTGGCGAGCTCCAGCCACACGAAGGCGAACAGTCCCAGTGCGGCGGGCCAGTAGCCCAACCGCTGCGGGTATGCACTCGGTGGGGGCCGACGTGACAGCGGCGTCAGTCGATACAGCGTGCGCACGGGCGACAGCGCACGCCACACCGGCCCGACCGCCAGCGAGAGCGCCACCAAGCCCACCCACAGCAGTACGTAGAAGACACCGAGCAGTGGGTTCTGGCCATCCTGCGGGCCGAACGTGGCGGCGACCGCGACCCAGATGGCGAACAGCAGCGCCGCGACGGCTACCGTCCACCGGGTGGCGGGCGCGTCGAACCACCGTGGTGAGCCGTGCCGGCAGCGGCCGACCGGGCTTGGCAGGGTCGAACCGGGGCTTGCGCCAGGCGAGCACGACGGCCGCGAACGTGAACGTCAGCGCCCACGCCGCACCGATCAGCGCGTAGGTGTACGGGATCGGTAGATCGGCGGAGCCGCCAAGACCGTGGGCGAGAACGCCGTCGACCGACCCTCGATCACTGCACCGTGACGGTCGCGACGGTCTTGTTCAAGTGGTGCAGTTCGACGTCGACCTTGCCGGGCACGTCGACGGTGAACTGGAACGACTGGGGGCCACTCTTGGCCTCGACGTTGAACGTGTGCTCGGGATTGGAGTGCACGTGCAACTCATCGGCGACGTCGCTGTTGACCCGCACCACGATGGGTTCCTTCGCCTTCGCATCGAACGAAGCGTTGGTCGGGGTCACCTCACCGCCCTTGATGGTGACGTCGATGACCAGTCGGGACGTCGGCGCCTGCTGGTCGGTCATCTGTGGGGCGTCCGTAGACGATGGAGCTGCTGGGCCCCCGGAGCTGCTCGGAGTGTCCGAGCTCGTCGATCCACCGCAGCCTGCGGCGATCAGTGCTACCGCGGCGAGGGAGGTCATCATTTTTAGGGACGGATTCAGCGTCTGCGTTGTCACGGGGAACCATCATGGTCGCCGGGAGCCGAGTTCTCACTGTGAGACCCGTCATCGCTGGTCTCGGCATCGTTGTTTCCGGCATCGTTGTTTCCGGCACTGTTGCGACGGTCGCGCATGGCGACGAACACCACGACGCCCACGACGACGACCGCGGGCGCGAACGCGGGCAGCGCCAGGAGCAGCGTGTGATCGGCGAGGACGGTCAACCGTGTGGCACCGGTTGCTTGGGCCCATCAGCGGACGTCTCGGCGTCGGTGAACGACTCACGTGCGTTGATCCGTCCTGCGCCCCAGGTCAATACGGCGATCAGGACCAGCGTGCAGAACAGCACCACCAGACCCGCCACGCTGAACAACCACGACGGGTGGTTCGAGTTGCGTTCACGCTGCAGGATGGTGAGCTCCTGCACGAACGGGCGCGTGCTCGACGCCAGGGCAGGCGTCTCCTCCGCGCCGATGCCAGGGTCGGCGGGCAGGAAGATCGGCACCCCGGCCATGGTGTGGCCGTCCTGTACGCGAAGCAGCGTCTTCCACGACCCCCAGACCGGGATCGGCTGCGTCGATCGGTAGTGGCCGGGGCCGACCTGCTCCAGCTGGTCGATGGCCAGGCCGCGGTGGTTGGCGACGCCGCCCTGCCAGGACAGGATCGTGACCCATTCGGGGTCGGCGCTGATCAGGTCGGTTGGGGATATCCGGACGTCGGCCGACACCATCCGCTGACCTTCATCGCTCGGGAGGTCCGTCAATGCGATTGTGGCACTGGCATTATCGGGGACCTCGGTGCGCAGGCCGTTGGCCACCGCGCCGCCGACGACGAGCACCGTGACGACGACGGCGGTGACGCCGATCGCAGGCCGTGGCAGCCGCTGCCCGGTGAGCACCATCGCCAGCAGCGCGCCGCACACGCCCATCGCGATGGCCACTGGCACCGACATGGCGAGCGCCTCCGGCCACATGCTCGTCGGCCACGGGTAGTGGTAGACCGCGTCGATCCACAACGACTCCAGCCACAGGCCGACCGTGCCGACGCCGAAGCCTGCGACCGCGCCGAACAGCATGGGGCGCTTGGCAAGTGACGTCAGCGCGATAACCTCCACCACCAGAGCCGGGCCGAGGTAGAGCGCGAACCAACTAGTCGGGCCGCCAAGCACGGGACCGACGACCAGCGAGACGGCGCCGCGGATCACGATCGCCAGCCCAGCGGCGATGATCGCTGCGCCACGGCCGAGCGTCAACCGGGCGCACACTGCGGCGAAGGCGGCCGCGGCGGCGATCAGCATCGGCTGCTGCACGAGCCGGAACTGCTCGACGCCGAAGTCGTACTCGATCTGGAACACCGACAGCCCGATGAACAGCCCGCCAAAGGACAGGTAGCGCAGCAGTTTCAGGATGATCGTGTCGTCGGCGACGTCCGGTCCCATCACGCGTCTGCCCTCGTACTCGAGGAGCAGCACGGCGATCAGCGAGAGCCCAGCGCCGCCGATCAACATCAGGTGGGTCGGGCCCCAGAGCGTGACGTCCTGGCCGAAGATGCGGTGCCAAATATCGTCGAGCGGGAATCCGATGAGGGCGTAGAGCCCGCACATCGCCATCAGCAGGCCGCCGACGGGCGCGAACCAGGTGCGGGTGATCCGCACCGCGGACGCGCCGGGCTTGTCGTAGGGCAGCACCATCGCCAAGGTGCCTGCGATGAACAGCAGGAACAGTCCGAACAGGATGAAGTAGTGCGCCGGGTTGGCCAGCGGCCCTGGGTCACGGCCATTGCCGATGTGCAGGCTGACGTCCCAGATGAAGCCGAACAGCGCGGCGATGATGGTCGCGGTGAATAGGTTGACCTGCAGCGCCACCCACGGAGGTCGCTTGAACTTGGTGCCCAACCGCTCGGACAGGTTCTTCAGCCAGGTGATGCGCCGCATGCGGTGGAGGTAGCCGATCCACAGCAGGGCGACGGTCACCACCATCGCGACCGCCGACATGCCGATGACTTGATCGAGTGCGGCGCCGCCGCCCTCGTTGGCCGCCGCGACGAATGTCTCCGGTGTCATTGCACTCATTCCCCTAGTGCCGAGTTCGAGCAACTGTTCCTACCCGCGGGTAATATTGCCCGATTTCCTAAAGTGAAACCAGAGGTCCCAGGTAGTTACCTGGGCTAACGGCCGTGGGCGTACCGAGTCAGCTGTTCCTGCATGTCGGGGTAGGAGAGCGCGGCGGGAAACTTCAGACCGCCACGGGTGGCGATCGCCACCGCGACGGCGGCGCTCAGCGCGGCGCGGTAGGGCAGCGATCCGGTGGACACCCGGCGCACGCCGAGGCCTGCGAGATCGGCGGGTGAGAGCCCCTGGATCGCGAGCACGTTGAGTGGCCGGTCGATGGCATGCGCGAGGTCGCGGAGCACGGTGGGGTCGGAGGCGCCTGGGACGAAGATGCCGTCCGCGCCCGCGTCGACGTAGCGACTCGCGCGGTCGACGGTCTCGGCCACCGTGGCGGATTGACCCAACCAGTACGTGTCGACCCGCGCGTTGACGAAGACCTCTGGCGAGCGGGCCTTGATCGCGCGGATCTTGGCGGCGTGCACCTCGGGCGCGATGAGCGTCGCGGCGGTGCTGTCCTCGATGTTGATGCCGTCGACCGGGAGCAGGGCGACGTAGTCGGCGACCGCGTCGGGGTCGGCGGTGTAGCCGTCCTCGACGTCGAGGCTCAGGTGGCAGTCCAGCGGTCGCAGCGCCGCGGCCAACCGGAGGTTCGCGTCACGCGTCGAGCCACCGCCGTCGGGCGCGCCGTGAGTGGCCGCGACGCCGAAGCTCGTCGTCCCGATCGCGGTGAAGCCCGCCTCGAGCAGCACCAGCGCCGACGGCACGTCCCACGCGTTGGGCAGGACCAACGGCAGGTCGCCGTAGTGCAAATCGCGGAACGTCATGAGCAGCGGCCGGGTTACTCCACCCCGATGGCCACCTCGGTCGACTTGATCAGGACCGTCGCAGCCTTGCCCGCCTGCAGGCCGAGGTCTTCGGCTGCGTCCTTGGTGATCGATGCCGTGACGATCTGATCGCCGCCGTCGAGGCGGACCTTCACCGTGGCCATGACGGTCCCCAGCGTGACCTCCGTGATGGTGCCGGTGAGCTGGTTTCTCGTGGATAGTCGCATGTGCGCAGCCTAGGCCGATCACGCTTGGCCCTGGCTTGTTTCGGCTTAGCCTGGTGACGATGAAGCTCGCGGCCATGCACCTTCGGCAGCGCGACACCGTGACGTGCGGTCCCGCCGTCGCGGTGGTGGCCGGCGCGCTACTGGATCCCGCCTATCGCGAGAAGCTGACCGGCAAGGCCGATGCGGGCCGGGCCTGGTTCGACGGTGAGCAGGGCCGGGTGCACCACCAGGTCAACCGGGTGTGGCCACGCCAACTGGGCACCACGCCGTTGGGGGTGGCCCGCGCGATGAGCGCCCACAGCGGTGCCTTCGGCGTGCGCTACCGCTGGCGGCTCTGCTGGGGTCGACGCGACGCGATGGCAGACGTGCTGACCGAGGTCGCCGCGCAGTGGCCCGTCGCCATGCTCGTCGGCCGGGTCATCCCGCGGCACTGGGTGCTCATCGTCGAGGTGAAGGGCGACGTGCTGCGCTGTTACGAGCCGTCGTCGGGCGAGGTGCGATCGGTCGACGTGGCCGCGGTGCAAGGTGCGCGGCTGCGTGGGCTCGGCTTCCCGCGGGCGTTCGCGTTCGTCCTGCCCCGCAGGCGCTAGCCGGACGTCGCGTAGGTGCGCAGCACCATTGCGCGGTGACCAGGGCCGACGGCGTCGACGGCACCAACGATCGCCCCAAGCGCTCCCGAGCTGGCCTCTCGCGCGAGCGTGACCAGCGATCGCTCGTCGACCAGTTCGACACCATCGTGGCGACGCACGGCGGCGTCGAGATCCGCTGTCGTAGAGAGGAATCCGGTGTCGGCCTCTTGGAAGTTCGGCTGCCACCCGCTGACGCGGCGCACCCACGGCGCGACCGTGTCGAAGATCAAGGTCTGGGTTGGCACGTCGCTGCGGGCCAGTGCGGCGTCGATGACGGCGCCGACGCCGTCGGCACTCAGATACATGAGTAGCCCTTCGCCGACGACCAGCGTGGGCCGCCCCGACGGCACGTCGGCCCACCAGCCTGGATCGGTCACCGACGCGGCGATCGTCGTCACGCCTTCGCGAGGGGGATAGAGCCGCCGACGCAGATCGATGACCGGTTCCTGGTCGAGATCGAACCACGCCACGGTGGGGCCCGGATCGATGCGAAGGACGCGGCTGTCGAGGCCGCACCCCAGGTGCAGGACCACGGCGTCGGGATGCGCAGTCAGATAGTCACGCACCGAGTCGTCAATTGCCTTGGCGCGTCCGACGATCAACGGCTGGTTGCCCTTCAACTTCTCGAGCCGTGCGAAGTCGTAGTCGATGCGCTCCAGCAGCGGACCGGCATGGGGGTCGCCGAGGATCGGGTGCTCCGTCTGCGCGTCGCGGGCGTGCAGGTACAGCGTCATGAGCATGGTTTCCTGCTCGTGCCGAAGCCGAATGCGTTCGCGTGTCATGGTTTTCCCGTGTTCTAGATCATCGCGATCAGGCCGTAGGCGGCCAGCGCGATGAGGGCCACGATCTGGGGCCATGGCCGCCACGGCGCGTCCTGAATGGCGTACGACATCTGCTTGAGTGGCGAGGTTTGCGGTGGCGCAGCACGTTCCGGCGACACCGGTGAGTGGTAATTGTGGAAGTACAGCTGGATGAGCGTTGCCCCGATCCAGAGCCCTCCGAGGAAGCTGACGGCCTCGACGCCGCGCCACAACAGCAGCACCGCGATCGCCACCGTCAGGACCGTCGTGACGATGTCCGACGTGGTGGTGGCCGAGGGTTTGTCTCCGTACTGCTTGTCCAACGCCGCGCGACGGCGGCGGTAGGGCAAGGCGAAGAAGGCGAACTTGGCGATTACGTGCACACCGAGTATCGCGACGACAATCGTGGTGACCGTATCGAGCACTGGAAAACTCCTATCTGGGCAGAGCCGAGAAGGCAGTGTGTTAGATTACAGTCACGACTGTAATCAGTATATTTCGATGATGCAAGTGGAGTTTGGGCATGGATGACGTCGACGGATCGGCGTGGATCGAGCAGGTGGCGGAGTTCTTCGCTCGTCAGGAGGGCCTGCCGCCGATCACCGGCCGCATCCTGGGCTGGCTGATGATCTGCGAACCGCCGGAGCAATCGGCAGCCGAGATCGCGGCGGCCATCAAGGCCAGTCGGGCGTCGATGACCAGCAACATCAGGACCCTGATCGCGGTCGGCCTGATCCGGCGTCGCACCAGGGCCGGGGACCGGACCGCGTACTACCGCATCGACGACGATGCCTGGGAAGCCGCGGTGCGCAGGCGCATCGAGGGCATGGTCGAATTCGAGAACATCACCGCCCAAGGCCTGGCGCTGATGGGAGAAGACACCGACCGCGCGTCCCGGCTGCGCGCGGCCTACGACGTCTATCGCAGGGTCGGGAAGTTGCTCGGAAATCCCGCAGAGGCGAATCGGCCACGATCGAACATATGATCGAACGATGGGTGACCTTCAGTCGATCGGCTATCACGGTCAGCCCGTCCAACAAGCCTTCCGCCGGGTCGATCCGCCGATCGCGGTGCTCGTCGACCTCACCGCGGTGTTCCCGCGCGAGCCGCACCGCGCGGGTGGGTACAACCCGGCGGGTCTGCAGATGCACACCGTCGTCGAGGGCCGCCTGAGCTGCTGGGGTCTGTGCGAGCAGGGCTATTGGTGGGGATGGGTGACCTATGAGGTGGCCTACGGCACGCAACGCCGGTCCGTCACGCACTGGATCCCTGCGTGGACGCTCAAGCGCGCCGCGCGTTGATCCGTCACTACGGTGGAGTGATGGCTCGCACGTATGCCACCGCGAATGCGGTCGGCCTTCCCGAACTGATCGACTTCGTCCGGCCGCGGCACCACATGGTCCTGACCACCTACCGCGCCGACGGCTCGTTGCAGACCTCGCCGGTGACCGGGGGCGTGGACGACGCGGGCCGGATCGTGATCGCCAGCTATCCGCAGCGGGCGAAGTCGGCCAACCTGCGCCGCGATGCCCGCGCCAGCGTGACGGTGTTGTCCGACGAATTCAACGGCCCCTACGTCCAGGTCGACGGCGACGCCGAAGTGGTGCTGCTGCCGGATGCCGTCGAGCCACTGGTCGACTACTTCCGCGCCATCGCAGGGGAGCACTCCGACTGGGACGAGTACAGGCAGGCGATGATGGATCAGGGAAAATGCCTGATCAGAGTTATCCCCACCCGATGGGGACCGGTCGCAACGGGAGGGTTCCCGCCGGCCTAGGCGTCGTCTGGATTGCTCCTCGCGTCCGCAGTCAGGCCGGCTCCAGCTCGAGCGTCACCGACCCGGCAGGGTCGGCGCGGAACGTGCCCTTGCCGGTCACTCCCTTGAGTTCGTCGGTGCCCGACACGATGCGCAGGGTCGCGGTCGCGGCGCCGTCCTTGAAGTCGCCGTCGTGCAGCAGCACCAGGCTGCCGTGCTTGCCGTGGACGGTGCCCTTGATCCGCTCGATGCCCACGAACGTCGCGGTCTTGTCCGGCGCATAGGTCATCAACCACTTGGTGGTCGAGGTGGCATCGATGCCACCGGAGTACTTCTTCGCGACCAGGGCCTCGGTCAGTTTCGCGACACCGACGCCCTCGTCAAACGGTGTCTCGTCCCAGCTGGCGATCTCGAACTCGGCCTTGACTCGTGTCGTCATGATTCCTCGATTCGTCGTCCTGGAGGCTGGGGTACCCGCAGGGACCGGTCCGGAATCCACGGGCTGTCCAGCGCGGCAACGACGGCGTCGTGGTACCCAGGTGGAGCGCCTCGCGTTGCGGTGGCTAGACCGTCAAACTATAGTCTGGACACATGTCCAGAGCCCTGTCGTCGACTCTGGCCGCGGTGAACTGACCATGCG
>Ga0137412_10004031_pt1 | contig 11756 bp, 10 predicted proteins | sample CZODoug2_1_16fun_FD_122160 | JGI IMG/M metagenome (GOLD analysis project Ga0137412, IMG submission 122160) | Vadose zone soil fungal communities from Angelo Coast Range Reserve, California, USA - CZODoug2_1_16fungal (Hybrid Assembly) | ecosystem: Environmental > Terrestrial > Soil > Vadose zone...
GTTCACCCACCCGATGGTGGGGTAAGCCACGCCGGTTGTAGGTTGACCGCATGGCAGCGGATCTTGACCTGGTGCGCCGGCTCGCCGGCGCCGACCACGGCTTGGCGATCATCTCCACCACGCGCACCGACGGCACGGTCCACTCGTCCCTGATCAACGCGGGCGTCATGGACGACCCGCTGGGCGACGGGCCGGCCGTGGCCGGCGTCATCCGCGGCGGTGCCGCGAAACTGGGCCACTTCCGCCGCACCGGGCAGGCCACGATCACCTTTCGCGCCGGCTGGGAATGGGCGTCGGTCGACGGGCCCGTCACCGTCATCGGCCCCGACGACCCGCACCCGGACTACCCGCAACTGCTGCGCGACATCTTCACCGCCGCCGGCGGCACCCACGACGACTGGGCCGAATACGACCGCGTCATGGCCGACGAGGGCCGCGTCGCCATCTTCATCGGCGCGAAACGGATCCTCGGCAGCGGCCGCTAGCAGCAAGCACAACACCATGAGCAGCAGGCACGCTATTTGCTATAGCGTGCAGGGACTGCTACAGCGTGCGGGGAACATCGAGCAGTTGGTGGGTCCCGAGAGCTAGAACGCCGGCCACGGGATGGCGCGCCACTCGCCGCCCGGCTCCGGGAACACACCCTCGGTCAGGAACCGGTCCGTGCGCAGCCGCAACGCCCGCACCTCGCGCCGCGTGATGTGCTCGGCCAGTTGGGCGGGCAGGTCGTCGCCGGCCAGTTCGGTGCGTAACCGGGTCAGTGCCTCCACCGTCTCCGCCGGGACGGGCTGACCGAGGAAACCCCACAGCACGGTGCGCAGCTTGTTCTCGGTGTGCAGGCAGATGCCGTGGTCCACGCCGTACACGTTGTCGTCCGTGGCGTGCAGGACGTGGCCGCCCTTGCGGTCGGCGTTGTTCACCACCGCGTCGAACACCGCCATGCGACGCAGCCGCGGGTCGTCGCTGCGCACCAACGCGATCCGGTCGCAGCCCTCGTCGACCTCCACCCACAACTGGCACATGCCCGGACCCCACGGGCCCTCGCGCATCACCGTCGGCGGCACCACGTCCCACCCGGTGGCCGCCGACACCCGGTAGGCGGCCACCTCGCGGGCGGCCAACGTGCCGTCCGGGAAGTCCCACAACGGCCGTTCGCCGGCGATCGGCTTGTGCACACACGCGGCGGTCACCCCGTCCAGGGTCACCGCGCAGTACAACGTCGCGTTGGACGCGTCGACCATGCGGCCGAGCACCTCGAGTTCGCCGTGCTCGAGCAGGTTCAGCGCGGCGGGCAGGCCGATCTGGCTGACCGGCACCGCGGGTACTGCCTCGACCTCGTCGGACTGGCTCAACGCCGGTGGCCGTTCTGCCGCGGGCAGACGTGGCCGCCGGCGTCCACCGGCAGGCCGCAGAACGGGCACGGCGGGCGGCCCGCGGACACCACGGACGCCGCCCGTCGGGCGAACTCCCGGGCCATCTCCGCGGTCAACAGCACCCGCAGCACGTCCGGGCCCTCGGCGTCGGCGTCCTCCTCGTCGATGGCCGGCGCGGACCCCACCTCGCCATCCTCGCCGGGCGCCTGGGCGACGATCACCAATCGGTCCACCCGCGGATCCCAGCCCAGGGCCAGGCTGGCGACGCGGAAATCCTCCTCGATCGGCCCCTCGAGCGGGTCGAGGTCGGACACCACGGCAGGCGGGGTGGGCACCGCATCGGGGGCGATCCGGCGCACCTCGTCCAGCAGTCGGTCGACCTGCTCGGCCAGCAGCAGCACCTGTTGCTTCTCCAGGGCGACACTGGTCAGCCGTCCACCGGCGCTGGCCTGCAGGAAGAAGGTGCGCTGGCCGGGCTCACCCACCGTGCCGGCCACGAACCGGTCGGGCGGGTCGTAGAGGAACACCTGCCTGGCCATATGGGGAAGCCTACGACTTGGGGCCGGCCCCGCCGCCGACCACGGCATCCCCACGGCCGCTGCGGTTCGACTTGGCGGGCGGACGGTAGGCGGAGGTGTCCCCGCCGGTGTCGTTGACCTTGAGCAGGAACGGTCGGGTGTCGGTGTAGCGAATCGCGGTCACCGATCCGGGGTCGATCACGATGCGTTGGAACAGATCCAGGTGCACCCCCATCGCATCGGCCACCACGGCCTTGATCAGGTCCCCGTGGCTGCAGGCCACCCAGACCGCGGCCGGGCCATGACTGGTGGTCAGTCGCTCGTCCCAGTCGCGGATCGCCGACACCGCGCGGGCGGCCATCCCGGCCATGGACTCCCCGCCGGGGAACGCCACCGCACTGGGGTGCGCCTGGACGACCTTCCAGAGCTTCTCCTTCATCAACTCCTTGATGCTGCGCCCGGTCCAGTCGCCGTAGTCGCACTCGGCAAGCCGCTTCTCCTTGGTCACCCGCACCCCGGTGGCCGCCGCCAAGGGAGCTGCGGTCTCCAGGCAACGCTGCAGGGGGCTGGACACGATCGCGGCCAACGGCAGTGCGCCCAGGCGTTCGGCCAGCGCGGCCGCCTGCTCGCGGCCCCGGTCGTCCAGGGCAACGCCCGGGGTGCGTCCGGCCAACACCGCGGAGGTGTTCGCGGTGGACCGTCCGTGCCGAACGAGCAGAACTGTCGTCACGGGTCTCCTCAACCTCGCCACGCCTGGCCGTGTTCCCCGCGTGCGCCGACACGGACGTCACCTGCCGGGCTGGGCGCTCGGCGCCGCTTAGCCTTGCCATCATGGAAGCAGCCTCGGATTCGACCCTCGCCGGGGGCATGGTGCAGCGCCGGGTGGGCCGCAGTGGTCTGACCGTCTCCCGCCTCGGCCTGGGCACACTCAGTTGGGGTTCGGAAACCGACGCGGCCGAGGCCGCGGAGCAGCTGGCCATCTTCGCCGATGCGGGCGGCACGCTGATCGACACCGCCCCGCACTACGGCGCCGGGCACGCCGAGGAGCTGCTCGGCGCACTGTTGCACAAGACCGTGCGCCGCGAGGACATGGTGGTGGCCACCAAGGCCGGCATCGGGTTGCGCGGTCGCGACCTGACGGTGGACATCTCCCGGCGCGCATTGCTGGACACCCTCGACCTGTCGCTGGCCCGGTTGGACACCGACCACGTGGACCTCTGGCAGGTGCACGTGTTCGACCCGGCGGCGGCGTTGGACGAGACCCTGTCCGCGTTGGACCACGCCCTGGCCTCCGGGCGCACTCGCTACGTCGGGGTGTCCAACCACGCCGGTTGGGAGTTGGCCCGCACCGCCACGCTGCAGGAGAGTTCACCGGCGCACGCCCGGATCGTGTCGGACCAGGTGGAGTACTCGCTGCTGAACCGCGGCGCGGAGGCCGAGGTGCTGCCCGCGGCAGCGGCGCTGGGCGTCGGCGTGCTCGCCTGGGCACCCCTGGGCGGCGGGGTGCTCACCGGCAAGTACCGCAGCGGCAAGACGCCGACCGACTCCCGGGCCGGGCGCTACGACACGCTCGACCGCTACCTGGTGCCCGCCGCACGCCGGGTGGTGGACGCCGTGGCCACCGCGGCCAAGGGGCTCGGCGCGGCACCACTCGAGGTGGCGCTGGCCTGGGTGCGCGATCGCCCCGGCGTGACCGCGGCCATCGTCGGCACCCGCACCGTGACGCAGTTGCGCGAGGTGCTGGCCGCGGAGGCGGTGACCCTGCCGGCGGAGATCCGCACCGCACTGGACGACGTCTCCGCGCCCTAGACCCCGGTCTGCGACCAGCGCACCGGCACGTCGAACCGGCAGAGCACCTCGTCCGGGTCCGCCTCGGCGAACGCGTCGTCCATCCACTCCACCTCGTCGCCCGCCGCGTCCACGGTGGGCAGCACCCAGGTGGTGGCGCCGTGCCAGCGCAGGCCCACCGCCAACCCGGCGTCCGGGTTACCCAGCGCGCTGTGCCCCCGATCGGCGGCGAGCATGGCCAACGCCTCGGCCGGGGAGCCCGCCTCCTCGTTGGTCGCCAGGTTCAGCGCGCGCGGGTCGGTGACGGTGAAATCCCATCGGGCCAGCACGGACAACCGGTGCGGGTCGAGGTCCGTAGGCCCGTCGTCGGCGTCCGGCGCCGGGTCGGGCAACTCGAACGGGGTCACCTCGTCGTGCTCGCGATAGAGCGCGTCGTCGTAGGCGGCGGCCGCGGCCCGCAACGCACGGTAGGCCGCGGTCACCGCCGGGTCGTTCTCCGAGCTGCGCACACCGACCGCAGTCCAGTGCGCCTCCAGCGCCTCGACCATTCGGTCCAGCGCGGCTCGGGCGAGGCCGTTCTCCTCGGCAGACATGAGATCTGATGTCCCGTCAGCAGGTGGCCAGGAAGCGGTCGAGCACCCGTACCCCGAAGTGCAGGGCGTCGGTCGGCACCCGTTCGTCCACCCCGTGGAACATGCTGGCGAAATCCAGCTCCGGGGCGAGGCGCAGCGGCGCGAAACCGAAGCAGCGCATGCCCAGTCGGGAGAACGACTTGGCGTCGGTGCCGCCGCTCATCGCGTACGGGATGGCCCGCGAGCCGGGGTCCTCCGCCTGCAGCGCCGCGACCATGGCGTCCACCAGGGCACCGTCGAAGGTGGTCTCCAACGCGATGTCGTGATGGATCAATTCGCGTTGCACCCGCTCGCCGATCAGCTCGTCGATGGTGGCGAAGAATTCCTCCTCGTAGCCGGGTAGGAACCGCCCGTCCACCACCGCGTGCGCCTCGGTCGGGATCACGTTGGCCTTGTAGCCCGCCTGCAGCATGGTCGGGTTGGCGGTGTTGCGCAGCGTCGCACCGATCAGCTTGGACATGCTGCCCAGCCGGGACACCGTGGCGTCCAGGTCGTCCGGGTCCAGCGGGACACCGAGGGCATCGGAGATCTCGTCAAGGAACGCCCGGACGGTCTTGGTCATCCGGATCGGGAAGGTGTGCCCGCCGATCCGGGTGACCGCCGCGGCCAGTGCGGTCACCGCGTTGTCCTCGGCGATCATCGACCCGTGCCCGGCCCGCCCGGCCGCGGTCAGCCGCAGCCAGGCCATGCCCTTCTGCGCGGTCTCGATCGCGTACAACCGTTTGCCGGCCACGGTGATGGAGAACCCGCCGACCTCGCTGATCGCCTCGGTGCAACCCTCGAACAACTCGGGACGGTGGTCCGCCAGGTAGCGGGCGCCCTTGGAGCCGCCGGCCTCCTCGTCGGCGACGAAGGCCAGCACGATGTCCCGGGGCGGCACTCGACCCTCGGTGCGCCAGGCACGGATCAGCGAGAGCACCATCGCGTCCATGTCCTTCATGTCCACCGCACCTCGGCCCCAGATGCAACCGTCGGCAACCTCGGCGGCGAACGGCGGGCGGGACCATTCCTCGGCGAACGCGGGCACCACGTCCAGGTGTCCGTGGATCAGCAGCGCGCCGCGGGTGGAATCGGCGCCCGCGATCCGAGTGACCACACTGGCCCGGCCCGGCTCGGACTCGATGATCTCGGCGTCCAACCCGACGTCGGAGAGCTTGCCCGCAACGAACTCCGCGATGCGCCGCTCCCCCGGGCCGGAGCCGTCGCCGAAGTTCACCGACTCGATCCGGATGAGGTCTCGGCACAGCTCGACGACCTCGGCCGCCGCCCGGGTGGCGGTGCTGCTGGGGTCGGGATTGGCGCTGTTCACACAGTCTCCTCGTGCGTTCCGGGCGGGCCGCTGTCCACACCCACCCGGGCCCAATCCTGCCGCGTCGAGCCCCGCGCCGCATCCGGGCCCGATGCTAAGGTTCTGCCCGGCGCCACGGCGCCTGGTCCGGGTGGCGGAATTGGCAGACGCGCTAGCTTGAGGTGCTAGTGCCCCAAAAGGGCATGGGGGTTCAAGTCCCCCCTCGGACACAACCACTGCATCTGAAGGCCGCGATGGTCGAGCCGACGAAGGCCGGCGGGGATATCGTGACCCTGCTGTTCACCGACCTGGTGGGGTCTACCGGGCTGTTCGCCCGGCTGGGGGACGATGCCGCCGAGACCCTGCGACTGACCCATTTCGGGCTGCTCCGGGACGCGGTCTCGCAGCGGGGAGGTCACGAGGTCAAGAACCTCGGCGACGGGCTCATGGTGGTGTTCACCTCGGCGCTCGACGCGCTCGCATCGGCGGTTGCCATTCAGCGGGCGGTGGCGGATCACAACAGCGGGGGGCACGGACCGGACTTCCACGTTCGGATCGGCCTGCACGCCGGCGAACCGGTCCGCGCCGAGGAGGACTACTTCGGGATGGCGGTGATCGTCGCCAAACGCCTGTGCGACGCTGCCTGCGGCGATCAGATCCTGGCCAGCGGGTTGGTCACCGGGCTCGTCGGTTCGCGCGGGGAGTTCCGCTTCGCACCGGTCGGTCCGCTCGAGCTGAAGGGGGTGCCCGAGCTGGTGCCTGCCTCGGCGGTGGCCTGGGAGTCCGCGGAGGATGCCGCTGCGGCCCGTCCGCGCTACCTGGTGCTCGGGACGGTGGAGGCCCTCGACGAACACGGCGTCGCCATTGGGTTGGCCGGCACCCGCCAACGCCTGCTGCTCGCGCTCCTGCTCTCCTCCGACGGTGAAGTGGTCAGCACCGACGCACTGCTCGAGGCGTTGTGGGGGAACGACCAGCCCGCCGATCCTCGCGGTGCGCTGCAGTCACAGGTGTGGCGGTTGCGCGGGCGCCTGGGCGCCGGGGCGCCGCTGGAGACCACCCCGGACGGTTACCGGCTGAGCGTCCGGAGCGACGCGGACCTGTTCGAACGCCTCGTTACCCGGGCCCGTCAGGAAAGTGACCCTGCCTCAGCATGTGCCCGTTGGGACGAGGCCCTCGCACTGTGGCGGGGGTCGGCTTTCCTCGGCCTGGCCGACCATCCGGCCCTGTTGGTGAGCGCGGCCGCGCTCACCGCGATGCGTTCCGAAGCCGCACACGCACGGGCGCAGACGCTGCTGGCGCTCGGGCGGCTGCCGGAGGCGCTGGCGGCCGCCGAGACCGCGAGCCGCGATGATCCGTTCGCCGAACGGCCGGTGGAGATTGCGATGCGGGCGCTGACCGGACAGGCCCGCACGGCCGAGGCCTTGAGCACCTACGACGCGTTCCGTCGTCGGCTCGGCCAGGAAACCGGCCTGGACCCCTCGGCGGCGCTGGCCGCGGTGCAGGCCGAGATCCTGGGCGCCGCAGCCGGCACCGCCCTGCCCACGTCGAGCCGCCCACCGGCTTTCCCTGCCCACGCAAGGGTGAATCGACCCGCGTCGATGGCCGCGCCGATCGACGCGTTCATCGGCCGGGAGGCCGAGCTGCGCCAGGTTCGTGCGCTGCTCGGCAACGCGCGGCTGGTCACCGTGACCGGTCCGGGCGGGATGGGTAAGACCAGGCTGTCCATGCAGGTGGTCGAGTCGGTGGCCGGCGACTACCCGGACGGTGTGTGGTGCCTCGACCTGACCGCTGCGGCCGGCGACTCGCAGGTGCCCGATGCGGTGGCCACCATGGTGCGCGTCGAGGCGCGGGCCGGGTCGTCCATGACAGAACGGATCGTGGAATTCCTGGCCGCCAAGCACGCCCTGCTGATGATCGACAACTGCGAACACGTGATCGACGCCGCTGCCGACCTCGCCCTCGCGGTACTGGCCGGCGAGAACCGGGTGAGCATCCTCGCCACCAGCCGGGAGGCGCTCGGGCTGCCCGGCGAGCAACGCGTTCCGCTGGACCCTTTGGCCGTCCCGGCGCAACTGGACGCCGACGCCCCGGCCGTGCGGTTGTTCGTCGGACGAGCCGCCGCCGCCGACCCGAACTTCCGCCTCGACGAGGACAACCTGGCCGACGTATGCGAGTTGTGCCGGCGGGTGGACGGGCTGCCGCTGGCCATCGAACTCGCCGCCGCCCGGGTCGCGGCCCGCGGGGTGGCGGAGGTCAACGCCGAGGTGGGCGAGCGGCTGGCCGAGCTCGGTGGCGGCGGTCGCGGCCGGGTCGCTCGGCACCGCTCCACCGATGCCGTCGTCGGGTGGTCCTACGACCTGCTGTCCGAACCCGATCGTGCGTTGTTCGAACGCCTGGCGGTGTTCGCCGGGGGGTGGAGCGCACACGCTGCCGAAGGCATCTGCGACGGTGCCGGCAGCGGTCGAGTCGTCGACCGGCTGGTGCGCCTCGTGGAACAGTCCCTGGTCGTCGCACGCCCGCACGGCAGCGGGACCCGCTACACGATGCTCGAGCCGATTCGGGCGTACGCGTGGGGGCGGCTGGTCGAGTCCGGCAACGACGACGAGGTCCGCGCCGCGCACGCCCGGTACTTCGTCGATCTCGCCGAACAGGCAGACGCCGGAATGCGAACCGCCGACGAGCCGACCTGGGTGGCCCGGCTGGACCGGGAAGTGAGCAACCTGCGGGTGGCGCACCGACGACTCGTCGAATCCGGCGAGGCCGACGGTGACCTGCGGCTGGTGGCGGCGCTGTACTGGTACGGCTACGCCGCCGGCGCCGCGGAAGTGTTCGGCTGGGCCGAGGAGGCCGCGCGGCAGTTCACCAACGTGACTCACCCGAGTCTGCCCACCGTGTGCGGCCTGGGCGCGGTCGGGGCCTGGCGGCGGGGCGATCTCGAGCGGGCCCGAGCCCTGGCCGAGCAGGGCATCGTCGCCGCCACTAGCGACCCGGCCACCGGTCGCATCGCCCGGGAGGCGCTGGGCGACGTCCACGGCTTCCAGGGCGACTTCGCCACCGCCTGCGAGCATTTCCTGGTCGCCCGGGACCTGGCCCACGCCGTTGGCGACCACCTCCTCGAGGGGATGACCACCGCGGACGCCGCGCTGGTGGTCGCGTACTCCGGCGACATGCAACGGGCCTGCGAGTTGGCCGAGCAGATGATGGCCACCGCGCTGGATCACCCCTGCCCCTCGCTGCTGGCCTTCGCGCACTACGTCGCCGGGGAGGTGCGCCTCGACGCCGATCCGGCGGGGGCGCGGCCGCTGCTCGAGCAGAGCCTGGTGGAGGCGGGCAAGGTGCCCAACCGTTTCGTGCTCGGCATCGCCGGGGTCTCCGCGATCGCGGCAGCAGCCCGTACGGGCGATCCCGACACCGCGCTCGCCCGCTACCCCGACCTGATCGAGCACTGGAGCCGCGCGGGCGCGTGGAACCAACAGTGGCTCACCATCCGCACCTTGATCGAAACCCTGACCCGAATCGGAGCGAACGAGGCCGCGGCGGTCCTGCACGGTGCGCTGTGCGCCAGCCCCTCGGCCACCGCAATCATCGGGGCCGACGCCGAACGCATCCAGGCCGCTGTCGGCGAGCTCACCGCCAGGCTCGGGGAGGACGACCGCAGCGCCCTCCAGGCCCGAGGCGCGGCGCTGGGCGATGCCGGTGCGGTGGGCTACGCCCTCACCACGGTGCGCGCCCTGGTCGGATCGCGATAAGCCGCGAGAGCGCGGCGAGAGCGCGGTGGAAGCGGTCGCGCCCACGCTGATCCCATGACCGCAGCAAGCACCGCATTGACCACCGGCTGGGAGGCCGACCTCCCGATCGCCGACACCGTGCTTCGACGCTTCGTGTTCGCCCACGCCGACCGGCTGTGCCGGCTCGCCGCATGCACGGGCGGGCGCACCGAGTCCTGGGCCGGTGCGCGTCTGGTGGACCTCGCCTCGCCAGTGCCGTTCGACAACGCCGCGGTGCTGCTCCGGCCGCCGACCGCCGTCGACCTGGCCACGGTGGCCGCCCGGGCACGTTCCTTCTTCCCTGCGGGCCGGGCGTGGGTGCTGTTCAGCGCCTGGCCGACCCCGGACCTGAGCGCGCTCGGCCTGCGTCTGGTCGGCCACCCGCCCCTGATGCTGCGTCCGGCTGGGCCCTGGCCCGCCCCGCCCGCGCAGCTGACGGTGCACCCGGTGGACACCCCCGCCCGCCTGCGCGACTTCGAGCGCACGCTGGGCGCGGCGTACCCGCTGCCGATCACCGCCGGCGATCTCCACCCGGGCCTGCTGGACGCACCCACGCGGCTGTTCGTCGGCTACGTCGGCAACGACCCGGTGGGCGTGGCCGGGGCGGCGGCCAACCACGGCGTGGTCGAGATCGACCCGGTTGCGGTACTGCCGCAGGCCCGCGGACGCGGCTACGGTGCCGCACTCACCGCCGCCGCCGCGGCCATCGCCCCAGACCTGCCCGCGGTACTCCTGTCCAGCGACGCAGGTCGAACCCTCTATCGACGCCTCGGTTTCCTCGAATTGCTCCGCGCCACGATGTGGGAGGTTCAGCTATGAGCGCCACGACCATTCCCGAGGTGGTTGCCGAAGTTCGCCGGCTGCCCAAGACCATGCGCTGGTGGGACGCCGTCGTGCTGCTCGGCCTGGCAAATCCCGGCTTTTACCTCACCGGCATCGCGTTCTCGGTGGTCGCGCTGGGCCCGCTGTGGGCGATCGTGCTGTGGGTCGCCTCGGCGGCGCTCGGCGCCGTCCAAGCCGTGGTGTACTCCGAGACCGCCGCCATGTTCCCGGACAAACCCGGAGGCCTGTCCGTGCACGCCCGCGAAGGCTGGCGGGGCCGCTTCTCCCTCGCCGGTCCGTTGGCGGTGGCCGGCTACTGGCTGTCCTGGACCACCGCGCTGGCGGTGTTCGGCGGGGTGATCGGGCTGCTGTTCGTCTCGGAGTTCCTGCCCGGCACGGCCGCGGCAACCTGGTCGTGGACCATGCCCGGGACCGGCTGGGACGTGACCACCGCACGACTGATCGGCCTGGGCTGCATCGTCGCGGCGTACCTGGCCAGTCGGCGGGGCCAGAGCCTCGCGTTGCGCTGGGGCCGCGGGCTCGGCGCATTGATCGCCGTCCCGCTCGCGGTGATCGCGATCGGGCCGTTCCTCACCGGTGACGTCGCGAACCATTCCCTCACCGGCTCCAACATGACCGCCACGCTCGACTTCTACGGCTGGTCGACCGGGTTCTGGGGCAAGCTGGTGCTGGTCATGGCGTGGCTGTACATCCTGGCCTACAGCACCTACGGCGCCGGGTGTACCGCCACCTTCGCGCCGGAGTACAAGGACACCAAGAACGACACCCGCAAGGCGATCCTGGCCGTGGGCGCCATCAACCTCGCGTTCGCGGTGCTGCTGCCGATCGCGATCGCCGGAACGCTCGGGGTGGACGCGCTGGCGAAGGACACCAGCGGGGTGGTGTACCTGATCGCCGTGTTGCACACGATCGTGGGCGAGGCCGCGGGCACGGTCCTGGTGGCGCTGTTGTGCGCCGGCCTGCTGCTCCTCATGCAGACCGGCACGATGGCCTCTTCCCGGGCGCTGTACGCACTCGGCGGGGAGGGCATGACGATCCGCTGGCTGGGCCGGCTCAACCGCCACGGGGTCCCCGAGCGGGCGATGGCGTTGGGGTTGGCGCTCAACGCCTGGCTGCTTTTCCAGTTCCCGTCGGTGTTCTTCATCCTGGCCGTCGGCAACCTCGGTTTCCTCCTCGCCCACGTCCTCGCGCTGTCCGGGTACCTGCTGCTGCGCCGGGACCGTCCGCACTGGCCGCGCCCCATCCGCCTCGGACCGGTCTGGACCGTCGTCGCCGCCGTCGCCTGCCTGGCCAACCTGGCATTCATCGTCTTTGGCCTCATCGGTCTGCGCCTGACCGGCTACGCCTTCGACGCCGCCATGACCAACCCCACCGCCTGGCTGGGGCGGATCGTCCTGGTCGGGGTCAGCACCCTCATCCTCGGCTGCGCCGGCTACGCCGTCGCCCAACACCAGCAGGGCAAGCGGTTCTCCCTGACCGACCCGAGCGATGAGGAACCCAGTGCCGAGGCGATCGCCGCGCTCCCGCGATAAGGGCCACACCTTGCT
>Ga0137412_10004032_pt1 | contig 11750 bp, 9 predicted proteins | sample CZODoug2_1_16fun_FD_122160 | JGI IMG/M metagenome (GOLD analysis project Ga0137412, IMG submission 122160) | Vadose zone soil fungal communities from Angelo Coast Range Reserve, California, USA - CZODoug2_1_16fungal (Hybrid Assembly) | ecosystem: Environmental > Terrestrial > Soil > Vadose zone...
TCATAGGTGACGTGGATGGCATTTCGCTTCGTCCACCACGAGGGGTTTTTGGCTGGTTCGCCTTCCATGCGCGCCACCGCGAAGTCCTGTCCGTCTACCCAAATCCGGCCGCGGAACAGGAATTTATTCTTGATTCGTGGCGTAACTTCCAGGACATAGAAACCCTGATCGAATGTCCGCTCATAGGCTACCAGGCGGAATTCGTAGTTTCTTGGACCCATCGCCGTCTGCCGGCGTTGTTCCTCCTGCATGGCCTCTACCTCGGCATCGAGAAGTCGTTTCAAGACTCGCCCCTGCAAGAGTTCTGAGCCGCTTTCCGATACGATGCAGAATTTCTTTTCGTCAGGCCGCCGGTAGGTCATGGCCACCGTCAGTGTGGCGCTCTTGCTCGCCAATCCGTGATATTCGAGATTATAAATGCGGGTCCCACGGTAACTCTCCAGGGTCTGGGCGCGTTGTTCGTTCCTTTCCACCATTCTGTGTACGACCTGATCTGCCGTGAGCGGGGCCACGGATGTCTCTTGGGCGAAAGAAACTTTCGCCGAGGTTCCGGCGAGGAACACGCACATCACCAAGCCCATCGTGAGCAGCAGTTGAACTTTTCCTTGTCCGGATGTCATCGCGTGCTCCGCGTTCCCAGGTAGTCGTGCGCCGGCTTGGTGGACTGGCTTGCGCGACAATCCCCCACCTTCACCAAGGTAGCATCCTAGAGGCCGCGAAGGCGGTTGCGTGTCCCTTTATGCATACCTGTGTCGCTATGAGCGCGATTACGCAGACCAAATCCAACCGATCAAAAGGTACCGACACGGAAAAACGAAAACCCTGACAAATGTGGGTTAGTGATTGAGTTTCCGATATACGCTTCTAAACCAATAGGCCAGCACCGGCGGTGATCATCGGGGTTCTACTTCGCACATGAATTTCTCCGCGAGCATCTACCAAACCTCCGGCAACCTTTGTTCCTCCGATATCTATTGGTCTAGTTTGGCAGAAGTCGATGGCATCCCCCCACACATTTCCTCTGCGAGGTCTGTCAGCATCCTCCAGCTTGGCGTTCTTCCTCGTACCAATTCTTTTGCAATTTCCTGTCACCGCCGGTCCACCTGTTGCGAATATGATGATGGGGGGAATCCCACTGGTTTTTAGAGAGGCGATATGAAACTTAATCTCTATCTCTTAAAGAGCACTGTGGTTGCATCCCTGGGCGGTTTACTCTTCGGATTTGACACTGCCGTCATCGCTGGTACCACGCATGCGCTCTCGGACACCTTTAAACTCTCTCCGGCCGCCTTGGGACTGACAGTTTCTGTTGCGCTGTGGGGGACGATCCTCGGATCCATGTTTGCCGGGATTCCCGGAGACAAAATTGGACGCCGCGACAGTCTGCGGGCCATGGCCGTGCTATACCTCGTCTCAGCTCTAGGCTGCGCGCTTGCGTGGAACTGGTTTGCCCTGGTGCTTTTCCGATTCATCGGGGGGCTCGGCATCGGTGGCTCCTCCGTTCTTGGCCCGATGTATATAGCCGAGGTTGCGCCCGCAAAGTGGCGAGGCCGCCTGGTGGGCTTGTTTCAGTTCAACATTGTTTTTGGAATTCTGCTCGCCTATTTCTCGAACTACATCGTGGGAACGATGCAGCTTGGGGCCGCTGAATGGCGGTGGAAGCTGGGCGTTCCTGCGGTACCCGCCGTCCTGTTTCTTCTGCTTCTGTTCGGCATCCCTCGCAGCCCCCGCTGGCTGGTGAAAAAGCAAAGAGTTGCCGAGGCGCGTGAGGTACTCCGTATGACCGGCGAAGAAAATTACGAACAGGAACTCCAAGATATCATCGTGTCCATTGATGCGGAGCACGTCGCCAACGATCCACTCTTCTCCTGGAAATACCGGCTGCCCATTTTCCTAGCTGTCTCCATTGGAATGTTTAACCAACTGTCCGGCATCAATGCCATCCTCTACTACCTAAACGACATCTTCGCGTATGCGGGTTTTAACAAGGTTTCTTCCGACCTTCAGGCCGTGGCGATCGGCGCCACGAACCTGGTATTCACCATGCTCGCCGTGTCGGTCATTGATCGCATCGGCCGCAAGACACTGCTTTTGATCGGCTCTGTGGGCACCGCAGTATGTCTCGGCGGAGTTGCAGCAATATTCTTTATGGGACGCCATCAGAATTTCCTGGTCTGGCTGCTGATAGGTTACATCGCGTTTTTTGCGTTTTCGCAAGGCGCCGTTATCTGGGTCTTCCTCAGTGAAGTCTTTCCAAATCGAGTGCGGGCCAAAGGACAGAGTCTTGGAAGTTTCTCGCACTGGTTTATGAATGCGCTCATCTCCGGAATCTTCCCCTTGTTGGCGGCATCTTCCGGCGGGTATCCCTTCGTGTTCTTTGCTGCGATGATGGGGATTCAATTTCTTGTTGTTCTCTTCTTTTATCCGGAGACCAAGGGAGTCTCTCTCGAAGAGATGCAGAGAAAGCTCGGCATTGCCTGAGCGCATCCTGTTAGACCAGAGGGACATCGCTTACATGGCTGTGTAAAAGGCTAGCTGTGGGTTGGCTCAAGAAATGAACTCACAGGTTGGGGAGTTCGGGACTTGGCAAAAGAAGTGAGAGAGGAAGAGTGCACGAGACACCAAGCCCTGCGGTGATGCCGGAGATGGCCTTCAGTGCTACTACTTCAGGCGCATTTGGGGTTACTTCGTGACCCCGTAGAATCAGGGGATTCACTCAATTCGCAATGGTGTGTTGAAAACAAGAGACATACCACCGCTCACCAACCCCTCCTCCCGCTCGCCAACGAGGGGTACAATCCCCCCTCCTCCGCCAGCAGGTTTGGTTACCAGTCGCGCCGCCGAGTGGTTGCCGCTCGTCCTTCGTTTATCTTTAGGCCAAGCCGGAGTGATTGAGCGCACGCATCCCAGCCCTGCGCGCCTACACTGGAAATACTTAGCGTATGTCTTCTTCCCGCAGAATCGCCTGGATGATTGGGACTTGGCTCTTCATCCTTGTCATCTACTCGACTGTGTCGCTGGCGCTAAAGCCCCACTCGGAGCCGCTTAACACCTTCGGCAATCTCGTGCAGTGCCTCGTGCCACTCGTGGCCAACGCCGGCCTGCTTCTGAATGCCGGGACGCCGCATTGGCGGCGGAACCTCTTCTGGATGCTGATCGCCATGAGCTGCACGCTTTGGATGATCGGCCAGTTCCAGTGGACCTATTATGAAGTCTATATTCACGAATCCGTCCCCGATCTAAACGGGGGAGATATCGTCTTCTTTCTGCGCGGAATTCCGATGATGGCGGCTCTGGCGTTGCGTCCGCATCTTCGGCGCGGAGAAATCCAGTTGCGCTTCGGATATCTGGATTTGGTGCTCTTGTTCATCTGGTGGACATATCTTTATGCCTTTGCGGTTCTGCCGTGGTTGTATGCTTCACCTTCCATCGAACAATACAATTACAACTACAACCTGCTGGCCAACATTCAGAACATGGTGATCGTGGCCGGTTGGGGCGCCCTTTGGCTGGGATCGCGAGGAGCCTGGCGGGTGGTGTATGCCAACCTCTTCGGCGCCTCTGCCGCCTACTTGCTCTCCTCGCTTACGATCAATGTGGCTATCGCCAACAAGCGGTACTACACCGGCAGCCTCTACGATCTTCCCCTCCTTTCCAATTTCCTGTGGTTCGCCTTGGCCGGAGTCATTGCCTATCAATATCGGGACAAGTTGGATGCTCCTTCTGGAAATGCCTCTGAGTCCGATGCGGACTCCACCCTCGATGAAAGTGTTTGGCCGGCGCGCTTTGCCATGGCCGCCGTGATTTCCCTTCCCCTCTTCGCGATCTATACGCTCCGCTTTGGTCACGAGAGCCTGGAAGTCCGCGATTTTCGCCTCATGGCAACTTTGATCGCTTCGGTTCCGCTCGCCCTGCTCATTTTTCTTCGCACCCACCTGGCCGATAAGGACCGCTCCCGGCTTCTGGCACGCTCCGAGCAATCGATCGAGAATTTGAAGCGCTTGCAAGCGCAAATGGTGCAATCCGAAAAACTCGTTTCTCTTGGCCAGCTTGCCGCCGGCGCGGCGCACGAAATTAACAATCCGCTCGCGGCCATCCTCGGTTTTTCCGACTTGCTTGCCGACGATCTAACCGTTCCAGAGAAAGCGCGCGCCACGGCCGCAAAAATCCGCGATCAGGCGCGCCGCACAAAAACTTTGGTTGGGAATCTCCTGAGCTTCGCGCGCCAGGTTCCGACCGAGCGCACCCTCCTGGATATCAACACGGTGGTGAACAATGCGGTGCAGCTCCGCGCGCTCGACCTTCGTTCCGGCACGTCCCGCATCGAGCTAAAGCTCGAGTCCGTTCTTCCCGGCGTGCGCGGTGATGGAAATCAGCTGATGCAGGTTTTCTTCAACATTATCAGCAACGCCTTGGAAGCCATGGAGGCAGCCGCGGGCGGTGTTCTGACGATCAAAGCGATCCGCGACCGCGGCAACGTTGTCATCCTGTTCTCCGACAGTGGTCCCGGCCTCAAGGATCCCCATCGCGTTTTCGATCCTTTCTATACCACGAAGCCCGTTGGCAAGGGCACGGGCCTGGGCCTCAGCATTTGCTTCGGTATCGTTCAAGAGCATGGCGGAAAAATTCTTTGCTACAACCGGCAGGAAGGCGGTGCCGTTTTCCGCGTGGAATTGCCTGCTGTTTTGGCGGCTTTCCCGGCCAAGGAATTGCACCTAACGAACGCCCCAGCACCCCCGCAAAAGCCCTCCTGACATCTTTTCCTCTCCGGTAGTTCTTCCTGCCTTATCCAAAGATCAACACGACTCGTGCTAGAGTTTTGCTTCTCACTCTTGAGGCCGGAAGGGGAGTGGCGATGCCGGAAATGGCCATTCAGACGCAAAAGTTGACCAGGAAATTCGGGAACCTCACTGCAGTCGACGGCGTCGATCTCCAGGTAACCGCCGGACAATTCTTCGGCTTCCTGGGGCCGAACGGCGCGGGAAAATCGACGACCATCAAGATTCTGACCGGCTTGCTCGCGCCGACTTCCGGCAGTATCGAGCTCCTGGGCGTGGATTTTGATGCGAACCCTGTTGAAGTGAAACGCCAGATCGGCGTTGTGCCGGAAGGCATGGGACTTTTCGAGCGCTTGACGGGTTCAGAGTATCTGAAGTTTGTCGGCCGGATGTATGGTCTCGACCGCGCGACAACCCAGCGCCGCTCGGAGGAACTGCTTGATTTCATGCAACTCGCCGACCGGCCCAAGACCATGATTGCGGACTACTCGCACGGGATGCAAAAGAAACTTGCTCTGGCAGCCGCCGTGATTCACGGGCCGCGCATTCTGTTTCTCGACGAGCCATTCGAAGGCGTGGATGCGCTCGCGGCAGGCGCGCTGAAGGCGCTGCTGGCGCGCATGACGGAACGCGGCACAACGATTTTCCTGACCTCCCACGTGCTTGAAATTGTCGAGCGGCTGTGCAGTCACGTAGCCATCATTCATAAGGGTCGGCTTGTCGCGCAAGGTTCGCTGGAAGAATTGCGCACGGGGATTTCGGGTGAGGCAGGAAGCAAGACCACACTGGAGCAAATTTTCCTTTCAATCGTTGGCCAGGACGGCACGGAACGCCCGCAACTCGAGGAGCTTTCATGGCTGATGTGACGCGCTCCGTCGGCATCTTCGAGCAGATCCGCCTGGTTGCCGGGCTTCGCTGGCGAATACTGCGGAACGGCCTGCGCAAGAAAAATAATCGTCTCGACCTAATTGGCCTTATCTTTACGGGTGTCTTCAGCGGCATCTTGGTTATCGGATTGAGTTTTGCCTTCTATGCCGGCGCATACGCTTTTCTTTCCCAAGGCCGCCTGGAGTGGATGGCATTGCTTTTCTGGGGCATTTTTCTTTTCTGGCAGATTTTCCCGGTTTTTGTGGCAGGCTTTGGGGCGAATTTTGATTTTCGCACGCTGCTGCGGTTTCCACTGAGCCTCCGCGCGTTCTATATCATTGGGTTGGCGTATGGGTTTGCCGATTTTTCGGCGCTCGCCTCGGTCTCGTGGCTGCTGTCCATGACCGCCGGGGCCACGGTTGCCAAACCAGGCGTGTTGCCGGCCATGCTGCTGATCGTTGCTGTGTTTATGCTGCTCAACGTAACGCTCGAGCGGCTCATTGGTTCCTGGCTGGAGCGCTTGCTCGCCCGCCGCCGGACCCGGGAGCTTTTCCTCGGCCTATTTGTTCTCTCCATGATTTCGCTGAATTTTCTTTCGCCCTTGATGCAGCGCTACGGCTCTTCGGCCCGTCCAACATTCCTGCGCCTCCTCCCATACTTGGCATGGTTCCCGCCTTCGCTTGCGGGTCGCGCCCTGGCCGCAATCGCCCGGCTGCAACCCGCAGGGTTTCTGCTAAGTTCGGCTGTTCTTCTGATCTACCTGCTTTTGTTCAGCGCGCTCTTGTGGCGGCGCTTTTCCGCGCAATATCGCGGCGAAGAGCTCAGTGAAACTGCCGCGCCAGCACGTGCCGCCGTCCGTTCTATCGCGGCGGCAGATGACGGTCCCGATCGCTTGAGTTTGCTTTCGCCCCCCGTGGCTGCGATCGTTCGCAAAGAGTTTCGCTATCTCACTCGCAACGGTTTTGCGTATATCAGCCTGCTGATGCCCCCGCTGCTGATACTGATCTTTAGCATGAATTTTGCCGGAAGGCATCCGACTGTCGGTGGTAAGGGCGTCTCCGCAGAGATGTTTTTCCCCGGCATGATGGCCTACCTCATCCTGATTCTGATGGCGCCGGCCTACAACAGCTTTGCCTATGAAGGCCGCGGCATTCAGACCTACTTCACCGCGCCGTTGCTTTTCCGCGATGTATTTCTCGGCAAGAATCTCATGCTCGTCTCCGTGCTCGCGGTGGAAATCGCGCTTTCTCTCGGCATGCTCGCCTGGCGCGTGGGCTTGCCTTCGGCCCACATGCTGGTGGCTACCTGCGCCGCGATCATTTTCACAATCGTGGGGCAGCTCACGATTGCGAACTGGTCCTCGATCACCTTTCCACGCAAGATGGAATTCGGCCAGATGCGCGGCCAGCGTCAATCCGGCATGGCCGTGCTGGTTGCGTTTGGCTCGCAGATTTTGATGGGTGGCATTTCCGCGGTGATACTTTTCACCGGAAACTGGACCGGCAATCTTTGGCTTCCCGCCGAAGCCTTCATCTTTTTGGCCGCGGCCGCTGTCGGAGGTTACTTCGCCTCGCTGGACGCCTTGACCAGGCTTGCCGAGGAAAAAAAGGAAATCTTGATCGAAGCTTTGTGCCGGTGACCCCTTGGGTTCCCTTCGCCGCTTACGAGGCCGCGCTTGCTAATTCTCTTTCCGCATGAATTCTGCGTAACGCGCGGCAATCGCATGCCAGGAAAAATATTGCCGCTGGGCCACCCAGCTTCGCTGTGCCAGCGAAGCACGATAGTGCTCGTCCTCCAGAACGCGGACCAGTACATCTCCCAGGTCGCCCTTCCTCTCGGGTGAATAAAGCGCCAACCCTGCCTCGGTGATCGGCGCCGCCGTTTCCGGACCCTCGAAGGCGATCACGGGCAAGCCGCAGGCAATCCCCGCGATCGCGCTGCCTCGGCGCGTCGAAATGTGTCCGCGCACAAAGAGTAGAACGTCGGAAACGGTGAGACTGCGCACCACGTCTTTTCCCGGCAGCACGCCCAGCACGTGGAGTTCAACCGTGCTGCCGCGAAAGCGTTTCTTCAGCTCCGCCTCGGCGCTTTCGGCATTGCGGCCCAGAACAATTAGCCGCAGATTCCCGACGCGCGAGGCAGCAAATCGAACGGCCTCGACGATATTCTCGATTTCCTTTCGTCCTGCTTCCCCGCCGGTAATGCCAAAGACCGCGACGCTCAATTTTCCGCCCATGGAAATGCCCTTCCTCGAGTTGGCTTCACTGGACGTGGGCAAATTTGCTCCGACAGGAATGAAGTGTCCTTTGACAGGATGACGTTTGATCCAGGAAATATTCTTCATGGGAACGGTGAAAACGGCCGCGTCGGAAAGACGCAGCGCCTCGAGCATGGCGCGCAATTGCGCGAGCCGCCGCAATTCGTCAATCACACGCGTTCCGCTGTAGGGTTCGACGTCGTGAAAAACCACGGCCACGCGGGCACCGGCGGCTTTGAGAGCTCTAAGAACTCGCGGAAATCGCACCGGAAAACCATGCCCGGACCATGCCAGCGCAGTGTATTGCACCAGAACCCAAGCTCCGCGCCACCCTTCTGCACGGCGGCGAAGCGCGCTCACCGCGCGAGTCCACCCGCGTTCGGGCCACGCGACTCGCTCGATGATCAGTTCGAAGTTTTCCGCTAGCAGAGCTTCGCCGAGGTAGCGGCAATACTCTTCGACCGCGTCGGTGGGCTTATCTTGTCTCCCGAGAATTGCTATGCAGTTCTGTTTCATTGCGACAACACGATCACGCTACATTCCTCAAGGGACGAGCATCTCCAAGCAGGATGGCCAAGTGACGAACTGCTTTGAGCCGAGGAGTTGGTGTAAAGTACAGTGGATGTCATCTTCAAAATCCCCCGCCGTGCCAGAAAACTCCTCGAAAGCCATTGTTTTCAGCACACAGCCGACGATGAAGTGGTCCGTTTTGGATGGCTGCCGCAGCACTCAGCATACGATAAAAAGTCATTTATTCGTGCCATTCGGCCGACCATGCATACTGATCGGCAAAAGCCTGCTCGTCCGAATTTACCACCGCCTTCGACTATCGAGGAACAATTTGGCGTGAAGCTTCTTTTCTATTCTCACTATTTTGCACCAAGCATCGGGGGAGTCGAGACCATCGTACTCTCACTCGCCCGCGGTCTCAGAGAGGTGCGCACTCCGAACGGAGCTGCTGAATTTGACCTCACTCTCGTAACGGAGACACCTGCCGAAGACTTTGATGATCGCCTACTTCCATTTCGTGTTCTCCGCCAGCCCAGCCTTTCCCAGTTGCTGCGGATGATCCGCTCCTCTGACGTGATTCACGTTGCTGGTCCAGCCCTGACTCCTCTTCTGCTCGGGTTGCTGACTCAAAAACCTGTTGTTATTGAGCATCATGGTTTTCAAACGATCTGCCCTACAGGCCAGCTCCTTATTGAGCCGAGTGGCGACCCTTGTCCCGGTCATTTCATGGCTGGACGTCACCGCGAGTGTTTACGCTGCCGTTCCAACAACAACTGGCTGGCCTCCTGGAAGCTTTGGTTATTAACCTTTGTTCGGCGATTCCTTTGCTCGCGCGTTGCTGCAAACATCATGCCCACGGAATGGCTCAGCGGGCTAATTCACCTTCCGAACGCCGTATCGATTCCTCACGGCATCGAAACGATGGCCCGCGACTCGGAGTCCCCGCATTCCTCCGGACCTCCTCGCATCATCTTCCAAGGGCGATTAGTAACTACCAAGGGCTTGCCCGTGCTCCTGGAAGCAGCGAGCATTCTTCGTTCAGAGAATCGAGCATTCGAACTCCTGGTGATTGGCGATGGCCCAGAACGGATGGCCATTGAAGAGCTCGCCAAAAAGCGGCAGCTCTCTTCGTGTGTACACTTTGTGGGACGTATTGCCACCGCCGACATCGATTCCGCGTTTAGAGGGGCAAGCATTGTCGTGGTGCCGTCGCTCGGTGGCGAAGTCTTTGGCTTGGTCCTTGCTGAAAACATGTCGCGAGGTCTCCCGGTCGTTGCATCAAATATTGGATGCTTCGCCGAAGTTCTGGATGATGCTGGTCTTACGTTTCGCGTGGGGGATGCAAAGGACCTTGCCCGGCAGATAGCGCGCCTTCTTGATGATTCGGCGCTTGCGTCTGCAATTGGAAGCCGCGCTCGAAGACGCATCTTCGAAAGCTTCCCACAGAGCCGCATGATAGAAGCGCACGCACAGCTTTACCGACGACTGCATGGCGCAGAACAAACCTAATGCTGTATACGAACTCCAACAGAGATCTTCATGAGTTCGTTCGAGAACGCGTGCTCACAAATTCGGCTCACGATCGCCTTCTCGATGACTGGAATCATCCCCGTGCTCATCTCGCCGTGGCCTGCGCCAACTGCGCTCGTTGCGACGCAATGATCTCTTCGAGGATCGCGTCCAGGCCGCTCGTAATTGTCCAATTCGGATAGTGGCTCTGGAATTTTCCAAGATTCGAGATATAACAAATGTGGTCGCCCTTGCGCGCTTCGTCCACGTAGTTCCAATCTAGCTTGCGGCCGGTCATCTGCTCGATCCGCTCGATAGCCTCCAGCATGGAAATGCTGTTCGCGCGGCCGCCCCCCAGGTTGTACACCTCGCCGGGCCGCGGATTTGCGGCAAACTCCTCGATTGCGCGCACCACGTCATGACTGTGAATATTGTCGCGCACCTGCTTGCCCTTGTAGCCAAAAACGGAATACCTCCCGCCCGTGAGTGTCACCTTCACCAAATACGACAAAAAGCCATGCAACTCCACGCCGGAGTGAGATGGCCCCGTCAGGCAGCCGCCTCGAAAGACCCCTACCTTCATGTTGAAGTAGCGCCCATATTCCTGCGCGACGAGATCCGCCGCCGCTTTCGAAGCGCCAAAAAGCGAATGCAGCGTTTGATCGATCCGACAGGTCTCGGCGACGCCCGCGAAATCTTCGGCCCGCGCGTAGTCGTACCGCTTCTCCAACTCCGCAAGGGGAATTTCGTTGGGCGCATCGCCATAAACCTTGTTGGTGCTCAGAAATACGAATACCGCCTCGGGCGAATGCTGGCGCGTCGCTTCCAGGAGATTCACCGTGCCAAGCGCATTCACCTCGAAATCGAGCAGGGGAATCTCTCGCGCCTTATCGTGCGAAGGCTGCGCCGCGCAGTGGACGATCAAATCGAAGCGTTGAGTTCGAAAGAGTTCTTCGATGGCCGTCCGGTCGCGAATGTCCAGCGCCGCGTGCGTGAACCGCTTGGTCACGGACTTCAGCCGCTCCAGATTCCAGAGCGTGTCGCCCGCCGTGCCGAAGAACACCCGCCGCATGTTGTTATCCACGCCCACAACTTCATGCCCCTGCCGGTCGAAATGCTCGACCGCTTCCGAACCGATCAGTCCGCTGCTGCCGGTGACCAGAACTTTCATCCGTTCGAATCCATTCCTCTCCCCATGGGCCGCAAATCCATAAACGCGGTTAAATTCCGTCGAGCCGCATTCCTCAAATGGCTGAAATCAGGGAAGAGAGCGCCGCTCCCTCATTAGAAGAGTACCAGCAGTCGAGCGGCTATTTAACTGGGCCGAGACAAGTTCGACGCACTCTTTACGACGTCCCGGCGATTTCGAGTGGCATGCCCGCGGCACACAGGGAACATTGGAAGCGTACCCACAAATTGTTTGGCATTCGGTCCAGGAGTTCGAGAGCGACGGTATGCTCGGCCGCGAATTCGCCGATTGCATCGCCTAGCGCGAGTGCTGGGACGCGCCAGTTTGATCTCAGGCGGTTAGATGGTCTACTCGGGACAGGCTGCGCCACCATCAATCCAAACTTTTACCTGCGCCACGGTATCTGGCCGGGAGAGCGGCGGCAATGTGCGGCCTTCCCCCGGACTCCACCCCCAGCCGACAAGATCGTCGTCCGCGATGTGGTGGAGCAGGTCTTGGAGAGATCGTCCGCCATTCTGCTTCGGATCCTTGATCTGCCTGCAAAGCTCGCCTGCTGAGCGTCCAACAAACACCATCTTGTGCTCGGGGGAAGGTAGACTCCACTTCGGATTGCCGGGCGGCATGTGCGCACCCGGAAGAT
>Ga0137412_10004033_pt1 | contig 11749 bp, 8 predicted proteins | sample CZODoug2_1_16fun_FD_122160 | JGI IMG/M metagenome (GOLD analysis project Ga0137412, IMG submission 122160) | Vadose zone soil fungal communities from Angelo Coast Range Reserve, California, USA - CZODoug2_1_16fungal (Hybrid Assembly) | ecosystem: Environmental > Terrestrial > Soil > Vadose zone...
TAAGAGCCAAAGATATGCATTCATGACGTAGTCCTGGTAATTGATGAAGGCGATGTAACTCATTGGTACGAGCAGAATAAACGCATACCAAAAAATGGCGAAGCCGAGAGGAAACCAGGGGGTTCCCCGCAGACGCCTGACTACATTCCATGCCGAAACAGAAACGGCAATGCTCAAGAAAATCCAGAGAATCAGGCCCCCGATTCCGAGCTCCACGATCAATTGGCCATAACCGTTTTCAACACCGATTCTCATAGGCGGCGCGTGCATGATTCGAACTACATACTGGACGCCTAGCGTAGCAGTGCCGATCCCATAGCCGTATGGCCAGCGCTCATGTTCAAAGGCCATCATGAAATTCTTGAGCGGATAATCACGGGTCCGATGGATGAGTTCGCTGGCCGGACTGTCAAGAGACAGCGTTTCGTCATAAATCGCCAACCGGGATGCGACCTGATCGGGAAAGAAAGTCATCATGACGAGCACGGCTACTCCGACAACCAGAAGTGAACGCTGGATAATGCGAAGTACGCGGCGCGCCTCTCCCTGACGCCAGGGAGCGCCCCAGAGAAAGGCAGCTGTGACGACCATAGCGTTTCCCGCGGTCCACATGAAAACGCCGCGCGAGGCATTCATCAGGGAACCAATGGCAATTACTGCCACGCAAATGAATGCCAAATTGCGCCCGCGACGACTTCGTAAGAGCAAGTACCCTGCAAAGCCGAGAGCCACGAGCCAGCAAACAATCAGAAAATTGGAGTAGCGGCCGGCGCTCACAAAAACCGAGGTGGGACGGTACGCCACCAAACCAGAAATCGGAGCAACGCGATACAGATTACCCAACTCCCGAATGTCCTCTTGCAGCACTGCCGGGTTCAGGAATTTCGGTCCAATAATGGATTGCGCAATGCCCAGCAAATTCACAATCAGGATCAAGGCGGTGTTGAATGAGAAAAACCTGTGCAAATCGAGTTCAGACTCGATCAAAGAGTAGCCAACGAACATCAAGGGGATATAGAGAAAATAAACCTTCATCCCCAGGATGCCGTAAAAGATGCTGGTCGATGCCGGATTGAGCATCTGGATCACGCCGTACCAGATAAATATCAGGAGTGGGATCAGGAACGGCGGCTTGAACCCCTTTACCAAACGATCGCGCCTGGCCGCGAAGAAAGAGATATAGAGGACGATGGTGAGCACATCCTTGGCGAAAAAAACCGCCATGTTGTTGCCCAGGAATTTGCGGAACAGATCCTCAAAAAGAATCCACCCGAGCAACAGATACAGGCCACGCCGCCAATCGTTGAGAATGGCCACCACGATGGCCAAACCGACGAAAGCCATCCCAGACATAACGAGCGAGCCGACATCGCCTTCCAGGATCAGATTTGCCGCTTCGTAGGCCGCGCAGAGTACCCCGAGGAAAGCAACGAGCGTGAGTCCGGGACTGCGAGAGAATCGGAAGGAGGGCATGGAACCAATCATGCGCATGGCGATGGCTCCGCTCGAAACCAGGACCCGCCCAATTGAGATTCGCCCTTGAGTAGTATCGAAAAGCTCATTCGGTCTTTCGGCTGCGGGGAAATTATACGCTGTGACCAGGCAAATAGACGAACGAGGGAGTTTGAGCGATGAAAGGAGAAGGACGGGTGAAGCTGAATTTCAGGCGGGTGAGGGGAAGACCAAAGCGCGGGAATCGGCGTCTAACTTGAATGGTTGGGTCGGCTATTCGCGCGGCTGAAGAAGAAACCTCAAGTCTTTTCTTTTGCTGAGCTTCGAAATACAATGGAGGCGCGCGAAAGGCTTTGGTTGGATGGAGTCAAAGTAAGCAGCAAAGTGTTGAGCTACCCCGCCTGAAGTGTAATTCAGCCTGCGGCCCGACCACGAAACATTTAACGCCGTTCGGGCGTATTAGTGGTAGGCAAGCGCGAAACTTGTGGGCCGGCAGTGTCCCTCCGCGCGGGTGGTTCGCAGCGGAATAGTGTGAGGCAAAGCATCATGAAGACGTGGCAAAAGGTCGGGATAGGACTCGGCGGTGTGGCCGTCCTTGGCGGGATCGTGTGGTTCAGCATCAACCAGGCGAATAAAGGCGTGGTGACGGTGCAGACCGCGAAAGTGGCGAAGGTGGACTCGCTGGTTTCGCAGGTGACCGCGTCCGGCGAAGTGAAGCCGACAACTTACACCAATATTACCGCGCAGGGGTTTGGGCGAATCACTGAGATTTTGGTGAAAGAGGGCGACCACATCAAGAAGGGCGACCGGCTGCTGCTGCAGGAGAACGTGCAAGCCAACGCCGATGTGCGAGCTCAGTCGGCGGCAATGAATTCAAGCGAGTCTGGAGTACTGATGGCCGAGGCCAGCTATACGGCGGCAAAAGCCGATTTGATCCAGCAGCAAGCAAACCTGGAGAAAGCCAAGCTGGATTTCGATCGCGGCCAGGGACTTTACAAGGACGGCCTGATTCCCAAGCAGGATTTCGACCAGCGGAAGACGGCGTATGACGCGTCAGTAGCCGCTGTTGATGCGTCCAGAGCGCGCATGCAGATGCAGAAGGCGCAACTGGAACAGGTGCGTTCGAATCTTGACCAGAGCAAGGCAGTGCTGGTGCGCACGAAAGATGTGCTGCAGAAAACCACTTATTTTTCCCCGATTAATGGGATCGTGAGTTACCTGCCGGTGCGGCTGGGCGAATACGTGGTGCCGGGAATTCAGAACGCGACGGGAAGTTTTTTGATGACGCTTTCGGATATGTCCATTGTGACTTCGGAAGTGAAGGTGGACGAGACCGATATCGTGAACGTGAAAATTGGCCAGGATGCGGATGCGACGATTGACGCGATCCCGGGCAAAGTGTTCAAGGGCAAAGTGACGGAGATTGGCTCGCAGGCGGTTCTGCGGAGCTCTGGTTTGGCCACGACACAAACCACGACGAGCAACCAGGAAGCGAAGGATTTTAAGGTTGTGGTGACGCTGGCCAGTCCGCCGGAAAATCTGCGGCCCGGCCTTTCGACGACGGCAAAAATCAAAACGGCCGAGAAGAAGAGTGTGATTGCAATTCCGATCCAGGCGCTGGCGGTGCGTTCGCGCAAGGATCTGGACGAGGCGGCGAAGAGCGGGAAGAAGGAGAGCAACGTTACGCTGGCCGCGCCGGCGCCGGTTGCAACTGGCGACCCCAAGAAGGATGAGATCCAGGGGGTTTTTGTCATCAACGGCAAGAAGGCCATGTTCCGTCCCGTGGAAACCGGCATCTCTGGCGTGACCGACATTGAAATTACAAAGGGATTGCAGCCGGGAGACGAAATTGTAGTGGGGAGTTACAAAGCGCTGCGCACTTTGAAGCCTGAAGCGGCGATCAAAGTGGACAATACGGCGCCGAAGAAGATTGAAGAAAAAGAGTGAGTTCGCCTGAGGACAGGGAGAACCGGATGCCTGCAGAGATCACAGCATCGGAATCGTACCGGCAAGATCTGGTGGACGCCGGTATCGTTATTCGAACGGAAGCGCTGGCGAAGGTCTACCAGATGGGCACCGAAGAAGTGCATGCATTGTGCGGAATCGACGTGGAAATTCGCAAGGGCGAGTATGTGGCCATCATGGGGCCTTCGGGCTCCGGCAAATCCACGCTGATGAACCTGATCGGGTGCCTGGATTCACCCAGCTCGGGGCGGTACTGGCTGGCGGGGCGGCTGGTAAGCGAACTGGACGACGATGAACTGGCCTACATCCGGAACAAGGAGATCGGGTTTGTGTTCCAGACGTTCAACCTGCTGCCACGCGCGACCGCGCTGCACAATGTGGAGTTGCCGCTGATCTACAACGGCACGCCGGCGGAAGAACGCGTGGAGCGCGCGAAAAAAGCGCTGGAGCGCGTGGACCTGGTCCCGCGCATGAATCACAAGCCGAATGAGCTTTCGGGCGGCCAGCGGCAACGCGTGGCGATTGCGCGGGCGCTGGTGAACAATCCTTCCATCGTGCTTGCCGACGAGCCGACGGGGAACCTGGATTCGAAGACCGGCGAAGAGATCATGAATCTATTTGCAAACCTGCATGGGCAGGGAAACACCATCATTCTGGTGACGCATGAAATGGACATCGCGCAGCATGCGCATCGCGTGATCTATATCCGCGACGGAAAAATCGCGTCGGACGAGAAAGTCGTCAAGAAGTAGAGCTTCGAGCAAACCGTCTGATCGTTAGAAGTCCCTGCTGAATCACAGCCAAATTATTTCGTCTCAGCGAACCGGCGACGCGTGGGAAATCTCCGCGTCGGCAAAGGTTTCCGGAACGGCGAGATAGGTGCGCGAGAGACGGTCGTGCCAGGTCATTGCATCTTCATCCCAGAGGGCCCAGAAGAATCCCAGGAAAAAGGTGCTGGCGGAAATTATGTAGCCCGCAGTGCGCCAGAAGAGTTGTTGCGCGGTGGGTGCGTCGCCGGTGAAGCTGGCGACCTGCAGACCTCGGACCATCATTCCCGGAGTGGTTCCTCCGAAGATGGTGAACAGGCCGAAATATTGGATATAGACGAAGGCGAAGGTAGAGAAGCAAACAACCGCGCTCAATTTGCTGAGCGTGAATTCCCCGCCGAGGGAGCCAAAGAGAGCGAGGAAGCCTCCGTAGGCGAAGGCCAGGCAGGCGGCGTCGATTAGAGCCGCGCGCCGACGCTCGCGCAACGTGGCGACCGGATAGAGATCCGACGGCGACTCTTCAGGAGGCTCGGGAGCCTCTTCCTGCTCTTCGGCCAAAGGCGGCAAAGAGACGTCGATGAGCAGCCGGGGATCATCTGGCTCGGCTTTTTGGGGCGGCCTGCCGATCGCAATGGTGAATGCGAAATCGTCGTTGGGATCGTGTGCCGTGGTCTGCGGCTCTTCCGTCTGTACAGCCACCGCGGCTGTGGCCTGGCGGCTCTCAAAAGGAAGTTCCGTCTGAGCTTCGTTGGGGAAGGCCTTCCTGCGGCGCGCACGGTACGCCTGGAGGCGTTGGTTCAGCTCCCCGCGCCATTCCTCTTCGCCTGACGAACGCAAAGCCAGATTGCCCTGCGTGGAGGCAGGAGATTCCGCCAAGGAAGAGATTTCAGGATGGTCACAAAAGTGACAGGCGCGCTCTCCAGAAGAAAGCACTGCGCCACACTGCGAGCATATTGTATTCACCGGTAGTTTTTGCGCTGCGGACGCTCACACTCCGGTGGGAGCAGAGACCAAAATAATATCACTGGAAGCGGGTGGTGAACAGGCAGGAATTAAAGCATGGAGCTAAAGAGTTAGCAGGTACGGGCTAAAGTTCGATCTGTTGCGCGAGCATTTCGCGATTCAGGGCGATACGGCGACCGAGGGCGACGGCCGCAAAATGGGCGCACCCTGCGCGTTCCTCTTCCGCCCAAGCGCGTACAGCTGGAAAGATTTTGGCAAAGCCCTGGTCGAGAAGATTGAGAAAAGAGTAGTAGGCCCCGACAATCTGAAGGCTGGAACGATCTTCCGGGCGATCCGGGCACAACTCTGGAATCTGCACGACACGGGCATAATCGCGCCCGGCTGCCCGTACCTGAATTCCGGTGACGTCTCGCACATCTTCGGTAATGGAAGTGTGCAGGGACGACGCGGTCAGCGACCGGCAGTAGGAAACGAAGAACATCAGCAGGGTCAACAGCGAGAACGCGAGTATGAAGGCGGCCATCATCGCGGCACCGCCACCAGGCGAGCCGTCGTGAGCCGCGAATCTTCCGAATGGCGCATGATGGTCAGCGCCCAGGAGATGGGCAGGAAGCAGCCGAGAATCGGTCCCAAATATTGAACGATTACGTATTTAGGAGCGAGATTCGCGAGCGCAAAACTGCCCGCGTAGGCGCTGAAATACAGGCCGAGCGAAAGGACCATCTGAACGACGCGGGTACGGGATTCCTGGAGCTTGAGAATAGCTCCCCAAAGCAGATAAGTGAGGACAAGGCCCACAAAGTAGAGGTTTTGGGACAATTCAAAAGCAAAAACCGTAACAAGGCGATGAGCTGACTGAGCTACGACAGCATACGAAAATCCGACCGTGCCCAGAAGCAGCAGCACTGCAACCAAGCGCACATGCCTGGTCATATTCAGTTCAGCGAAAATGCGGGAAGCGAGGCTGATTACCGCCACAAAGAGGGCAACTGTCAGCAGACAATCGGTGTAATAGTAGGCGTAGGTATACTGGGCGGATTCCAGTCCATAAAAGCGAAGGACGAATTGCCGCAGGAGGTCAGAGAAAAGGGATAGAATTATGTAAAGATTTAGAAAGAAATATCTTAGAAAAGAGGTGCGGATCACTGAACAAGTGACAAAGCACACCCCTGCGCCCATTCCCACGATCCAGATGACCAGTGCGATTCCGCTAGGCATTTCCCTCGCGCAATCTGGCCGGTCTGGGAATCAGACCTCGCTAAAACAAACCGGCCGAATTAATTAGCTGGCGGCAACTTAACCGGCACAGGTGAAACGCCGTTGTCCATGATAACGGCGGTCTTGCCATGTGCCGTCACCAAGGTCTTCAGTTCCATCGCGCCGACAAGAATACCCAATGCAAGAGCCAATGCGCCTAGTTTACGTGACATTTAGTGCCTCCGAGAGCGGGATTACGAACGGAGACACTCTATCCCATATTAGGACAGTGTCAAGTACGGCACATACTAACCCTGTGCAAAACCGTCAACGGAACACGGCCCAGTGCTTTCGCCCAACCTTCGCTAGACGACAGCGTGGACCGCTTCCAACAGGAGGGAGTCTAGTGTTCCAGCACGCATAGCAGCAAGGGTACCTAAGTGCCAAGTTGGATGGTACGAAAGTACTACCACGAACAGGATATTTCCGTTCGTTTTGCGTTAATACCGCAGAAATAAGCGCTCGTGAAGTTCTTCAATTCAGCCAGGAAGTGCTGGCGCGCGCTGGAGCAAGCGCTACGACGCCCTCCCGGCCCGCAGTCGTAGCTTGACACTTTCGGCGGTTCATTCGTAGCATAAGCACTTGCGTTTAAGCCGGCGTAGCTCAGTGGTAGAGCGAGGGTCTCATAATCCCTAGGCCGTGGGTTCGATTCCCCCCGCCGGCACCACTGAATCCCCTTGTAATTCCAGTCCCCGCAATCAGCCCCGATTTCGACGAACCGATGAACGATTTCACTCCCCGGAAACGCTTAAATTCGCCCAACTGCTATCCGTATTAAGTCGGTTTGACATAACGATGCGGACTGTATTGAATTGGTAGTCTGCCCGAGCCAGCCGGACTGGATAGGGCGCTATCTGCCAGATGGGGGATTTCGCAATGATTACGCTCTTGAAGTATGCCGCCATAAATGGAGCCGCTGCCGGCGCCCGTCGCGCCCCGGGCCGGAGGAAATCACTGATTCTTCGCGGCGCGCTGATCGCGGTGTTTGCTTTCACCTGCTGGCTGCCCGCCGCGCAAGCGCAGGTTTCGGCGAGTATCCGAGGGGTGGTGATGGACGCGACGAGCGCACCGGTAGCCCAGGTAACGGTAACCGTGAAAAACCTGGAAACCGGCGCGGTCCGAACCGTCGCCACGGATGAGGCCGGAAGATACCTGGTGCTGGCACTGCCCGTCGGAAGGTATGAAATGCGGATTTCGAAGAGCGGTTTTCAGGACACCGTGCAGAGCGGGATTTCCCTGGTAGTGGGCGAAGAAGCGAGCGTTGATCTGCGGTTGCAGATCAGTGCGGTGAAGTCGGAAGTGAAAGTCACGAGCGACGCGGCGATCGTGAGCGTGACGACGCGGGACATCAGCGGCCTTGTGGGGGAGCAGGCTGTGAAGGATTTGCCCTTGAACGGGCGAAGTTACGATCTGCTGCTTCCGCTCAATCCTGGCATCGTCAATTTCACTTCGCAGAAAACGGGCGGAACCGGGATTTCCAATTCTACCACGGCGAATAATTTCTCCGTGACCGGTAATCGCCCGCAGCAGAATATCTTCCTGTTGAACGGAGTAGAGTACACCGGCGCGGCGGAAAACAATATGACGCCGGGGGGACCGAGCGGAATGCTGCTTGGCGTGGAGGCTGTGCGCGAGTTTAACGTGCAACGGGATTCCTACGGCGCGGAGTTTGGCAAGCGGCCGGGCGGGCAGGTGGTGATTGTGACGCAATCGGGCAGCAACCAGTGGCATGGAGCCGTGTATGAGTACCTGCGGAACAATGCGCTGGACGCGGCGAACTTTTTCGACCAGGGCTCCGCGCCGCCATTTCAACGGAACCAGTTTGGGGTCTCTTCAGGCGGAGCGATTCAGAAGAACAAGACATTCTTATTCGGCAACTACGAAGGGTTCCGGCAGAACCTGCACCAAACATCGGTGGCGTTCGTGCCGGACGCAGCCGCGCGCGCCCAGGCGGCCCCCAGCGTTCAACCGCTTTTGAACCTGTGGCCGGTTGCCCCTGCGGGCGCGCCGGACGTGGGAGCAGGAACGGTGAACGGAGTGCCCGTGGGGATTGCCACAGTATTCAGCAGCCCGTTGCAGACGATTCGCGAAGATTTCGGAACCTTGCGCGTGGATCATATTTTTTCAGCAAAGGATTCGCTCGCCGGAGTTTACACGGTGGACGATGGCGGCGACGTGACGGCAACGCCCGTGAACCCTTTTGGCAGCGATATCCTTAATTTGCGCGAACAGGTTTTGAGCCTGGACGAAACCCATATTTTTTCACCTTCCCTGCTGAATACCGCGCGATTCGGATTTTCGCGCGCAGGATATTTCTTTACGGGGGAACCCACGCCTGGTACTCCCGCAGCCGGCGTGCCGGGTTTCCTTTCAGGCCTACAGGTAGGCGCGGTGGTTGTGGGGGGCAGCGCGGCTTCGAACCCCCAGGCTTCGATTGGCCTCGCGGGCAGCAACAACGGCAGCAACCTGCACATCGCACGAAACCTGTTTACATATGAGGATCGAGTGACGATGACCAAAGGCCGGCACCAACTGAGTTTCGGCGCATGGTTCCAGCGGTTCCAGTCGAACGAGATCATCGCGTTGAGCCAGTACGGGCAGGCGACGTTTGCCAGCCTGGCGACCTTTTTGCAGGGGACTGCCTCCTCGTTTTTGTTTGATCCGGCACCGACGAAAATGTACTGGAGGTCAATGTTCGGGGCGTTTTACACTGAGGACGTTTTCCGCGTGAACTCCCGGCTGACGATTTCGCTGGGATTCCGCGATGAGTTTTCGACGGGATGGAATGAGGCGCATGACCACGCGGCCAACTACACGTTTACCGACGGAGTGATTTCCTCGCAGCCAAGGATCGGCGGATCGTTCTTCACCACCAACAACGCGAAGTTTCTGCCTCAGCCGCGCATTGGCGTGGCGTGGAGCCCGTTCGGCCACAAGACGGTGATTCGCGCCGGATTTGGGATGTACAACGACCTGCAGGACGCGTTGGGGTACCGCGCGGATCAGAATGCTCCGTTCAATCCCACCTTCAGCATCCCGAACTTTCAGGTGTCCTCCTTCCCCGTGGATCCGGCGGCCCCCGTGCCAGCCACCGCCAAGCTTGTGCCCGGCGGGGTTCAGCCCGACATGAAGACGCCGACGTTGATTTCGTGGTCGTTGCGAGTGGACCGGGAGCTTTCGCCCAACACGGTTTTGACGATCGGGTATGTCGGTTCGCACGGGTATCACGAACTGATCGGGATCGACGCCAACGAGCCATTCCCGGTGATTTGTCCCGCTTCACCCTGCCCTGCCACATATCCTGCAAGTTTTCCCGCCCCGCTTGCCGGCTCCCCCGTTCCTGCCGGAACTTATTTCATTCCGTTCGTTTCTCCAGCGACTCCGAGGGCTAATCCATCCATCGCCAATACCTGGACGTGGTTCTCCGTCGGAAACAGTTCATATCATGCCTTGCAAGTGGACCTGCGGCGGCGATTCAGCCATGGGCTTTCTGTGCGCGGGGTCTACACATATTCGAAAGCACTGGATGACGGCGATTCGTTGAACCAGACGACGGCGGGCAACGCTCCGGGACTGGTGTCGAATCCGTTCAATCTGGCGGCGGACAAGGGACTGGCGACGTATGACGCGAGAAACGTTGGCGTGGTCAACGTGCTGTATGACTTGCCATTTGGCCGGGGACAGGCTTTTGCGCGGGATGTGGAAGGCTGGCGAGACAAGGTGGTGAGCGGTTGGACGGTATCGAGCATCGTCACGGCGCAATCGGGATTCCCGTTCACTCCACAACTAAGCTACAACCCTTCTAACAATGGCGACACGCGCAATCCCGTCCGCCCATTTCTGAATCCAAACTTCACGGGGCCGGTGATTCTGGGCAATCCGAACCAGTGGTTCAACCCGGCTGCGTTCCTGGCCCCGCCCGTGAACAGCGGGTTTTACGGCAATGTGGGCAGGGACACATATATCGGGCCGGGGCTTGCGACGTGGGATTTTTCGGTATTGAAGAACACGCGGATTCGCGAGAGCCTGAACCTGCAATTCCGCGCGGAGATTTTCAATTTACTGAACCGCGCGAATTTCAACACACCGAATCTCATCGTGTTCACGCCGCCGACCGCAACCAACCCGAGCGGATTGTCGGGCACGGGGGGCGCGATCACGAGCACCTCGACGACGTCGCGGCAGGTGCAGTTCGCGCTGAAGCTGCTCTGGTAGAGCGATTGACAGTTTTGGCGGGCTCCGGCAGCATAGCGGGCCAGTGTCCACTTTTCCCTCTCATTCAACGCAGGTACCGGATTTAGTTTTGGCGAACCCGACGGCGGGCGGCGGGCTGGCGCGCGAAACTCTGCCGCAGCTGCGCGCGTTTGCCCTGGAAAGACAGTGGAACGCGGAATTCCGCAGCGCGGACAGTTCGACGGAATTTGCGCAAATTGCGCGGGAAGAGGCTGCGAGAGGACGTGAACGGATATTCGCGCTGGGTGGCGATGGAACCGTTCAGGCCCTGCTGAACGCCGTGGCGGGAAACTCCAAAGTTTCCATTGGCGTTTTGCCCGCGGGTGGAGGAAATGACCTGGCAGCCGCTTTAGGATTGCCGCTGGATCCCGTGCGAGCGGCGGAAATGATTCTGACGCAGGGGGAAGGCGTTGCGCTGGATGCGGCGCGCGCGCGTACCGCCGATGGTGTGGAGCGGCTATACATGGGCGGAGGAGGAGTTGGGTTGGACGCAGAGGCGGCGCGGTTTGCCAGCGGGGTGTACCGGAGGATGCGGGGAAGGCGCCGATATCTGCTTTCCGCGATTCGCGCGCTGGGAAAATTTCGGGGGATTGAGGTGCGGGTCTCACTAGAGGGCGCCGAGCAAACTTCCCTGCAAGGAACGGCGCTTGTTCTAGGGATTCTGAATACGCCGAGTTATGGAGGAGGATTGCGGCTGGCTCCTGAGGCAAATCTGGAGGATGGGCGGCTTGATTTGGTGCTTCTTGAAAATCTCAGCGTGTCTGAAATTGCGAGGACGCTGCCGCGCCTGGCAATCAGTGGGGAGATTCGAACGCAGCGCATTCAAAGGCATAGCATCACGCGAGCACGAATCGAGACGGAAAGGCCGTGCGCGTTTCACGCGGATGGAGAGATCATCGGGATGACACCTGTGGAAATTACCGTGGTGCCGGGGGCGATGCGGGTGTGGCGTCCCCGAGCCGTGCCGACACTTTAATCGACGAAATCGATGACGGCGCCTTCGTGGCGATAGAGGAAGCCGACAAACTGGCCGAAATTCGGCGAAGCCACATTGTTGAAGACGGCGTTGAAGTTGCCGTGATTGGTCACGTTCAGCGTATAAACCCCGAGCC
>Ga0137412_10004034_pt1 | contig 11743 bp, 15 predicted proteins | sample CZODoug2_1_16fun_FD_122160 | JGI IMG/M metagenome (GOLD analysis project Ga0137412, IMG submission 122160) | Vadose zone soil fungal communities from Angelo Coast Range Reserve, California, USA - CZODoug2_1_16fungal (Hybrid Assembly) | ecosystem: Environmental > Terrestrial > Soil > Vadose zone...
AAGACGCTGCGCTCACCGGTGCTCAAACGATGACCGGCCACTGTGGTCCCATTACGGCTGCCTGCGTCCTCGATGGTGAGGGTCGCACCCGAGGCGCGGATGATCGAATGGTTGCGTGAGACGGATTCGTCGTCGACCCGGACGTCGCACTCCGTGGATCGACCGAGCGTCACGACCTCCTTCTTGGACAGAGCCACGCACGAGACACCCGAGCTCGCGCTCACGACGAGCCACGAGAGGTCGCTCGGCTCCGGACGAGGGCCACGAAGAACTGGATTGGTTTCTCGCCACGGTCAATGACGAGATCGGACGGCAGCGACTCTTTAGTCAGGCCTTCGTAGGGAAGTATGAGGAATTCGGGGGAGATACGCGGGCGTGGGTGCGTTGGGTTCGCGGGGAATTTCAGAAAGTGGCCGACGAAGAAAAGGCGCACCTTCAAAAAGAACTGTCGCGTCAGGCAAGCGTGCCTGGGAAGGGCAAGCCAAAGTGGCTCATGAAGGTCCGATTGCAAACCCCCTCGCATTCCATACGGCAGAAGACGCTGAATTTCTGGAATGAGAAAATCGACGCCATAAAACTGACGGCGGTCGGAAACAAGAGTAACGATCTTATCCTAGAGATGACTATCAACGACCATATCACGGTCGATCAGCTTTTCGACTTCGGCCTCAGCTTCAGCAAGATGCACATCATCATGTTGAACATCGCCACTTGTGGCTTCTTCTGGTACGAACTCTCCGGCCAGGCTGAGACCTATTACGAAAGCATCAAGGACCTCGACGCCCCGCACATGGCGGTCGCCGTCGGCCGCACAAGCGGGCTGCCGCGCGAATGGATGCAGACCGGACCCAATGGACAAAGGCGCGAACGCGTAGCACTGGAAGAGTCGCACATCAACATCGCGATCATGGCCATGACGGCGTTCGCTTCCATGCCAGACGAAGATGCCGGGCCTATCTTCGGGCCGTACCTTCAAGGGCTGACGTTTCTCGGCAAAACAGACCTGTGTCGCGCTTCACGTCAACTTGGACAAAACGGTTTCGCTAAGTAGGGAGACTTTCACTGCTCAGGCGGCCATGGAAAATCGCTGCTGGTTGGTCATTTTACGATGCGCACGGGCCGCAGCTATTCGCCGCGCACGCTCGTTTCGAACTTCATCCGGCTGCCCACGATGCCACGTTACCGGCGTCATGTAACCCAAGGCTGCGTGTAACCGCTCCTCGTTGTAGTGATGCATGAGCCGCCCAATGATCGCTTCGGCCTGTAGATAGTTACTTCCGTAGTCGTCGTCGCTCTCGGCTCGTACTGTGCCGTTGAAGCGCTCCACGATGCCATTCGATTCCGGATGCCGTGGCTTGGTCTTGATGTCGATCAGGTTGTGCGTCTTGATGACCGCCGCAACATCACGGTTCACGAACTCACTTCCGTGATCATGCACAATTCGCGGCGTGGCGCCCCGTACCGATTCCAGCGCCGCCTGCAGCTCGATCGCCACCGATTTGCCGTCCAGGCTGATGAGCAGCTTGTGATGCACGATATAGCGGCTGAAGGCATCGACAAAGCTCACCAGGAAGTAGAATCGGGCCGCTACCCACACATACATCACGTCAGTGTGCCATTGTTGATTCGGCGCTATGGGCCGGAAATTGTATTCGCCACTCGAAGCCGTTGAGCGTTTCCACCGCGAAAGCAGATCTGCCTCGCTCAACACTCGGTAAACCGTGCTTTCCCCCACGCTCGCTATTCCTGCATCCACCATCATCCAAGTCAGTTTTCGGTAGCCGATCTTGGGAAAGCGCAGCGCAAACTCGCAGATCGCCGTGCGCTCCTCAGGCAACACTTCGTATACCCGACACGGTCTTCCGGGGCGATCTATCAGGCTCTCGCGTGCCTTCCAGGCGTAATACACGCTGCGCGGCACGCTCAAAGCGGCCAGCGTACGAGACGCCGGCCACCCAGAGCGTCGTTTGGTTTGCGCTACGATCTGCATCACCGCCGCTTTCGTCTCCGCCGGAACTCGGGATAAATCTTCCAACCTCAGATCTTTTTTTTCAGCTCCAGGTTCTCCGCAGTGATCTCTGCAATCACTGCGCGCATCCGCTCCATTTCTGCCTTGTGGCGTGTTTCCGCATCATCCTTGCGCGGCTTGCGCTGCGCATCGCGCTTCAGCGCCACCGCTGATCCGCCCTGGGCCACCGCTCGCCACCGATACAGCACCGACGGCGCCAAGCCGTGGCGCCGGCATACCTCGCTCACCGTCACGCCAGGCTGCTCCGCCTCGCGCAGGATCTCGATCTTCTGCTCCGCCGTAAATCGTCGATATTCGCGTTTGCTCATTCACTTCGCTCTGGCTGCACACCGCCCGCAGCAGCTCGAAGTCTCTCATTTTCGCGTTACCCATTCGTCCGGAAGTCGCTGAAGCTACACAGGTTGAGGTCGAGGTTGCAGATCATTCTCTTGTCGTCGTACTCATGCTCACTCAGGCCACCATGTAACTTGACCAAATTGATCTCGCGTCGATTGCGAATGAACCCGGCCGAGTTCATGTTGTATTGACTTCTCTCGATGCACGAAAACCGCACGAGCTTCTGCATCTCAAGATTACTGATGGGAAAGTCCTTGGTCTCGATATCGCCGTAACTGATCGGGATCTTCAAGTCGCTTGCCAAGCATTCCAAAAATAGATCATGGTTGAGAGAGAACACCCAAGTTTCCTCGGTCGAAAGAACATTGGTGAGCGTCGAGTACCAGCGCAGGTTCGGCGGGTAGCAAAGTTGATACGCGTTGGCCTGGTAGAGCGAGAGAATGTCGTGGATCAGCTCATACAACATCGTCAAAACGTAGTGCGCGGAGTCCCGGTCGGATTGACTGACGTTGTACCGGGCAGCGAGCACCTCCAATTGCGCGAGCATGGCCTCGTAGTTCGAACTTTTCGCGGATTTAGTGGTGAGGAGCACCTCTAAGCACTCGGAGAGTGCTCGCGCATTAGGGGGCCTGTCAGCGCCGTTGGGGCGACCTCGCGACATCGCACTGACAAGCTGCTTGATGTTTCGTTCATTGAAGGGTCCCAGCAGCACTTCGGTCAACTCACTGGCGAGAGGCATGCCCAGGTCATAGGAGAAACCTGCGCCCAAGAGTAAAGCGATCTTCGAAGGGGTGGTCATGCGGGGGCCATAGAGTCGGGAGACGTTGGAGTCGCGGGATCGATTTTGCCCGAGTCTTAGGGCCGGCACGTATCCCGTTGCGGAGTTCCACTTTGTAGAATGGACGGGTGGGACTGCCCGCTGTCGCTGGCCGGAGCGGCATCGCGATATTTATTGGGCCGCTAATCTCAAGGGATTCTTAGATCATGAAAGAGCTTCTAAGGTTGACAGCCGGTCGCGAGGAACTACTGGATCTCACTCGAGAGGATCTCGCGTACGCACTGCTGCGTTGCATGCAGGAGCGCCGAGGTAATCCGATTTATCCGATTAATCGCGAGTCGGCGGTGTTGGAGCTCTTCTCCATCACCGACTCGATTAGTCCTATGGATCGACGCGCACTGGAGAAAAAGTTGAATGTGGCATTTCGCAAAGCCTTTGAGCAGCTCGAGAGCTGGGACCTCATCGAGCCGGCCGAGGGCGAGAATGGCAAGAACGGGTTCATCGAGTTGACCGAGAAGGGGGTTAAATCGGAAGCTCGGGTGGACTTTGAGAGTCTGCGGCAACGACGATTGCTCGTGCCCGAGATGTTGCACACAGATTTGCGCGGCGATGTCTACGCGGATTTTCTTGCCGGCAAATTCGGCAAGTCGGTCTTTGGGGCCTTCAAGATCGTAGAGATGCAGGTTCGCAAGGCGGCACGACTGCCTGAATCCGAGCACGGTAGCGTGCTTATACAAGTCGCGTTTAATGACAATGCCGTTAAGTCAAAAAGTGACCATTCGTGATGACTCCGCGATCAAACACGAATCAACTTGATCCGGACCTCTCCTGTGTAGGAAGGTTGATCCAGCTTTCGTGGCCAGCGGCTCACCGGTTGCCGCAACACGCGCGGACAAGACCGCGAGCGGCGCTCGGGAAGCACAGCGGTGCGACGCACGGACTCAATGTAGCGCTGCCACGCTTGCTGACGCTGTGCCTCGGTAAGCGTCGGGCCCATAATCTCGTAAGTGTTCCACAGCGGCTGTGTCGCCAACTTCAACTTATAGAAGCTCATTCGCTGCGGCGCCACCTTCAATTGCGTGCCGGCTTCCACGCGCAGACGCGCAAGAACGGCGCTGGCGAGTACCAGAGCCGCGATTTCCTGCAAAGCGGTCTCGGGTGTCTGGCTGGCCAGCGCCGGTGCGTTGCGCACATCCAGCTTCAGTTCCCGGAAGTACAGCTCACACTCCCATCTGTGAGCATAGTGATGCGCCAACTCCTCGGCCGGATAGCGCTCGCAATCCAGCAGCGTCGTCCACAACCGCAGGGTGAAGTCCTCGCCGTTCAACCCCACTCCGTGTGCCTGGATTTCCCGCAGGCGCAGCGAGTCCACAACGCGTTGCTCCTCTTTGACGGGCACCTGGATGATCGCGCTGCCATCGCTCAACCGTTCCACGATCTCTATTTTGATGTTCTCGCGCACTCGCGCCAGCACCGCGATGTCTCGCTCCTGCCACGCCTGTGTGGCTTCCCACAGCGTTCGAGCGGTACCGAACAATCGGTCGCCGATCACCAGGCTGTGCTCGGGAACCTGCTCCCACACTCTAGCCGCCAACTTCTGCTCGCATTCACTGGCGGGGCCTGCGCACGCCGCCAGCGGCGCGTGAGTCCCCAATTCCACCAGACTCACCAGACGCAACTTGGCAAAGGCGGCTCGAAAGCGCCGACTCGCCGCTTTCGGCAACTGCGCCACAATGGCCGGCGTGTTCACCACGCTGAACTGCGTGCCGTCGACTCCCACCAGACGATATCCGTGAAAGAAACACTCCGGGTGCAATGTCTCATCCGCCAACGGCGACAGCGCCGCGCCCAAAATCTGCTCGAACAATTCCAGCGGCAGCAGTTGCCGGCGCTGGGCGAAGGCCGAATCACTCATCTGTATCCCGTGCAGTCTGCCGCTATTTCTCGCCAGTGTGCCGCCATCTTGAAGCGGATGGTAGATCAGCCCGCTGATCAGCTTCCCCGTCGGCAGCTTCGGCGCGCTCCGCGGCCTCGGACCGAACTCCGTGCACATCTGATCGAGCACCGGGGCCGGAATCAGTCGATCCAACACATCCAGAAACTGCACATTCTGCATGCAGTCTTCTCAACTGTTATAAACAACAGTAGAATAGTACCCTATGTTGTTGAAGTTGAGACAAGTTATGACTTAACGGCATTGGGGCTAAACACACCGCCACCCAAATATTGAATTCTACGTACCAACGGAACATATACCCTACGATCACAGTGACCAGAAAAGCGAGCCACCATCCGATTGCCACTCCAAAAAGGATTCCGTCGAAATAGAAGAAGAGAGAGACGAACAGCAGATACAACGCCATGTTCACGAGCATATGTGCGCCCAACGGTGCATTGTCAGCGGCTTCGGCGGGCGATTCTCGGGCAGCGCGCATTACCTTGCCGTTGTTGAGTCGGATCGGCGACTCCGCGTGACTATGCACGCGGAGGAACGCGCCGTCCGGCGGCTGACCTTGTGGCTTGTCGTCTCCACCAGAGTCCTGGTACTGCTGACGTTTGTTCTAGTCTACTTTGGCGTTGTGGACTACGAACGGCATTGGACAGAGAACAAGGAGTCGGCATCGTCGACTGGAGAGCTTGGTGCGCCGCACTGGCACAGCCTACGCCGTTGACGTTACATTCGCGGCCAATTGGCGTCGTATTTGACGCCGGCAAAAAGCGCGACCTACAGAGCTGTCGTAACCGTCTGGGCATCGCATATTGCGTGCTTGCCGGGTAACTGATCGGGATTACATTAGGCGTGCGGAGCGGGTGGCTGCCAGTGATGCGGCAGGAGTTCATTGATGCGACTGGCCGGGTTGAGTCGGCAGTCTGGTACAGGCCAGTCGTTCGAGCACGTCCTTGAGATAGCGGTACGGATCGTAACTGTTGAGTTTGGCGGATTGGATCAAACTCATGGTGACGGTTGCGCGGCCCCCCGTCACGCAAGGAGCCCGCGAACAACCAGCTATGAAATTCGCCCGGGCCGTCCAATTCGACGTGACAGAGCAGCACACTGGGGCACTGCCGTGGTCGCAGATGCCGCAAGTGCCGATCGTCGAAGGCTTCTTCGGAGACTCGTAACCGGACCGCTGTTCGCGCTATGAGTTGCGCTGCGGCCGCAAGGCCGCCCGCACGGCCGTCTGATCCTCGAGACAGCCCCGCTTGATCTCCGTAATGTAGTTCGCAGGTTCTGGTGTCGGTGACTCGTCTCACCTGAGCGTCAAGACCCGCTGTCCGTCTCTGTCCGCCCACCCGCGTCGGCTTGTTCTCCACGTCCCGCGGCGATGAGTTCGTTATCGGAGCCAGTCGTGGGCGCCACCGCCATCTTCTCGGCAGTCCACGCAACTCCTACGGCAAGAGAATTCCTTTCGCCTGTCATGCAGCTCCTCGAAGCAGCGCACGTGTTTGCGAATTCCATTTTAGGCTCAATCGAATCAAACCCATGAAACGAGTTTCACCATCTAAACAAAACCAACTCACGGCGACACACCAGCGGCGCTCCGCATCGCCGAGCTTCAGTGAGCACCTCCTAAATCGGAGATCCATTCCAGATTCTGACGCGGCCGCGAGTGTGAATGAAGCTTGCGCCACACGCCCCGCCTCACCGAGTTCCGATACATGCATCTTGTGGCAAGCGGATCTCGCCAAGCGCTACAGCGTCCATCGGATCACAATTTACCGTTGGGAGCGGGGAAATGAACTTCCTCCACCCGATGTCGTCATCGGCCGCCATCGAGGACGTTATGAGACAACGTTGCTGGCCTTTGAGCGGGCCACCCTCCTTGCCAAATAGGCGGAGCAAGCATGCAACTAGCGCGACGGAGAGCCAGAGCCCTTGGAGTGTCAGTGGCGGACGAATTTTGCACACGCGTTTGGCGCTGGGTGTCTGAGTCAGATGGGCCGCCGCGGAATTTCGTGTGGAGGCTCGCAGACAGCTACTTGCAAAGCCCCTGTGTACATGGTTGCTCAACGCTTTAGGCTTGCCGGAGCCTAAACACCGATCACGTCGAACCCTTCTCCAGCACGCTCGACCTTTGCGCGCTCCATCGCTGACGATTCTCGTCCGAGGCCCACACAGAGTTCCAACCCATCGCCCGCGCCATATCTGCCTCGGATGTCCCAGCGAAACTGGTGGTCAACGTGCGCAGCATCCTGCGTGATTGGCGCATGCTCGTAGTGAAGACCTCTGGCTGCGCAGCTCGTGCATCCCCCGCGCCCCACCGCGGGAGATCTGATGCGCGTTTCCGCACCACAGGAACCCGGGGAGTCGAGCGACCCGACGCCGAAGGGGGTGCTTGATTGGCCGACTCGGCGCTCGCAGGGCAGCGCCAATGCCGCGCACCTTCATAGACTCGCGGGGGCCCCCTCAGCGGACACAAGAGCAGAGAGGACTTGCCGGGCAGAAACTGCCATTCCAAAAATATCTTTTCTGGTAACAAAACTGGTAACAAGCTCCCAGTTCCAATCACCCGCATTGATCTAAGTCTTTGATTTAATTGGTCGGGGTGACAGGATTTGAACTTGCGACCCTCTGCTCCCAAAGCAGATGCTCTACCAGGCTGAGCTACACCCCGACCGATCCGCTTCCGTGGGAAGCGGGGCGAGCAGCCTAGCAGGTTCGCGACCGAGCGCAACACAAGGCGACGGTCTGCGACAGAAACTCTAATAAAATTAGAGCGTTAGAGCCTCCAATGCTAATGTGAGAACGGCGAGTGACGTCCCCATGCAGGCGTAGTCTGGGCGGTAACACGTCGCAATGGGTTGCACCGCGTCGCGGGGTGTCGCGGGGCAAAGTGTCCACAGAGTGTCCACAGAAAAGGGTGTACACAGTGCCGTTCCACCGCCCCACCAACCGAATTACGGCGACCTCCGTTGCCGCCCTGCCCGCCCGCTCCAAGTCCTATGACGTCTCCGACCTCGCGGTAGTGGGCCTTTTGCTTCGCGTCGCGCCCACCGAACGGAAGAGCTGGCTCTTGCGCTTCAAATGGAACGGAAGGCCCTCGCGCATCAAAATCGGCGTATTCCCCCAAATCGGTATCGCGCCAGCGCGTGAACTCGCACTCGCGCACCGGAGGGAATTGGAGGATGGAATCGACCCTCGCCGGGCCCGCCGACCCGCTGTTCAGCGACTGAATGGTCTTGACACTCCTCGCACGCAAAAACCTGACAGAGACACTGCTCCCACCATTCAAACTACTGCAACGACTGTCGGTGACGTGACGAGCGCCGTCGATCCTGGTTATCCCGAAGCCACCTGATGACGACAAACACAGCGTTCACTTTCTGGTGTACGAATTCGTCGAGTTCTACGTGAAACCTACGCGCGAGGTCCCGCAGGAGGTGATTCGGATCCTCAAGAAGGATGTTTTACCGTTCTTCCCCGACAGGGACGCCCGAACCGTCACTTCGCGCGAAATCAACGATCGGCTGGATGCCATCGTGGCCCGGGGTGCCCCCGTCATGGCGAACCGAACCGCACCGATCATTTCGCAAATGTTCGCTTTCGGCGTGCATCGGTCGATTGTCCTCAATAACCCCGTGAGTCTCCTATTCAAACCGGGCGGAAAGGAATCCTCGAGCGACCGGGTACTCAGTGAAACTGAATGCCACGCATTCATTCACGGTGCCGAGCTCGTTTGTATCGCTCGCGTGCGATACCACACCTTGATGGTTCTACTGCTAACACTACACATAACCCCTTACTATGGTTTTCACGAGGACTTCGGGCCTCCCCAAACTTCCTTGATATTTGACGCCATCGTCCTCTGCGCTGACCCTCTCGCATGTGATGCGCGCGTGGCAGTCTCACCCGGGCTATTTTGATGGAAAGGGGATTCCCAGGATTCTGCCCATTCGGGGTGAGCTGCCCTCCTTCTATGCCCTCACCAAAGCCACCCTCGGCGATGATCTGCCGCCAAAAATCATCCTCCAGGACCTGCATCGGATCGGTGCAGTGAAAAGCATGGCGAACAAACGAGTTCAACTCGTTCGAACCACGTACGGCAGTGCCGCCTGGGATGTGGAACAGGTGCAGCAGATGGGTGATGAGATCGGCGACCACTTGCGGGCGCTCCTGCAGTTGATACAGCAGCGTCAGCCGGCCCCTTTTCGACGCTATGTCTCACAGGTCGGGTTGGGAGCCGAAAATGCCGCGATTCTGGTGCGGGAGTTGTCTCTGGGTGCCGACGTGCTCATGGAAGGTCACAAACGGGCGCTCAAACACGAAACGAACAACCCACGCAGTCAATCCGGGCAACCGCATCGCATGAGTTCAATGATCCTCGTTTTCAGGGAGCCGCAATCCGACCGGAACCCACTGTCTCAACCTCGCTCGGCCAGAAGGAAGCGGGCCGGAAAATCCACCGCCGCTACCCGAACCAAGAAGGTTTGATCCTCGCATTGAGCCGGTAACCATGGAATACGCATTGAGGCAAGGACGAGGACGCTGCACTGCGCAGGGAAACCTGTCATTGCGGCGTGTCGGAACGGAAAAGCGAACGTGATGGCGAAGCTGAAGCCCACCGTCAGAACCCGCAAGTCAAACGCGCGTCGCACGCCGTCCCGAGCGCCGGAAATCGTACTCGATGACCGGGCACGAGAACTTTTGCAGCTGACGGCCCTGCTGTTGGCTCGGTGTAATTATTCGCGCGCGCAGATGCAAAGCACGTTTGAGCGAGCACTGGCTTCGCTTCCCGACTGGATCGGCGTAAGTGGCGGCGGCGCCGGCCTCCCGAACGACATTCCCGGTGAGGTGCTCACGCGCTGGCACTTGCTGCCTCGCTACTCACTCCACGGTCAACCGCGTCCGTTGCCGGCTGAGGGCCGACTGTCCCTCACCTCGCTGATCCGGAGTATCAGCCGTCGTGTGGATCCGCGACACATCCGCGATCAACTCATCAACACACAGTCCGTCCGATTCGACAAGGGTCTGTACTTACCGCAAGAACGCGCGCTGCGCTTGCGGCGCGATCCGCGTTTGCAAAGCCGGCATCACGTCCGAATCGTTCGATATCTTCTGCGTACCGTTGAAGGCAATGCACGACGAGAGGAAGGGTTGCGGCGGTTTGAATTCATTACCGCCGGCGTCGTTCCACGAGCGCTCTTTGCGGATTTTGCGGCAGCCCAAGGCAAATCCGCTTTGCGATTCCTGGAAGAAGTGGACCGCGACCTTCTGTTGCATTCCGTTACGCCGGTGGCCAAGTCGGAGCAAATCGAGATGGCGGTCGGGGTCATCTTTAGTGACAATCGACCCTTACCTCCATTGACTGCACCGCCGAACCCGCTGGTCGAGGAGAGCGGTGGATGAGCCGCCGTCGGTCGGAACCCCAACGCGCACGAACGGCACGGGTGCGCACGAAGAAGGACGTCAACGCAGTCCTGATTCACTCGGAGGTCCTCGAGTGCCTGGAGCTGTTCGCACTCTTACTCGTTCGCTGCAACGTCCCCCGTGAGCTGGCCATCCGACACTTCAGCGTTTGTATGGAGCAACTGCCTCCCGACCTGGGGGCAACGACCACCGGCGACGCCGAATCACCCCAGAGTGACTATGTTCCCGCTGAAGTGCTCACGCGCTGGCATGTAGCACCGAAGTGGGTCGGACCCGATGGTCAGCCCCGCGCCCTGCCCGCCGCCTCGGGCACGCAGTTGAGCTTCGCAGCGCTCGTGCGCGAAGTGGATCCCACAGCCGATGCTCAGCAGATCCTGAAATACCTCGTGAGTATTCGGGCCGTAACGCGCGTTGGAAAGCGATATGTGCCGCTCGAGCGCAAAGCGCGTCATCGATTGTCGGGCCGCCGTTTGCGCGCCTTCAATTTCAGGGCCTCGTTGGCTCTGCTGCGAGTGGTGGAGAGCAATGTCCGTGAGGGACGCGCACGTCAATATCAGTTCACGACCGACGGCAACGTTCCAGAACATCGGCTCGCGGACTTCCGCGAAGCGATGACCGACCTGGCGGATGCCACCCTGATGTCGGCCGATAATGAGATGGTCCGGGAAAGCACTTCGAGTCAGAGGGGCGCTCGCGCCGTGCCGATGACCCTCGGCGTCTTCCTCGGTGAGCGCGACCGCTGCCGTCACTCATCACCCAGCGGCTCGCCGATCGCGTGTCCAAGGCAACGCGTCGTAAGTAATCCTCGATGGCGCGTACTCGAGCCGCGCGGTCGTCGTTGTTGAGCAACCCGACACATCTCGATGCTATCGCGGTCCTCGAGCCCTTTATACACTCATCTCTCCCTCATCCACGGGGAGGCAAGTCGACACGGTGCTCGCTGGATGCACAGCGACAGCCGAGACCTTCTTCCGACATCGAGCACTGCAATGCCCAGACTGGTGGACACCAAGGCGTGGTTTCAGCGAGCACTTCGGCTCACGGAGGATCCCGCGGCATCCGATTGGTTGAAAGAGGCGCTGATGAATGCCATCAACCGCGACCCGGTCGATGCAGCCAACGATGCGCAGGTCTTGTACGAAATACTCTCCCAACGCTCGAAGGCCACTCGCATCGTGAATCGCGCGCGATCCAAACCCGACGCGAGCAAGAGCCCCTGACGGGCGCTCAT
>Ga0137412_10004035_pt1 | contig 11743 bp, 9 predicted proteins | sample CZODoug2_1_16fun_FD_122160 | JGI IMG/M metagenome (GOLD analysis project Ga0137412, IMG submission 122160) | Vadose zone soil fungal communities from Angelo Coast Range Reserve, California, USA - CZODoug2_1_16fungal (Hybrid Assembly) | ecosystem: Environmental > Terrestrial > Soil > Vadose zone...
TATCCATCACCTGAGACTGGCCTGAGAGGCTCGCCGCGATGGGCGCGAACCGTCTTAGCGGCGGTCGAGGTCAATAAGGCCGAGGCGAGCGGCCTTGAGAAGGCGCCGCGGCACCTTGTGCTGCTGACCGGCGACCGTCACACCCACGAGTTCGGGGCGCTTGGCTTTCCACTGCGCGCGCCTGCTCCGGGTGTTCGCACGCGACATCCTGCGCTTGGGCACGGCCATGATCGAACTCTCCTCTATAAGGGTGCTGCCGCGCGGAGTACCAGGCGTCGGCAATTGCCCTTCAGGATAGCCGCTGACGTGCGTAGCCTGCTAATCACCCCTTTGCGCGAGGTTGCTCGCGTCGGAGTGACTTGTTTCGCTCACAGTTCACACCACCGCCTTGCCAGTGGTGACTTGTGTCGTGGTGGGGCAGTTCTCCACCGTCCCGGCCCGGTCGATCAGGATCCGCTTCACCTCCTCAGTGGAGGTGAAGCGGCCGATCTGGGGGTCGGTGGCCCGCGCCAGGATATTGCGGGCCGCATTGATCTCCGTGTCATACACGATCCCCTGCTGCGGGCAGCCCGCAGTCTGACAGTAAACGTTCTTCCCGCGCCGAACCCCGAGGTGTCCGCAGGGGTGTACTTGTTGTGATGTGTATGCCGGGTTGATCAATGTCACCGCAGAACCTCTGCGGCTTGGAACCGACGCCAGCGCGTCGGCCAAGAATGAGCGCTGCCAGGCCGCATAGACCCGGTTCGCGGTACGTCCGAACTTGCTCCTGCCGCGCAAGTGGGAAAGGTCCTCTGCCACGATATGGGCGGTTGTGTCGACTAGGTCGTGAACGGCTTGATACACCGCATCTCTTGTCACCGCCCGATCGTGAACTCGTTGCGCAGACAACTTATTTCGGCCCAGATTGTGCCGCTCGATGCGTTGGGCTTTTGCCCGCGCGACGCGCGCTTTCGCGACGTCGCCGGCGGCGTCGGCAGCCCGGGCCCGAGCAAGGGCGCGGTCCCGCACAACTCGCAGCCTGTTGCGAGCCTGGCCCCGGTCGCGGTCACGCTGCGCGCGGACGGCGATGCGCTCGTACTGGCCGGCGCCATAGCGTCGCCCCGTGGTGACGGTGAATATTTCACTCACGCCAGCATCGATGCCCTCAATCCGGGCGAGCCGTTTGCGGCGGGGCCGTGAACTGGACACCCGCTTGGCCGGGTAAGCGGCGATGACTTGCCAGCGGCCTCGTTCGTCGTGGCTGATCTCGATCGTTGACGTCGGCACCAGTTCCTCCGGAAGCGGACCAAGATTCAACCGCAGCCGCTTCCCCCACGTCGTGGTCATCACTGCGAGCCATAGCTGGCCCCGATCGTCACGCTGTGTGTCGTAGGAGCAGTTGTCGGCCACAATCCGACTCCGCGTCGCGATCGGGGTCCCTTTGGTGTGAATGCGTTCCGGCATTGTCGTGACAGCCAGGGATCCACGCACCAGCGACCGCATCGGGCCAACCCCAGCAGCCTCTTGCGCTCAGCGTCATCGGTGGTGTGGGAGTGGATCCTGGGGTGCACCTCGGTGGCGATCACCGATTGCTGCCAGGCGCGGATCTTGTCGACAGTGTCTTCAACGGTGGCCCGCCACAAACGCTGCGGCACATTGAATTCAGCGGGAGCACCTTCAGACATCAACAGATCCCGGATCTGGCGCTTCGACAACGCTGCAGATTTCACTCCCGCAAACCGAAACCACACGCCTCTGCGGACCCGATCGAGTTCCTCACCCATCAACGACAATGTCTGCGCCTTACCGCCGTTGACCACACCGACTACCGGCAAGCGACGAGCCACCCGCGCCGACACGGCGCTACCCCGCCTTCGGCTAAGCACAGTTAGAGCACCCACCCGGTCATGCCTGCACCGTATCGGCGGTCCCCGACAAGCTGAGCGCCGTTCCCGCGTGGCTGGGACTCAACCCACCGAGACCGGCACAACGAGCTCGCATCGCGCCCATAATCGCGTGCAGATGACTCGACCAAAATCCGGCTGCGGCGACCGGGTTGCCTCCAAAACCAGGAGCGCCTTGACGCGATACCGCCGGTAGCCGCTAACCTACCGGTTGGTTGGCACCACGACTGGCGATGGGAGGCCTGCGTGATGGATCCGGTCCGCATCGGCAACTGCTCGGGCTTCTACGGCGACCGGCTGGCGGCGATGCGGGAGATGCTGACCGGCGGCGACCTGGACTTTCTGACCGGCGACTACCTGGCCGAGCTGACCATGCTGATCCTGGCCCGCGACCGCGCCAAGTCGCCCGACCGCGGCTACGCCAGAACATTCTTGACCCAGCTCGAGGACTGTGTGGGCACCGCGCTCGATCGCGGTGTGCGGATCGTCGCCAACGCGGGCGGGCTGAACCCCGCCGGGCTGGCCACCGCGGTGCGGGCGCTTGCCGAGCGGCTCGGCCTGTCCGTCAACGTCGCCCACGTCGAGGGCGACGACCTCCTGCGCCGGGCCGAGGAACTGGGTCTCGGCACGCCGTTGGCGGCCAACGCCTACCTCGGCGGGTGGGGCATCGCCGACTGCCTGCGCAACGGCGCCGACGTGGTGGTGACGGGTCGCGTCACCGACGCGTCGGTGATCGTCGGCCCCGCCGCGGCCCACTTCGGCTGGAACCGCACCGACTACGACGCCCTCGCCGGGGCGGTGGCCGCGGGCCACGTCATCGAATGCGGCGTCCAGGCCACCGGCGGCAACTACGCCTTCTTCACCGAAGTTCCCGACCTCCTCAACACCGGCTTCCCGATCGCCGAGATCGACGCCGACGGATCGTCGGTGATCACCAAGCATCCCGGCACGGGCGGGCTGGTCAGCGTCGACACCGTCACCGCGCAGCTGCTCTACGAGATCGGCGGGGCGCGCTACGCCAACCCCGACGTGACACTGCGCGTCGACAGCCTGACACTGCGCGACGAAGGACCCGACCGGGTACGCATCAGCGGAGTCAGGGGCGAGCCGCCACCACCGACGCTCAAGGTGTCGCTGAACGCCATCGGCGGCTTCCGCAACGCGACGACGTTCGTGCTGACCGGTCTGGACATCGACGCCAAGGCCGACTTGGTGAAACGCCAGCTGGAGGCGAACCTCACGGTCAAGCCCGCGGAGTTGGAGTGGACGCTGGCGCGCACCGACCATCCCGACGCCGACACCGAGGAAGCGGCCAGCGCGCTGCTGCGCTGCGTGGTCCGCGACCCCGATCCCGCGAATGTCGGGCGCCACTTCTCCTCCGCCGCAGTCGAATTGGCGTTGGCGAGCTACCCGGGGTTCACGTCAACCGCGCCGCCGGGCGACGGCCAGGTGTACGGCGTGTTCACCCCTGGCTACGTCGACGCGACCGATGTACCGCACGTCGCCGTGCACGCCGATGGCACGCGCACCGAGATTCCCGCCGCCACCGAGACCAAGGTGCTCGAGCCGGTTGGACCGTTCGCACTGCCCGAACCGATGCCGTTTGGCGAGACCCGGCGTGCGCCTTTGGGTTTCGTCGCCGGAGCCCGCAGCGGCGACAAGGGCGGCAGCGCGAATGTCGGGGTGTGGGTGCGCACCGGTGAGCAGTGGCGCTGGCTGGCGCACACGTTGACCGTCGAGAAATTGCGCGCGCTGCTGCCGGAGACGGCCGACCTGGTGGTCACCCGCCACCTGCTGCCCAACCTGCGCGCGGTGAACTTCGTCATCGAGGGCATCCTCGGGAAGGGCGTGGCCTACCAGGCCCGCTTCGACCCGCAAGCCAAGGGCCTTGGCGAATGGCTTCGGTCCCGCCACATCGACATCCCTGTCGAGATAATTCCAGCCATCCCACAGGAGATCTCTTGACGAGCATCTGGACCACGCCCGAACGCGAGGCACTTCGAAAGACGGTGCGCGACTTCACCGAACGCGAGATCGTCCCGAACATCGACGAGTGGGAACGCACCTGCGACCTGCCAAGGGAACTGCACCGCAAGGCAGGCCGGGCCGGCCTGCTCGGAGCGCAGTTTCCCGAGGCGGTCGGCGGGGGCGGCGGAGACAGTGCCGACGCGGTCGTCATCTGTGAAGAGATCCATCAGGCGGGCGCACCGGGCGGGGTGTTCGCCTCGTTGTTCACGTGCGGCATCGCCGTGCCGCACATGATCGCCTCCGGTGACCAACGACTGATCGACACCTACGTGCGACCGACGTTGTCCGGCGAGAAGATCGGCTCGCTGGCGATCACCGAGCCGGGCGGCGGGTCCGACGTCGGGCACCTGACTACCAGGGCCACCCGCGATGGCGACGACTACATCATCAACGGCGCGAAGACCTACATCACATCCGGCGTACGCGCCGATTTCGTGGTGACTGCGGCCCGCACCGGCGGGCCTGGCGCGGCAGGTGTTTCGCTGATCGTCGTGGACAAGGCCACCCCGGGTTTCGAGGTCACCCGCAAACTGGAGAAGATGGGCTGGCGCTCGTCGGACACCGCCGAGTTGTCCTACACCGACGTCCGGGTGCCTGCGTCGAACCTCATCGGCGCCGAGAACAGCGGCTTCCTGCAGATCGCGGCCGCATTCGTCAGCGAGCGGGTCGCGCTTGCCGTACAGGCGTATTCGAGCGCGCAGCGCTGCCTGGACCTGACCGTGCAGTGGTGCCGCGATCGGGAGACCTTCGGCAGACCGCTGATCTCGCGGCAGTCGGTGCAGAACACGCTGGCCGAGATGGCGCGCCGGGTCGACGTTGCGCGGGTGTACACCCGCGCACTGGTCGAACGGCAGGAACAGGGTGACACCAACCTCATCACCGAGGTGTGCTTCGCCAAGAACACCGCCGTCGAGTCCGGCGAGTGGGTGGCCAACGCGGCCGTGCAGTTGTTCGGTGGCATGGGCTACATGGCCGAGTCCGAGATCGAACGCCAGTACCGCGACATGCGCATCATCGGCATCGGCGGCGGTACCACCGAGATTCTGACCGGCCTCGCGGCGAAGACCCTTGGATTCCAGTCATGACACGAGCGAGTAGCGGAGCGGATCGCGCATGACACAGTTGAAGTCGACACTCGACCCACGCTCCGCCGCCTACGCCGACGCCGCCGAGGCCATGACCACCAAGCTCGCCGAAGTCGACGCCGAGCACGCCAAGGCGCTGGCCGGCGGCGGCGCCAAGTACGTCGACCGCCACCACGCCCGCGGCAAGTTCACTGCCCGCGAACGGCTCGAACTGCTGCTCGACCCAGACTCGCCGTTCCTGGAACTCAGCCCACTCGCCGCATGGGGCACCGCCTTCACGGTCGGCGCCAGCGTGGTGGTGGGCATCGGCGTCGTCGAGGGCATCGAGTGCCTGATCGTATCCAACGACCCGACGGTCAAGGGCGGCACCAGCAATCCGTGGACGCTGAAGAAGATCCTGCGCGCCAACCAGATCGCACGCGAGAATCGGCTGCCGGTGATCTCGCTGGTCGAATCGGGCGGCGCGGACCTGCCCACCCAGAAGGAGATCTTCGTCCCTGGCGGGCGGATGTTCCGCGACCTGACCCAACTGTCGGCGGCGGGCATTCCCACGATTGCATTGGTGTTCGGCAACTCGACCGCGGGCGGGGCCTATGTCCCCGGCATGTCCGATCACGTGGTGATGATCAAGGAACGGTCCAAGGTGTTCCTCGCCGGACCGCCGCTGGTGAAGATGGCCACCGGCGAGGAGTCCGACGACGAATCCCTTGGCGGGGCCGAGATGCACGCTCGCATATCGGGCCTTGCCGACTACTTCGCCGTCGACGAACTCGACGCCATCCGGATCGCTCGCCGGATCGTGGCCCGATTGAACTGGCGCAAGCAGGGCCCGACGCCGGGGCCGGTCACCGGTCCGCTGTTCGACGCCGACGAGCTCATCGGCATCGTGCCAGCCGATCTGCGCATCCCGTTCGATCCGCGCGACGTGATCGCCCGCATCGTCGACGGGTCGGAGTTCGACGAGTTCAAACCGCTCTACGGCGCCTCGCTGGTGACCGGGTGGGCCACCCTGCACGGTTATCCGATCGGCATCCTCGCCAACGCCCGCGGCGTGCTGTTCAGCGAGGAGAGCCAGAAGGCCACCCAGTTCATCCAGCTGGCGAACCGGTCCGATACGCCACTTCTCTTCCTGCACAACACGACCGGTTACATGGTCGGGCGCAAGTATGAGGAAGGCGGGATGATCAAGCACGGTGCGATGATGATCAACGCCGTCTCCAACTCGACGGTGCCGCACCTCTCGCTGCTGATCGGCGCATCGTACGGGGCGGGCCACTACGGCATGTGCGGCCGCGCCTATGACCCCCGCTTCCTGTTCGCGTGGCCGAGCGCGAAGTCCGCGGTGATGGGCGGCGCCCAACTCGCCGGCGTGCTGTCGATCGTGAGCAGGGCCGCCGCCGAGGCCCGCGGCCAACAGGTCGACGAAGATGCCGACGCCGCACTGCGGGCGGCGATCGAGGGTCAGATCGAAGCCGAGTCGTTGCCCATGGTCATGTCCGGCATGCTCTACGACGACGGCGTGATCGATCCCCGCGACACCCGCACCGTGCTCGGAATGTGCCTGTCCGCCATCGCCAGTGGCCCGATCGAGGGGACGTCGAACTTCGGCGTCTTCCGGATGTGAGGCCCACCATGTCAGCGATTTGTGCACGCTCAGTCGCGGTGGGCGCCACTCCGCGTGCACAAATCGCGGAGGGAACGAGATGACCATCACCCGAGTCCTGGTCGCCAACCGAGGTGAGATCGCCCGCCGCGTGTTCGCCAGCTGCCGCCGCCTCGGGATCGGCACCGTCGCCGTCTACACCGAGCCGGACGCCGCCAGCCCCCACGTCGCCGAGGCCGACGTCCGGGTTCGACTGGAGGGCACCAACGGGTATCTCGATGTTGAGCAACTCCTCGTCGCGGCCCTTGCGTCGGATGCCGACGCCATCCATCCGGGCTACGGATTCCTCTCGGAGAACGCGGAATTCGCGGCGGCCGTGCAACAGGCCGGGTTGATCTGGATCGGCCCGCCCGTCGCGGCGGTGCAGGCGATGGGCTCCAAGATCGAGGCCAAGAAGATGATGGCCGCCGCGGGGGTACCGGTTCTCGACGAGCTCGACCCCGACACCATCACCGCCGCGCAACTGCCGGTACTGATCAAGGCCTCGGCCGGTGGGGGCGGCCGCGGCATGCGCGTCGTGCGCGACCTGGCCGAACTGCCCGGGCAGGTCGAGGCCGCCCAACGCGAGGCACAGTCGGCGTTCGGCGACGCAGAAGTGTTCTGCGAGCGCTACTTGGCCACCGGCCATCACGTCGAGGTCCAGGTGATGGCCGACGCACACGGCACCGTCTGGGCGGTCGGCGAACGCGAATGCTCGATTCAGCGCCGTCACCAGAAGATCATCGAAGAGGCGCCGTCGCCGCTCGTCGAGCGCACACCGGGCATGCGCGCCAAGCTCTTCGACGCGGCACGACTGGCCGCGGAAGCGATCGGCTACACCGGCGCGGGCACCGTCGAATTCATGGCTGATGAGGCAGGCGACTTCTTCTTCCTCGAGATGAACACCAGGCTTCAGGTGGAGCATCCGGTGACCGAGGAGACCACCGGCCTCGATCTTGTCGAGTTGCAGCTCGACGTCGCGTCGGGCGGCCGTCTACCCGCCGAACCGCCTGCCGCACGCGGTCATTCGATCGAGGCGCGACTCTATGCCGAGGACCCCGCCAAGAACTGGCAGCCGCAGGTCGGCGCGGTCCACCGGTTCGACGTGCCAGGTACCCGCACCGAGTTCGGCACGCTGGACCGCCCGGGGGTACGTGTCGACTCCGGCATCGTGGACGGCTCTTCTGTGTCGGTGTTCTACGACCCGATGCTGGCCAAGGTCATCTCCTACGCCCCAACGCGGCGGCAGGCCGCGGGCATCCTGGCCGACGCCCTGGCGCGCACCCGCCTGCACGGCATTCGGACCAACCGCGACCTGCTCGTCAACGTGCTGCGCCACCCAGCATTCCTCGACGGCGCCACCGACACCGCGTTCTTCGACACCCACGACCTGGCCAAGCTGGCGGCGCCGCTGGCCGACCAGTCCGCCGCGAAGCTCTCCGCGCTGGCCGCGGCTCTCGCCGAAGCTGCCGAAAACCGACGGACCGCAACGGCTTTGGCCGATCTGCCGAGCGGATGGCGCAACATGTCGTCGGGCTACCAGACCAAGCGCTTCGCAGACGCCGACGGCGAGTACGAAATCCGGTACCGCTACGTCCGCGGTCGGTTGGAACTCCCAGACTTCGACGACGTGACCCTTGTGTCGGCCACACCCGGCCAGGTGGTGCTCACGACAAGTGGTGTTGAGCGCCCGTTCGACGTCGCCAGGTACGGTGCCGACGTCTTCGTCGACGGTCCACTTGGACCCGTCCGCCTGGTGGCCCAGCCCCGGTTCCCCGATCCGGATGCCGCCGTTGCGCAAGGCTCGTTGTTGGCCCCGATGCCTGGGTCGGTGATCCGCGTCGGCGCGGCGATCGGCGACCAGGTGACGGCAGGCCAGCCGCTGATCTGGCTGGAGGCCATGAAGATGGAGCACACCATCACCGCCCCGAGCGGTGGTGTGCTCGCCGAGCTGAACGTCGCGGCCGGCCAACAGGTCGACGTCGGCGCCGTACTCGCTCGTGTAGAAGACACCGAAGACCCCGAGCAGAAGGAACACTGATGAGCTTCGTCGAGACCGATGAACAGAAGGAACTGCGCAAGGCCGTTTCTCGGTTCGCCGCCAACTACGGCGAGAAGTACTACCTGGGGAAGGCCCGCTCCGGTGCGCACACCACCGAATTGTGGAGTGAGGCAGGCAAGCTCGGCTTCATCGGGGTCAACCTGCCCGAGGAGTACGGCGGCGGCGGCGCGGGCATGTACGAGCTCTCGCTGGTCATGGAGGAGATGTCGGCCAATGGCTGCGCGCTGCTGCTGATGGTGGTCTCCCCCGCCATCAACGGCACCATCATCAGCAAGTTCGGCACCGAGGAGCAGAAGAAGCGCTGGATCCCGGGTATCGCCGATGGCAGCATCACGATGGCCTTCGCCATCACCGAGCCCGACGCGGGCTCGAACTCGCACAAGATCACCACGACCGCGCGCCGTGACGGCAGCGACTGGATCCTGTCCGGGCAGAAGGTCTTCATCTCCGGGGTGGACCAGGCGCAGGCGATCCTGGTGGTCGGCCGCACGGAAGAGGCCAAGACCGGCAACCTGAAGCCCGCGCTGTTCGTGGTGCCGACGGATACTCCTGGCCTGTCCTGGACCGCGATCGACATGGAGATCGTCAGCCCGGAGAACCAGTTCCAGCTGTTCCTCGACGACGTCCGACTGCCTGCAGACGCTCTCGTCGGATCCGAGGACGCGGCGATCGCCCAGTTGTTCGCGGGCCTGAACCCGGAGCGCATCATGGGCGCGGCGAGCGCCGTCGGGATGGGCCGTTTCGCCATCAACAAGGCCACGGAGTACGTCAAGACCCGGCAGGTGTGGAAGACTCCGATCGGTGCACACCAGGGCATCTCACACCCGTTGGCGCAGAACCACATCGAGATCGAATTGGCCAAGCTGATGATGCAGAAGGCCGCCACGCTCTACGACCTCGGCGACGACGGCGGCGCGGCCGAAGCGGCGAACATGGCCAAGTACGCCGCGGGCGAAGCATCGGTCCGCGCCGTGGACCAGGCCGTTCAGAGCCTCGGCGGTAACGGGCTCACCAAGGAGTACGGCATCGCCTCGGTGCTCACCGCGTCGCGGCTGGCCCGGATCGCCCCGGTGAGCCGCGAAATGATCCTCAACTTCGTCGCCCAGACGTCGCTGGGCCTCCCCCGGTCCTACTGATGCCCTCGCTGGTCCACTACACCGTCCAGGGCGCGGCCGCGCGCATCGTGCTGGACTCGCCGCACAATCACAACGCGCTGTCGACCGCCCTGGTGCATCAACTCCAGCAGGGACTGAGCGACGCCGCCGAGGAGTCCGGCGTGCGCGCCGTCGTGCTCACGCACACCGGCACCACGTTCTGCGCGGGCGCCGACCTCGCACAAGCCACTTCCGGCAAGCAGGATGCCGATCAGGCTGACGTTGCCGTACACCGAGCACACGAGATGACCCACCTGCTGCGCGCGATCCTGGAACTGCCGATCCCCGTCATTGCCGCCGTGAACGGCCACGTGCGGGCAGGCGGTCTCGGCCTGATCGGAGCGTGCGACCTCGTCGTGGCCGGGCCTGCGAGCACGTTCGCACTCACCGAGGCCCGCATCGGCGTTGCGCCGTCGATCATCTCGTTGACCCTGCTGCCGAAGATGAGTCCCCGCGCGGCAGGCCGGTACTTCGTCACGGGCGAGAAGTTCGACACAGTGGAGGCCGCCGCGATCGGACTGATCACACAGGCCGCCGATTCCGCCGAAGGCATGGCCGCAGCTGTGGAAGCGCTGATAGCAAACATCGCCAAGGCCTCGCCCCAGGGCCTTGCCGCGTCGAAGGCACTCACCACGGCATCGATCCTCAAGGACTTCGATCGCCACGCTGAAAAGCTGGCCAAGCAGTCGGCCGCACTGTTCGTCTCGGACGAGGCGCGCGAGGGAATGCTCGCGTTCCTGCAGAAGCGGCCGCCCAACTGGACGCGAACCTGACCCTTTGTGGCCACAGTTTGGGCAACGACCTTGCGTGCACCAGCGATCGTCGTAGGCTCATCTCTGATGAGCACTCCCGCGTCGCGCAACGGATCCATGCGCGCTGCCGACACCGATCGCATTCAGGTTGCGCAGCTGCTCACCGATGCGGCCGCACAGGGTCGGCTTCCGATGACTGAGTACGAGGACCGCCTCGCCAAGGCGTACGCGGCGCAGACCTACGGCGACCTGGCCCGGCTGAGTGCGGACCTGCCCGGCACCGTGACCGCACCCGGTGCGGGGCCTGCCCGACCCGCGCCGTCCACGTTGCTGCTGGCGATCATGAGCGGCTTCGAACGCCGCGGGCGCTGGAACGTACCGAAGCGGTTGACGTCGGTCGCCGTGTTCGGCGGCGGCGTGATCGATCTCCGCTATGCCGACTTCACCTCACCGGACGTGGAGATCCACTCGTATTCGATCTTCGGCGGGCAGACCATCCTGTTGCCACCCGAGGTGAACGTCGACGTCCGCGGCGTCGGCGTGATGGGCGCGTTCGATCACGTCGGCGGGCTCGGCTCACCTGGCGCTCCGCACGTCACCATCCGCGGCTTCTCGCTGTGGGGCAGCGTCGGCATCAAACGGAAGAAGCGCAAGAGCGCCGGCTGACGCCGTCCAAGACTTGCTCGAAACGCATCGGCCCCTTCCGCAATGGAAGGGGCCGATGTGTTTGTCTGGCTGGAGGTACTCCTACGGAGTGGCTCCACTGGCATCTGCACTGGGTGCCGATGGGGCCGGCGCGCCTCCAAGCGCCCCATTAATCGAATCTCCGACGGCTTTGAGGGCGTCTCCCCACCCGCGGATGCCGTTGTCGGCAGCGTTCTTGCCGCCGCCACTGCCGAAGAGGACGAGGGGCCCCCCCGGCGAGAAATTGGCTGAGTACGACCCGTTCGACGGCTTCTCGGTCTTCTTGTCGGCTGCAGGAGTGGTGTCCGGTGCCGGGTCGGCGGCCGGTGCCGCTTCCAGTGTCGCCACCTTCGCGAGGGTTTGTGTCGGCGGCGGGGCCGGGTCCGGGGCATCCTGATACTCGGGAATGGCGCTGACCGAAGCCAGGCTCCGCTGCGCTGCCCAGATGTCTGC
>Ga0137412_10004036_pt1 | contig 11743 bp, 12 predicted proteins | sample CZODoug2_1_16fun_FD_122160 | JGI IMG/M metagenome (GOLD analysis project Ga0137412, IMG submission 122160) | Vadose zone soil fungal communities from Angelo Coast Range Reserve, California, USA - CZODoug2_1_16fungal (Hybrid Assembly) | ecosystem: Environmental > Terrestrial > Soil > Vadose zone...
CACCTCGTGGACGTGCATGTCCCAGAGACCGGGGATGAGGTACTTGCCGGAGCCGTCGACGAGTCGCGCGCCGGCAGGCGCGTGCACGGCATCGCTCTTGCCGAGCTCGACGATGCGCTGATCCTTCACGATGACGGTCATGTCGGGGTTCGGCGGCGCCCCCGTCGTGTCGATGATCGTGACATGCGTGATTGCCACGGCGGAAACCGCGGCGGTCGCTGGTCCGGCAAACGCGGCGGCGAGCGCCCCGCACAGCGCTACCAATGCTCTCATGTCGTCACGAACGTCCGTCCCTGCCTATTGCTTATCGAACACCGTGAGTTGCGATAACTGCACGCCATTCGCATTCGTTATCACGAAATTCAACGTGAGCGTTTGGCCGTCCTTGGAAACCGCGCGGCGGATCGTGCCTACTGGCTTGCCAGCTCTCTTCAATGTGAATTCGGCGGTACCGGTGTCGATCTTCATCCCCGAGAGGCTGTCGAAATCAGAGTTACCCACCGCCGGATAGTCTTTGCCGTCCAAGCTGTACTTCGTTTGCGTTGTGGTCTCCTTGCCGTCAGCGCTAACGGTCGTCATCTTCAGGGTTATGACCCGCGCAGACTGCGAGTAGGTGCGGATTTGGTTTTTCAATGCCGGACCGCCGCCGAAGGTCGATTTCACGAGATTTAGCTTCCAGGTGCCGACCACGGGGTCAGCGTCGATCCCGGCCGCTATGACGGCGCTGCCGATGGTCAGAAGTGCGCCAAGAAATACGTTTGAGAGAACTTTTTTCACGATTGTCCCCCTGCGGCTGGTGCCCCGTTTATTGGTCGTTTCGTTGTGCCCGCGAACGGACTGCGGCCACATTCAGCGCGCAACAGCATGCACGCTCGGGCTTGGGCGTGCAAGCGTATCGCGGCCCGCGACTTTGGCACGTACGTCGCGAGTGCCGCGCCATGGGAATAGGCTCGCGGCGCCTGTGACAAACCTTTCACGAAGGCGTAAAAGCCTCTAGACAACAGGAGAGCTTCCGGGGAACTTGGCGCTCGGGGTTGGAGTCGGACAGGGCAGGAGCGATTCGTCGAGGTTTATCAGATACCAACAGAGGAGATGTCCATGAACACTGCAGTCGATATGGTGTCGCTGAGCACGCCGGTCAAACGCTTCGTGAGTCAGGCTCGTCAAGCCTTGATTGATGGCCGCTGGCAGGATGCCCAGTCTGGCGAAACCTTCGAAGTCTTCAATCCTTCCAATGAAGCCGTGATTGCGCGGGTGGCCGATTGCAAGCGCGCCGATGTCGATCTGGCGGTGGCTGCGGCGCGCAAGGCGTTCGATCAGGGACCCTGGCCGCGCATGTCGCCTTCGGCGCGCGGCAAGATCCTGTGGAAAATCGGTGACCTGATCCTAGAGAATCTCGAGGAGTTGGCGCAGTTGGAGTCGCTCAACAATGGCAAGCCCATCGCCGTGGCGCGCGGAGCGGACGTGCCTCTGGCGGCGGATTTGTTCCACTACATGGCAGGCTGGGCGACCAAAATAGAGGGCAGTACGATTCCCCTGTCCGTGGCCTACACCCCTGACGCGCAATATCACGCCTATACGCGCAAGGAGCCCATCGGGGTCGTAGCGCAGATCATTCCATGGAATTTTCCCCTGCTGATGGCGGCCTGGAAGTTGGGCCCAGTGCTCACCGCCGGTTGTACCGTCGTGTTGAAGCCGGCCGAGGAAACGCCTCTGTCGGCGCTGCGGCTCGCGCAGCTATGTCTGGACGCGGGTTTGCCGCCCGGCGTGCTCAACGTGGTCACTGGTTTTGGTGAGACCTGCGGCGCTCCGCTGGCGGCGCACAGTCAAGTGGACAAGGTAGCCTTCACCGGCTCGACCGAAGTTGGCAAGCTGATCGTCAAAGCGGCGGCCAATGACTTAAAGAAGGTGACGCTCGAGCTGGGCGGCAAGTCACCCAACATCGTGCTTGACGATGCGGATATGGACGTCGCAATTCCGGGCGCGGCTAGCGCTATTTTCTTCAATCACGGCCAGTGCTGCTGCGCGGGCTCGCGGCTGTTCGTGCAGGAGAAGAGCTACGATCGCGTATTGGAAGGTGTCAGCAAGGCTGCGCGCTCCATACGCTTGGGTCCCGGCATGAATCCGCAAAGCGAGATGGGTCCGCTGGTGTCGAAGACCCAGTTCGATCGTGTGACCGGCTTTCTGCGTTCCGGTAAGGAGGAGGGTGCTCGTACGGTGTGCGGCGGCAAGCGCTACGGTGAGACCGGCTTTTTCGTGGAGCCCACGGTGCTCGATGGCACGAGCGACAAGATGCGCGTGTATCAGGAAGAGATTTTCGGGCCGGTGGTCACCGTGATGCCGTTCAAAGAAGTTGACGATGAGCTGATTCGCCGGGCCAACGACACGGTGTACGGATTGGCCGCGGGCCTTTGGACCAGCAACATCAAGCGTGCCCACCGCATCGCCAATCAGCTGCGGGCCGGGACGGTCTGGGTCAATTGCTACAACATCTTCGACGCTGCGATGCCCTTTGGCGGCTATAAGCAGTCGGGCTGGGGCCGCGAGATGGGCAGCGAGGTCCTCAAGAACTATCTTGAGACCAAGTCGATCTGCATGAGTATCTGAGCGATCTAGGGCGGCAGGCGCGTCCGGCAGCGGGCGCGTCCTGTCGCCATAGCCCGCTATCGCCAATAACGTGGATACGCGTCGCCTTCGAAGATGTTATTGAACACCCACCACTAGCGGAGCCGGCCATGTCACGTATGCGAGCAGTCCAGGTTTCCAGTGCCAACGCCCCCTTTGAATTGGTGATGCGCGACACCCCAACTCCGGGGTCCAGGCAGGTCCGAATCAAGGTGCAGGCATGCGGCATCTGCCATAGCGATTCGTTCACCAAACTGGGTGCGGTCCCAGGAATTCAATTCCCGCGTGTTCCGGGTCACGAAGTCGTAGGCCTCTTGGATGCGGTGGGCTCCGAAGTACCCGAATGGAAGGTGGGTGCGCGGGTCGGCGTCGGCTGGCATGGAGGTCACTGCGGTCACTGCGCCTCGTGCCGCCGCGGAGATTTCATTACCTGTACGACTGGGCAAATCCCCGGCATCTCGTACGACGGTGGGTATGCGGACTACATGATCGCGCCGTTCGAAGCATTGGCCGCGGTTCCCGAAGAATTAGCTTCGGCGGAGGCTGCGCCGCTACTCTGCGCGGGGATTACGACATTCAACGCGCTGCGTCACAGCGGTGCGGGACCGGGTGACCTCGTGGCGGTGCTCGGCATCGGCGGATTGGGACACCTCGGCCTGCAGTTTTCGGCAAAAATGGGCTGTCATACCGTAGCCGTCGCTCGAGGTACCGACAAGGAGCCGTTGGCTCGCCAGTTGGGTGCCCAGCACTACATCGATAGCACCACCCAGAATGTCGCCTCGGAACTGACGAAACTGGGTGGCGCCCGAGTGATCTTGGCCACTGTGACGGATGCCCAATCGATGAGCAATGCGGTTGGCGGACTCGGTGTCGACGGCAAGCTAATGGTGATCGGCGCGTCCCTGCAGCCGATCGAAGTTCCGCCGCTTGCGCTAATTTCGAAGCGGCGTTCGATCTCGGGTTGGCCGTCGGGAACCGCCAGCGATTCGGAGGACACCATGGATTTCAGCGTATTGTCCAACATTCGCCCGCTGATCGAAACGTTTCCATTGGAGCGAGCGGCCGAAGCCTACGAGCGGATGATGAGCGGGAAGGCACGATTTCGCGTGGTACTCACGACCGACACGAGTGATCACGCCAATACGGGGCGCCGCTCCTAGTCGATGTCATCAGGATGGAATACAGATGATTCATATCGCACCCCTGAGACTCTCGGAGCGGTCGCGCTGGGCGGAGCTATGGTGCTCCTATCAGAGCTTTTACGGAGTCGAACTACCGGCCGCCGTCTCCGATAACACATGGCAACGCCTTCACGACGGACGCGTGCAAGGCTTGGGTGCCCGCAATTCGGATGACTACCTGGTTGGCATCGTCCACTTTCTATTTCACGAGGACACGTGGTCAACGGCACCAGCCTGCTACCTGCAGGATCTGTATGTCGATTCGACGGCGCGCGAAACCGGTTGCGGCCGAATGTTGATCGAGGCCGTCGCCGAGTCGGCGCGGACGGCCGGAGCGAACAGCCCCTATTGGTTGACCCATCAAAGCAATGCAGCCGCACGGCGGTTGTATGACCGGCTGGGGCAAAACCAGGGCTTTATTCAATATACTTACGGCGCAAGCGGGTCCTGAGATCGATGCGCGCTCATCTTACGCTGGCTAATACCGGTCGGCCGCTGTAGAGCTCGGGAAAAGTGCGCTTGAAGTTGTCGATCTTCGGAATATCGTACATCGCGATATAGGCGGCGTTGGGGTTGTGAATCAAATAGTCCTGGTGATAGTCCTCCGCTGGAAAAAATCCTTTGAGCGGATCCAATCGCGTGACTATGGCGCGGGGAAACGCGTGCGATCTGTCTAGTTGGCTGATGTAGGCCTCGGCGATGTGTTTCTGTGTCTCGTCGGCATAGAAAATCGCAGAGCGATATTGGCTGCCGACATCAGGTCCCTGCCGGTTGAGCTGCGTCGGATCGTGTACGACCGAAAATGCGATCTGCAGTATCTGACCATAGCTAATTGCCGCAGGATCAAAGGTGATCTTGACCGATTCCGCATGGCCGGTCGTACCCGAACTCACGGTCTCGTATTGCGCCGTCGACTTATCGCCACCTGCATAACCGGCGACGACGTTTTTGACACCGCGCACGTGTTCAAAGACCCCTTGCACCCCCCAGAAGCAGCCGCCGGCGAGCACCGCGGTCTGAGACGCCCCCTCGGCTTTGGGGCTATCGACGGCGGGCGCGGCTATGACGACCGGCGGTTCTGCACCGTACAGCGGGGACCGCCAAAAGGCGACACCGAGCGCTGCCAACGCCAATAGGCCTATCAAGGGTTTCGACCATCGTATTGTCGGGAAAGTCATGTCTGGTTCCTCGAGAAACAAGGTGAATTAATGATCCGACCCATCAGGCTCTCGCGAACCGTAATGCCACCGAATTCATGCAGTAGCGCAAACCCGTGGGTCGTGGACCGTCGTCAAACACATGGCCCAAATGAGCGTCACATCGGCGACAGGAAATGGCGTCTCGCTGCATCCATAAGCTGGAATCAGCACTTTTGACGACATTCATCGCTGAAATTGGCTGCCAAAAGCTGGGCCATCCGGTGCCCGATTCGTACTTGGTCTTCGAGTCATAAAGCGCGGTGTCGCAGCAGATGCAGCGATAGATGCCGTCCGCGTGATTGCTGGCGTACTCGCCGGAAAACGCCCGCTCGGTGCCAGCCTGACGGGTGACGCCATACGCAAGGACTGATAGCTGAGTGCGCCACTCTGCATCAGTTTTTACAATTCTCGCAACGCGTACAACACCCTCACTCTTTCCCGCGGCGGAGAAACTCTCAATCGATACCAGATTCGATGCCGGCGCCGATTGCGTTGCGGCCAACAATCGGGCGGCGACAGAATTGCCCACCAAGGCGGCCAGCCCGAAGGTCAGGAAACGCCGTCGACCCAGCGTCAAAGCGAGCGCAGGTCGCTTACCCATACGCCTTGCTGGTGCCATCGTACGGTCCTTATCCGATGTAGCTGTTGCCATCGTACGGTCCTTATCCAAAGGTAAATGAATAAGCCTGAACATCGGCGTCCAAGAATTCGATTGAAAAGACATGTTCGCCCACTGCCGCGGTTTGCCGGATCAACTGATACAGGCGTTGCTCCTTGATCACTCCGTCGCCGTTCGCATCCGTGTCCGCACCGTGGTTTGTGCCGGGAGCGCTACCATCCAGTCGTACGCGAAAGCGGCTTGGCGTTCCGTTGGGACCGGGACCCAGCACGAGATGAAGATCCCGGGCGTAGAAGCGAAATACAATGTCTCCGGGTTTCTGACGCAACACGGCTTTCTCGCTATCGACCGACCACGTGCCCGCGAGTGCCCATTGATTCAAACCCAATGAAGACGGGACCGCGTATGTCCGAAGGCGGTCTTGTGCCAAGCCGCCGGGCGAGCGGAAGTTTTGCGCCCGCCCATAGCCAATGTATGTCTCGGGCGACTGATCGTGCGCCTCATCCGCAGGAGCCTGCACACCAACGGCCTTAGCGGCCGTAACGGCGGTAGCGGACTCCATGCCGGGTGCCGGTAGATTCGCGTATCCCGCCTGGGTGAGCAATTGGCGAATGGTGTGCTCGGATTCCTCGTAATTACCTTCACCAAAGTGGTGGCTTCGTATGTGCCCGGTGGCGTCGATGAAATAATGCGCGGGCCAATACTGGTTGTTGAATCCCTGCCAAATGGCATAGTTGTTGTCGAGAGCTACAGGGTAGGCGACACCCAACTCGCTGACGGCACGCTTCACATTGGCCGGATCCTTTTCGAAGGCGAACTCGGGCGCGTGAACACCGATCACGACGAGCCCATGATCTTTGTATTTCTCGTACCAGGCCTTGACGTAGGGCAGTGCGCGTAGGCAGTTGATGCAGGAATAAGTCCAGAAATCGACCATGACGACTTTTCCGCGCAGCTCCTCGGCCGCAAGGGCGGGTGAATTCAGCCATGATGTGGCACCGCCAAGAGAGGGTATCTCCCCCTCGATCGGCAATGCTTCCGAGGGCTTGCCGGACATCATCATGGCTTGACCACCCGACATGGAATTGGTCATGGCCATGGGATTGGTCATGGCCGTGGAATTGGTACCGCCCGCGGCGGCGGCATCCGGTTTGATCGCCTCGATCAGCGACTGCTCCAGCCGGTTAGTTCCGGCGAGAGATAAGCGTGTGAGCACGCTGCCGTCCCACCCTAAGGCGATGGCAGCAACGGCAAGCAATACGGCGGCGCCCAAGGTACGCCGTAGCCACTCACCCGTACCAAGAAACCGCTTCAACGCAGCAAACACCCTACCGCCGGCGAGGATGGCAACGGCCAACGACGTTGCCGCTCCCGCCGCGTAGGCAAACAACAATACCGTGGTGTGTGCGTTCGGCCCCGAGATTGCCGCGCCCGTGAGGACAAGACCCAAAATCGGGCCCGCACAAGGCGCCCACAAGAATCCCGTGGCGGCACCCAGTAACAGTGAGGGAACCCATCCAGCTTTTCCATCGGCTCCCGCACCGGATGGTATTAATCGATTTCCCAGCGCCACGAATGGACGCGCCATCCAATCCGCCAGCCGCCGCGACAGCAAGGTGGCGGCGAACGCCGCCAAAAGCACCATCGCCAAAAGGCGGCCGTATTGGTTGACGCGAACCGCCCAGGCGCCCCCCACCGCAGCCAAGGTGGCAATGCCGGAAAATGTCACCGCCATGCCTATCAACATCGGTAATCCGCTCGCGAGGAATCTCTGTTCCGATCGGGCGAACACAAACGGCAATACCGGCAGGATGCACGGGCTCAATATGGTGAGCACACCGCCTAAAAAGACCAAAAGCAATAAAATCATAATTTCAACTCATCGGAATCATCAAGGGCGAGGGCCAATCGCCCGAGCAGACGCCACGGCGCGTTTCGGTGTCGCTTGGTGAGAAATCATAGGCGCTCCCTACATGAGACCGGCACGATGCGCGTTAAATTTCATCCTGGCGTTATATACCTTCGTACATGCCGAAAAAGTATGCCATTTCCAAGGCTGAAAGCTGCGATATCATGCCTTTTCGGAGGAACACCATGGCGACCCCTGTCATGCGTGGCGGTGCAGCATCCTAAGTCAAAAGCGAAATCACCGGCGCGCCCGATGGCGCGGAAATACTGATTGTTCTTGCGGAACCACCCGACAAGGAGAGGAAATGCAGAAGTTTGGCAAAGACCCTGAGTCCATCTCGAAGCTGTCTCCGGAGCAGTATCGCGTAACGCAGCAAGGCGGCACTGAGCGTCCGGGGTCCGGCGAATATCTGAACAATAAGGAGCCGGGCATCTACGTCGACATCGTGTCAGGCGAGCCGCTATTTGCCTCTACGGACAAATATGAGTCGGGGTGCGGCTGGCCGAGTTTCACCAAGCCCATCGAGCCGGCCAACATCAGCGAATTGAAAGACAGCACGCACGGCATGATCCGCACCGAAGTCCGCTCGGCGCATGGCGATAGTCATCTAGGTCACGTATTTTCCGACGGACCGGCGGATCGCGGAGGGCTGCGCTACTGTATAAACTCTGCGTCGTTGCGGTTCATACGCCGCGGCGACATGGCCGCCGAGGGTTACGAGGCATATCTGGATCAAGTGGAGGATATCCGATGAGTGAGGAACGCGCGGTTCTTGCCGGAGGCTGTTTCTGGGGAATGCAAGATTTATTTCGCCGGTACGACGGTGTGGTGTCGACACGGGTCGGCTACACGGGTGGCAATGTACCCAATGCGACCTATCGCAATCACGGAACCCATGCCGAAGCGATCGAGATCATCTTTGATCCCGCCAAAGTGAGCTTTCGCCGAATTCTCGAATTCTTCTTTCAGATCCATGATCCGGGCACGCGAGATCGGCAGGGCAACGACGTCGGGAAGAGCTATCGATCGGCAATCTTTTACACGAGCGATGAACAGAAACGAATCGCCGAGGATGTAATCGCGGATGTCGATGCTTCAGGGTTGTGGCCTCACAAGGTAGTGACGGAGGTTTCTCCGGCCGGCGATTTTTGGGAAGCGGAGCCCGACCACCAGGACTACCTCGAGCGGTATCCCGAGGGCTACACCTGTCATTTCGTGCGACCCAACTGGAAGCTGCCGGTTCGAAAAAATGCCACCCTAAAGGAAGCGTGACAGAAAAGTCGGTGGGGATTTCATCGTCTGTGATCGGTGCCGTCGGATCATCCTCGCTTCCTCCTGCGGTAGCTTCGGTGAGACGTCCGCACGGCCTGTCCGGCTCGATGACATTCGTAATTGCTGGGCTGCGGCCGAGAAACCGATGGGTAACCGGGCACGACTAGCGTGGTTTACGAGCGAATAGGCGAAACCAACGTCCAGGAGAAAGCTAATGGCACGCAGACCCTACCGAGATGCCCTCAGTGATCAACCGCTCGAGTGCAGACTCATTCCGTTTACCAGCGACGAGATCCGTGACCGCCCGGTGGGACTCTCGGCAGCACGGCCCCGGCTGTATTTTCCCTTCCGCTACCGAGAAGAGGACTTGGAACTGGTCTTGGAAGAGGATTCCGACTTATACCAGTGACTTGCAGGTGGTGAGGCGCCGGCGCCGCTGAGCGGCCTCACCACAGATCGTGAGCGCCGCCTACATTGCAATGACGATCATGCGCTGCACTGACCATCATGCGCTGCAATGACGATCATGCGCTGCAATGACGATCATGCGCTGCAATGACAATCATTGCGCTGCAATGACGGCCGATTGAGACGACTCGGTTCCGGGCGTCATGTTGCGCATGGGTGGATGCCGGTGCGCTTCCGGTGCGCTTCGAAACTCTCAGCGCATGTGCCGCCCCCGATGTTTCAGCTGAAACCGGGTAGCGGCAATCGGAAATCACCCTGCAGGGAAATTCGCAAGAATGGTGTGGAGCGGCACGGCCCTCCGTGCAATCAGCTTCTACTTTAAGGAGACATGTTTTGAAGACTCTCGGTTATGCAGCGCAGTCCGCCTCCTCGCATTTGGCACCATTCAGCTTTAACCGGCGCGAGCCGCTGGAGAAAGATGTCGTGATTGACATCCTCTACTGCGGCGTCTGTCACTCGGACCTGCATCAGATCCGTAGTGATTGGGCGGGTACCCGGTACCCCTGCGTGCCCGGCCACGAGATCATCGGCCGTGTCGCGGCTGTGGGTTCGAAGGTAACCGGGTTCGCCGTCGGCGAGATCGCCGGCGTGGGCTGCATGGTCGATAGCTGCCGCGAGTGCGCTTCGTGCGAACATGGACTTGAGCAGTATTGCGAGCGCGGGTTCACCGGCACCTATAACGGTCACGTTTCCGGAGCCGGTGAGAATACTTGCGGCGGCTATTCGGAACGGATCGTTGTCGATGAGAAGTTGTGGGGCCAGGGTTTCATCTGTAATCCCATGGCACCGAATTGACATTGCGGCGTGTCATGAGCCCTCGACCCTGTGAGGCGAGCGGCAACAGTGCCGTGCTCAACTTACAGGAGACCAGCCATGATTCCTTTTAGCCGTACACGCGCTTCGCGCACCCGATTGCCCGCCGTACTTGCCCTCGGGGCGCTCGCCTTCATGAGCGCTGGCGCGCAGGCGGCCGATCCCGACGAGATTACGATTTCCGCGCCGAGTGTGAAGACCGTCGGTCGCGACGAGGCGACCAGTGCGCCCATTGAGGAGGTCACGGATAAGGCCACCATAAAGCTCGATCCCGTGACACTCACCACGAATTCCGGTGTGGCGCTTCTCAAGGACAGCGTGCTCGAGGCCGCGCGCAAGGTCTGCTACTCCGTCAGCCTTTCTACGTTTGAAGACGACGGCACATGTGTTCGGGACGCCGTCAAATCTGCGCAGGCGCAGGTCGATACGGCAATCGCGCGGGCAAGGAGCAACACGAATGGCTGATGGGATCGAGTGATGGTGTTTATGTTGGCTGCGGCGGTCCGGAGCACCGCCGCAGCCAACACTCGATCAGATCCAGTCCGAATACAAAGCCGGCCAGCGCTGGCGCGCTGAGTACCGTTGCGGTCTCAAGAGATTTCTTAGTATCCGAGCGCTTTGCCATTTTCATTGCGGGCGTCGCTGGCGCCCAGGCGTTCGCCGCTCGCCAGGTCGATTTCGATGCACTCGCTGTCGCCCAGGATCTCGGCCGGGGCGATCCGGTTACCCGCTCCCTGCAGCAGACGGATGGTGTCCGGCGAGATGCGTCGCAGCTCCAATTCGATGCGGTCGGGGAGCCACTGCTGGTGGATACGCGGCGCATTCACGGCCTCCTGGATGTCCAGGCCGTAGTCCGCGACTCCCACGAGCATGTTGGCAACATTCGTGATGATGGTCGGTCCGCCTTCAGCACCGAGAACCAGCCACAGCTTGCCGTCCTTCAGCACGATGGTTGGAGTCATGGCAGACAGTGGCCGCTTGTTCGGGCCGACGGCATTCGCGACCCCCTGTACGAGGCCATACAGGTTGGGGACGCCGGGTTTGGCGGCGAAATCATCCATCTCGTTGTTGAGAAGGAATCCCAGCGGACCAACCGTCACCCGTGAACCGTAGTCATCATTGAGTGTAGTGGTGACAGCGACTGCGTCGCCCTCGGTATCGACAACCGAATAGTGCGTCGTATGCGAAGGCTCCTTGCGGTGCCGGAACAGCGGATGCTCGGCCGCGAAGCGGTCGAGTTCCGGAAAGGTCGACGGCCGCAGCAGCGCCCGACTAACACTCGGACGCTGCAGATCGATCGACTTGCGCCACACTGCGGCATAGTTTTTATCGATGAGCTGCGTGACAGGCACGGCCGTGAAATCAGGATCGCCCATGAACAACGCGCGATCCATGAAAGCGCGGCGATATGCTTCCGCCAGGAGGTGGATGGAACGTGCCGAATCAAGTCCGGCGCGCGCCATGTCGTATCCTTCAAGGATATTCAGTGCCTCGATCAGCGCGACACCTCCTGAGGAGGGCGGTGGCGCACTTATGATCTGCAGTCCTCTGTAGGTCCCGGTCACAGGCTCGCGATCCTTGACTTCGTAGCTCGCCAGGTCCTGCTCAGTGATGAGCCCGCCGCCCGCCTGCACGAACTCGGCAAGCTGATGAGCCA
>Ga0137412_10004037_pt1 | contig 11741 bp, 9 predicted proteins | sample CZODoug2_1_16fun_FD_122160 | JGI IMG/M metagenome (GOLD analysis project Ga0137412, IMG submission 122160) | Vadose zone soil fungal communities from Angelo Coast Range Reserve, California, USA - CZODoug2_1_16fungal (Hybrid Assembly) | ecosystem: Environmental > Terrestrial > Soil > Vadose zone...
TCGTCTGGTCGGGGCCGGTGACGGCCGAAATCCCCGCCGTGGTCGCGCGTCAGCGCGCGGAAAAGACGATTTTCACCGACGCCGAAATCTTCGAAGGGTTTCTGAAGACCGCGTTCGGCGCCGAATATCACCTGGCCGGCCGCGTCGACCGCATCCGAAAATACGACATGCCGGTGCGCGTGTTCGCCGACGGCAACCGGGCCGACCGCAAGGCGCAACTGGCCAAGGTCATCGCCGACATCGGTCAGCGCGTTGCGCATCTCGATATCGCCATGGCCGAAAACAGCGAGGACGCCAATGTCCACGTCAAGCTGGTGCGCGACCGCGACCTCTATCGCGCCATCGCGGCTTCCTACGGCAAGGAACGGGCGCGCGAGATCAGAAGCTCGCTCGATCCGCAATGCCTGTCCGGATTCCGCAAGAACGACAAGTTCGAGATCGAACATTCCGACGTGATCCTCACCGTCGACAGCGGCGATTTCGTCTTCCTGGACTGTGCCTATGAGGAGCTATTGCAGTCGCTCGGACCCATCAACGACACCAGTTCGGTGCCGTGGACCATGTTCAACGACAAGGTCTCGATGGGATTTTTCGACGTCTACGACCAGTATATCCTCAACCTGCTCTACGACCCGCGCATCAAGGCCGGCATGACCGTCAGCGAAGTCAACGCGGTGCTGCCGAGCGTGATTCCCGACGTCCGCGCCTGGGTTCGCAAGATCAATCATCTGCAGCAGTAGACCTTCATCTGCCGCAGCAGACTTGGTCCACGCCGTCGGCTGACGCCGCGCCAGCATCATTCGCCCGGTAATTTGGGCCGTGGATTCTCCGACATCGGAAATGGTCCGTCCGGAAACGCGTTCGCCTTGGCGAGGCGATCCATGATCACGGCCAAAGCCCGCTCGAGCTCCGGGTCGTCGATCTGGAACAGGGCCCTGACAAAACGAAGTTGCCGATGGGTCTTGGCCAGATCGGCGTCCGGAAATGAGATCGGCGGATCGGTAGGTTTTGTCATGGGCATCCAGATAGGGGTTTCAAGCACCGTTTCAACGGAAACTCAGTCGAGCTCAGCAAGTTCGTCGTTCACGCGCAGCAAAAGTTCAGAATTGAGGGCCGCGCGCCACGGGCCATGACGGTAGCCACGCCATGAGGGTAGCAAATAAAACGACGCTGCCGTGTCGGGCCTTTCACAAGGGCTCGGGCAGCGCATCACCAGGCGAGCCCTCTCTGCCTGCCAGGGACAGCCAGAACCGCTGTTGTCCAACGATCGCCGGCCGGCAACGGAAAGTTTAGCTCGTTAGAAATTGTCATTTAAAAGCGTGATTCCTGTCTAATGAAGTTTTAGAAAGGTGGTATAAGCTTTTCAAATGACGGACCTCCCGCGTTCCCAGGCGTTGCGTTGTTTCATCATGGTCGCGCGTGAGGGGAGCGTGTCCCGGGCCGCATCCTTGCTGCATTTGACCCAGCCGGCGGTCAGCCTGCAGTTGAAGGGCCTGGAAGAAGACACGGGCCTGCAGCTCTTCAACCGGACGCCCGGCGGTTTCACCCTGACGGAAGCGGGGGCAGCCCTGTTGCCGTTGGCGCACAAGGCGGTTTCCGCGGCGCTGGATTTCCGGGCGGCGGCCAACGCATTGAAGCAGTCGCAACGCAGCACGCTACGCGTCGGCACCATCCTCGACCCCGAATTCACCCGCCTCGGGCCGTTCGTCAGAAGCCTGACCGCCTCCTCGCAGAAGACCGAAGCCTTCCTGCGGCATGGCATGAGCGACGATGTGCTGATCCAGATCGGCAAGGGCGAACTCGACGTCGGATATTACATCGATGTGGCCCCGGAGGCGACGGTGCCGCCGCGGCTGCGTTCCGAACGCAGCATCGAGGGCGGCAAATTCCAGCTCGTACCGCTTCTGAGCTACACCTACCGCGTGGTCGCACCGGCCGAATGGAGCGACAAGGTGATGGGCAAGGACTGGGCGGATCTCGCGACCCTGCCATGGCTTGCGACGCCGTCGCCATCGGCGCACCGGCGTCTGCTCGACGACGTATTCCGGCCGCTTGGTCCGCTGCCGAAACGGGTCGGTTTCACCGATCAGGAAGAAGCCATGATCGATTTCGTGGAATCCGGCGTCTGCCTCAGTCTTGCCCGCGACGGCGTTCTCGCCCGCATCACGCGCAAGCGGAATTTCGTGATCGCCGACAAGGTTTCGCTGACCTGCGACTTGAGCTTTGCCTGCCTCGCCTCACGACGCCAGGAACCGGCGATTTCGCGCGCCTTCGCGGCGATGCGCGCGGTGTGGGATTTGACACCGGTCAATCCGGCCCTCGCTTCGGCGCCTGCGGCGAGTTGAACCGACCGTCGAACCCTACTCAGACCCTTGCTCAGGTCAAGTCTTGGCGCCTGAGCCGCAGATCGATTTCAGCGCGGCCCATTCGGTAGCGGTCAAAAGCGGTTGACCGCCTGCCGGCCGGTCCGCATCGCTCATTCGCTTCAGGCGGTCTTCCGTGAGCGGGTGGCTCGCCAGGATCGAGAGCGCCTTGTTGCCTTCTTTTCCGGTGACGCGGAACAACAGCTCGCCCATTGGCTTTGGGGAGCGGCCGAGCTTCTCCATCACGTCGATCGCGAAGCTATCGGCGTTCTGCTCCGCGTCGCGCGAATAGGAGGAGGTTACAAGCGATCGCGATGCAAAGATGACGGCGCTGGAGCCCGTGACGTCGCCAAACAGCAGCCCGATCAGAAACGAGGTGCCGCCGTTGTAGATCATCTCGCGGACGCTATCGCGGTGCTTCAGGTGGCCGAGTTCGTGCGCTAGAACGCCGGCGATTTCATCGGGGTTGTCCGCCTTGGCCAACAACCCGTTGAGCAGATAGACCCTGCCGCCGGGGAGCGCGAAGGCGTTGGGGATCGGCGTCGAAAGCACAGACGATTCGACGTTGATGTCCAGATCCACCGACTTTCGCAGCGTATCGACCAGCTTGCTGAAGGCCGCCTTCCCTGCGGGATCATTGCAGATTCGATCGCCGAATATCGTCTTCACCTGCAGATCGGCGGCATCGCCCAGGCGCCTTTCAAAGGACTCAGGCACCAGCGGCGCAAGCCGGTCGGCCACGAGCGGAATGGCGAACAGGACGACCGCGACGATGGAGATCGTCGCCGCCAAGGACCAGCCGACGATCTTGGCGACGCCGCGCCCGCCCAGATGGCTTTCGCCGAGTTGGGTACAGCGTGACACCAACTCTGTGGCAAGCGCAGCATCGCGGATCTCGAGCCGCGCCAGCGAAGGCGCCGACAGGCACGCCACGCGCAGAATGCCGGGGCCGCCATCCACGCGACGAATATCGGAATAGGCCCAAGATACCGGGGCAAGAGATACCGGGGCAAGAGATACCGGCGAAAGAGCTACAGGGGATAGCCCTTCCCCGCTGATCTCGAGCTGCTCCTTGAAAGTGACGACGACCGCCTGCCGCCGGCTCGACAGGCCGTCAAAATAGATCGCCGGCCCCGCACCCGGGCCGGCCATCGCAGCATCTGCGGCCACGCTATCCATCGAACCGGTTGCTCAAATCCTCAAAATCCAGCCACATCGAGACCGTCAGCGAATCCCTCGCCGAGCGCGCTCGCTGGATCGCCCCTGGCCGCGACATTGGCGGCGGCCTCGATGCCATGCAGCTGGGTGGTCTCCGACACCCTCGCCCAGACGTCACGCTGGAGATAAAGCCGCATCACCACATTGAGCGATAGGATCAAGGCGAGATAGCCGATAGCGCCCACAATCACGAGCGGAAGGCTCTGCGAAAGCGTGACCGGCGTCGCACTGTCCGCGAGATCGGCCCCGGTCATCTTCGTGAGGAGAAATCCCAACACGGCGATAAAAATGCCCATCGCCGTGGACAGCAGCATGAACCAGCCGATCAGCTTCCAGTACAGCCCGTAGAACGCGGTCCGCGGCAGGGCCGATTCAAGACTGACACCGCCAAACCGGATGCCCGAGAGCCACCAGCGCCATTCCCGCGCCTTGAACTCCGCATAGAAGAATGGCGCCAAGGGAAACAGCACGATGGCGAGCGGACTCAGCAGCCAGAGCCACCAGCACCGCTTGAACAGCTCCCAGCCGCTCCCCTCGAAGCTACCCTGCAGGTCGCCGTAATAGGAGTGCCGCATCTTGTAGCGCTCCAGCGCGGCCTCGCGCCACGGCAACGCCAATCCGATCGTCAGAAAAGCCAACAGCCCCCACAGCATCGCGCGCCAGGCATAAGCCCAGCCGGAGCCGTCCATCCAGAAGCGGACGCCGCGCCAGACCGTACGGGTCAGGCGGTAGCGGCGGGCGCGATAGATCGCGAATTGTCCGAAAGCGTAGAACCCGACCACCAGCGGGAAGCTGGCGAAGGCCTTGTAGCGCTCGGCTTCGACGCTGATCAGGAAATAGGCCAGATAAATCGGCACCAGGATCGCCAGCGCGAACAGAAATCCGATCAGCAACTCCTTGGCCCGCCCGGTATATTCGGCGGCGTCGCCGTCGACGACGGTGTGCGACCACAGATGCCGGCGGATATCGGTCACGAGCCAGAATCGATAGAAACCGACCGTGACGAGCTCGAGCGCCGCGCCGCGTGCCGCCAGCCGGAAAAAATCTCCGCGGTTGCCGGAAAAGGCGACTGGCACGGGCGGCAGCGCCGGCGGATGCTGGGGAACAAAACTCGCCTGGTTCACCGGACAATCTCCTTGAGCAAAAAAATTGCCGTCAAATGTTACCTGGGAGGTTTGTCGGTAGAAAGGCGTTCCAGGTTCGATCCCCTATTACTTACGCCGATTTCTCGAACAATTCGCGCCCGATCAGCATGCGGCGGATTTCACTGGTGCCGGCGCCGATCTCATAGAGTTTGGCGTCGCGCAGCAGCCGCCCGGCAGGATAATCGTTGATGTAGCCGTTGCCGCCCAGGAGCTGGATCGCGTCGAGCGCGCATTGCGTGGCCTTTTCGGAAGCGTAGAGAATGGCGCCGGCGGCATCCTCGCGGGTCGTCTCGCCCCGGTCGCAGGCCTTGGCCACTGCATACACATAAGCCCGCGAGGCATTCATCGAGGTGTACATGTCGGCGATCTTGCCTTGCACGAGCTGGAAGCCGCCGATCGGCTGGCCGAACTGCTTGCGCTCATGCACATAGGGCATCACCACGTCCATGCAGGCCTGCATGATGCCGAGCGGACCCGCCGCGAGCACCGAACGCTCGTAGTCGAGCCCTGACATCAGCACGTTGACGCCGCGGCCGACCGCGCCGAGCACGTTCTCTTCCGGCACTTCGCAATTCTCGAACACCAGTTCGCCGGTGTCGGAGCCGCGCATGCCGAGCTTGTCGAGCTTCTGCGCGGTGGAAAATCCCTTCATGCCCTTTTCGATGACGAAGGCGGTGATGCCGCGTGCGCCACCGGCCGGATCGGTCTTGGCATAGACCACCAGCGTTTCCGCGATCGGCCCGTTGGTGATCCACATCTTGCTGCCGTTGAGGACGTAACGATCGCCCTTCTTGTCGGCGCGGGTCATCATCGACACCACGTCGGAACCGGCATTGGGCTCGGACATCGCCAGCGATCCGACATGCTCGCCGGAGATCAGCTTGGGCAGATATTTGCGCTTCTGCGCCTCGCTGCCATTGCGGCGGATCTGATTGACGCAGAGGTTGGAATGCGCGCCATAGGATAGCCCGACCGACGCCGAAGCGCGCGAAATCTCCTCGACCGCGATGCAATGTTCGAGATAGCCGAGCCCCGATCCGCCATAATCCTCCTCGACCGTGATGCCGTGCAGGCCGAGCGCGCCGAGTTTCGGCCATAGATCGCGCGGAAACTGGTTGCTCCTGTCGATCTCGGCAGCCCGCGGTGCGATCTCGTTGCTGGCAAAGTCGTGCACGGTGTCGCGAATCGCGTCCGCCGTTTCGCCGAGATCGAAGTTGAACATGCGGTTCGCATTCGCAATCATGATGGGGAACCTCCGGCACCTTCTCGTACCAAGACATTTTCGTTCAAAATACACCTATCACGCGCATAGCCGGTCAACCAATACCGGCTGACAGGGGTTCCGCCCCTCACGGAGACTCGCACCCTTGCCCCGTCGCACACAACCAGATGTAATTCGCCCCAATAAGGTTTTTCCGGGCACAACCGGATTGATCGACAGGGAGCCGGCCATGCACGGGACACTCGATCTCGCTGACGACAGCATCCATACCGCCGCCCGCGAGCGCGCCTGCGCGCTGCCGCTTGAGGATTTCGATCCCGGCCATCCCGACCTGTTCCGCTCCGATACCCATTGGCCCTATTTCGACCGGCTGCGCAAGGAAGACCCGGTCCACTACACCCGGGACAGCATGTTCGGGCCTTATTGGTCGGTGACCAAATACAACGACATCATGGAGGTCGAAACCAATCATTCGGCGTTCTCATCGGCCGCCTCGCTCGGCGGCATCACCATTCGCGACATGTCACCCGACCTGCGGCGCGAGAGCTTCATCGCCATGGACCAGCCGCGCCACAGCGCGCAGCGCAAGACGGTGGCGCCGATGTTCACGCCGACCCATCTCGACCAGTTGGCCGTCAACATCCGCGAACGCGCCGCCGAATGCCTCGATCATCTGCCGAGGAACGCCGTGTTCGACTGGGTCGACGAGGTCTCGATCGAACTGACCACGCAGATGCTCGCCGTGCTGTTCGATTTCCCCTGGGAGGATCGCCGCAAGCTGACCCGCTGGTCCGATGTCGCGACCACCATTCCGGGTCCGGACGGCGTGGTGGCGACCGAAGACGAGCGGCAGGCCGAGCTTCTGGAATGCGCGACCTATTTCGGCAGGCTGTGGAACGAGCGCATCAATCAGCCACCGAAGAGCGACCTGTTGTCGATGATGGCGCACAGCGCGGCCACGCGCGACATGGACCCGAGGAACTTCCTCGGCAATCTGATCCTTCTGATCGTCGGCGGCAACGACACCACCCGCAACACCATGTCGGGCAGCATTTACGCGTTGAGCCAGCATCCGGAGCAGTACGCCAAGCTTAAAAAAAATCCGGCACTGATCGACAGCTTCGTGCCGGAAGTGATCCGCTGGCAGACGCCGCTGGCGCATATGCGCCGCACCGCGCTTCGGGATATCGAGCTTCGCGGCAAGCAGATCAAAAAAGGTGACAAGGTCGTGATGTGGTATGTCTCGGGAAACCGCGACGACGAGATCATCGAGCGCCCTTATGAGTTCATCATCGACCGGGAGCGGCCGCGCACGCATCTGTCATTCGGCTTCGGCATTCACCGCTGCGTCGGCATCAGGCTTGCCGAATTGCAGTTGAAGATTATCTGGGAGGAAATCTTAAAGCGTTTCGACAACATTGAGGTAGCAGGACCACCCAAGCGGGTGTATTCGAGCTTCGTCAAGGGTTACGAGAATATGCCGGTCCATATCGCCGGCTAGCGCGCATCAAGCGCCGATTCCTCGAAACGCCGTACCCCTTGTTTCCGGGAACCATCGACCATGAACGTACAAGCGCCCATTCGCCCCGACAAGACCGAACTCCTGCGCCAGGCACGGGAGGAGGCTTACGCGACGCCGCTGCGGGACTTTCATCCCGGTGCGCCGAGGCTGTTCCAGGACGATACGCTGTGGCCCTGGTTCGAACGGCTGCGCAAGGAAGAACCGGTGCATTACTGCACCAATGCGCCGATCGAGCCGTATTGGTCGGTCACCAGATATGACGACATCATGCATGTCGACACCAACCACGGCATCTTCTCCTCCGAGGCCGGCCTCGGCGGCATCACCATCCGTGACTTGCCGACGGGCTACGACTGGCCGAGCTTCATCACGATGGACCAGCCGAAGCATGCGGCGCAGCGCAAGACCGTGTCGCCGATGTTCACGCCGGCGCATCTGGATGAGCTGGCCGTCCTGATCCGGCAGCGCTCGGGCAAGGTGCTCGACGAATTGCCGCGCAACGAGACCTTCAATTTCGTCGATCGCGTGTCGATCGAACTGACGACGCAGATGCTGGCGACGCTGTTCGATTTTCCGTTCGAGGAACGTCGCAAGCTGACGCGCTGGTCCGATGTGACGACCGCACTGCCGAAGAGCGGCGTGGTGGAATCGGTGGAACAACGCTTCAAGGAGATGGAGGAGTGCCGGGTCTATTTCGCCAATCTCTGGAACGAACGCGTCAATTCCGCGCCGCGCAATGACCTGCTATCGATGATGGCGCACAGCGAGGCCACGCGCCATATGGACCCCGACAATCTGATGGGCAACATCATCCTTCTGCTGGTGGGCGGCAACGACACCACCCGCAACACCATGAGCGGCTCGGTGCTGGCGCTGAACGATCATCCCGAGCAGTACCGGAAGCTGCGCGACAATCCGGCGCTGATCGACTCGATGGTGCCCGAGGTGATCCGCTGGCAGACCCCGCTCGCCCATATGCGGCGCACCGCGCTGGCCGACACCGAGCTCAATGGCAAGAAGATCAAGAAAGGCGACCGGGTCGTGATGTGGTACGTCTCGGGCAACCGTGACGAGAGGGCGATCGAACGGCCGGATGAATTCATCATCGACCGCGCCCGGCCGCGCACGCATCTCGCGTTCGGCTTCGGCATTCACCGCTGCGTCGGCATGCGGCTCGCCGAACTGCAGCTCAAAATCGTCTGGGAAGAAATGCTGAAGCGGTTCGACCGGATCGAGGTCGTGGGCGAGCCGAAGCGGGTCTATTCCAGCTTCATCCGCGGTATCGAGCACCTCCCGGTCCGTATTCCGGGCTGAGCATGATCCGGAAAAGTGGATTCCGGTTTTCCGAAAAGATCATGCTCAAAGAATAAGTTAGAGCGCGATGACGGTTGATCCTTATCATCGCGCGCTGGGCCGGGCGGCGTTTTAAGCCCTACCCCCGGCGGCTTGGCCCTGCTAACCAAGGTCCGCGCCAGGCGCCTCGCGCCGGCGTGCCCCTTGATCCGCCAGCCGAGTTTCGATGACCGCACAAGATCATACCGCCCAAGATCATATCGCCCACGAGCAGCAGGACGAACATTCCGACATCCGCGACGCCGTCGCCAAGCTCTGCGCCCAGTTCCCCGGCGAATATTGGCGCAAGCTCGACCGCGAGATGGCCTATCCATCCGCCTTCGTCGATGCGCTGACGCAGGCCGGCTACCTCTCGGTGCTGATCCCGGAGGAGTTCGGCGGGGCAGGCCTGAAGCTGTCGGCGGCGGCCGCGATCCTGGAGGAAATCCAGCGCGCGGGCTGCAATGGCGGCGGCTGCCACGCCCAGATGTACACGATGGGCACGCTGCTCCGGCATGGCAACCGCGAGCAGAAGGCGAAATGGCTGCCGAAGGTCGCCGGCGGCGAGCTTCGCCTGCAGGCGTTCGGCGTCACCGAGCCGACCAGCGGCACCGACACCACGTCGCTGAAGACCTTCGCCAGGCGCGAGGGCAATGACAGCTACATCGTCAACGGCCAGAAGATCTGGACCAGCCGGGCCGAATATTCCGACCTGATGATCCTGCTCGCGCGCACCACGCCAAAGGACCAGGTGAAGAAGCGCACCGAGGGGCTGTCGGTGTTCATCGTCGACATGCGCGAGGCAAAGCAAGCCGGGCTGACGATCCGGCCTATCCGCACCATGATGAACCACGCCACCACCGAAGTGTTCTTCACCGACATGAAGGTGCCGGCGGAGAATTTGATCGGCGAGGAAGGCAAGGGCTTTCGCTACATCCTCTCCGGCATGAACGCCGAACGCATCCTGATCGCGGCCGAATGCATCGGCGACGCCAAATGGTTCATCGCCAAGGCTACGAGCTACGCCAAGGAGCGCAGCGTGTTCGGCCGGCCGATCGGCCAGAATCAAGGCATCCAGTTTCCGATCGCCAAGGCCTATGCCTCGATGCGCGCGGCCGAACTGATGGTCAAGGAAGCCACCCGCAAATACGAGGCCGGGCTCGATTGCGGCGCGGAGGCCAACATGGCCAAGATGCTGGCCGCCGACGCCTCCTGGGAAGCGGCCAACGCCTGCGTGCAGACCCATGGCGGCTTCGGCTTCGCCGAGGAGTATGACGTCGAGCGCAAGTTCCGCGAGACGCGGCTCTATCAAGTCGCGCCGATCTCGACCAATCTCATTTTGTCATTCGTCGCCGAGCATGTGCTCGGCATGCCGCGCTCCTATTGAGACAAGATCATGCTGCCGCTTGAGGGAATAACCGTCATCGCCGTGGAACAGGCGGTCGCCGCGCCGTTCTGCAGTTCGCGCCTGGCCGACGCTGGCGCCCATGTCATCAAGGTCGAGCGGCCGGAAGGCGATTTCGCCCGCGGCTACGACGCCGCCGCCAAGGGCCAGAGCAGCTATTTCGTCTGGCTCAACCGCGGCAAGGATTCCGTCGTGGTCGATCTCGCCACCAACGAAGGCCGCGCCAGCCTCGAAGAACTGATCGCCGGCGCCGACGTGCTGCTACAGAACCTCAAGCCGGGCTCGATGGACAAGCTCGGCTTCTCGCTGGAGCGCCTGAAGAAGGATTATCCGGCGCTGATCTGCTGCACCATCACCGGCTATGGCGATGAGGGCCCCTATGCCGATCGCAAGGCCTATGATCTCCTGATCCAGGCCGAAAGCGGGCTTGCCTCGATCACCGGTGGGCCGGAAGGCCCGTCGCGCGTCGGGCTCTCGATCGTCGACATCGCGACCGGCGCGACCGCCCATGCCTCGATCCTCGAAGCCCTGATCGCGCGGGGCCGCACCGGCAAGGGCGCCGATATCCGCATCTCCATGTTCGACGTGATGGCCGATTGGCTGACGGTACCGCTGCTCAATTCGGAAGCCGGCAATCCGCCCAAGCGCATGGGGCTCGCGCATCCCTCGATCGCACCCTATGGCGTGTTCAGCTCCAAGGACGGCAAGGGCATCCTGATCTCGATCCAGAGCGAGCGCGAGTGGAAGAAGCTCTGCGCGGAGGTGCTCGGACAGCCTGAACTACTCAGCGAGCCTAGATTTACCAACATGGTCGAACGCGTGCGCAACCGCGCGCTGACCGACAAGGTGGTCGGCGATAGCTTCGCAACGCTTGCCCGCGAGGAACTATTGAAGCGGCTGAAGGACGCCGACATCGCGTTCGCCGAGGTCAACACCATGGCCGACCTCACCATCCATCCGCATCTGCGCCGGATCGAAGTCAATACGCCAAAGGGCGTCGTGACCTATCCCGCGCCAGCCGCGATCTTCGTCGGCGAGGCCAGGCACTATGGCGCGGTGCCCGGCATCGGCGACCACAGCGAGATTCCGAAAGTGCCAACCGCGCGGACATCGTCATGACCGGACAGTTCGCCGAAAAGCTCGATCTCGATCATCTGCGGCAATGGATCGGCCGCAGCACCGAGGCCTCCGACATCGTGACCGCGCAGCTCGTCAAGGGCCTGCGCGCGACTCTGTTCCAGGAGATCGGCGAGCCGACGATGGGCGACGCCGCGCCGTTCACCACGCATTGGTGCCTGGCACAGCCGGTGTTTCCGATGTCGATGCTCGGACCCGACGGCCATCCGACGCGCGGCGGTTTCCTGCCGCCGGTGCCGCTGCCGCGCCGGATGTGGGCCGGCGGCGAGCTGGAATTCATCGATCCCTTGCGCGTCGGCGACGACACCACGCGCACCTCGCGGATTTCCGACGTCACCATGAAGACCGGCTCGACCGGCGTGCTGTGCTTCGTCTCGGTCGAACACGTTGTGACGAC
>Ga0137412_10004038_pt1 | contig 11739 bp, 12 predicted proteins | sample CZODoug2_1_16fun_FD_122160 | JGI IMG/M metagenome (GOLD analysis project Ga0137412, IMG submission 122160) | Vadose zone soil fungal communities from Angelo Coast Range Reserve, California, USA - CZODoug2_1_16fungal (Hybrid Assembly) | ecosystem: Environmental > Terrestrial > Soil > Vadose zone...
TTCGCCGTCCCATGCCTCAATCTTGTTCACCTCGGGCAAGGAGCAGTTCATGCATATGGGTGACATCGCCCATAACCCGGTGACGAGCCTCCAACACCCCGACTGGACGCCCATCTTCGACTACGATCCCGCGCAGGCGATCAAGTCGCGCAAGGCCATTCTGGACCGCGTCGCGACCGACGGGCTCATGGTGATGGGTTATCATTTTCCGTTCCCGGCTATTGGACATGTCGTCCGATACGACACGGCATACCGCTGGGAAGCCGCCCCGTGGGTCTGGTAGCGAGGGGAATGAATCGCCTTGAACCTGGGCGATGCCCTGTTAGCTCTCATCTCCGTCGGTGGTTTTAACGGCAGCAGTTCGGCCGAGCAGCAATATGGCTGCCGGAGGTGCTTTGGGATGTAAACTGAGAGCAGGAGACGGAGCGCTTGAGACGACTACGATCGAGCTCTTATTCGCGGGTTCGCCGAAGTTCGCGCAGAGCACGTCCACGCAGATGAGTCGGATGCTGGTTACCGCACTTCGGCATGGCGGTCTTGCCATCAAATTCAGATGCAAAGCTTGCCCAATACAATCACACAGACAAGTTTCATGATCCTCATTTGTCAGGGAATGAGGTGACCGCTCAGCCTTCCCTATGCGGCAGGGTTGCCCAGGATGTCCTTGGCATCCTGCCTTAGCCTGATTTTGTCGACCTTGCCGGCAAGATTCCGCGGCAATGCGGAGATGCACTCGATGCGGCGCGGTACTTTGTAGTGAGCCAGTTTCTCGCTGCAGTATTCAACCAGAACCTTTGTATCTACGTTCATTTGCTCGCGTAGCACGACGAACGCAAAAACGTCCTCGCCCAGTTTTGCATGCGGCACGGCCAGCACCGCGGCCTCTCGCACGGCGGGATGCTGGACAAGAACGTTTTCGACCTCGACCGATCCGACCTTGAAGCCCCCCCGGACGATCATATCCTTGATCCGGTCGACGTGGTGGAAGTAACCTTCAGCATCCACATATCCGAGATCGCCGGTGTGAAGCCATCCGCCAGCGAGTGCTTGCGCGGTCGCTTCGGGATCGCGGTGATAGCCGCGCATGACACCTGGCCCGCGAATGAGGATCTGCCCAGTCTCGCCCGCCTTGACGTCATGGTCGGCCGCGTCGGCGACTCGCATCTCGCACAGAACCGGTCGTCCTATCGATCCGAGATGCTCGTGGAAAACCTCCGGCGACAGATAGGAACCAACAGTTGACGATTCCGTCATCGAATATATCTGGCCCATTTTTATCCACGGGAAGCGAGCATTCACCCGATTCAGCGCCGTCACCGTGATCGGCGCCGAGCCAAAGCAAAACAACCTGACGGTCTCCAGCGAATGCCTGGTCGGGTCGAATTGCTCGGTCATAAAGATGAGGATTGAGGGCACCACCAGCAGGACCGTAGTGCCCTCGGCGCGAGCCCGCGCAAAAGTGATCTCCGAGTCAAACCGGGGATCAATTACCAGCGCTGCACCGGCACAGAACGATCCCATTCTTGCGACAAAGCAGCCGGCGCTCGTGGTGAGCGGTATCGGTGACTGTACGATGTCGTCGGCACGAATTCCCCAGCCGCGAGCCATCGCGAAGCCGCCCGCGATACTATTCGCATGAGAGAGTGTAACGGCTTTAGGCCGCCCCGTAGTACCCGACGTCATTATGACGAACGCGTCGTCTGAAGCGCCTGGGGACGGATGTGTACTTTCGAGCGGGCACGCCGGCGTGAGGAGTTGATCCCACCTGAGCGCACACGGCACACCTGGCGGGGCAACTTCGAACACCGGACCCAAGCTCGGCAGCCGCGCGCGGAGCGCGACGACTTCGTCGGCGCACTCCTGTCCGCTTATCACTACCCGGCATTCCGTAAGGCTCAACGTATGCAGCAATTCGTCGCGTTTTGACCCAGGGTTGATCAGAACCGCCACGGCGCCCAGACGAAGGCAGGCAAGCTCCGTGAGCACAAACTCATAGGCTGCGGAGTTTCCCAGAGCGATCCCCACGCGATCACCCTTGACAATGCCGCATTCATGCAGGCCAGCCGCCACATCTTCGGCCCGGCTCGAGAGTTCTTGGTACGTGAGCCGCTTCACCGCACCGTCGACTGACGACGCGACCAGCGCAAGCCTCTCGGGATATTGCCTCGCGGTTTCCCGAACGACTTCGACAGCGGTTTGCCATTTGATATCCTCCGGCATCGGGACAACGGCCTGCAACCGGTCATTTCGCATGTCCATCATGAAGCCCTGCCAAAAGCCGGCATGCGCTGGTTGCTGAACGCTGCCATCGCTTCCCGATGTATGTCGTCGTAATTGGTCAGGAGTTCGTAGTCGACGCTTGCGTCGAGCATGGACGACGCGGGCTGCGCCACGCGCACGTCAAGCTCGTCGGCATGTACCGCAGGATTAATAAATCCGATGCGGGCCGCCTCTGTCGCTGTCATCGTTCAGCTCCCATGCTGTTCGCGTACTTCGACGGACGTTTGCGAAGCAATCGACGCGAATATTACAGAGGTCGGTAGTTCCAAAGAAGCGTCATCGGTGTTGGACAGCTATTCACAGTTGAACAATAGCGTTCGGTAACTTGCGGCTACCGCGCCCACCGGAAACGCTCATGCTGGCCGTGTGTAACCCGCCCAGGATCAAGTTATTCAGATAGGAATAGTCAATCATCAGGTTTGGTCTTGCCTACGGCGAAAAATGTAAACTACCTAACCTTACATTCGAAGCCGTTGCGTTGACCGCGACGCGATCATCGACGACCAAGCAAATTTGGTGGTTGCTGGCCCTGTCGACGCGATCTCGCCGGAACAGTCCTGAAACATGCGGGATGAGAAGTCCCGCTTACGAGGATGCCTATGCTGGAAAATGGCGTGAGCGGGGTTGTGAAAACGGAAATTCGTGACGGGCTCGCGATCCTCACGATCGATAACCCCCCTGTCAACGCGCTAGGCATAGACGTGCGCCGCGGCTTAAGCCAAGCCATCGAGAATGTATCCAAGGATACCCAAGTTCGAGCCGTGGTTATCACCTGCGCCGGTCGCACCTTCATCAGCGGCGCCGATATCCGCGAATTTGGCAAGCCGTTCCAGCCCCCGGGTTTGACTGACGTGATCAGCCAAATCGACGGTTGCAACAAACCAGTGATCGCCGCCATTCACGGGGTTGCCCTCGGTGGCGGCCTTGAGGTGGCGCTCGGCTGTCATTTCCGGATCGCCACCAAAGACGCAAAACTGGGTCTGCCAGAGGTAAGGCTGGGTTTGCTTCCCGGGGCTGGCGGAACGCAACGTCTGCCGCGAGCCGTTGGCCCGGAATTGGCGGTTAGAATGATCGTGAGCGGCGAGCCCATCTCCGCGGCGGCCGCACTAAACAGCGGCCTCATCGATGAAATCGTCGACGGCTCGGCTGCTACGGGTGGAGAGACCTTTGCTCGCACCATCCTCGCGGAGGAGACTCCGATACGGCGGCTTCGTGATGACGATTCCAAACTTCTTGCAGCGAGGAACGACCGCACGATATTCGCGGAGGCCGTGGCTGCTGTGAACAAGAAGAATCGTGGCTTAGAAGCTCCGGTTGCAGCTGCCGATGCGGTTGGTTGGAGCCTCGATCTTCCGTTTGACGAGGCGCTGACGCGCGAATCGGATGCGTTTCTCAAGCTGATGAACGGCGATCAGTCAAAGGCCCAACGGTACGCCTTTTTCGCGGAGCGTGACGCAGCAAAAATCGTTGACCTTCCGGCGGGTACAGAGCCGCGCAGGGTTGCGACCGTGGCGATCATCGGGGCTGGAACCATGGGGGGCGGGATTGCAATGTCATTTGCGAATGCGGGCGTCCCTGTCACCCTCATCGAACTGGCACAAGAACCGCTCGATCACGGCCTAAACATCATCCGCAAGAATTACGAAGCGACCGCTGCACGGTCGGGCCTTTCTGCGGATTGGGTTTCTGAACGACTCAACTTAATCAAGGGCGCCGTCGGTTTAGCCGAAGCGAAGGATGCTGACCTTGTCGTTGAAGCGGTCTACGAGACGATGGCAGTCAAGCTGGATGTATTCAAGAAGCTGGATCAACTGGCGAAGCCCGGCGCAGTGCTCGCAACGAACACCTCGTTCCTCGACATTAACAAAATTGGGGCCGCGACGAAGCGGCCCCAGGACGTGATCGGATTGCATTTCTTCAGTCCGGCGAACGTGATGAGGCTTTGCGAGATCGTCAGGGGCTACGAGACCGCCCCCGACGTCTTGGCGACCGGCCTGGCGGTCGCGCGACGCATCGGAAAGGTTCCCGTGGTCGTTGGTGTCTGCCACGGGTTCGTGGGGAACCGCATGCTCATGGTTCGGGGCAAACAGGCCGATAAGCTGCTGCTTGAGGGGGTGCTGCCGCAGCAACTGGATGCCGTGATCACCAAATTCGGGATGCCGATGGGGCCGTTCGCGATGCTCGATCTTGCCGGACTTGATATTGGCTGGCGATCGCGCAAGGACCGCGGTGAGATTTCAGAAATCGAGGATGCGTTGTGCGAAGCGGGGCGGTTCGGTCAAAAGACTGGCAAAGGCTACTACCGATACGAGCAGGGCTCACGGTCGCCGTTGCCAGATACAGAGGTGGAAAATCTCATCACCAACACTTGGGCCCGTCGTGGCCTGAAGCGGCGGGCAGTCAGCGATGACGAGATACTCGATCGCATCTTGTACCCGATGATCAACGAAGGTGCTCGGATTCTCGAAGAAGGAATAGCCGCGCGCGCCGGCGACATCGATGTTGTCTGGCTGTACGGATACGGCTGGCCGATTCATCGAGGCGGCCCCATGTATTATGCCGATGAGATCGGCCTGGCTCGGGTCGCCGAGCGGCTATCTTACCAATCCGCAATCGACGGAGACGCCTCACTGCGGCCGAACTCACTGCTTAGCCGATTGGCATCATCGGGACAGACCTTCGCATCATTTATTCGGTCTAGGGATCATTGAGGTCCGCGCGCACGGGGTTCATCGCGCGTCGCCGAACACTCATCATGTCCCGCGGATACCGCAATCGTGTATTGCTTATCATGACGATTATCATATAACGTCAAAAAATGCCCTTTGGAATATCGATCCGCCAGGTGGCGTTATTATAGATAATTGGCGTGGTCCGATCATGACTAAGGCAGTGCCTTGACAGAAAAACCGCTTGCCTTGGTAACAGGAGTCGGCACGGGATCGGCAGTCGTCCGTCGTTTCGCGGCGGGAGGGTTTCGCGTGGTTGCAATCGCGCGTTCTCCAGATCGCATTGACGCGCTTGCCAAGGAGCATTCAGATACGCACGCGCTGGCATGCGACATATCCGACGAAAGCCAGGTGCGAGATATGATGACCAAGGTCCGCGAGCTATATGGCTCGCCGAACCTGCTCATTCACAACGCGGTCGGCGGGGGTTGGGGTACATTCCTAGAGATCGATCCGCAGATGCTGGAGCGCAATTTCCGTATCAACGTCATGGGCTTGCTCTACCTTGCCCGAGAATTGGCTCCAGACATGATCAGGACAGGCGCGGGCGGAATCCTCGTAACCGGCAACACTTCATCTATTCGCGGCAAAGCGGATTTTGCCGGCTTCGCACCCACCAAAGCCGCCCAGCGCATTCTAGCCGAATCGATGGCTCGCGATCTCGGACCGAAGGGCATTCATGTCGCCTACATCCTTATCGATGCAGTGATCGATGTGCCGCGAATGCGCGCGCGCCTGAGTGATGCGCCCGACGATTTCTTCATCAAGCCGGCCGCAATCGCAGACGAGCCGTGGCACATCTACAATCAAGATCGTTCGGCATGGTCGTTCCTCAGCGAGTTGCGTCCCTTTGGAGAAAAATGGTGAGAGCGAGGCATTTCCACCTGCCGCCTCGCGGCTTCTGCTCGTACAGTGGAGACAGCGATGCGCTATGCCAAGGGGCATAAGGATCGTACTCGGGGCCGAATCGTCGAAAGTGCGTCCCTAGCTCTGCGCGAAGAGGGCGCCGACGGAGTGAGCGTTGCCGCCTTGATGGATCTCGCTGGTTTGACCCATGGCGGGTTCTACGCCCACTTCGAATCGCGCGAGGCTCTGGTCGTCGAGGCGATAGCGATGGCTATGAATCAAACCATGTCGCGCTGGCTGCAGGTTATTGAGACGAAGCCAGTCCCGGACCGGTTCGATGCGATCGTTGATATCTACATCAATGCCCCACATCGAGACAATCGGGGACTTGGTTGTCCACTGCCGGCCCTAGCAGCGGACATTGCGCGTTCGAGTAAAACGGCTCGTCGCGCGTTCGCCCAAAAGCTCCAAGAGATGATCGAGATCATGGGCCGCCAACTTCCGAACCTTTCGGCAGAAGATGGCCGCCGGATCGCGACGGCCGCAATCGCGACGATGACGGGAACTATCGTACTTTCGCGGGCGTCGGGCGAAAGAGAACTATCCGATTATATTCTCGAGGCTGGTCGTCAGGCCCTACGTCTTAGAACAGTGGCTCGAAAGCCGGACGTCGTGAAAACGAACGCCAGCCGCCGCACCGCCAGGAAAGATCGCGTTTAGTGCCGCGAACGACGTTCAGCATTTTTCCATCGAGAAACAGCTCCGACATCAAGTGTCGTCCAGATCGTGTGCACCACCGACCGTCTTGTTGCAGCCAAGCCGGCTCCGTGGGCCTTGAAACAAGCAAACGCCTTGCGCATCGCGACAAGGGCTAATTCGCTGCGACCGTAAGCTTGATCAACATTGCCCAGCCAAGTGGGTCGATAATGCCGTAGCTTAAGCAGAAGCTCCAAAAAGCAAAGGGTCGATTTTCCCGCTTAGACGTCTACTGAGCTCTGTGGAGAAACGAGCGAGTACCTGCAGGGGGCTATGGTACAGCCGGACGCTTTGAATCAATCCGGCAGCATCGCGCGTCAGTATCGTGGCACCGCAAACGTCGAGGCCGAAGACTTTCCCTTCCCATTCAAGATATGTCTTGTCGTCGTCAACGGTCTCGTTCGTGAAGGCGATGGTGTCGTACATGCTGCTTGCCGTACCAAAAAAGGCGGCGATGGACTCAACTCCGATACAAGGAGCCCGCAAGACCGACGCCCTGAGTATAGGTCTCTCAACAAAGGCCGCGGCGAATTCGGGCGATCCGTTCTTACGTACAATCGCGATCCAATCTTCTCCGGGCGACCTGTTTGACGCCTTCAATCCGTCGGCCATACGGGCTTCTCCATCGGCGCTAATCGCAGGGACTTCGCAACCTTCGCGGAAGCTAACTTCGGCCCCTTACGTCTCCAACGTCAAAATTGCAACCATTTAGGCCAACCACTGCGGCCCGGGCAATTGGGCATTGCCACGCATCGTTTTCTCGTTTTCGAGCCCTGTTTCCCCAAGAAACATCGCTATTTTATGGGCCGCTGGGCGTAGGCCAGTAGTTAGGGATCAATCATGTGGTGTTCGGCTCCCAGTTCCGCAGCAGGCACACAATTTAACACTGGTCATCGCCAAGTCGAATTTACGTTTGTCCAGGCACGCCCGCGCGCTCCGGCTTCCCCGTCGCATTCGCCTTTTTGAAGGCCGGACGATTGCGCAGGCGGTCAATATAAGCCGCCAGGTTTGCCTGGCCCGAAAGATCGGCGCCGGCCTTAGTGGCGGCCTTAGTGGCGGCCATACATGCTTGACCGAGCATGATGTCAGCCGCACTGAAGTTCCCGGCCAAGAATTTGCCATCGCGTACGCCGGCATCAACGGCGGCCAACATTTTTGAGAGAACTTTCGTAGCTCGATCCACATTAACTTGGTTCCGACGCTCGGGCGAAAGGAGAACCGTTTCCACAACGATAGTATTAACCGGCGGCATGATCATTCCTTCAGCGAAATGAAACCACTGGAGATACAACGGAAACTCTCGTGAATGGACATCGGGTACAAGCCGCCCGTTGCCGTATTTCGCCAACACGTATTGTACGATCGCTCCCGACTCAAAGATCGTGATTTCGTCATCGATGAGTGTCGGCACCCGGCCCAGCGGATGAATCCCGAGGTAGGCGGGCGATCGCATGCTTGGATCCCCAAACTTGAGGAACTCCAATTCGTAGGGCAAACCCAGCTCCTCGAACAGCCACACTATGCGGACCGCTCGCGTGTCAGGCGCAAAATAGATCTTCATAAGCGTCCTCCACTTTGTCGGCATATGCCGACTTCTAAGATGACGTTAGGAACTTGTCAATTAGAGGCGCCCGCGCCGTACTGGCGTCGCCCCCCAACATGTCTCTTTCGGCGGCCAAACGCCGCCACGAACGACTGCACTTTCGCACCTCAAATCAGTCCGCAGCCCAGATATGCGCACAGGGTTTGCTTTCAGCGCTGTGTCGGCCTTGACGCGCTCAGCGCCTGCCATTCCATTACTTTTGATATGGATGCTGGATAGGGAACGAGTTATCACAAGCGCTTCCTACCATTTTCTCGAGCGTGCGCAATTTGCCAACGTCGTCAATGGAGGCGCTATGACCGATCCAAAGGGGGACCGCTCAAAGGCGCCCAGCCATCAGGCTGACCCAGATGTGTTTCTTGCGTGGTGCGCCGCGATGAGCGGGGTGTCTATGTAATCAGGCGCAAGGATGCATCAGACGGGGCTGTCAATTCACACTGGTTGATCTTTATGCCAACCATGCGGATGACCGAAGGCGATCGCAATTGGTCGGTGGTGGGTGCCATCCGATCCGATGCTCCGGGATTGACCTACGTTGTGGGACGTCTGACCAATGCGCGGGCCGTCGACGGGCACGTTGAGTCCAACCACGACTCGAGCGATCGAGACGCTATTCACGAGTTAGACAGGGTTACTCATTCCAAGTGACCTTCAGCCACGAGCTATGATCAAGCTTGGAAAAACCGCATAAAACCGGAATCGCTCTCGTTGCGGGAAAATATCCCGCGAAGATATAGAAATCTGTATATTTTCCTTTTTTAACTCGGCAAATGCCTATACTTTTCTGGAGAGGAGATTCACGTTACATGGGCGGTGGAAGACACAACGCCAACTCTACTTGCAGTGCGGTAGCACTCCGGAAAGCGTCGCGGCGTTTGTCTCAGTTTTACGACACGGCGCTTGCGCCAGCGGGACTCACCGTCACCCAGTATAGCCTGCTCACCGAATTGGTGAGACGCGGCGAAAATGCGCCGACTGTGACTGAGCTCGCAGAAGCTATGGTGATGGATAGGTCTGGCCTAGGTCATACCCTGGGCCCTCTGGAAAGAGACGGCCTTATCGCGCTTGCAGTGGACAGCCGGGATGCTCGAGCCCGGAATGTGGTCTTGACTGTGAGGGGCAAAGCGCTGCAAAAGCACGCCACCGCGTTCTGGGCACGGGCGCAAAAAAAGTTTACCGAAATCTTCGGAGCTCGCCAAGCTGCTGACCTTCATGCAACTTTGCTTGCGATCGCTCATGACGAACGACTAAGTTCGTCCTGAGCTGAATTTGGCTTAGCGGTGGCGATCCCTTTCTTGGTTTTTAGCCCAGCGTAGTTTTCATCCATTCGGCGATGGCTAGGCCAATCTTCTCTCCCGAGTCTTCCTGAATAAAGTGCGTGCCGGCGACTGTAACTTCCGTTTGATTTTTCCAAGTTCGACAGAATTCCCGCATTGGGCCTGTAAGTATTGCTCCAGGATCTGCGTTTACGAACAATTTTGGGATTTCGTTTTCCGCCATCCATTTCGCGTATGCGTCGACAATTGCGACGACGTCGGGCGGATTTCCACCAATCGGGATTTGGCGGGGCCAAGTGAGCGTCGGCCACCGGTCTTCGCGTTTCAGGAAAGGCCGGCGATATTCTGTCATTTCGATATCTGATAGTTTGCGGATGACGGACCCCGGCAGGACCTTCTCGATGAACAGGTTGCGGTCGAGGATGAGCTCCTCGCCTTTTTCCGAGCGGAAGCCCTGGAAAATCGGAACTGCGGCTTTGTTCCAGTCGCTCCAATCTTTAATTGGACAGACTATCCCTTCCATGTAAGCGATTCCGCGGACGCGATCGCGATGGTGGTTAGCCCAATCAAAGCCGAGCGCCGATCCCCAGTCATGGATGACGAGGACCACCTTTTCTTTGGGCGAAAGAACTTTGTCGATTAGAGCCCAAAGATACTTGCGGTGTGTCGAAAAGCTATAAGTCGACGGCCCAACATCAGGCAGTTTGTCAGAGTCTCCCATTCCGATTAGGTCCGGTGCCATAACCCGACCGATAGACCGTAGACTTGGAACTACGTCTCTCCACAAGTAGGAGGAGGTTGGATTGCCATGTAGAAAGAGAATGGGTCCGCCCTCACCCGATTGGTGGCATGCCATCGTTAGTTCCAAGGCTTCGAAGGTCGTTTTGGTTAGCGGTGTTTCACTCATCGCGCAGCTCCTCGACAAAGACTATTTGTTACGGCAGGCCTTAGCTGCCGGGGCATTTATGATGTCACCACCAAGTTGGTCCGGTACATCGATGGCGCTTTCGTCGGCCGAGTCTATCCGCCATCATCCACAATCGGTGCATCGCGATTCTTTTGGAAGGTCCGTCTCTCTTCGCGAGAGGCGTCCTTTGAAGTCTTCCCCTACTAGTGATCAATAGAGGCCCAGGCGCGGGTCCAACTTGCATACCGTTCGTATGCTCGAATGTGCCCATAATTCTCCGCCATATGATCTGGACTAAGGATCTCGGATTATGGTGCCTTAAGGGCAATTGACTGCTCCAACTGTGAGAGCGACCGGCGGCCTTATTTCGGACGCTTGGCGCCATGAAGCGGGCTTCTTGCAATCAAGCTCGACAGGCAATATGCGTATATGCCGATAAATGCCAAGTCAATGGTATATCCCGATGGAGGATGTAACCAGTGGCATTCCGCCTCATCCCTTCGAACGCGCGCTGACAAGCCGGGGATGCGAACCGCGCATGAACCTTGTTCGCACCTTGTAGAGGCGCATACAGCTTCGCAGTATTCCACTGAACGGAGACGAAAATGACCAGCGTGACACTCAAGATCGATGATGCCCTCGGCGTCGTCACCATTTCCAGGCCTCCACTTAACCTGTTCACATGGGAGATGCTGGACGAATTAAGTGACGCGATCGACCAGATTGCCGCAGCTCCGTTGCGCGCCCTGTTGCTAAAAGCGAGCGGACCACATTTCAGCGCCGGCGCCGATGTCCCAGCCATGTTCGAGGGTCTGTCGGCACGCGCTGCCGAAGCCCAACTTGCCAAGCAAGTTCCGCTCATGGAGCGTTTGCAATATCTTCCAATTCCTACGATCGCCGCGGTCCGAGGAATGTGCCTGACGGCCGGCCTGGAGATCGTACTTCGCTGCGATATCCTGTGGGCCAGCGAAACGGCACAGTTTGCTCAATTGGAAGCCATGATAGGCGCCACGACGTTGCTTGGAGGCGCACAGATTCTAAGCGAGCGTGCCGGTCCCGCACGTGCAACGGAGATTTGCTATTCCACGTCCTTGTACGGTGCTGCTGACTTTGAGAGATGGGGCATCGTCACCAAGGTTTTTCCGGACGCGGAACTCGACGATGCTGCCATGAATTTCGCGAGACAGCTGGCCAAGGGCCCGACGCAAGCGTTGAAAGCGACCAAACGCCTGATAAGGGCTGCTGCTGAAGGCGGTGCTTCTGCTGCTGATCGCCTTGTCGGCCTGGTCGGCGCACCCCTATTGGAAACGCACGATATGCAGGCTGGGGTGCAAGCAGTTG
>Ga0137412_10004039_pt1 | contig 11738 bp, 11 predicted proteins | sample CZODoug2_1_16fun_FD_122160 | JGI IMG/M metagenome (GOLD analysis project Ga0137412, IMG submission 122160) | Vadose zone soil fungal communities from Angelo Coast Range Reserve, California, USA - CZODoug2_1_16fungal (Hybrid Assembly) | ecosystem: Environmental > Terrestrial > Soil > Vadose zone...
GCCGAACACGGCCTGCGCTTCGGGGGTCAGGGTCCCCATGCCCTCTCCGCCCCGCGGACCCGTCCCCACCAGGATCAAGCGGCGCACCAGATCGGGCTCGGCGATCGTCAGCGCCTGCGCGACGAAGCCGCCAAGCGAGAAACCAAGGACGTCCACCTTCGCAAGGCCAAGCGCCTTGATGAACGCCGCCGCGTTGGCCGCCATCTCCTCGATCGAGCCTGGCACCTCGCCGCTCGTGCTGGAAATGCCCGCATTGTCGAACAGGATCACTTCCCGCGTCGCCGCGAGGCCGTCGGTCACCAGCGGATCCCAATGGTCCATCGTGCCGGTGAAATGCATGTTGAAGACGAGCGGCACGCCGCCCGATTTGCCGAAGCGCCGGTAAGCGAAACGGATGCCATTGGCCTCGACGAACTGCGTCGGCGCGGTCTGGTGGCTGTGCTTCATTTCCGGGCGGGAATGAAGCATTTGTGGACGGCTATGAATCATGATCGTCGCGTCCTTGTTACCGGATCAGTTGACGGTCTTGCCGCCATCGACGTTGAGGACATGACCGGTGATGAACCGAGCTTCGTCCGACGCGATGAACACGATGCCGTCGGCGACCTCCTCCGAGAGGCCGAGGCGGCCCATCGGAACCGTTGTCGCCAGCGCCGCCTTGTTCTCCGCCGTGCCGGTGAAGCGGGTCAGCATGCCGGTGTCGGTGGGACCGGGGGCGACGGCATTGACGCGAATTCCGGATTGGGCGGTTTCGAGCGCCACCGATTTGGTGATGCCCTCGACGGCGTGCTTGGCGCCGACATAGATCGAGGCTCCGGCCGCGCCCGCGTGCCCATAGGTCGAGGAGATGTTGATGATGCTGCCGCTCTTCTGGGCCTGCATCGCGCGCACCTCGTGCTTCATGCTCAGCACCACGCCGAGAACGTTGGTCTCGAAGGTCGCGGCAAAGCTTTCCGCGGTCTGGTCCGTGATCGGCCCAACCTGGCCTTCGGTGCCGGCGTTATTCACGGCGACATCGAGGCGGCCAAACCGTGCGACGGTCTTGTCGACGAGCGCGCGGACGTCATCTTCCTTGCGGACGTCGGCGTTGATGAAGGCGGCCTCCGAGCCGAGCGCACGCAACTCCTCGACGAGGGCCTTGCCAGCCTCATCCCGCCGACCAGATACGACGACCTTCGCGCCCTTCCGGGCGAAGGCGAAGGCGGCGGCGCGGCCGATGCCGGTCAAAGCGCCGGTGATCAATACGACTGGGTTACTCATTTTCCGGTTCCTCATGATTTCATATTTCCTGCCGGCGGAGCATGGATTGCCCCGTCGGGAAGCCGATAACCCCCGCAGATGTCTCCTGGAGGTGCTTCCAGTATGGGGCAGGTAGGAACCACTGGCGTCTTCGCCAAAGACTTTATAAGTTGAGGGGCATGCCTGAGAGATATGGAATACCGAAATGGAACTACGGCACCTTCGCTATTTCGTCGCGGTCGCCGAAGAGGGCAGCCTGACGCTTGCGGCCGAAAAACGGTTGCACACCGCCCAGCCTTCGCTGAGCCGGCAAATCCGCGATCTCGAATACGAGGTCGGCGTTCAGCTGATGATACGCAGCGTGCACGGCATCGAATTGACTCCCGCCGGTCGGGCCTTTCTCGACCATGCACGGCTGGCGCTTACTCAGGCGGAAGCAGCTGCGGAGGCGGCGCGGCGAGCGGCACAACCGCCGCGGACATCGTTTGCGATCGGCTTCCTCACTGGGTACGAGATGGATTGGCTGCCGGCTGTAATGGAAATCCTGCGCGCCGAATTACCGAGCACGGAAGTCGTCATCCACAGCCAGGACTCGCCTGATCTCGCAGCAGGTCTCACTAGCGGAAAGGTCGACCTCGCCTTCATGCGTCCAGAAAAACAGGCGCCCGGTCTGAAATTCAGACTGCTGCGAAAGGACCCGCTGATCGTCCTGATGCCGCGCGACCACGCTTTGGCTGCGCTGACCTCCATTCGCCCACGGGACATCGCGGGCCAGGTGTTTATCGGGGTGTCCCCGGTCCGGGCACCGACCCTGTGGGCCGTTATCAACGATTACCTCAAGCCCCTCGGCGTGAAACCCGGCCATCAGGCCGAGAACCTGGCAATGGGGATTTCGCTGGTGGCTTCCACCGGAGGCGTCGGCCTGCTTCCGCTCTATTCTCAAAATCTGTTGCCGAAAACCGTCGTCAGCCGACCGATACACGGTACGCCGCCAACGGTCGACCTGGTCATCGGCTACAACGAGGCGAACACATCGCCGCTCTTAAAATCTGTTCTAGCGAAAGTAGATGATTTGAAGATTCGAGTTACAAAGACCGGCAGCCGATAACTCCTGGTTGCCGCGCAGGGCGCAGAAAAGGAAACAGTCCCTGCATGACCGGCCAATCAGGAATGGCATTGAGAGATGGACAGGCCATCGGAGGCTGGTTCACACGGCCAAAAACGCGCCCCTCGTCCTCCCGGCAACCAGCTCGCCTTAGTTTTTCAGCGCCGGCTTCGCATGGCCGCGCGAAGCAATTCCCGACGCGGCCATCGCGCTCGGTCGGATGTTCCCGGCCGGCTCCGCGATTGACGGTCTCGTGCGCATCAAACGCAGGATCGATCGCAATGGCTTGTCGACGCAGCCTGCGGTCGGAACGGGTCGGACGTTCAGCGATCGGATTGATCGGCCATGATGTTCGCGAGGTGGCAAGCCGCCTCGCGACCTCAATCAGTCTGCTACGGTTGCAATCCAGCCACCGGCTGCGTCACTTCCCCTCGACCTCGTTGAAGGCCTCGCGCGCATTCCGGAAGGCATCGATGCCGGAGGGGATACCGCAATAGACGCCGACCTGAAGCAGGATTTCCTTGATCTCATCCTTGGTGACGCCGTTCTTGAGCGCGCCCTTGACGTGCAGTTTCAATTCATGGGGCCGCCCCAGCGCGCCGAGCATCGCCAGGTTGACGATGCTGCGCGTGCGGCGATCGAGGCCCGGGCGGGTCCACAACGCGCCCCAGCAAAACTCGGTCGACCATTCCGCCATCGTCCGGGTGAATTCGTCGGCGCCCGCGATGGATTTGTTGACGTAATCCTCGCCGAGCACTTCCTTGCGGACCTTCAATCCCTTGTCGAACAATTCGCTCATCGTTGGTTCCTTCCACCGTTTGATGACTGCTTTTTCAAGAACGCGCGTTCATCTGTGCGTGCTCATCAGGCCCGAGACGTCGGCCAGTGTATCGAGATTCCAGACAGCGTCGATAACACGTTCGATCTCCCAATCGGTTCCCCCCAGCCGCGCGCCTTCGCGCAACTTCGCCTCGATATCGCGATCGGCCAGCGGGTCCGCGAGACTGCCCTTGGCTTCCATCGCGATCTCATCCAGCGGCCCTCCCGACGCCAGATGGATGGTCACGTGCGCGGCCCCGTCGGGGAGCGACGCGTCGAGCACCGCCTCGACCTTCCGGCGCAGCGACATGATATCGGGCCGGAATACGGTCGCCTCCGAAAATTCGTTGACGCCGGCGGCGCCCAGCAACAGCGCACACGCGACGCAATGATGAATGCTGACCCGTGCATCGCGCTCGTTGTGAACCGGCCGGTCGCCCCGCGCCAGAAGGAGCGCGGAGCCACGCACCGTGATCGACGCGATCTTATCGACGCGCCGGTCGAGCCTGGCCCGCAATTTGAAGCAGGCGTCGATCACGGCGTGAAACACGATGCCTGCGGGATAAGGCTTGTAGGTATTCTTTGCGATCTCCCAGCTCTTGCCGAGACCATCAGTCAGTTTCTCAAGATCAGGCTTGTCGCCCATGGCGCGGGCCCGGCCGATCGGACCTTCGATGGCCCGCGGCGACGCGGAATAGCCGTTAGAAGCGAGCAATGCCGCAAACAGGCCGTTGCGGGCCGCATTGCCGACGCTGACATTCTTGGCCGCACTCGGGAGATTTTCGACGATCCCCGCCGACTGGCTGGCCGCAATTCCGATCGCGTTTGAAATCTGCTCCGCGGAAAGCCCGAGCAATTTCGCACACGCAGCCGCCGCACCGAAAACTCCGCAGGTCGAGGTGATATGCCAACCGCGCGCATAGTGTCCGGGCGATACCGCGTTGCCGACGCGGCATTCGACCTCGACGCCGAGAATGAAGGCGGTGAGTACTACAAGGGCGGCGGCCCGGCACTGAATGACATCATTGCCGGCCATATCGACGTCTATTGCGACCCCGCCACAGGACCGACGCCCTATATTCAGGCCGGCGCCATTCCGGGCTTCGCCATTACCAGCAAAAAACGGGTCCCGACGCTGCCGAACGTGCCGACGGCCACTGAGGCCGGCCTGCCGAAGTTCGACGTCACGACCTGGTACGGGCTGTACGCACCACGCGATACGCCGCAGCCAGTGGTCGATGCGTTGGTCGACGCGCTGCAGAAGGCGCTCAGGGATCCGCCCTTGGTCAACCGCTTTGCCGAACTCAGCATGACGCCGGTCGAGCCGGAGCAAGCGACGCCGGCAGCACTCGAAGCCCTGCTCAAGAGCGAGACCGAGCGATGGGGCCGCATCATCAAGGACGCCGGCATCACGCCGCAGTAACGCCTCATGCCTTGTATTCGTAGAGCAGCCGGGCGCGAATGGTGCCTTCCAGCGCCCGGATGTCCGCGAGCACGCGCTGGCTGTCGGCTGCGGAGGCATCGGCGTCGAGAACCACATAGCCGACATCGTGGTCGGTCTCGTAGTATTGCGCGGCAATGTTGACGGCGTGGCGCGCCAGCACTTCGTTCAGCCGGCCCAGCATGCCCGGCACGTTGCGCTGCACCTGAATGAACCGTGTCCCTGACGGCCTCGGCGGTAACTGGACCTGCGGAAAGTTGACCGCGCCCATCGTCGAACCGGAATCGCTGTAGTCGACCAGCTTGCGGGCGACCTCGGCGCCGATGCGCTCTTGCGCCTCTTCGGTTGAACCGCCGATGTGCGGCGTCAGGATGACGTTTTCCAGACCCTGCAATGGCGATACGAACCGCTCCGTGTTCGAGCCCGGCTCGACCGGAAAGACGTCAACCGCGGCGCCACGGAGCCTGCCCTCCCGCAGCGCCTCGGCCAACGCCTCCAGGTCGACAACAGAGCCGCGGCTGTTGTTGATGAAAAAGGCGCCGGGCTTCATCGCCCGGATTTCCTCGCGTCCGATCATCTTGTTCGTCGCGGGGGTCTCGGGCACATGCAGTGTCACGACGTCGCTCTGCGCCAGCAGCTCATGCAGGCTCGCGGTCGGCTCGGTATTACCGTGGCGAAGCTTGTCGGTGTGATCGTAGAACACCACCCGCATGCCGAACGCTTCGGCCAGGTTCGAGAGCTGCGAGCCGATATTGCCGTAGCCGATGATACCGAGCGTCTTGCCCCTCACCTCATGGCTGTCGTCCGCGGACTTGTCCCAGCGCCCCTGATGCGCCGCGTTGGAACGCGAGACGATCCGGCGCAGCAGGATGACGATCTCTCCGATCACCAGTTCCGCCACGCTGCGGGTGTTGGAAAACGGCGCATTGAACACCGGAATGCCGCTGCGCCGCGCCGCATCGAGATCGACCTGATTGGTGCCGACGCTGAAGCAGCCGATGGCGATGAGACGGTCCGCGGCCTCGACGACTTCAGGGGTGATCTGCGTGCGGGAGCGGATGCCCAGCAGGTGCACGCCCTTGATGGCTTCGTTCAGCGCATCGCCGTCGAGCGCCTTCGGCAGGCGCGTCAGGTTGGAATAGCCGGCAGCCTCGATCAACTGCACGGCGCTGTCGTTGACGCCTTCGAGCAGCAGGACCCGGATCTTGTCCTTTGGAAGCGAGAGTTGGGGTAAAGCGGAACGGTTCTGGTGCACGATCACGGCGTCCTTCAGCGATAGATGAACTGTCAACTCACGCCCAAAGGCGTCCGTCGGCTCAAGCCTGTCTAACCTGGCCCGATGGGGGTTTTGTTCGATATCCCGGCGCGGATTGGGTCGCGCATACGCCGCTTTCTAGCCGATTCAGCGGGTTAGATGTTCAATCAATCCATCAGCGGCATCACGGGAATTATCTAGCATAAACCATTCATTTTATTAGACTAATTGGCCTTCCACTAAGTTCTTGGGTGAATGGCGCGACGGAGAAATTTGCGGCGAGCCGGATCGCGCCTCAGGTTTCACTTCACCTTGAGCGGCAGTCCGGCCACCGCCAAGGTCACTTCGTCGGCCACCGCGGCAACCCATTGATTGAGAGTTCCAGCGGCGTCGCGAAATTCCCGCGCCAGCGCATTATCAGGCACGATGCCGGCGCCGACCTCGTTGGTGACGAAGATCACCGGATCGGCCTGCGCGGGAAGCGCCGCCACCAGCGCGCGGCCGGCCGCCTGCCAGTCATGACCGCCGAGCATCAGGTTGGTCAGCCACAGCGTCAAGCAATCGACAAGCCGCGGTCCCTCTCCATCGGTCGCGGCCAGCGCGCCGGTCAGATCGAGCGGTTCGGCATGCGTGCGCCAGTTGTCCCCGCGCCGCGCCTGATGCGCCGCGATCCGCCCGGTCATCTCGCTATCGCGGGGTTCAGCGGTGGCGATGTAGACGGCGCGGGGCGCAAGACTGAGCGCGCGCGCCTCCGCGATCGCGCTCTTGCCCGAACGGGCGCCACCCGTCACCAGAATGATCCTGCTCATGTCCCCTCTTGTCGGCTGCGGCCTCGCGAAGCAGAAACCATCGGCGCGTGAAACACAACCGTCCAGCGCCGTCGGTCCTACTGCCGCAAGCGCCGCAAGCCGATCACGATGGCGCTCACCGAAACGGTCAACCCCAGCAGCGACAGCAACCACACCACGGCGTCCCACGCCGGGCGATAGCGAAGCAGCAGCGCAAAATCGAGACTGTGGAGCGCATTGAACAGCCAGCGGTAGGTCCGCCGGCTGTCGTCGGTGCGGCCCAATATGTCTCCCGTCTGCGGGTCGATGTGAAACCAGGTGTGCGCGGCGTCATTAAAACCCACCCGCAGCACCGGGATTTGACGTTGATCGTGATGCGAATACCAGTAGGCGTCGGCTTGTTCCAGCCTTTGCCGCATTGTCATGACGGCGCTCGGCATCAACCGGCGTGCGGCTTCGAAAATACCGTCATCGGACAATTGCACCGCGATGCCCGTTGCAGGGTCGACGGTGCGATGACGACCGTCACGGCTGGTCAACACAGCAAGCGGTCGGCCTCCAACCCAGACAAAGCGGGCTTCGACCGCGGCAAGTGACGGCTCCCCTGCTTTCGCCTTCGACAGAAAATCGGCGGCTATGTGCGGAGCGTCGCTGCCGCCGTAGCGAACGGCCATCTCGCGATCCACTCCGCGTTCGGCAAAGAATTCGCCGGGATCGAGCGACAGCCAGCCGCTGAATATCCAGGTCAAGACAAAAACACCGCCGGTCAATCCCGCGATGTGGTGCCAGGATTTCCAGCCGCGATAAGGCGTACTCGCGCCGCCGAAATAACGATGACGGAGCCGCACGCGCAAGATGCCGATCCAGAAACCGGTCACGGCGGCCACGATGCAAACACCGGAAATCCACAGCACCACCTGGCGCCAGAGGGCGCCGTCCTTGCGCAGGACGGTCGGATAGATCCAGTGCGGGACCGATCCGAGCCAGTTCCAGATCCGCTCCGCGCGCGCGGTGTCGAGCGCAATCTCGCCGCTGCGTGTCGAGACGTAGAGTTCGATTCCGTCGGGGTCGCCGAGCAAAACCAGATAAAGCGGCCGCAACGGATTGAAGCGCCCGCTAACGCTCCATTGGTCGCGCTCCACCGTGCCCATCATCTCCGGCCGCACCGCGTTGGGATGAAGCCGTGCCACCGCCAGCGCCTGTTCAGGCGTGACGTGCTCAACGATGCGGCCGTCGACCGCCGACACGGTCTTGCGTTCGCCGTCCCAGCCGAGAAGCCGGTAGACCGGCTCATCGCTCAGCATCGCCAGCCGAAGATCGCGTGGGTAGCGCGAGAATCCGGCGGTCTCCGTCGCACGATCCGGGCTCACCTGCACTTTGTCCCACGCGATCGGCGGCAGTGCCGCCAAGCGTTCGATATCTGTGAGTTGCGGAAACGCCACGTACATCATGACAAGGCCGGAGACGAACCACATGGCGAACAGCAGGCAGGTGCCGATGCCGATCCAGCGATGGACGACAAAAAGCCATCGCCGCGCCCGTCGCATGGTCCGGCGCCGCAACATCAGAACCTCATATGCAAAGAGAACTCCGCGTTGCGCGGCATGTCCGACAACGACATCACGGTGCTGCTCAAAGTCGCAGACGGCAAGCGTTGTGGCGCACGAAGAGTACCGGGTTCGTCCGGGAAAGGAACACCCACGAGGACACTAGGTGCAGTCGGACTAAGGTGTCAATCGGACGCGAGCAAAGAGCGCAAAAGCGCCCGTATGTCGGTCCCACAGGCCTTGTCAGCGGGCGTCGCTTGGCCAATATGCCGGCCAGCCCAACGGAGACGCGTTAAAAATGAGCGGAGCCAGCATCATGCTGCTCGCATTGGCGATCGACGCGGGCCTCGGCTGGCCGTCGGCGATCCACGCAAGGATCGGACATCCCGTGACGTGGGTCGGTGCGCTGATTGCCGCGCTGGACCAAAACTTCAATCGTGAAGACAGTTCTGAGGCGACACGACGCACGGCCGGAATAGTTGTAGCGATCATAGTCATTGCGGTGGCTGCAGGCGTGGGCTTGGCATGTGCGTGGATGCTGCCTGGCGGGTGGCCGGGTCTGATCCTCGCAGCCGTTCTGGCCTGGCCGCTCGTCGCCGCGCGCTCGATGCATGACCATGTCGACGCCGTGGCGCGGCCGTTGATCGCAGGCGATCTGCCGGCAGCACGGCAGGCGGTCTCCATGATCGTCGGACGCGATCCGTCGCAGCTCGATGCGGCCGGGATCGCAAGGGCCGCGACCGAAAGCCTCGCCGAAAATACGTCCGACGGAATCGTGGCGCCGCTATTCTGGGGCGCAATCTTTGGGCTGCCCGGAATTGCGGCTTACAAGGCCATCAACACGCTGGATTCCATGATCGGCCATCGCACTATCAGGCACGAGGCTTTCGGCCGGGCCGCGGCGCGTATCGACGACGTGGCGAACCTGATCCCGGCGCGGCTGACGGGATTGTTATTTGCGGTGGTCTCCGTGCGACCTCGCATCGCGCTGGCGACGATGTGGCGCGATGCGCGCCAGCACCGTTCGCCCAACGCCGGCTGGCCGGAAGCCGCGATGGCCGGCGCGATCGGCATTCGCCTGTCCGGATCCCGCATTTACGAAGGTCGGCTCTCGCAGGAACCCTGGCTGAATGGCGAAGCCCCCGATCCTTCTGCTGCGGATTTAAACCGCGCCCTTGCGCTTTATCGCCGCGCCATGCTTGTGCTGGCTGCAGGGCTCGCGCTTCTTGCTCTGCTCTGACGACACGATCCGACAGGAGGACAGCATTCGCGACCACGGCGGCGATATCGACACGGCGCAGGCGCGCTTCGGCGGGAAGGACTGGATCGACCTGTCCACCGGAATCAATCGCGCGCCCTATCCGCTGCCGTCATTGCCCCAGGAAGTGTGGACCGCGCTGCCGACCGTTGCGGCGACGGCGCTTCTGCTGACGGCCGCCGGTGCCGCCTATCGATCGCAAGCGCCGATCCTCGCGGTCGCCGGCGCCCAGGCGGCGATCCAGTTGATCCCACGACTTTCCGCGCCCGCACAGGCGCGCATCCTGATCCCCACCTATAACGAACACGGCGCGGCACTTCACAGCGCCGGCTCGCAGGTTAACGAGGTGACGACGCTCACAGCACTCGAGGGCGCCGATCTCGCGGTCGTGGTCAACCCCAACAATCCCGACGGTCGAAGCCATGCGCCGGAAGACCTGCTGCGATTGGCCACGCGGGTCGGAAGGCTGGTGGTCGACGAAAGCTTTGCCGACGCACGGCCAGATCTGTCGCTGGCCCCGAAGGCCGCGCAAGGGCGGCTGATCGTGCTGCGCTCGTTTGGCAAATTCTACGGCCTCGCCGGCGTGCGGCTCGGGTTCATCCTCGGTTCGGAAGCCGACATCGCAACGCTTACTGAGATGGCCGGACCCTGGCCGGTGTCCGGCCCCGCCATCGCCATTGGCACCGCCGCGCTGTCCGATCGTGCCTGGGCCGAGGCCACCGTGGCGCGGCTGCGCACGGATGCCGCGCGCCTCGATCTGCTCGCACAATCGGCCGGATGGAAATTGCTGGGCGGAACCGACCTGTTCCGGCTATACGACACCCCGGACGCAGTAGCCGCGCGAGACCGGCTGGCCCGACACCAAATCTGGACGCGCATGTTCCCATATTCCGATCGCTGGCTGAGGCTTGGCCTGCCCGGGCAACCGGCGGAGTGGGACCGGCTGGCCGCGGCGTTGCGGAACTGAACCGATGGAGTTCACCAAGGCTGACACTGAGACGCTGGCGCGGATTTTCCGCTGGCGCCGCGACGTGCGTCATTTCAAAACGACACCTGTTGCTGAAGATGCGCTCGACCGCTTGCGCCACGCCATGGACAGCGCGCCATCGGTCGGCAACTCCAGGCCGTGGCGTGTCATCCGCATCAACGACCCGGCCTTGCGTGCCGGCGTGCGCGCCAACTTCAATCTCTGCAACGCGGAAGCCTCGGCCGACTACAAGGACGAACAGCATCAGGAATATCTGCGACTGAAACTCGCCGGCCTCGACGCCGCACCGGTGCAGCTTGCGGTGTTTACGCTGATCGATCCGGCCGAGGGCCACGGCCTCGGCCGCCGCACGCAGCCGGAAACCTTGCGGCAGTCGACCGCGATGGCGATCCACACGCTGTGGCTGGCGGCCCGCGCCGAAAATATCGGGGTCGGCATGGTCTCGATCCTCGATCCGCGCGCGATCGAACGTCTGCTCGAGGTGCCCGAGGGCTGGGAACTATCCGCCTATCTTTGTTTGGGTCATGCCGAATTCATCGACGATACGCCGCTGCTGCATCGCGTCGGCTGGCAAGAGAATTTTCCGACCGAATGGGACGTGCGCTGAGGCGAACTAGAAATCGCGAAAACAACCCCATGCAAAGTAGAATGGAGCGCGAAAAAGGGCCCGACGTCGCGACCCAACCTAGTCTCATCCCGCTCGCGCCACCGCCAGCAGACCATCGACGTCCAGATGTGCTTCAAGATGCGCGGCAAGCCGGTCCAGCGTTTCCTCGACTCCGGTCGCATAAGACGTTGCGGATGGTGCCGCGCCGAGCTGCTTGAGAAACGCCTGGCGAAAGCTGTCGCCGGAGAACATGCCGTGGAGATAGCTTCCCATCACGCGGCCGTCGGCCGACACGGCGCCTTCGGCTTCGCCCGCCACATGCGCGAACGGGCGCGCACGCGCTTCGCCTGACGTTTGGCCGATGTGGATTTCGTATCCCCTGATCGGCGCGCCGGATGCCGCATGGGTGGCTTCGGTGCGCGTCAGGCGCTTGTCCGCGGTCATGACCGTATCGACTTTCAGCAGACCGAGACCATCCGTCTCGCCGGCCGGTCCTTCGATCCCGTCGGGATCGCTGATGGTCCGGCCCAGCATCTGGTAGCCGCCGCAGATCCCGAGCACATGACCGCCGCGCCGGACATGCGCGGCGAGATCGATGTCCCAGCCCTGCGCGCGCAGAAAATCCAGATCGCCGCGCGTTGACTTCGATCCCGGCAAGATCACCAGATCGGTATCGCCGGGGATCGCCTCG
>Ga0137412_10004041_pt1 | contig 11734 bp, 8 predicted proteins | sample CZODoug2_1_16fun_FD_122160 | JGI IMG/M metagenome (GOLD analysis project Ga0137412, IMG submission 122160) | Vadose zone soil fungal communities from Angelo Coast Range Reserve, California, USA - CZODoug2_1_16fungal (Hybrid Assembly) | ecosystem: Environmental > Terrestrial > Soil > Vadose zone...
CCAATGCCGCGAAGTTGTACCTGGCTCGCGGTGTTCTTCAAGTGCAACTATCTAATTACGACGCAGCGGTCGCTGATTTCGAGAAAGCGCATGCTCTCGATTCCAGGCTTTCCTTTGTCGAAGACGCCATGGGTATGATTCGCAGCCAGCAGCATGATTGGGCAGGCTCGCTGGCAATCTTTCAGCAGCAAGCAGCGAAGCATCCGCAGGATCCTCTGCTGCAGTATCTGTACGCCGAGGCCCTGGCTCATGACAATGGCAACGACAGTGAACAGAACACAGCCAAGGCGATTGCGGCCGTGAAAAAGGCGCTGGAACTGGAGCCCGATTACCAGCCTGCGCGGGATCTCCTCTGCACTTTGCTGTTAAAAACAAATCGGTACACCGAGGTCATCGACCAGGCCCGGCTCGCGTTGAAGAGTGATCCCACCGACCAGTCTGCTCTTTATCAGGAGATCCAGGCACAACGTCGATTGGGCAACAAAGAAGCGATCCAGCCGCTTGTGAGCCGGCTGGAGGAGTTGAAGCGCCGGCAGCAGGTAACCCAGACGCAGTACCTGCTGGAGGACGCGAACACCAACAGAAGCTCCCCATAGCGAGAGGAACCATGGACATTTTGAGAAAACCATCTCGACGCGAATTCATCTCTGCCACGGCGGCGGCCACCGCTGCCATCGCCCTGCCTGGGTTTGCTCGCCAGACCACCAGCGCTGCGACCACTCCCGGTCTTGATCAGAACTGGGCGGATGCAGGCGTCATCGCCACGCGCAATTCGCCCTACGCCAAGTTGAAGAGTGTGCCGGTGCAAGCGGTCACCATCGAGAGCGGATTCTGGTCGAAGCGGCGCACAACCAATGTGGCCTCGAGCATCCCCAGCATGCGCCAGGAGCTTCTCGATCACGGCCGCATGGATAACTTTTTGCGCCTGGCTGGGCAGTCGCAGTCGCCCCAACGCGGGCCGGTCTACTCCGACTCCGACATCTATAAGTGGATTGAGTCTGTCGGCTTTGCTCTGCAATCTCAGCCATTGCCCGAGCTTCGCAGCCAGACCGATGCGATGATTCGCCAAGTGGTGGCGGTGCAGGAACCTAGCGGCTATCTCAATACCTACTATGTGGGCGACCACAAAAGCGACCGAATGATGTGGAAGACGCAAACCACAGGCCACGAGCTCTACAATATTGGCCATCTACTTCAAGGCGCCATTGCCTACTATCGCGCGACCGGCGATCCCACGCTGCTGCAAGCGGGCATGCGCTTCGTTGACGGATTCCTGCTGCCGGGTTACGGACCAGGTGCAAACCAGTCGCCGATCGTTGCCGGCCACCCGGAGATCGAGATGTCTCTGATCGAACTCTACCGGACCGCGGGCAACAAACGATATCTGGATCTGGCTGGTTACATACTTCATGGCGATTCGCGGGAACCCCTCACTGAGCGCCAGATCGTGTATATGTTCTGTGGCATTCCCTTCACCTCGCGCACCAAGCTCGAAGGTCACGCGGTGCGCGCAATGTATGCCTGCTGTGGCGCGACAGACTATTACCTGGAGACCGGCGACCCGGCTTACTGGAAGACATTGAACGTCTTGTGGGACGACCTCGCGGCACACCAGCTTTACGTGACGGGGGGCGTGGGCGCCCGCAGCGACGGCGAAGCCTTCGGCAACGCTTACGAGTTGCCCAATGAACGCGCTTACGGTGAGAGCTGCGCGGCGATTGGCAATATGATGTGGAACTGGCGCATGCTCTCTGCCAGCGGGGATGCCAAGTTCACCGATGTGATGGAGCGCGCGCTCTATAACGGTATCAATTCCGGCATGTCGCTCGATGGCAAACTGTATTGCTATCGCAATCCGCTGGCGTTCGATCCCGCAACCGGCGATAAGATCCGCAACCCGTGGTACGACACGACCTGTTGTCCTCCAAACCTCGAGCGAACCTTCGCCTCGCTGCCTGGATATTTCTACAGCACTTCTGCGGAAGGAGTGTATGTCCATTTCTACGACAACTCGGAAATGAAGTGGCATCTGACCAGTGGCAACCCACTTACCCTGCGCCAGAGCACGCAGTATCCGTGGGAGGGTAGCGTTGCAATCTCCGTGATGCCCGCCTCGCCCGAGGAGTTTACGTTGTTTGTCCGCATCCCCGGCTGGTCGAAACAGAACAGCGTCAAGGTGAATGGCAAAGAGATAGCGGGCGTTACGGCGGGACAATATCTGCCGGTGCGGCGCCGTTGGAGTTCCGGCGACAAGCTGGAACTCTCTTTCGATATGCGTCCGCAGGTCGTGCACGCCAACCCCGCCGTCGCCGACGATCGTGGACGCATCGCGTTGCAACGCGGACCGGTGGTTTACTGCATGGAGCAACTCGATCAGCTCGAGGCATCGAAGGATTCGAGCATCTTTCCCCGCTACGCGGCCCATCTGACCGAGAGCACAACGGATCGTTACGATGCCACGTTGCTCGACGGGGTCGTCGTGTTGGAGCACCCCGGCTCACTCCTTCCCGCTGCTCCGCCCGCACTCTACCAGGCGGCGCTTCCGGAGGTAGCTGCCGGAAAAAGTACAAGGCTAAAAATGATTCCGTATTACGCGTGGTCGAATCGCGATCTATCAGCCATGCAGGTATGGATTCCTTATCAACAAGTGTGACGCGAGTTAAGTCGGAGGATTAAGTGACCTTCTCCCTATACCAGCAACAAAGGACGGGTGCCCCATATCTCGCTCGTTTTTCGCGAGATGTGGGATACCACGGTGTTTGTCCTGCAACTGTGTCGTTATCCGTGGACCTTTCCTGGAAATGTTTTTCGACCGGAGGAAATCGGACGGGTGCCCCACGTTTGCCCAAGCGTACGTGGGCCGAAAATGATGGGCGCAGCCCATCGATGGCCTTTGATCAATCGATCAACGAAATGTTCGTGCCCTTATAAAGATATTCAGTCAATGGGATGGTTAGATAATGAGGGACTTAAACCGCAGAAACTTTCTGAAGGGGAGCGCGGCGCTAGGATTGTGTGCTCCATCCATCCCATCCATGCTCGCGGGTGGAGCGCCTACCAGCGCGGTCAAGCCGAAGCTGAGCCAGTTCGACTACGGCCAGGTCACCTTGCTGGAAGGGCCGATGCTCGACCAGTTCACTCGCAATCACAAATTCTTCCTCGCGCTCGATGAAGACGGACTGCTCAAGCCCTTTCGTGAGCGTGCCGGCATGCCGGCGCCTGGGCCGGTGATGGGTGGATGGTATAACGACAGCCCCGACTATGATCCGCCCAAGAACATGACGGGTTACATCGCAGGTCACAGTTTTGGCCAGTATCTTTCCGGGCTTGCCCGGGCCTATGCGGTCACCGGCGATAAGCCCACCCAGGAAAAAGTACAGAGACTGGTCAAGGGCTTTTCCGCTACAGTCACTGAGAAGTTCTACAACGACTATCCGCTCCCCGCATATACCTTCGACAAGACCAACATGGGCCTGTTGGATGCCTACGCGTTCGCCGCCGATCCGATGGCTTTACCTGTGCTGAGCCACGCGACCGACGCGGTGCTGCCTCACTTGCCCGCCGGGCCGCAGACGCGTGTAGAGGCGTGTGCGGTGCCCCACAAGAATGCCTCTTACTGCTGGGACGAAACCTATACCCTTCCGGAAAATCTCTACATCGCCTGGCTGCGCAGCGGTGATCCGCGTTATCGTAAGCTGGCGGAGCGGTTCCTGCAAGACAAGGACTACTTCACTCCCCTCTCCGAAGGAGAGAATATCCTTCCCGGCCTTCATGCCTATAGCCATGTCAACGCACTCTGCTCCGCAGTGCAGGCCTACCTGGTGGATGGGAGCCCGATGCATCTGCGCGCGGCGCAAAAGGGATTCGACTTCGTTCGCACCACGCAGAGTTTCGCTACAGGCGGCTGGGGTCCGGATGAAAGCTTCCGCAAGCCGGGCAGCGGAGAAATAGGCGAGAGCCTGATCCAAACCCATTCCAGCTTTGAGACCCCGTGCGGTGCGTACGGTCATTTCAAGATTGCCCGCTATCTCATGCGCATCACGGGAGACAGTCGGTACGGCGACAGCATGGAGAGTGTCTTGTACAACACCATCCTTGGCGCCAAACCGATTCTTCCCGACGGCACGAGTTTCTATTATGCGGACTACAACAACTCGGCAACCAAGTTCTATCACCAGGATAAGTGGCCCTGCTGTTCGGGAACGTTTCCTCAAATCACCGCGGACTACGGCATAAGTTCGTACCTCAGCGCACCGGATGGCGTCTACGTGAACCTCTATGTCCCTTCGCACCTGAGCTGGAAACAGAATGGCGCCCGGTGTTCACTGGTGCAAAATACGCAATACCCGTACAAGCCGGAAACCACCCTCAGCCTGCAGATGGAGAAGCCGGAGACCTTCGCCATCTATCTAAGGATACCGGCTTGGGCAGGGCCTGGCACGCAGTTGGCCGTGAATGGAAAGAGTGCGCCGGTTGCGTTGAAGCCCGGCACATTCGTCCCAGTACGCCAGAACTGGAAGAATGGCGATCGGATCGAACTCACCATCGATAGGCCAGTGCGGCTCTCTTCTGTTGACCCGCAACATCCGAACCTGGTGGCTGTGCTGCAGGGACCACTTGCGCTCTTCGCGGTTGGTGATGTTCCGGCTGATCTGACCCGCACCCAACTCCTGGCCACGGCGCAACGTCGAGTGGACGACTGGCAAGTTCCTGGTTCTGCACAGGGCCTGAAAATGCTGCCTTACCCTGCGATTACTAACCAGACCTACAGGCTCTATCTGCCGGTCACGACCTAGGATGCCGGGGAAGAGACTGTTGAACGAAGGGCACGGCTTCAGCCGTGCCGCAAATGGTCTGCGCGCTTGATGGCTTTAGCCGCTGAGGTACGCTTTTTGAAAACTACAGGGCGAAGGCATTCTGTATCTAAACCCAAAGCGCCGCTGATCCACCCACCCATTCGAGGTTGCGATTGTGATCGACGCCCATCATGATGCCGCGGCCCATGCGCAGCAATGGCAGCACTGGGGTGAGGTCTCCGCCCTCAGGCCACGCGTACATAATGCGAATCTCGGCCTGGGTCATACCGTGCGGCGTTGCGATCACAGGCTCGAAACGCATACGCTCCTGGAGCATGTAGTGCGGGCGCTGATCCGCGGGGATGGCATCGACATCGGCCTGGGTGGGATTGAATTTGATACCAAGCCCGGCAAAGGAGTACAGCGGCTTCAGGATGTAGTTTTCGTTGTCTCGGGGGACGGTGCTGTTCTGGTCGAGTAGCCAGGTTCGCGGGACACAATCGTGTTTGAGGTAGGGAATTGAGAACTTGCTGATGCGGTAGTACCAATTGGGATGCCCGGCCCATTCCACGTCGAGCGGCTGGGTCAAATCGAATGGAAGCGTGATCCCCTTGCGCTCCAGCTCATCCATGATGCAGCGGTTGTAGATACGGCGCACCGGAATCTCGCGGCCGTCTTTTTCATAAAACAGGCCTTTGCCGCGTTTCTTCAGTTTGAGAATGTCGACGATCGCGATACCCAGATCGCGCTGCGTAAGGAGAAAGTCGCAGAGCGTCTTTTGCTTCTCCGGATTCACCTCCAGCAGAATCACATTTTCGGGATCGTGACCGCCCACGATCAGCTCGCGCATCAGTTGCTGATACGTATCGTGGCGATAGCCGCCGAGATAGATCCCGAGGTCTTCAGGCAGTCCAAACGAGCCAACATATTGCTTTGCCAGAGCCGGCTGGTAGCCGTATAGGGAAGGGAAAGCCTGCAGCTCAACCAGCTTGGGCTCGAGCTCGCCCCTTGCGTTGCGAACCAGGCCGAAGTCGACTTGCAGAAACATGGGACGCGGCGACTCGTTGGCAACGTTATATTGCGGAGGGACGGTGACGTCGGAAGCGCTGTGGTATTCCGGATTGTCTACCAACTGCAGAACCAGGTCGCGGCCATACTCCGCCATTTGGTCGAGGAGCGCTTTGGGAAGGAAGCAGGGGGTCTCGGAGACGCGGAAGGCAATGGGCACGCCCGCGCTCGCTTCTAAATCCTTGAGAAACTGCCGGTAGGCCTCAGGGCGAAAATTGCGGTTGAAGGCCTCGCGGAGGGCGGGGATCATGTTCAGTCCTCGATCAGGAAGCGGCCTTTTTCCATGATCTGACGTCCATCCACCCAGATATCGAACTTCCGGCCAACCACATCGATGTGCGTCCCCGAAAACCACTTGGCTCCGGTGTGCTCTCCATAAGGATTGCCAAAGGCAATGTGGATACCAGGGAATTTCTCATCCTGCAGGATCTGCCCGATCACGTTGGTCAATTCAATGTTGGTGCCAATAGCAAACTCGCCCACGCGGTCGCTGTTTTCGTCGGTGTGGGTATACGACCAGAAATCCTGCTCCAACGCCTTGTTTTCGCTGAAGACTTCGGTGATGCGATTCTTTTGCATGCGGATCGTCAGGGGTTGCTGTTCGAGATCGCCGTATTTGTCGCAGAGATAGTCGCCGACCACGCCGTCGGCTACGTACACGCCGTTGACTTCGCCCGGGGACGTAAAGATTTCCCCGCCGGGAAGATTACCCCATTTGTCGCGGCTGATAATGCCGCTGGTCTTGATCCAGCGATATTCAGGGTTAAGCGCTGCGGTGAAGTCGCAGCCGGCGGCGGTCTTGCCGGTGATCTCCCTGGCGGCGCTGACGATCTGCATCACTTTGCTGCTCAGGGCGTCGACACGGTTGAAGTCGGCGCGCATGCCTTCCAGCATGATCTGGCGATTGATGTTCACCATGTGCGCGTGGCGCATGCGCCGGCGGTTCACGATCGCGGTCATCTCCATGCGCGACTTTAGTTCGTTGGTCTGCACCCGCACGGCGAAGATGCTTACGTCGCTGGTCTCCATGTCTTCCGCGATCTCGTGGGGCAAGCCCGTCAACGGGCGCGGCGCCAGATCTTCGAGCACAAAGGCTTTGAAGGGGCAGCCAACCTTGATCAGTTCCTGCGCGATGCTGGCTGCAATTTCCCGGCAAGCGTTGTCCGTGATCAGCGTGACCTTTTCTGCCGGCTGAATACGCAGGCAGGTGTTCACGGCGTTGTAGGCGCCGGGTGAGAATTGGGGATCAAATTCGATCCTGGTGATATCAGTTAAAACGGGTTGGGCCAATCGCGTCCTCTCCAACGATTCTACGTGTGCAATGCTGCTGTCTCCTGCATGACCCCCACGCGGGTCTCAGCCACGATGTAGTCGACTACCTTCTTCAGGTCGCCTGTTTCTTCGTAGACCTTGAGTTGCCGGTCAGCGCCGGTTCCCATCCTGAGCATTTCGTGGATGTAGGCGATATCCCGCTCGCAGCCAAGGTCTTTGGCCGCATCGGAAATAAGGTCAATGTACTCGATCATCAGATCGCGCATCGGCACTTCCTCTTCCCGGCCGAAGTCGATCAGCTTGCCATCGATGCCATAGCGGGCAGCGCGAAATTTGTTCTCCATAATGAGGGCGCGGCTATAGATGCGATAGCTCTTGTTCTTTGCGTGCAGGTCGTACAGCATGCCCACGGTGGCCTGGATCAACGCGGCGATGGCCATGGTTTCATCCAGGCGCATTGGAATGTCGCAAACACGCACTTCGAGGGTGTTGAAGAAGGGGTGGGGCCGAATGTCCCACCAGACCTTCTTGCCGTTGTCCACGCAATTGGTCTTGACCAGTAGATTGATGAACGTCTCGTACTCAGCCCAGTTGGCATACACGTCAGGGATGTTGGTGCGCGGGAAGCGCTCGAAAACCTTCGACCGGTACGATTTGAATCCTGTCTTTGTCCCTTCCCAGAAGGGTGAGTTCGACGATAGAGCCAGGATGTGCGGCAGGAAGTACCGCATCGAGTTCATGATGTGGATCGCGGTGTTGCGATCCTCGATGCCGATGTGGATGTGTAATCCGAAGACCAGATTCGCGCGCGCCACCAGTTGCAAGTCTTCCACTACCTGTTTGTAGCGCTCGTCAGGGTGTATATCCTGCTCCGTCCAGTGAGCGAAAGGATGCGTGCTGGCCGCAGCCAGTAGCATGCCGCCTTCGCTCGTCAGGGTGATCATCTGCCGCCGCAAATCGAGAATGTCTTCGCGGGCTTCGTCAATATCCCGGCAGACTTTGGTGCCCACCTCGACCACGGCCTGGTGAAGCTCAGGCTTGGCTCGATCCATGGTGGCCAGCTTCGCCTTGGGGAGAATTTCCGACTGGATGTGGGACCGCAGATCGCGCGTTTCCGGATCGATGGTCTGATACTCCTCTTCGATGCCGATACTGAAGCTGGGACGGCTCATCCGTGTACCTCCTGGCTCGCTTGCCTGGCTGTTTGACCGTTCGTCGAGGTGGCTGAGGAACCGCCAAGAAAGGCGCTCCAGCGATATTCAGAAACCTTTCCTGTATGGCTCCTGGCCTTCTCCATGGAGAGCGCCGCGACCTCGTTTACGATCCAGTCGAAGTTCTCCTGGCCCACGGAGTGTATATCCGCATCAGGCGCCGGATTCATAAAGTCAATCGCGTAGGGGATGCCGTCTTCACAGGCAAATTCCACTGTGTTCAAGTCGTAGCCCAATGCGCGGCACAGGGTCAGGCAGTCGCGCTCGACCCGGTCCAGGAGCTTAGGATCGACCGGCGCCGGATTCTTGACATAGCGCTCGTGGAACGGAAGGGATGGGTCGTACTGCATAATGTGAACCTTCTGCTGGCCGACACAGTAGCAGCGAAAATACTCTTTGAAATTAACCGCCGTCTGCAGCGTCATGCACAGATCGCGCGTTTGATCGTAGGCATGGAAGAAATCGCCGGGCGAAGTGACCTTGTACACATCCTTCCAGCCTCCTCCGTCAAAGGGCTTGAGGAACGCGGGAAAGCCGATGTAGGCGAAAATGCTGTCCCAGGGCAGAGGATGTTCGAGGTTGCGCATGGACCGCTCGGTGGTGCCGGGCGGGTGGTGCTTATGCGGCAGCAGGACGGTTTTGGGGATCGCGACCCCTAGCTTGGTCCCCAGCGCGAAGTTGAAAAATTTGTCGTCAGCGCTCCACCAGAAGGGATTGTTGATGATGATCGATCCCGAAAGCGCCGCGTTCTTGAGATACCCACGGAAGAAAGGAATGTCGTGGGAGATGCGATCGATGATCACCTGGTAGGGAGAGGGTTCCGCCATGCGCACTTCGCCGATGTGAACGAACTCAGCCTGTATTCCGGGATCCTGGAAGGAGTTGATCTTGTCGACCAACGCGGGCGGGAACGTCGACTCCATCCCGAAGATGATTCCGATTTTCTTCACGGCGGCTCCTTTGAGGCGAAGCTGGGACAGAGAGAAGGCCCTGTAAACCTATGCCGCGGGGAGTTAAACAGCCCAATTCTAATGCATTTTCCCTCCCAACCACAGTCTTTGCGTCCAGGGAACAGGGGCTTCGTTTGCGCCTTTACTCCAGGTACATCCTCGCCATAGGCCGCCACCAGGGCCAATCGTGAAAGCTGCGATCCCCCCAGACGTACAACTCGTGCCGAATCCCTTTGTTACGCAAAACCGCCGCAAACCGCTCATTTTTTTCCCAGCAGAAGTCCCACTCGCCGGTCCCCAGCACGGTGCGGATATGGTTGTACTTCCAGGGGTCACTAGAGTTGGCGAGATAGTCGGGAGGGTTATTGAAATAAAGGTCTTCGCTATACCAGCCGTCAACGAAGTCCTTCATATCAAAAGCTCCGCCCATGGTTACGATGCCGGTGACCAATTCCGGGTGGCGGAAGCCGAAGTTCGCTGCATGGTAAGCGCCAAAACTGCAACCTGTAGCGATCAGTCGCGGAGTTTGGTTCTTCTTCGCCATCAGCGTCAGCACATCCCCAACGATGTAGCGCTCATATTGCATGTGGCGCTGCACTCGCCAATAGGGGTCGGCATGCTTGTTGTACCAACTCTCCCGGTCGACGCTGTCGACACAATAGAGCTGCAGTTGACCATTATCAATGCGGTCCGCCACGGTGGCGACCATACCATTGTCTTCATACTCGAAGAATCGGCCCCCGGAGGTGGGAAACACCAGCACCTTGGTCCCCTCGTGGCCGAAACACAGCAGTTCCATGTCACGGCTCAGATCGTTTGACCACCAGCGATGGTATTCGCGCTGCAATCCTTGCTCCTTTTGCTAATCTAGAAAACCACGGTGCGCGATGCCCTGGCTGGTCATAGTTGCACCATTCTACAGAACGCCGGCGGAACCGCTTATAGCTATCGACCAACCTCTACCTTCTGCTGCGAACGGCCTGGCTGTGCGCCTGCGCAAGCACGAACAATTTGTCTCCAGGCTGGTGGAGGAGCACCACGACCTGATCGTCTACGTTCCGCCGATGTACGAGGCCCAGGTCGACCGCCGCTTCCCGGTGCTGTATATGCAGGATGGGCAAAACCTCTTTGATCCCGAGACCTCGTTCATCCCGGGGAACTACTGGCGCATGGGCGAAACCGCGGATGCGCTGATCGAGGCCGGTGCGATTGAGCCGCTGATCATTGTTGGCATCTACAATGCGGGCGTCAAGCGGATTGATGAGTACACGCCGGTCGAAGACAAGCGTCTGGGCGGAGGACAGGCTGATGCGTATGGCCGCATGCTTGTGGAAGAGCTGAAACCCTTCATCGCCAAGCAGTATCGGACGTTGCCCGAGGCCGGGAACTGCGGGATGGGCGGTTCCTCGCTCGGCGGCCTGGTCACCCTGTATCTGGGTTTGCGGTATCCGGCAGAATTCTCCAGGCTGGCGGTCATATCTCCGTCGGTGTGGTGGCGAAATCGGACCATCCTCAAAACGGTCGCGTCCCTCCCCAAAAAACCTGAGCTGCGCATCTGGCTGGATATCGGGACAAAGGAATCGACCCGTGCATTGCCGGATGCGCGGCTGCTGCGCGATGGGCTGATCAAAAAAGGCTGGCAGCTAGGCCAGGACCTCACTTACTTCGAAGCAGAAGGTGCGGAACACACAGAATCCGCCTGGGCCGAGCGCGTCGCTCCCATGTTGAAGTTCCTCTTTCCAGGGCCCGCAAAAATAAATCCCTAACTCCTCTTGTCCAAAATCAAAATGCATGGGATCTATATAGGTATGAACCATGCTCTCACAGCGCCTGCAGGGATCCAGAAGGCGACTTAGTTCGCTTAGTTCGCTTAATTCGCACATATTTGCAACGGACCACCGCTTGGTATCTGCCAAAAGAGACTTGCGAAAGGGAGGCCAGCTTAAGGATTCAACGGAACCAGTCCCGTAGGGACGGCTGAACTTAGCCCAGGACGCAGTCCTGGGTTCGCGTGCATCATTGAAAAGTCCCGTAGGGACGACTGAAACCATGTTTCAGTCGCCGGCTGGAGCGGAGGAAGCCAGGGGAGGATTCGGGCGGCGGCGTTTGAATCGGTTACTGATGCGATCGAAATAAAGATAAATGATAGGCGTGGTGTAGAGGGTAAGCACCTGGCTGAAGAGCAACCCTCCCGCGATGGCAACACCGAGCGGCCGGCGTAGCTCAGAACCTGTTCCTGTGCCGAAAGCCAGGGGCAATGCACCAAACAGGGCCGCCATGGTCGTCATCAGGATAGGACGGAAGCGCAGCATGCAAGCTTCGAAAATGGCGTCCCGCGTGTTCTTACCGTGTTCGCGTTCGGCGATGAGTGCGAAATCGATCATCATGATGGCGTTCTTCTTCACGATGCCGATGAGAAGAAAAATCCCAATGATGG
>Ga0137412_10001034_pt2 | contig 11733 bp, 13 predicted proteins | sample CZODoug2_1_16fun_FD_122160 | JGI IMG/M metagenome (GOLD analysis project Ga0137412, IMG submission 122160) | Vadose zone soil fungal communities from Angelo Coast Range Reserve, California, USA - CZODoug2_1_16fungal (Hybrid Assembly) | ecosystem: Environmental > Terrestrial > Soil > Vadose zone...
GACGGTGAGCTCCAGCTCCCCGCCGGGGGTGGCGCCGCCGCCGGACACGGGCACGAGAATCCGCTCGTCGGGACCAGTCACGATCACGGCGGTGCCCCCGGAGACCTCGTGCACCGTGCCGGAGAACAGGTTCGAGGTGCCGATGAAGCCGGCGACGAACTTCGTGGCCGGGTGCTCGTAGATCTCGCGGGCGGTGCCGAGCTGCTCGACGACGCCGTTGCTCATCACCGCGATCCGGTCCGACATGGTCAGCGCCTCACCCTGGTCGTGGGTGACGAAGACGAAGGTGATGCCGACCTCGCGCTGGATCCGCTTCAGCTCCACCTGCATGGCCTGGCGCAGCTTCAGGTCCAGCGCGGCGAGTGGCTCGTCGAGCAGCAGGGCGCGCGGCTTGTTGACCAGCGCGCGGGCCAGCGCCACCCGCTGCTGCTGGCCACCGGAGAGCTCCTTGGGCCGGCGCTTCTCCCGGCCGCCCAGGTCGACGATCTCCAGCATCTCGCCGACCCGGCGGGACACCTCGTCCTTGGCGACGCCCTTGCGCTTGAGCCCGAACGCCACGTTCTCGGCCACGCTCATGTGCGGGAACAGTGCGTACGTCTGGAACACCATGTTCACGTCGCGCTTGTTCGGCGGCACCCCGGTCACGTCGTTGCCGTGCAGGTAGACGCTGCCCTCGGTGGGCTCGTCGAACCCGGCGATCATGCGCATCGTGGTCGTCTTGCCGCAGCCGGACGGGCCGAGCATCGAGAAGAACTCGCCCTCGTCGATGCGCATGTCGACCTGCTTGACCGCCTGCACGACCTCGCCGTGCGAGGTGAACGACTTGGTCAGCCCGACCAGCTCGATCGCGGGCAGCACGCCGGACCGATCCCCCTCGGCCGCCGGGTCCCTCGGTTCCGTCATAGTCCCGTTCCTTCGGTGACCGTGGGGGACCTGAGTTGTCTCGCTGTCGATAGCCACCCGCGACCTCCGTGCTGGATGTGCTCTGCGTCGCACTGACTTTCGCAGAACGAGTCCCAGCTTTCAAGGGATTCCGTTGTTACCATGTGATTTCGCAACGGAATCGCTTGTGAACTCCTCGTAGATCACCTGATGTCGCACTGAGGAGGCGAGGTTGGGCGCAGCCGGCCGGTCCCCGCTCCGGCTCTCCGGTTCGCCGCAACCGCGTCGGGGTGCGCATCGGGGAATTCTCTGGGTTGGTGATGATCGCAATCAAGAGGTTGGGAGCGATCAGCGAGCCAATTCATCTCGATATTTCGATCTTGGCAAATTTGGATCCCGGCAACATCCGAAGGAGTAACCGCATGCCCGCTCCCGCCGCGCTCGTCTTCCGCAACGGCCCGGTGCACACCATGGCCTCATCTCCGGCCGGTCCGGCGGTCGGGCCGGGCGCCGAGCCGGTGCCGACGGCCGTCGCGGTGCGGGACGGCCGGATCGTGCTGGTCGGCGGGGAGGATGAGGTCGGCGTGCTGGTCGGCCCCCGCACCGAGGTCGTCGACCTGGCCGGCCGGGCCCTGCTGCCGGGCTTCCAGGACGCGCACGTGCACCCGATCTCGGGGGGCCTGGCCATGCTCGGCTGCGACCTGAGCGAGGCCGGTGACGCGGCCGGGGCGGTGGCGGCGGTGCGGGCCTACGCGGCGGCCAACCCGGACCTCCAGTGGGTCACCGGGCGCGGCTGGCTGATGGACTGGTTCCCGGGTGGCACGCCGGCCCGTGGGCTGCTCGACGAGGTGGTCGCCGACCGGCCGGTCTACCTGATGAACGCCGACGGGCACGGGGCCTGGGTGAACACGGCGGCCCTGCGCCGGTGCGGGATCGATGCGAACACGCCCGACCCGGTGGACGGGCGGATCGAGCGGGAGGGCGGCGGCGCGCCCCAGGGCACCCTGCACGAGGGCGCGTTCAACCTGGTCGCCCGGCACATCCCGGAGCCCGCGCCGGCCGAGCTGGCCCGCGCGCTGCTCACCGCGCAGGGCCGGCTGCACTCGCTCGGTATCACGGGGTGGCAGGACGCCAGGGTCGGCCCGGAGATCCAGCGCGCCTACCTGGGCCTCGTCGAGTCCGGTGAGCTCACCGCGCGGGTGGTCGGCGCGCTCTGGTGGGACCGGGCCCGTGGCGCCGAGCAGATCCCCGAGCTCGTCGAGCGCCGGGTCACCGCCGGCCGGTTCCGGAGTGCCAGCGTCAAGATCATGCAGGACGGCGTCGCGGAGAACTTCACGGCCGCCATGTCCACGCCCTACCTGGACGGCTGCGGCTGCCGGACCGGCAACCGGGGGCTCAGCTTCGTCGACCCGGAGCTGCTGCGCGAGCACGTGCGGGCGCTGGACGCCGAGGGGTTCCAGGTTCACGTGCACGCCATCGGCGACCGGGCCGCGCGCGAGGCGCTGGACGCGTTCGAGCTGGCCAGGACGGCCAATGGGCCCAACGGCGGTGATGACCGTCGCCACCACATCGCGCACCTGCAGGTCGTGCACCCCGACGACGTGCCCAGGTTCGCCGCCCTCGGGGTGACCGCCAACATCCAGCCGCTCTGGGCCACCCACGAACCGGCGATGGACCAGCTGACCATCCCGTTCCTCGGCCCTGGACTCGCCGAGTGGCAGTACCCGTTCGCCGACCTGGTCCGGACCGGCGCCGACCTGGCCGCCGGCAGCGACTGGCCGGTCAGCAGCGCCAACCCGTTCTGGGGCGTGCACGTCGCCGTCAACCGCGCCGCCCCCGGTACGACCGGCGAGCCCTTCCTGCCGGCGCAGCGGCTCGACCTGGCCACCGTGCTCGCCGCCTACACGATCGGCTCGGCCAGGGTGAACCACCTGGACGCCGACACCGGCACCCTCGAACCGGGCAAGCTCGCCGACCTGGTCGTGGTGGACCGCGACCCGTTCCGGCTGCCGGTCGCCGAGCTGGCCGACACGACGGTGCTGGCCAGCTACGTCGGGGGAGAGCGGGTGTACACCGCCGCCGAATTCTGAGCGCGCGGCCCCGGCCGACCGGATCGTCGAGCGCGACGACGCCTACTGGACGGACCAGTTCAACAACGTCGACGCGCTCGACGGCTACCGGACGCTGGGCGCGGAGATCCTGGCGCAGGTCGGCGGCACCCCGATCGACGTGTTCCGCGCCGCCGTCGGCGCCGCCGGCATGCTGGTCGGCGTGTCCAGGGCGCTGCGGGCGGGCGGGCGGCCGGTGCGGGTCGTGGCGTTCGAGCCGGCACGTCCGCCGCCCTCAACCTGCTTGGGGCGCTCGAGCTGGGCGAGGGGCGAACGGTGGTGACGGTCGCCGCGGACTCCGGGCTGAAGTACCTCGCCGGCGGCCTGTACGCCGATGAGCGTGACCCGCTCTAGGTGCAGCGGGCCACGCTCCCGGGCTGGTCAGCGCACGACAGGCTGGCTCAGCGCACGGCGGGCAGGCCGGGGTAGAGCTTCTCCAGGCCGCCGGACAGCGCCGCCCGGACGTTGCGGCTCTTGTCGTCGGCCACCACCTCGAGGGCGCGCGCCTGCACACCGTCCAGGGCCAGGCCGGCGACCCACGCCGGGTCGACCTTGTCCGAGGGGTCGACGTAGTCGGCCATGTCGGTGTCCATGTAGCCGACGTGCAGGGCCGTGACGTCGATGCCGGCCGGCGCCAGCTCCTGCCGGACCACGTTGGTCATCGCCAGCTCGCCGGCCTTCGCCACGCTGTAGGCGCCGTAGTTCGGGAAGTGCACCCAGGACAGCACGGACAGCACGTTCAGCACGGCGCCGCCGCCGTTGCCGGTGATCACCGGGGCGAAGGCGCGGGTGACACCGAGGGAGCCGAAGAGGTGGGTCTCCACCTCCAGCCGGATGTCCGCGATGTCGCCGTCGATCAGCTGGGTGTGCGTGCTGATGCCGGCGTTGTTGATCAGCAGCGTCACGTCCGGTGCCTGCTCCGCCGCCCTGGCCACCGAGGCGGGGTCGGTGATGTCCAGCTGGATCGGCACGGCGCCGGGCAGGTCGACCGACGCCGGGTTGCGCGCGGCCACGTAGACCTTGGCCGCGCCGCGCTCGAGCAGCTGGGCGGCGAAGTGCCGGCCGAGGCCGCGGTTGCCGCCGGTGACCAGTGCGACTGAGTTCTTGATGTCCATGACTCGTCTTCCTCTGCGGTCGGGTCCGATGAGAACGATCGGTGCGAATTGACGGCATGCGTCGAGGTGGTGCGGGGTGGGGCCGGGTTCAGTCGAGCAGGGTCATCAGGTCGTTCAGCTCGGCTCTGAGCTGGCCGGGGTCCTCGCCGGCGCGCACCCGGACCCGCAGGGCCAGCCACGCGTTGTAGATGGCGGAGGTCAGCGCCGCCGCGCTGCCGCGCTCGGTGATGCTGCCCTCGCGGCGCCCCTGGTCGACAAGGTGCTTCATCAGCTCGGCCGAGGCGGCGAAGTTCTGCCCGACGATGGCGTCGGCCCGACCGTCCTCGATGGTCGCCTCGGTGGCGGTGTTGACCACCATGCAGCCTCGGTGCAGCGCGGCCCCGTTGGTCAGCGACATCTCGAACAGCAGCCGGATGGCCTGCCGGGCGTCGGTCGCCTCGGTGGCGATCCGGGTGGCCTCGTCCGACCAGTGCGCCGCGTACCTGCGCAGCGCCGTGAGGAACAGGGTGTGCTTGTCGCCGAAGGTGTCGTAGAGGCTGCGCCGGCCGATGCCCATCCGGTCCACGAGGTCGTGCAACGAGGTCTTCTCGTAGCCGCGCTCCCAGAACAGCTCGACCGCCCGCTCGAGTGCGACCTCGGGGTCGAACTCCTTGGTGCGCACCATCCCTCACCTCCTCCCGTCCCGTGTCGCCCACCTTACGCTAATGAGAACGTTCGGTGCAAAAAGAAGCCGAGCCCGATCCGTGCCCGAGCTGGACACCGATATGTCTAGCCATCTACTCTCTTGTCTAGACAAGTTGAAGGGATGGGCGACCATGAACGTGCCCCTGACCGAGGTGCGGGACCTGTCCGGGCGGCTGGCCCGGTGGCCGGCGATCTGGCTGCGGGACAACTGCCACTGCGTGGACTGCCGGGATCCGCGCAACGACCAGAAGCTCTTCGGCATCACCGACCTGCCTCGGGATCCGAGCGTGCTCGGGGTCACGGCCGACGGCGGGCGCGCGATCGTCGAGTTCGACCCGCCGCACCGGGGGGAGTACCCGCTGGACTGGCTGGCCGCCCTGGAGGCCGGTCGCGACGGCGGGCCCGGCGCTCGCCGGGGCGACGACCGGACCGAGGCCGGCAAGCGGCTGTGGCGGGCCGCCGACTTCGCCGGTGGGGCGCCGAGCACCCGCTGGGCGGACTACCTGGCCGATCCGGCCGTGCGGCTGCGCTGCCTGGCGTCGGTCCGCGAGCTGGGGTTCGCGCTGCTGCGCGAGGTGCCGGTGGTCGAGGGGACCGTGGTCGAGGTCGCCGAGACCTTCGGGTACGTGCGCCGCACCAACTACGGCGAGATCTTCGACGTCCGGGTGGTCGCCGAGCCGAACAACCTGGCGTTCACCAGTCAGGTGATCACCCCGCACACCGACAACCCGTACCGGGACCCGGTGCCGACGATCCAGCTGCTGCACTGCCTGGCCAACGCGGCCGAGGGCGGCGACAGTGGGCTGGTGGACGGGTTCGCCGCCGCTGCCCTGCTCCGGGAGGAGGCCCCGGAGGCCTTCGCGGTGCTCGCCGGTACCCCGGTGCCGTTCCAGTTCGTCGACGCGGCGACCGTGCTGCGCGCGGAGCGGCCGCTGATCGGCGTCGACCCGCTCGGCCGGATCCGCGAGGTGCGGTTCAACAACCGGTCGATGCAGCCGCTCGCGCTGTCCAGCGCCGAACTGGTCGAGTTCTATGCCGCGTACCGGCGCTTCGCCGAGGTGCTCGAGCGGCCCGAGCTGCGGCTGGAGTTCCGGTTGGCGCCGGGGGACTGCCTGGTGTTCGACAACGTCCGGCTGTTGCACGCACGGAGCGCCTACAGCGACTCCGGCGGCCGGCACCTGCAGGGCTGCTACGCCGACCTCGACTCGCTGTACAGCGCCGAGGCCGCGCTGCGCCGGCGGGTCACCGCGTGAGCACCTCGATGGTCGAGCGGCTGGAGGAGCTGTTCGAGGGCCAGGGTGCCCAGGACTACCTCGGTGAGGCGGTCAGCGTGGCCACCCACATGCTGCAGGCCGCCGACCGCGCACGCGAGGCCGGTGCCGCTCCCGCCCTGGTCGCCGCTGCGCTGCTGCACGACGTCGGCCACTTCACCGGCCTGGTCAGCGGCGCCGAGCTGATGGCCGGCACCGACAACCACCACGACGAGCAGGGCGCGGCCTTCCTCGCGGCGCACTTCGGCCCCGAGGTGTGCGAGCCGGTGCGGCTGCACGTGGCCGCGAAGCGCTACCTGTGCGCGGTGGAGCCCAGCTACCGAGGCGAGCTGTCGCCGGCGTCGGTGTACACGCTGTCCGTGCAGGGTGGGCCGATGGACGAGACCGAGGTCGCCCGGTTCGAGGCGAACCCGTACGCGCGGGACGCGGTGCTGCTGCGCCGCTGTGACGACGCGGCGAAGGATCCGGAGCGGCCCACTCCCGCGTTCACCGAGTTCCGTGACCTGCTGGTCGGCGTGGCCCGGCCCGCCTCAACCTGAGCCGGTGGCCGGCTCAGTCCGAGCCGGTGGGCCGGGGCGGGTTGCCGGTGCGGGCCAACGCGGTCGCGGCGACCGAGTTGTGCACCCGGAAGACCACCGCGTCGCCCCGGTAGCTGTCGATCGAGAACTCGAGCGGGTTGCCGGCGGGGTCGGTGCCGCGGCGCCTGGTGCGCAGTAGGGGGGTGCCCTCGGGCACCTCGAGCAGGGCGGCGTCCTCGGGTCCGGCGGCGACCGCGTCGATCCCGTGGTCGGCGTCCGCGAACACGACGTCCAGCTCGGCCAGGCGTTCGGTGATCGACTCGGTGGCCATGTCGATGCCGGGCAGCAGCGCCCCGACCCGCTCCACGTAGGCGGTCCGCTCGACCATCACCGGTTGGCCGGACAGCAGGCGCACCCTGGTCAGGTGGTAGATCATCGCGCCGGGCGGCACGTCCAGCTCGGCGGCCTCGGGGTCGGTGGCGGCCCGGCGGACCAGCTCGATCACCCGCCCGCTCGGCTGCTCCCCGATGGCGCGCGCCCAGGCGGAGAAGCTGATCAGCTCGGAGAACCCCTGCACCCGCTCGCCCCCGAGCACCATCCGGCGGGCGCCCTGCCGGGAGGTGATCAGGCCCTCGGCCCGCAGCGCGGCGAAGGCCTGGCGGACCGTGCCCCGCGAGACGCCGTAGGTCTCGGCGAGCTCGCTCTCGGACGGCAGCCGCGCGCCGTCGCGGTAGTCGCCTCGGCTGATCCCGTCCCGCAGTGCCTGCGCGACGGTCGCGTACAGCGCACCCTCACGAACCACCGCGCGGCCTCATCCCTTCGGCATCTGAACTGGTCGGGACAGCGTACCGAGCAGGGTGGGTCAGGGCCGGTCAGTGCCGCTCAGTCCGGGTCGCGCCGGTCGCGGGGCGGCTCGTCCCTGCCGTCCGGGTCGAGGGGCCAGTCGCCCCAGGTGTCCTCGCCGATCCAGATCTGTCGCTGCAACAGCTGGGACCTGGCGCGCAGCACCCGGCCCAGTGCCATGGTGGTGGCCACGAAGGCGGCCAGGATCAGCAGGGCCCAGGCGACCGGGTGCCGGTCGAGCAGGCAGACGATCTCGGTCATCCACCCGCCGTCCCGTCACAGGAGGCGGCGGGGGACCGGTGAGTTGCCGCGCGACCGGTGGGCGCGGCGGCGCGGGCGGGCGTGACCGAGGGGTGGCGGGTAACCATGCTGGAGCACATCCTCTGCGTTTCTGGCAGGCGTATTTGCTGGTCGACGGCTGGGTAACCCAGTCGTGATCAGTGCCGCCAGAGGCAGAGTTCCGCGCGACGAACCGAGGCGGTGGGTGGCCCTCGGGCCGGCCTGGTCGCGGGCGCGGCGGCCACATCCGGTTCGTGCACCGCCGACGCGGGCAGGGCCGCCGGCAGCGGGCCGCTGAACGAGAACGTCGACTCGACCAGCACCGCGGGGCTCAGGTGGGGCACTGTGCCCCGGCAGTGGCCCGGTGAGGTGCGCGGCCGCACGGAGCTGGTGTCGGCCGATACCGAGGGGGCCGGGGTCGGCGCGAGGATCGCGGCCCGGGCCCCGGTCGAGTCGGCCGGGACCGCCGCTGCCGAGACCGCCGCGGCCGGGACCGCCGCTGCCGAGACCGCCGCCGGGCGCGTATGGGACGTGCAGAGCAGCATGAGGTCCACGCCGATCAGGCCGGCCGCCATCGCGAAGACCACCAACCACTGGCCTCGACGCGGACCGGCGTGACTCGCCACGTCCACGAGCGTAGCTGCCCACCGCGACAGCATTGTCACCAGCGGCGTGAAGTAGGGCTAGTCGGTCGTCGTGAGCACCACGCGCTGGCCTGGTTCGGTCGGCGCGCTCCAGGCGTCCTCGACCCGGGTGAGCGGCAGAGGGAGCGCGGCCGCGGTCAGGGTGCCCTCGGCGAACCGTTCGATCAGGGACGGCAGCTCGGCCGCGATGACGGCGGCGCTGACCGAGCCCTGTCCACTGCCCATGAGCTGCAGGTTTGCCGCGCGCAGTGCGGAGGAGGGCAGCGTGATCTCCGGTCCGGCCATCGAGCCGATCTGGATCCAGGTCAGTGCCCTGGCGCGCTCGGTGCGGCGGGTGACCAGGGCGGGGATGGCCTGTTCGGTGGGGGCGCCCCAGGTGTAGTCGAGCACGACGTCGACGTCCGAGGCGGCGTCGGCGAGGCGGTCGGCGACCGCCTCGGGGTCGCCGGCCTGGGAGACGACGGTGGTGGCGCCGAGGTCGGCGAGCAGGCCGAGTCGCCGGGGGTCGCGCCCGGCGGCGACGATGCGCGCCGCGCCGAGGTGGCGGGCGATCTGCACGGCCATCTGGCCGGCGTTGCCGGTGGCGCCGCTGTCGCTGGTGTAGTGGGTGCCGTTGGCGCCGGAGCGGACCCGGGGGTGCAGCCCGGCGGCGAGTATGTCCACCAACACCTGGTCGCCGGTGGGGTGCGGGGTCTCGACCTCCTCGTAGTGGGGCGGTCGGTCGAACGATCGGACAACAGCGGCGTGCATGGCGGCTCCCTCGTGAGTCTTAGTACGTGACACGAACTAAATTAGTTTGTAGCACGTACTAAGTCAAGTATGGTGGCGGCATGGGGAATGGGGCCGAGGCAGCGGCGGTGGCGGACCTGGGCATCGTGGACGGCCTGGTGCAGCTGTCGTTCCTGGTGCAGGGCGTGCTCGGGCAGGTGGCCGGCGAGCACGGGCTGTCGATCGTCCAGCTGCGGCTGCTCGGCGTCCTGCGCGACCGCACACCCGGCATGCTGGAGCTGGCCCGGCACCTGGGGCTCGACAAGTCCAGCATGACCGGCCTCGTCGATCGGGCCGAGCGCCGCGGCCTCGTCCGCCGCGCCACCGACCCGCACGACGGGCGCGCCGTTCAGGTGTCCCTGACCTCCGAGGGGCAGAGGTTGGCCGGCGTGTGCACGGCCGACGCCGGCCGCCGGATCCAGGACCTCACCTCGGAGCTCTCCGACTCCCGGCGATCCCAGCTGTCGCTGCTGGCCAGCGCGGTGGTCGCGGCCTCCACCACGATCTGACGCGCTGCCCGGCAGGGCCGTTCCACCGAGATCTACGTGAGCGGGCTTTGATCATGGTCCGGACCCCGCTGGCGTAGATGTCGACGGAGCGTCGCGGGCCTGTGAGCAGCGTTGGTCAGCCGAAGCTGGCGAGGGCGTCGAGGTCGTCGATGGCGTGGGTGATGCGCCTGATGAACTCGCGGGACGTCGCGGGCGGCTGCATCTTCGGCGCCTCCGGCGGCTGGCCGAGGGTGCCGGTCCACCAGGCCAGCGCGGAGAACAGCTGCTGGCGGTAGATCCGCCAGGCCGTGTCGACGTCGACCGGGGGAGCACCGGCCGCGTGCAGCTGCTCGACGTAGTAGGCAACCAGGTCACGCTCCCAGGTCCGGCGGTTGTCCACCGAGAGCGGGGTGGAGATCGTGTAGGCCGGATCAACCAGGCAGAGGAGACCGGCTCAGCCCGCGCCTAGCCCACCGTCTTGTCGGTGATGGTGATCTTCGTGACGGTCAGGTTGGGGACGGTGACGTCGCCCTCGCGTGCGGTGGTGAACGTGGTGGCCCCGTCGACGGTCGCCTCGGCCTTGAAGATGTAGCCCTGCACCAGGTTGTGCAGCATGGCCGGGTCGCCGTGCATGATCACCGAGGTCGGGTAGTTCACGCCGCCGTTCTCGGGGGCGTGGCGGGCCGCGTCGACTTTCGCGCGGAAGGAACCCGGGTCGGTCGTCGCGTCGAACTGGGTGACCTGCCCCCAGAGCACAATGCGGTCCGAGGTGTGGCCCGCCGGGTCCTGGGAGATGGTGCGCCAGGCCCGGGTGTTGACGTGCTGCGCGGGGTCCAGGGGAGTGGGCGGGGTGTTCGGGGTGGAGTCCGAGAGATAGGGCTTGACCAGCAGCAGGAGCAGCAGGCCGGCGGGGATCGCGGCGAAGATCATGACCGGCCACGCCCAGGCCGCCCAGCCCCTTCTCATACCCACCATCCAGCTTGTGCTGTTCCGCCAGTCGGCCCAACCGGGCAACCGTACCGCCGCCGGTCGACCGGGACACGGTCAGGAGGCGGCTTCGAGGGTGTCGGCGGCGAGCCTGGGCAGCGCGGCGGCGGCCTCGCGGACAATCTCCTCGACGATCGACGCGGCCGCCCGAGCGGGTGCCGGTGCCGTGCCCGCCGGCCTCGCCGCCCTGCGCGACGATCGCGCGCGCGCCGACGTCGATCGCCCGGTGCGCCTGGCCCAGGGTGCAGACCTGGCAGAGCAGCGGGACGCCGGGGCGGTGGACCCGGTCGGCGAAGGGCGCCGGGTCGCCGAAGGACAGGAAGACGGCGGCCGCCGGTGCTCGAGTCCGAGGTCGAGCAGCTCGGGCCGGCGGGCCAGGCTCCAGGTGATGAAGCCGCGGCCGACGCTGCCGGGCGTGACCTCGCCGAGCTGCCGCTCGAGCCACTCACGGTCGCCGTAGCCGCCCCCGAGCAGCCCGAGGCCGCCGGCCGCGCTGACGGCCCCGGCGAGGCGCGCGTCGGCGACCAGGTCCATCGGCGCCAGGACGATCGGGTGCTCGATGCCGAAGGCGGACGTCAGCCGGGTGCGGAACATCGGAGGGCCTCCACGGGTGTTGACCAGCAGCTTCGGGGTCACCCGACGTTAGGTCACCGTTGACATCGAGTCCAACGATCGCTGAAGATTAGAGCCATCTATCTAACAGAACCCTGGCGGGTGCGGCGAGCGGGAGGCGGGGCCACGTGGAGTTGACCGACCTGCAGGTGTTCGTCTCCGTGGCCCGGGCCGGCGGGATCACGAAGGCCGCCCGGGAGCTGCACACGGTCCAGTCGAACATCAGCGCGCGCATCGCGAGCCTGGAGAAGGAGCTCGGCGCGCTCGTCTTCCGCCGGCACGCCCGGGGAGTGGTGCTGACCAGCGCCGGCGAGCAGCTGCTGCCCTATGCGCAGCAGATCCTGCGCCTCGCCCGGGAGGCGCGGCGGGTGGTCCGGGACGAGACGCCGAGCGGACCCCTGCGCATCGGCTCGTTGGAGACCACCGCCGGGCTCCGGCTGCCGGCGGTCCTGGCGGCCTTTACGACCGACTGCCCGGAGGTCGACCTGTCGCTGGTGACGGGGCCGACCGACGAGCTGGTGCGCGCCGTACTCG
>Ga0137412_10004042_pt1 | contig 11731 bp, 10 predicted proteins | sample CZODoug2_1_16fun_FD_122160 | JGI IMG/M metagenome (GOLD analysis project Ga0137412, IMG submission 122160) | Vadose zone soil fungal communities from Angelo Coast Range Reserve, California, USA - CZODoug2_1_16fungal (Hybrid Assembly) | ecosystem: Environmental > Terrestrial > Soil > Vadose zone...
CTCCCCGCGTGTCGCGCGCGGTCACTAACCTAGGTTAACTACGCGCCCCGCGCTCGGCCCTGTGCCATAAGGAATTGGACGTTGTTTCATCGCGATGCTCGATGCCAGGGCGTTTGTCAGGGCGCGCAGCCTCATCTCAGCCCGGCGTCCTACATCGGCAGGATTCCAGAGAGCGCCTAATGAGTGCCTGCAGGCGATCGTCGGTGGAGCATTACAGCCGCAGACTTGAAGGCTCACCCTGACCTCGGCCGTCGCTGAACTCTCACTACTAGGAGACAACAATGCGAGCTGGCACGGTAAGGGCGCATGCGCCGGAGTTGTACCGGAAATTCCGAGACAAGGAGGACGGCGTCATCAAGGTGGTACTGCGCCCGGGGACCGCAACGTGAGGAGTCCTGCGTCTCGGCCTCGCGTACCTAAGGTTGTGGGGCATCTTTAAACCGTTCATTTGCAAATCCGATGTCAGCGTGACGTCGGCCATTTTCGGAGACAATTCATGAACACGATCAAAAAACACACCGCCGACCAGCCAGCGACTGCCGCGGACGCCATTACAATGTTGACCACCGATCATCAGAAAGTGAAAGCGCTATTTGAAGAGTTCGAAGAGCTCAAGGAAAGCGATGCCAGCGACGATGAAAAGGCAGCGTTGGTCCAGAAGATATGCAATGAACTGAAAGTGCATGCCGAGATCGAGGAGGAGATTTTTTACCCAGCCGTCCGGGAAGGCATTGACGACGGGGACCTCATGGACGAAGCGCTCGTTGAACATGCCGGCGCGAAGGCGTTGATAGCTCAGCTGGAGCAGATGAGCCCGGTTGACGAACTTTATGATGCGAAGGTAACGGTCCTGGGAGAACAGATTCAACATCACGTCAAGGAAGAGGAAGGGAGCATTTTTCCTAAAGCCAAGAAGGCCAAAGTCGATACCGAGACGCTGGGGTCGACGATGACCAAACGGAAAATCGCGTTGATGGACAAAATGGGCATGAATGCCGAAGAAGACGCAAGCGACGACGAGGATGCAAAGCCAGCTGGCGCCGCGAAACGCTGACGCAAGGGTGTCCGGCCCGGCGGGCCGGACACTTCGCATATGGCCGCCGGTTAGTACCGGGTGACCACCACGACGTCGCCATCCCGCCGCGTCACGGTCACACCGACGTTGTCGTCTTGGCGCTCGAGAAGCACGTCGACCGACCCAGTACTCAGGCGCAAGTTGCGCAGGTGCACGTGGTCCAGAAAATGCGGCAACATGGGGCGATAGAACTTGATCTCGCCGGTCCGGTCGAGCAGTTCCAGGCCAAGGGAGGCCTGCAGCAAGCATAAGGGAGTTGCGCTAGCCCACGCCTGCGGAGAACAAGCCACCGGATATTGCGTCGGGGCGTTGCGCTCCCGACGGGGGAAGCCGCAAAAGAGCTCGGGAAGGCGTCGCAGATCCATGTAGGTTGCCGCGTCGAAGAGCGCGCCGAACACCCGACCCGCCGACTTCTCCAGTCCATATCGGGCAAAGCCCATGGCGATGAGTCCGTTGTCGTGCGGCCAGATCGAGCCGTTGTGATAGGACATCGGGTTGTATCTCGATTCAGACGAGCCGACCGTGCGGATGCCCCACCCGCCGAATGCCTCCGGCGATAGGAGCGTGGCGGCGACGCGCTGGGCGCGCTCGGCCGAGGCTATGCCCGTGAACAGGACCTGTCCGGCATTCGAGGAGATTACCCGGCACGGCTGCTTTGCGCCGTCCAGCGCTAGTGCGTACGTCGAGAGATCCTCGCACCAGAACTGTGATTCGAATCGCTGTCGCAGCAACTCGGCTTGCGCGGCAAGTGCGGCGGCGCGCTGCGGATGTCCGAGAGCCTCGGCCAGCACGGCGGCGTGCCGTTTGGCTCCATATATGTATGCCTGCACCTCGCAGAGTGCGATCGGGCCTTCTGCAAGGCGGCCGTCTCGATGGAAGATCGCGTCAAAGGAATCCTTCCATCCCTGATTCGCGAGGCCCTCGTTCGTCTGGCGATGATATTCGACGAAACCGTCGCCATCGCGGTCGCCGTAGTGATCGATCCAGGTGAGCGCGGCCTCGGCGTTCGGCCACAGCGAGCGCACCGTCTCAAGATCCCCGGTTCTGCGAAAATACTCACCGAGCAGCAGCAGGAACAGGGGCGTGGCGTCGATGCTCCCGTAATAGCGGCCGAATGGCACCTCGCGCAGGTTCGCCATTTCTCCATGGCGCATCTCGTGCAGAATTTTCCCGGGCTCGGCGTCGCGTTGCGGCTCGACCGCGGTCGCCTGGGTGGCGGCGAGAAATCCGAGCACACCCCGCGCGATCGTGGGATCGAGCCACAGCGTCATCAGCGCCGTGATAATTCCGTCGCGCCCGAACGGCGTGCTGAACCAGGGAATCCCAGCGTACGGGTAGGGCCCCTGGGGCGTGTCGGTAATCAGAGTGTACAGGTCCGAAACGGAGCGTCTGACGATTTCGTTGTATACGGAGTTCGAGCTATCGACGATTGCCGCGCGTGCGCTCGACTCTTTCAGGGCATGCCGGGCGTCGCGCAGACGCCGGTAGAACGCGCGGCCGCTCCATTCGCCCTGGGCCGCGCTGGTGCAGCCGATGCGCGCGAATACCCTGCGCGTCGCCCGGGGCAGCAGCGACACCTCGAAAGCCGCTCTGGTCGTGGTTATAGTCTTCGGCGCCGGAAAGAACGCAATCTCCGTGGCCCGTTCGATCTCATCAAGTCCCTTGTAGCGGAGCACTACGCCGTGATCGCTCTCGAGCGAGGCCCGGGATTCGCCGCGGGCGCTGCGGTGCTCGCCCCGCACCTCGAAAAGGTCCGCAAAGTCCGACGCGAAGCGGTACGTCAACCGCAAGCTCAAGGGGCGATCGCCGAAATTTCTCACCACCAGCCGCTCGTAACAGGCGCCGTTCCAGATGAACTTCATGCGGTTCAGATGAATATTTTCACGCCGCAGTGCGATCTTGCCATCCTCGAGCAGATCCGGGTTGCTGAGATCCGCCGTAAACACGGCGTTGTCGTCCTGCGTCATCGAGGAGAGCAGCAGCGGCCGCCCTTCCTCGAGAAGCAGCTGCAGCTGCGAGAGCATGCGCGTGTCGCGATAGTACAGGCCCTCGGGATTTCCCGGCTCGCCGCCGATGTCGCCGCGAAGATCGAACACCGCGAAGGTGTCGCCGTGCTTGAGCGTGCGCGTGCGGCGCTGCTGGAGCGTCGCGGAGACGGCGATGGCGTATTGCGGCCCCGGAGCCTCGTCGGCCGAATGGGAGGAATCAACCGAATGTGGGGACGGCGTCGGGTCGAACATCGAGAATGTATGCATGCGTTGTCCTCAAGTCAGGAGGAAGATCGACGGGACTTGTAAATATTTCAGCCACAAGCCTCGGCGAAAACGCAGAAGCAGATCAACATAAGAGTTTCTCTTACAACGCTCGGTTCCAATTGCAAGCCGACAACGGCGACAGGAGCGGATACGATCCGTCCTGCGATAGATTGTATCAGCCTGTGGGGATCAGATGAGGATAGCGCAAGTCGCACCGCTCGCCGAAGCCGTGCCTCCTAAACTGTATGGCGGCACCGAACGCGTGGTCGCTTACCTGACCGATGCCCTGGTGGAACTCGGGCACGACGTCACGTTGTTCGCGTCCGGCGACAGCGCCACCAAAGCGACTCTGCACCCCATCTGGCCGCGCGCGCTGCGCCTCGACCCCGACGTGAAAGATCACTTCTCGCCGCTGTTCATGCAGCTCGAGACCGTGGCGCGGCGCGCTCACGAGTTCGATTTGATTCACTGCCATATCGACTACTTCGGCTTTCCGTTGTTGCGCTGGCTCGGCACCCCGTCCCTCACCACGCTGCACGGTCGTCTCGATCTGCCCGAACTGCCGCCGCTTTATAAGCTCTACGGCGCCATCCCGGTGGTGTCGATTTCAAATTCACAGCGCTTGCCGCTGCCCGAAGCGAACTTCGTCGCGACGGTGCTGCACGGCCTGCCGCAGAATCTGTTGATGAAGGGCGAGGGACGCGGCGGATACCTCGCGTTCCTCGGGCGCATCTCCCCGGAAAAGGCGCCGGACGCCGCGATTCGCATTGCGGTGCGGGCCGGCATTCCGCTCAAGATCGCCGCCAAGGTGGACCGTGTCGATCAGGAATATTTCAAGACCGCAGTCGAGCCGCTGCTCTGCCGAGCCGATGTCGAGTTCATCGGTGAAATCCGCGAGGATCAGAAGCAGGAATTTCTGGGCAATGCCGCGGCGTTGGTTTTCCCGATAGCGTGGCGTGAGCCGTTCGGATTGGTGATGATCGAGGCTATGGCTTGCGGAACTCCCGTGATCGCGTTCGACAACGGCTCGGTGCCTGAGGTACTGGAAGACGCAGTGACCGGCTTCATCGTGCACACCGAGGATCAGGCGGTTGAGGCCGTGCAGCGTACCGGCTTGCTCGACCGCGCCCGCATTCGGGACGAATTCGAGCGCCGCTTCACCGCTCAACGCATGGCGCAGAATTATCTGAAGCTGTATGCACGCCTCACTCAGGCGCGCCGGTTGCCGACTTTGACGCCGCAGGCCGTGGCGGACAGATTCCCGGCTCGATCGCGGGTACCGTTCGGGCGTGTCGCTAGCGCTCCAGCACGAGACAGCCTCCCGGCGCCTGCGCTTGCCAACGCCGCGTTGGAAGTTATTCGATAGGGCTAGCGCTTGCTAGCGGCTGCTGCGTGGCGCAATTACCGCGCCATTTTCGCCGCCGATGGTGACTTCGACGCGGCGATTGAGCTGGCGACCGCCGGTATCGGCATTGCTCGCCACCGCGAATTCCTTGCCATAGCCTTGGGTTGTGATGCGAGCCGCGTCAATCCCCCGTCCTCGCAGCGCGGATCTCACAGCATCCGCTCGGCGTTGCGAGAGATCCAAATTGTAGGAGTCGGTTCCAACACTATCGGTAAAGCCTTCGATCTGCACTCGCCGGTCCGAGTGCTCTGTCAAGAATTGGGCTAGTTGATCGAGCTTGCGGGCAGCGCCTGAATTCAGCTGTGCCTTGCCGGTATCGAACAGCACATCGCCAAGCGTGAGCACCAAGCCCCGCTCCGTGGGCTTCGCTTTGAGGGCATCGAGTTCCGCTTGTATGCGAGCCGACTTTTCCGCCTCCTGGTCCCGTGCAGCCTTGGCGTTATCCGCTTCGCGTGCGCGCGCCGCCAATTGAATCTGATCGCGCTCGGCCTGTCCTGCGGCTACTCGCGCATCGTCGGCCTTGGCGGAGGCGTGTAGCTGCGCGAGGCGTGCAGTCTGCGCCGCGAGATACGCGGGATGAGCGATCGCGGCATCGTCCCGATGCGCCGCGGCCGCTTCGGCGATCTCGAGCTCTCTCTTAGCGGCTTGCAAATCGAGTGCGGCGTACTTGGAGACATTAGGATCTGCCTCAGCTGTGCGTACAACAGCACGTGCGCTCTCGAGTGCGGCATTCGGTGTCGGTGTTGACGCGCAGGCGCACATCAGCAGACTTAGTCCCATCCCCTTCCATAGTGACTTATTCATGACGAGGTCCCCCTAGTGAGTCGGTTGAGAACTGCGCTGCGATTCCTTACGCAGTGCCTCGATGCTCGCGTCAAACTCCGTCGCGGCCTTGCGCGAACGTTGTTGTTGTGCGGTGGCCTCTGCGACCTGCGCATCGATATTCGCTTCTTCGGCGAGATCCGTGGCGGGCTTGAGGTCGTGGTCCGCATTCGCCTTCTCCGCTCGGCTCAATCTGTCGCGTGCGGCAGAGAGCTCCAGCGGTGCTGCTTGCGGTGCACCTGCCTGCTCAGCGCGTTGCAGTGAGACCTTCGCCACTGCGATTTTCTCATCCGCCACAGGATTCGCGGCGCAGGCTGATAGCCAAATTGCCGCGCCGGCCGAGACCGCCAGGCGCGCACCCAAACTCGGTAATCGTAAATTCATAAATCCCCCTGCATTGCTCGCCTTATGCTCTGATCTCGCCCACAATCTGCCAGAATTGGCGCGTGATTTCTCGCGGCCGGCGCTGCGATGGCATGTAGGGAAATTTCGAGGGGATGTAGGCTAAGATCGCTCCGTGTAGGAGATATCTCAGGTCGCGTTGCGATGCATTGAACGCGGGATGGATATTTCTATCGCTTCAACCAAGCTTTGCGCGGCTACTCTCTCGAGGTACTTGTAGGTGCGTGCTGGGTCACTTCGCCGATCCTTCATTTTCTGAATTCGCGTAGGAATGATAAAGACTGTCCAGTATGGGACTCACGTGCTTCAGTAGCGCGTCGTCGTCCGGTTGTAGCGTGCGTGCGCCGGAAACGATCGCCGCGAAGCCGGCGGCTTCGGGAACCGGAATGCCACCGACGTCAAGAAAATGCACCAGCGCGCCCAACCGCGACAGCGCCGTATCATTCTCAAGCCCGAAGCTGGCAACCAAGACCTCGAAGGTTACTTTCGAATCGATGTGCGTGAAGGGTGCACCGTCGAAGTCAAAGCCGATAGCTCGTTTCGGACAATCTTTCGGCAATTTTAACCAGGCAAACTTAGCCTTCGGATCGATGAATCGACGGATCAGCCATGCAGAGCACACGCGATCAATCCACATGCGCCGTCGGGTTGCCCAAACCCGCCCTCGATAGTCCTTGCGATCGCGGCGCAAAATCTTGCCTCTGGCGGCGTGCGGCTCCTCGGGCGAGAACTGGGCGGTCAAAGCCGACTCCGCGTCGTTCATCGCACTGTCGAGCTGAGCACGCGATTCGCCTGGGAAAAAATCTACGGCACTCAACGCCGCCGCCTCGCGCCGTGCAGCGGCTAGGCGTCGACGTGACTCGTTCTCGTCAAGCTTCGCAAACTCCTCCCGCAACGCGTGCAGCGTCGCTGCGATCGCCTCGTACTCGGGCGTGCGGTCAAAGAGCGCCCGGAGCGCGTTGCCTTGCGTGCTACCCATCTCGCCGGCGAGTTCGAGGATGTAGGCCGTCCCGCCGCCGCCTTGAATCTCCTGCTTCTGTCGTTCGAACACCTCACGCGCGGCATCCGACACAGGCAGCACGTACACGCCGTCGCGCAGCGTGCCTGCCCCGGATGCTTTCAAGGATCGCCAGACGCGCATGCGCAGCGTTTGGTTGCGCCCGGGCAGGTTGGCAATGAAAAGGAACCATTTCAAGGTGGCGGTTGTCATGTAGTGTTCATTACACCTACGTAGTAGTATCTACTTTAAATGACTCAAGTCCAGATCTATCGTACCCGCCAAGTGGAGGTGGCCATGCTTCGGCCGTCCATCACGCGCCTCGTGAAGCTGCGCAAGTGACTCTCGCCGAATCTGCTCTACGTCGCCCCATGACCGTCGTGGTGGCGGTCGTTGCTGTGCTGTTTGCTGCCGTGCTCGCGCTACAGGGGACGGCCCGAGACATCTTCCCCAATATTGGCACGCCGACGATTTACGTGGCTCAGCCCTTCGGCGGCATGGATCCCGCCCAGATGGAGGGCTATCTCACTTACTACTATGAGTATCACTTCCTCTACATCACCGGCATCGAGCACATCGAGTCGAAGTCGATCCAGGGAGCCGCGCTCATCAAGCTGCAGTTCTACCCCGGCACCGACATGGCGCAGGCGATGGCAGAGACTGTCTCTTACGCCAATCGCGCCCGCGCCTTTATGCCGCCGGGGACCGTGCCGCCGTTTGTCATGCGTTTCGACGCGGGCAGCGTCCCGGTAGGCAACCTCGTCTTCGCGAGCAGCACCCGCTCGGTCGGCGAGATGCAGGACGCGGCCTTGAACCTGGTTCGGCCGCTCTTTGCGACGCTGCCCGGCGTCTCTGCGCCGCCGCCGTTCGGCGGGAGCGCCCGCACGATATTGATCAACGCCAAGCCCGAGCGCCTGCGGGCTTACAACATGTCGCCGGACGAGCTGGTCATCGCCTTGACCGCCGCTAATACGATCACGCCGTCCGGCAACGTGGCGCTCGGCGACAAGTATCCGATGGTGCCGCTCAATTCGGTGGTCGCCAATATCAAGGATCTCGAGGCCGTGCCGGTGCGCAGCGGCGCTTATCCTGCCGTTTTCGTGCGCGACGTGGCCACCGTGACGGACGGCTCGGATATCGTCACCAGCTACGCCCTCGTCAACGGTCGTCGTACCGTTTACATCCCGGTCACCAAGCGTGCCGATGCGTCAACCTTGACCGTCGTGAATCTCGTCAACAGCAGTCTGGGGAAATTCCAGAACGTGCTGCCTGAGGACATCAAGGTCAGTTACGAGTTCGATCAGTCGGGCTATGTCACGAGCGCGATCACGAGCCTCGTCACGGAAGGGGCTCTGGGAGCATTGCTGACCGGACTCATGGTCCTGCTGTTCCTGCGCGACTGGCGCAGCGCCTCGATCGTGGTGATCAATATTCCGGTCGCGCTCATGGGGGCGGTGCTGGCGCTCGCCATCACCGGCCAGACTGTGAACATCATGACGCTGGGCGGCATGGCACTCGCCATCGGTGTGCTGGTGGACATGTCCACGGTGGTCGTGGAGAACATCGCGACAAAGCATGTGGTCGGCATGTCGCTTGCCCGCGCCGTCGTGGATTCGGCAGGCGAGGTCGCCGTGCCACTGTTGCTTGCGATGCTGTGCGTGCTCGCCGTATTCCTGCCCGCGTTCTTCATGACCGGCACTGCAAAGGCGATGTTTTTGCCGCTTGCGCTGGCGGTGGGATTCTCGATGATCTCCTCCTATTTTCTGGCGAGTACTCTGGTACCCATTCTCGTGGTGTGGCTGGGGAAGCGAGCCGGCGGGCTCGCCGTGCATGAGGCACAGGCCGGGCGCTTCGAGCGGTTTCGGGAGCGCTATGCTCGGTTCATGGGCTGGGTGGTGGCTGTGCGAGGTCGAGCCGCGACCGTTTATTTTGCGCTGACGATTCTCCTCGTGGTGCTGCTCGGGCCACGACTGGGGAATGAGATCTTCCCGCAGGTCGATGCCGGTCAATTGCAGCTTCGCCTGCGCGCACCCGCGGGCACGCGCGTGGAGACGACGGAAAAAATTGCACTCAAGGTGTTGGACCTGATCAAAGATGCCGCGGGCGGGGCGGATAAGGTCGACGTGACCTTAGGGCTCGTCGGCGTACACCCGCCCAATTATCCCATCAACCTCATCTAGCTGTGGACCAGCGGATCGCATGAGGCGATCCTGCAGGTGCAATTCAAGCCAGCCAGCAAGCTGCGCATGGAGCCGTTCAAGGAACGCCTGCGTGCACGTTTTGCCGCAGAGTTGCCGGATGTCGGTTTCTCCTTCGAACCCAGCGACATCGTCAGCCGGGTCATGAGCATGGGCTCCTCGACACCGATCGAGGTGGCCGTGACCGGCCCGAATCTCGCCGACGACCGCACATTTGCCGAAAAGGTCAGAGGGGCGCTGGCGCGATTGCCGCAGCTGCGGGACGTGCAGTTCGGACAAACCCTCGACTACCCCACGGTGGACGTTAATGTCGATCGGGAACGCGCCGGCTTGATCGGCGTGACTATGGCGGACGTCTCGCGTTCGCTAGTGACAGCGACGTCCTCGAGCCGCTACGTGGTTCCGAACTACTGGGCGGATGCCAACACCGGCGTGTCGTATCTGGTGCAGGTGCAAGTTCCCCAGACCCTGATGAATTCGACGGAGGAAGTGCGCAACATTACCGTGACCACCCGCGGCGGCCAGAGTCAGCTGTTGCGCAATATCGGCAGTGTGAGCGATGGAAGCGCTACCGGAGAATACGCGCGCTACAACGGTCAGCGCATGGTGAGCGTGACAGCGAATCTCTTCAACGCCGATATCGGCAGCGCAGCGGCGGCCGTCAACGAGGCGATCGCGAAGCTCGGGAAACCCCCGGCAAAGGTCAACATTGCCCTACGGGGGCAGGTCGAGCCCTTGAATCAGATGTTGCGCGGCCTGCAAACGGGCCTGGGCGTCGCGATTCTCGCGATCTTCCTGATGCTGGCGGCGAACTTTCAGTCGCTGCGGCTTTCCCTCGCAGTCATGTCCGTGCTTCCCGCGGCCCTTGCGGGCGTCGTGCTGGCGCTCTGGTTTACGGGTACCACACTCAATATTCAGTCGTTCATGGGTGCGATCATGGCCATGGGTGTCGCGGTGTCCAACGCGATCCTGCTGGTGACGTTTGCCGAGCGCGAACGTCTGCGTAGCGACGCGCCTGCCGCTGCGGTGGAGGGCGGCCGCAGTCGTCTGCGGCCGATCCTAATGACGAGTCTCGCGATGATCGCCGGCATGTTGCCGATGGCATTGGGGGTGGGTCAGTCCGGCGAGCAGTCGGCACCGCTTGGTAGAGCGGTCGTCGGCGGACTGGCCCTGGCCACTGTAGCGACGTTGCTGGTGCTGCCCGCGATATTCGCGCTACTGAGCCGCAGCACGAGGCAAACGGTTTCCTTGCTACCGGACGACACGCAAGAGGTAGGCGCATGAACCGAGCGTGGTCGGCCCGCCTGTGAAGATTCGACAATGCGAAACCCCCAGGTTGCAGTGGTGAATATGATGAAGCCTCAGTCCGCCCCTTATCCGATCGTGATTGCGGCGCTAGCGCTCCTGAGCGCCTGTGGTCACCGCCAGAGTGAAAGTCCACAAACTGCTCAGGATCCGCCGGTGCAAGTGCGCATCACTCATCTGTCTGCCGCCCCGATCACGCGCTCCGTCATCTTGCCGGCGCAGGTCATCGCATTCCAGGAGGCGACGCTATACGCCAAAGTATCGGGTTATCTCAAGAGCGTCGCTGTGGACAAAGGCGACAAAGTCGCAGCGGGTGCCGTGCTGGCACGCATCGAAATACCGGAGCTCGTGGCCTCCAGGGCGAAGCAGGAAGCGGAACTGAAGGCGGCACAGGCGGATTACAGCCGCCTGCAGGAATCGCTGGAGAAGGCGCCGGATCTGGTCGTTCCGGCGATGGTCGACCAGGCGCGCGGGCGATTTGAGATCGCGCGCGCGAGCCTCGACCAGAGCGAAACGCTCCTGGGCTACGCGACCATTACGGCCCCCTTCAGCGGCATCATTACGCGCCGTGCTGTCGATCCCGGCGCACTGATTCAGGCCAACTCCGCCATCCTGGGGCTCATGGATTTCAGCAAAGTGCGCCTGCAGATCGCGGTCCCGGAGGGCGAGGCGAGCCGCGTCGCCCTGGGCCAACCGGTGCTGGTGACCACGGAGAATCTGCCGGGGACGCATTTCGACGGAAAGGTCTCGCGTTTCGCGTACGCGTTGGACGCCGCGAGCAGGACCATGTTGACCGAGGTCGTGTTGGACAACCCGCAGCTCGCGTTGCGTCCGGGCATGCTGGTCACGGCTAGGATGGGCATCGAGCACAAGGAAAGCGCGCTTCTCATGCCGATGGAGTCGCTGGTGATGGAGAAGGCAAATGCATTCGCCTACACGGTTGACGGCAGTAAAGCGGCGAAGCGTCCGATCAAAATCGGCTTCAATGACGGTAAGAACGTCGAAGTGCTGGACGGTTTGGGGTCCACTGACGACGTCATCCTTGCTGCCGGCAAGCTCAAATTGAACAACGGCCAGGCGGTACAGGTGGTGGCAGCGCCATGAATTGCAGGTATGTGCCGTACTCCTCTCGGACGACCCTAATCCTCGGTTGTCTCCTGACTGTGTCCTTGGCGGGTGCCGAGACGGCACAGGAGCCTGTGCAACCCGCCGCCGCAGATTCGACGTACCAGATCGATCTGGCCACGGTGTTGCGGCTCGCCGGCGCGCAGA
>Ga0137412_10004043_pt1 | contig 11730 bp, 7 predicted proteins | sample CZODoug2_1_16fun_FD_122160 | JGI IMG/M metagenome (GOLD analysis project Ga0137412, IMG submission 122160) | Vadose zone soil fungal communities from Angelo Coast Range Reserve, California, USA - CZODoug2_1_16fungal (Hybrid Assembly) | ecosystem: Environmental > Terrestrial > Soil > Vadose zone...
GTGGTCGAGCAGCCAGACACCGCAGGCGTGGCTCTCGGATTCCTCGACCAGCGTCTTGATGAACGCACGGAAGAAACCGCTGATATCCGGTTCGCGCACGAGCAGATCCAACGCCAGCTGGACCGCGTCGCTCTGGATATGCGCCATGCATTCCGCGCGGCGTCGTTCATCGGTCTCTCGCGCCAAGGCCTCAATCAGCGCCTCGTAAGTCAGCATGGTCCCAATTATCCGCCAGATCGCCTTGCGCTCATGGACGTCGCCGGTGACAATCTTCGCGATGCCGAGGGCACTGTGCGCTTGGCCGGCCATGAAGAGCCGCGTCAGAGACGCAGCCATTGGTATCTTCCCTCTCAGGCTCGGCAGCTGTCCGGGTTCGTTGATCGTTCCGATCGACAGAATCTTCAGCTTGTTTCCGGGCCAGCCCAGCATGCCGATGCCCTCGATCGCGGCAACAACAGGCTTCTCGCATGACTCCGCTGCCCCGATCAGGTGCCACAACGATGGAGGGCGGCGCACTTCGGACGTGCCGAATTCGCGGATGTCGGCTCCCGCACAGAACACCCCGCCTTTGCCGTGGAGCACAACCGCTCTGACCTGCGGATCGGCCACCGCGCGATCGAGTGCCGCGGCAATCTCGGCACGCACCGCGTACGACAGGCTGTTAACCGGCGGATTGCCGAACGCGATCACCGCGATCGAGTCCTGCACCGTGTAATCGACATGGCTCATTCGAGAATCTCTCCCTTGCACAACCGGGTCTGCCCTCATCGGGCTGCCAAAAACAACCGCTGCAGCAGGCGATTCGGCGGCTCCACCGCCACACCCGCCGCCAGCAGCCGATCCAACATCCGCTCCAACGACTGCGCGCCCATCGTGCCCCAGCCCTCGCCGTCCAGCCCATGGAAGACCAACACCAGCCAGCCCCGTTCCGATTCGAGGAAGCGCTCGATGCGGGCACGAGCAGGGTCATCCGAGGGTCCCGGCCCCCAGGCCATGCAATCGACCGGGCCGCCGCGAGCGAGACTCCCCCAGGTGTTCAAACCGAGCCCCCCGGTTACCATGCGCACGGCCAGTGCGCGTTGCCCGATCCAACTCGCGACAGCGGGTGGAGCGCTCATGTAGGCCAGATGGAAAACACTCTCACGCGGGTCGAAGCCGGGCAGCTCACGAACCAACACATCGAGCGCGCGATCAATGCCTTCGCACGCATCCGCGAACGGCATGCGACCGAGATGCTCGTGCGCGAACCCATGCGGCGCAACTTCGTGGCCTGCTGCACTGATCTCGCGCCAGAAACCCCAATCCGCGACGTCCCCAGGATGGATGAAAGGATCATTGGAGCGCTCCGGTGCGGCCAGGACACAGAACGTCGCGGCCAGGTCACGCGCGGCGAATATTCGGGCGACCTTGGCTGCAGATGTACGCAGACCATCATCGAAACAGAAGCTCACGGCTCGCGGGTTCACGTCAGTCCTTCGTAGAAATTCTTGGTCCAGACGTGCTCGCGCCGAATCGCCTCCACGGCAGCGGCGGGCAAGACTCCTTTCCCGGCCGAATTCAACGTCGCGTCCACGAGCGCACGCGTGTGCATGCCAACCGTCACCGACGACACTCCGGGTACGGAAAGCGCAAACCGAAGCGCCAGATCAGCAACATCCCCCGCGGCTCCCGGTATAAAGCGGTCGCGCAGCCGACGCACGCGTTCCTCGTACAGCTCGTAGGGCGCATTCTTCAGGAATGGCCGAATGTCGAACTCGGCCTTTGACAGCGTGCCTGACAATCCACCGCTGTCGAACACACACCGCGCGATCACGCCAACACCCTTGTCTCGCGCAAGCGGCAGCAGCGACGCCATCGGCCTCGACTCGAACAGGTTGAGAATGAGCTGGACGCCGTCCACGAGTCCCAGGCTCACCACCTCGAGCAGCGCATCGTGCTCGTGGTCCTGAGCGCTGATAGCGATCCGGCGCAACTTCCCCTCGCGCCGCAGATCCACGAGTGTGTCAAACCAGTCTGAGTCGTGTGTCCACGAATACCACCACTGGTGCAGATGGACGACATCCAGAGTATCGACGCCGAGAGTCCGCAGGCTTGCTTCCACCGAGGCGCGGATGGTTGCGGGCGTATATGCGGTACTCAGCGGCGCCGGAAACCGGAACGTCTCCCGGCTGAGCGGAATCAACTTGGTTGCAATCGCAGGTCGAGGCCCACGCCACTCGCGGAGCGTCGAAGCGATGAGCGCCTCGGATTGCGGATAGGCACGCGCCGTGTCGATCAGGGTCACGCCGCAGTCGAGTGCGTGCAGCAATGACGGCACCACGCCGCGGGTGATGTCGGGGTCAGCGGCAATATGCATTGCGCCATATGCAATCGCACTGACGTCGAGGCCCTGAGTCCCATAAGGTCTGGTTTGCATTGTGTGCGCCACGAATCGCCAGGTCAGGACCGCGGCTCGGCCGCGTTGAAGGTTTGCCTTCGCACAGCAAGCTGCTCGACCAGGCTTTCGTGAACTCCGCGCTTGAGCGGATAGAACAGCATGGCGCACGCGCCCAACACCAGTCCCGTGGTGGGAAACGCAACCATGATTGCCTTCATTCCGTGTAGAGTCGCGGACGTCTGCACGGTGTTGGGAACATAGCCGATCAGGTTCATGGCCCAGCCGAACACACCCGCGCCGATGCCGAGCGCAACTTTCAGAAAGAACTGTCCCAGTCCGAAGATGAAGGACTCGACGCGCCGGCCGGAGCGCCACTCGCCATACTCCACGGTGTCGGGCAGCATGGACCAGAACGTGAGCGCGAGCCCGAGCGAGCAAACCATCATGTAGACGAGAAATCCGGTCATCAGCGCCGGGGTGCGCACGTCGGTCACCGCAAAGAAGGCCAGCCCGATCAGACCCCATACGGTGCCCGCGAACCACGCGACGCGCTTGCCGATGAAGCGGGTTACAACGACCCACGCCGGAATTATCAACAGTCCCGTCACTGCACTCACCGACAACGCGGTGTGCGAGGCAGCTTCGTCGTTGAGGTAGTATTTGAAGTAGTACAGGATCGACTTACCCAGCACGGTGGAGCAGACCACGGCAGCAATGATTCCTGCCGCCACCGCCCAAAAGGCGCGGTTGGCACGGATTGCGCGCCAGTAGTCTGCAGGCCCCGGCGCCGCCTCGGCCTGTTGGGACTGTTCCGGTTCTCGCGTCGCCAGGAACACCAGGGGAAAGATCGCGGTCGCAAGCAAGGCCAACACGCCAGCCGCGAGAAAGAATCCGCGTGCACTGTTCCCGCCTCCAAGCGCGGCGACCATCGGTTGTGTAGTAACCGCGACCGTGATTCCGGCGAGAGTGGCAAACATCATGCGGAATCCCGCAATGGTAGAACGCTCGTCCGAGCTCGTTGTGATCCGCGCGCTCAGTGCGGTGTAGGGAATCGAGAGCGCCGTGTAACACGTGCGGAACACCATGTGTGCTGCCAGCATCCAGGCTACGAGCTGCGCGCCACTCAAGTTAGGCTTCCAGTAGAGGAACCCGAAGGACAGAGCCAGGGGCAGCGCCCCAAGGAGCAGATAGGGACGATAGCGGCCCCATCGCGAGCGCGTCCGGTCCGCGACCGCTCCCATGACAGGGTCTATCATGCCATCCCAGATGGAGGCGACCATGTAGATCAGACCGGCCGTGCCGGCCGAGAGACCCACAGCGTCGGTGTAGTAGAACAGCAGGAACAGCGAAACGCTCTGCCAATACAGGTTGCACGCGTAGTCACCAACGGCAAACCCCAGCTTGCGTCCCAGGCTGAGCTTGCGCTGCCCGCCGGACTCAGGCGCCCACTCGTTCGCTTGCATCGATACGGCAACTACCATTGTGAGCGTGCCTCCCAACGAGTCTGTAGGTAATCGAGCCTCTGCTTGTCGAGGTTCTGACGCGCGACCGGCCCCTGGCCTGTGAATTCGAGAACGTCGTTTGTTTGCGGGGAGTACGCGGGCCAAACAGGCCGTCCGGCACCGTTCGGATCGCCACTGCGCGCGAAGGAGATCCAATAGTCGCCAACCTGGCGTGCCACCTGGCGGTCCTGGGCTGACGCCGCGTCGAAAGCAACTCCGATGGTGTCGAAGACAAACGGCACCTCGGATGCATGAGGTGCCCCGCCTTGCTTGGCGCGCTTCGCCTCGGGCACGTAGGAGAAGCGATATAACCAGGTGGGAGATTCGCTCTGGGCCATCGTGCGCGCGAAGAAGCGCGCCGGCTCCGCGAAGAACAGATCGTTGACCAGATATTTGTCGATTTCCTCGTGGCCACCGTGAGGATCGTAGATCTTCGTGACCTCGGCCCGCGCGTCACCGAATGCATCGAGCGCAGTCTTCGTAAACTGGCCGATCATTGGCAGCAGTGTCAGCTCGTAGTTGTTGGAACCGATCAGGTACGGCACCTTCGCCTGCCTTCCCCGGGCAAATGCCTGGATGACGTCAGTCGGCACGAGCCTGCCGTCAACGATGGCCCCTGAATACGTCTCGGGCTGCTGATTGATCATGCTCAACCAACCGAGCACCTCGCCGGCCGGGATCGCACGCAACGCCGCCACATCGTCTGTCTTTATACCAGCGCCCTCGGCAAAAGCCTTCGCGCTCACCACGGCAGAAGGTTTACCTCGCCGCTCCTGCGAGAGGAGCGCCCAATCATCACGGCCGCCACCGGACTCTACGATCGTCTTGTGGAACAGCCCCTGTGCCGCGGGGCAAACCAACAGTGCATTGATCGAGGCTGCGCCCGCGGACTCTCCCCAGAGGGTGACATTGCCGGGATCGCCGCCGAACGCCGCGATGTTCGTTCGCACCCACTCGAGCAGGGCAATCTGGTCCATCAGCCCGTAGTTGCCGAAGGGCTCGTCCCCGGCTTCGCGCATCAGCGCCGGATGCGCGAAGAAACCAAATCGGCCGAGGCGGTAGTTGAACGTGACCACCACGACGCCGCGTTGGGCGAGACTCACCGCGTCATAAACCAACGAGGTGCCCGAGCCCTGCACGAAACCGCCACCGTGAACCCAGACCATGACGGGGAGAGCGGCTGATGGCCTGGTGGCGGGAGCCCAGACGTTCAGGACCAGGCAGTCTTCGCTCTTGGGCTGATCCGAAGGCGCACTGTCGAACGGCAGCCGATTTTGCATGCAGTCATTACCGTAGGCATTCGCGGCACGAACGTCGGCCCAGGCCTTCACCGGTTGCGGAGGACGCCAGCGCAGCGGACCGACCGGAGGAGCTGCGTACGGCACGCCTCTGAAAACAGCGACTGAGTCGACGATGACACCCCTCAGGCGCCCGGCGTCGATTGCAACATCGACGGGCGGCCCGGTGAGCGCAGCGCGCGTTGACGAGTCACCACAGCCGGAACACATCGCAGCGAGTCCCACGACAATTACCCATCGACACGGCTGGCGCACGAGTCTTCTCCCTGGGACGGGTTGTGGAAGAGGCGCTGCACAGTCACGGTGTGCACACCCGGTTCACGAGCGGTCACATAGATCAAACTGCCGCCGAGACGCTGCACCGTGCACCCCGGAGCGTCCACGTGGAATCCCGTCGCGAAATGGGCCGCCGGCACGAAAATCTCCGTCGGCGCGCAAACAGTGGGATCCGCATCGAAGACCAGGCTGAAGCGGCCTTTTGCCGTGTCAAATGCGAAGGAGCGCGGCTCGCCCTGCACGGCGCGAGCGTACGGGCGGGAGAATCCGGCGACGGCACGCCCACCACTGTCTGGATCGTCTGGCGAAGTCGCCTGATCGCGGCTGTAGATGGACAGGTCCTCCTGGTTCCATCCATCTGCTATTGCGGGGTCATTGCAATTGGACACCGTGTAGTTCCATTGCGTACAACTCAAAAGAAGCCGGTCCATGGCCTCATACATCAACGTCTGCGCCAGGATGTGCTGCTTCCAAGGCCCATCCGAGTCATCGCCCGACGTCCAGGCCGCGTAGGCCGCGCCATTGTCCAGACCGAAGGGAATACCAAACTCCCCGATCAACGTCGCGGGTCCTGTGGAGCCGAGATGGCGCGTGGCCTGCTCGATTCGTGCGAGCTGTGTCGCGTAGCGCGCCACATGCGCCTCACGGTCAACAGGGCATTCGAAAGTGTTGCTGCCGAGAATCCCCATGTCATACCAGTGATTCGCATTCACACAGCGCTCCGGCATGTCGTCTGGAAAGTCCCGCCCGAGGAATGGCCGGAACGGATTTATCTCGGCGAACACCAGCCAATCCGCGCGGATCGCGCGAATCGTGCGTGCCACACGTTGAAAGAACGGCTGTAGATAGTCGCGCTCGACATCCACCACCCGGTCGCCGACACGAGTGAAGTAGTCCGGGCGCAACGCGTGTGCACCGCCAGTCAGGCCGTATGCGCCTGCCGCCTCGAAAGGACACACAACCCCGGGCTTCCAGATCGACACACCTTGTGGGTTCCACAATTGCGCGCCACGACGGACCATGCGGCGAAGCTGTGTGTCAAATTCGTACATAGGCAGCTCGCGCGGAATCCCGCGCGCCAGGAGCACAGCGCACAGCGGACTGATCGCCGGCCCCGTCCTGACCGGCTCGGGACGAGCCGTACTTTGCGTCTCGTGCCGATATTCGAGCTCCTGACCGAGCCAACCGTACGAAGGCTCGTTGAGTGTGTCGAAACCCATCACGTGCGGCATGTCGGCTACCCGCAGCGCCACCTGCTTCATTGCCGCGAAATAGTGGTCTTGCAGAAAATCCTGGACGTTCTGACCGCGTACCCGATGAGTCGGCGCCATGTCTCGCCCGGCGAGAAAGAATGTCCACATCAGACCATTCGCCGGAAGCCGGTAGTTGCGGCTCCAGCCCATCTGCGGATAGTTATCCTCCTGACGTCCGCCGCGCGTGTAGTCGTAGCGGTATTGCATGACGTGCGCGGCACCGGCAGCGTGGAATTTCGTGAAGTCCAGGCCGCACTCATCGAAGGTCCAGCCGGGCGCCCCGCAGCCGCCGGACATGCGGCTCCAGGCGTCCTGGTGGAAGTCCACCAACACGTAAAAACCATGCTCGCCCGCCCGCCTGCACACGTTTGCGTAGTGGTCGAGATAGGCCTCGTCATACTCGCCGGGACCGGCGTGCTCGACGGACTCCCACGTCGTCAGCAAGCGCAGGCAGTTGAATCCCCAGCGCGACAGGCGACTGAGATGCTCGTCAGCCTCGTCCATCGAGAAAGGGCGCCCAACGAACGACGCCCTGCGGTGGTTGGCAAAATCCGTCGGTCGATCCGTGCCGCCGTCGGGGTACGGTACCTTGGAGTCACCTCCGAGATTCACACCCCTGAGAATCACAGCGCGTCCCGCCTGATCGATGAACCGGCGGCCACGAACGTTGAGCTTGGACAGACCCATGGCGCCTCTCTTCAGAAGGAGACATCGACCGAAACACCCACAACGCGCTGGGCTTCGTAGGGGATGAATTGACTGTAGTTGCGCGGGGCAGCGCCGAGCGGTGTCGGAAAGATCGCGGCTGCATAGTGCCGATCCGTCAGGTTCTTGCCGAACACAGCCAGCTTCCACAGCCCGTTCTGCCCTGACACGCCTATCGAGGCGTTCAGGAGCGTGAGGCCTGCGGCTATCGTGTTGGGATCGTTCGGGAATGCGATCCCCATTTTTGAGCGGTAACTGACACCGAGATCCAAGTACAGAGCCGCGGATGGAGTGAGCATCTGCGTCTGATAGTGCGAGCCCACATTGGCGCTCCAATCCGGCGAGAAGGGTGTCCGCTCATCGGTAAGATCCTGCGCGCCGTTCACGCATCCCTGCGCAACCGTCTGCCCGGTGTAGCACGACGCAGTCGCAAATGACCCCCACCGCGAATCCACGTAGGCCGCGTTACCGATCAGCGTCAGATCGATGTCTCTGATCGGGCGGGACGTGAGATCCATCTCGACGCCGCGGGTCCTCGCCTGGCCGTTTGTAATCCGGAAGACCGTGGGGCCGAGCAGCGGATCCTGCGCGGAGACCTGATAGTCCTTTACGTCAGTCTTGAACGCTGTGACATTGAAGACGAGCCGCTGCTCCAGCCATGTGGTACGCAGACCAACCTCGTAGTTGGTGGGCTTCTCCGGCCGTACCTCAGGCAGCGTGGCGATGCCAATGTTGGTGTCGTAACCGCCGCCTTTGTATCCGCGCGTGACTGTGGCGAAGGCCATCACTGCAGGCGCGAGATCGAATTGCAGGCCGGTACGCCACAGCAGGGCATCGTCCGTCTTGGAGGCGGATGCCACTGGCGCCGTGAGGTTCCGCAGGGGGTCCGCGAGAATCTTGCGCGCCTTATCCTTCTCTTCCAGGGCACGGGCCCCGAGAATGAGGCGAAATTCCCTCGTGAAGTTGAGATTGGCCTGGCCGAAAACCGCCATGTTGCGGGTGCCGGTCTCGTTGCGGACGACCTTGTTGTAGAACGGCAAGGGGATGGTCGGGAAGCGCTGCGTCGAAACGGACGTGACATTGCTGTCGAAGTAGAACAGCCCGGTTACGTAGTCGACGAAGCCACCGGTAGGTGACGTCAGGCGCAACTCCTGCGTCCGTTGGTGTTGCTCGAAGTCCGCGGAGTTGACATTGAGGATATTCAGCGGGCTCGAGTCCGAATCCAGTCCGTCGCTGTCGGACCAGGTACGCCACGCCGTGATCGATGTAAGCGAGTAACCGCCGCCGAGCTGTAGGTCTGCCTGCGCGGAGGCGCCGTAGCTCTGGGTTCTGGAGAACACGTCACCGTCGATGTTCTGCTTCAGGTTGTCCGGCCCGGGGACAATTCCTGCCAGGAGACTCAGTTGCTCCATGGGCGACGGCGGTCGTCCGCCGGCGCTGAGCAAGGTCCAGATGCAGCAGTTCGAATTGCGTTTCCACCAATCTGCGATGAGCATTACATCGAGACTGTTGTGAGGGGTGAGCTGCAACTTGCCGCGGAAGCCGTAGTCGTCGCGATCATTCAGCTTGCGGCCGTCGTGTACGTTGTCCACGTAGCCGTCGCGCTTGTTCAGCCGACCCGAAAGCGAATAGCGGACGGCGTCGGTGATCGGACCGGACACGCGCAGACTCGCCTTGCGCTCGTTGTCGGGCCCTGCCCAACTTACATTCGCGTCAGTCGTGAAGGTGTCGGAGGGCATCCGCGTGACGACGTTGATCACGCCTGCAGAGGCATTCTTGCCAAACAGGGTGCCCTGCGGTCCGCGCAGGACTTCCAGCCGCTCGATGTCCGGCAGATCGGTCAGCGAGGCACCGGCCTGACCCAACACGACGCCATCCAGCACGTAGCCAACGCTGCCCTCGATGGATTCGGACGCGAAAGAGCTCGTGCCGACACCGCGGATGAAGAAACCGAAGTTGCGCGGCCCGGCGGAGTTCATCAGCGTAACGCCGGGCACGAGATACTGAATGTCAGTGGTCTCGTTGAAGTTGTAGGCCGCGAGCGTTTGCGAAGAGATCACCGCGAGCGACAGCGGTACGTCCTGTAAATGCTCCGCGCGCTTCTGCGCGGTGACGACGATCTCCGTCAGCACCGGCGGCTCTACATTGGCCGGCGCTGCAGGTTCCTCTGCCCGAACAGTGGCCGTGCCGGCCACAAACGCCCATGCAATCGAAGCAGCCCGCAGGCGGCAACCGGCAAACCGTTGACCCACAGTCATATTCCCCCTCCCACATATTTCGATCTGCTTTATCGAGGCAGATCTATTTCGACCTAACCTAGCTTGATTGTCAAATTTTATATCTATTTTTGCCATTTTTGATTTATTTGATATTATTCGTCGCAGAATCGGCCAGGCACTGCCAACTCATGAACAACGCTGCCCACACAGAGCCCACTCAACATCCGCTCAACCACAAATTCTCCTGGCGCGATCCTGAGCCCGGGCGGCACCGGCGGCTGACCGACGAGCAGGTGCGCGGCTTCGGCGAACACGGCTTCTTCGTGTTGGAGCAGGCCTTTTCCCAGGCAGAAATCGCGGACGTCATAGCGGCCATCGATCCGCTGGAGCAAGCCTACGAGCGCTACGTCAGCGAACAACAGGGCGGCCACTACCGCCTCAGTTCCTCCGGCACAATCACCTTCACGGCGCACCTCGTGCGTTTCTCCCCGCTTCTGAAGAATTTCGCGGCCCACCCGGCCTTCAAGGATGTCTGTCACGACCTGATCGGTGACGACGTGCGGCTCTACTGGGATCAGTCGGTGTACAAGAAGACCGGCAAGGTGCAGGAGTTTCCGTGGCACCAGGACAACGGCTACACCTTCGTCGAGCCGCAGCAATACCTGACATTCTGGATTCCGCTCGTCGACGTGGACGAAGAGAACGGCTGCCCGTGGGTTGCGCCTGGGTTACACCGGCTGGGTACGCTCAGTCATTGGCAGACCGACATCGGCCTGAAGTGCCTGGAGCGCGCGCCGAATGCGGTACCGGTTCCCGCCCGGGCGGGTGACGCAATCATCTTCTCTTCGCTGACCCCGCATCGAACCGGTCCGAACCTCAAGAGCGGTACGGTACGTAAGGCCTATATCCTGCAGTACGCGCCGGACGGGGCTTACGCCATCACACCGGACGGCGAACGCATTCCGCAGAATGATCCGGAGCGGCAATTCAGTATCCTGGACCAGGGCCGCTGAATGAATTCAGACATGACTCTCGAGACTTTCCGCTCCGAAACACGCACCTGGCTCGAAGCGAACTGTCCGCAGGAAATGCGTCAGCCCTGGAAGGGTGATGACGATGCTTGTTGGGGAGGGCGCCAGTGGGTCTTCCGATCTGATGCCGAACGACTGTGGCTGCAGCGAATGGCTGACAGGGGCTGGACGGCGCCCGAGTGGCCGCGTGAGTATGGCGGCGGCGCACTCTCCCGCGAACAGGCCAAAATTCTGCGCCGGGAACTGGCCCGCCTGCGTTGCCGGCCACCGCTCTCGAGCTTCGGCATCTGGATGCTCGGTCCTGCGCTGCTGAAATACGGGTCCGAAGAGCAACGGCGCGAGCACTTGCCGCCGATCACGCGTGGCGAGATCCGTTGGTGTCAGGGCTACTCCGAGCCCAATGCGGGCTCCGACCTCGCCAGCCTGCAGACCCGGGCCGAAGACCGCGGCGATCACTTTCTCGTCACGGGTCAAAAGATCTGGACATCGTACGCGGACGCGGCCGACTGGATCTTCTGCCTGGTCCGCACCGATCCGGCCGCAACCAAGCACGCCGGCATCAGCTTCCTGATATTCGACATGCGCACGCCCGGCGTCACGACGAAACCCATCACGCTGATCTCAGGCAAGTCGCCTTTCTGCGAGACATTCTTCGACAACGTGCGTGTGCCGAAAACCGGCCTCGTCGGCGTTCTCAACCAGGGTTGGGATGTAGCCAAATACCTGCTCACACATGAACGCGAGATGCTCAGCGCCCTGGGTGCGGACGCATCCACGCAGCCGCTGGGCCAACTCGCGGCACGCACCATCGGAACACAGAACGGCACGCTGACAGACCCGATGCTGCGCGCCCAGATCGCGACGATCGACATCGACAGGATCTCGCTCCAAGTCGCCATGGAGCGCACTTTCTATCTTGCCAACGTCCGACAAGCCAACCCCGCCCTGTCGTCGGTGCTCAAATACTACGGCGCGGAACTGAACAAACGGCGCTACGAACTGCTGATGGCCGCGGGCGGTTCGGACGCACTCGAGTGGCAGGGTGAGCGCTCGTTCGACGGCGCCCTGG
>Ga0137412_10004044_pt1 | contig 11728 bp, 11 predicted proteins | sample CZODoug2_1_16fun_FD_122160 | JGI IMG/M metagenome (GOLD analysis project Ga0137412, IMG submission 122160) | Vadose zone soil fungal communities from Angelo Coast Range Reserve, California, USA - CZODoug2_1_16fungal (Hybrid Assembly) | ecosystem: Environmental > Terrestrial > Soil > Vadose zone...
CCCTTGTGCGAGCGCTTCGGCAGCTTGATCTTGTCGCGTGCGATCTTCTTGTACGGGATCGTCTTGAGGATGTGCGAGATAACGTTCAGGCGCGCCCGCCGCTTGTCGTCGGAACGGATCAGTCGCCAAGGCGCATGTTTCGTGTCCGTCGCCTCGAACATCATGTCGCGCGCCCGGGAATAGTCATACCAGCGACCGAACGACTCAGTGTCCATCGGGCTGAGTTTCCATTGCCTCAGCGGATCCTCGATGCGCGCCTCGAAGCGGCGCTCCTGCTCCTCCATCCCGACCTCGAGCCAAAGCTTGATCAGCGTGACACCGCCGTCGACAGCGAATTTCTCGACCTGGGGGCATAACTCCAGGAACCGCTTGTGCTGCTCGGGAGTGCAGAAACCCATGACATGTTCGACGCCGGCGCGGTTGTACCAGCTGCGGTCGAAAATCACGATCTCGCCACCGGCCGGGAAATGCGCGATGTAGCGTTGCAGGAAGAGCTGGGTCTTTTCCCGGTCGGACGGCGCGGGCAGGGCGACCACGCGGAACACCCGCGGGCTTACCTTCTCGGTAAGGGCCTTGATGGTGCCGCCCTTGCCGGCGGCGTCGCGGCCCTCGAACAGGATGATGACGCGGAGCTTTTCCGTTCTTACCCATTCCTGCAGATGGCAGAGCTGCACCTGCAGCTTGCGAAGCTCCTTCTCATAGGCTTTCCGCTTCATCTTCGGCGCGGCGTCGTCCTTGGCCATGCGTCATGATTCTCGTTCGTTCGCTACCGAAGATGGCTAGCCGTCCCAGCTGATGGTGATGGAGATGTCGCCGGGCATGCCGCCGGGAAAATTGACGATCTGGTAGCGGATGCGATAGCCGCGCGGCTGCAGATAGTCGCTCCAGAGCTGGTAGATTTCCTTCGGAATCCCGTTCAGCGTCTTTTCCCAGCCCCTTTCCATCTGATTGATAGCGCGGCCGCGGTCGCTGCACAGCGAATGCGGGAAGCGGTAGACCTGCACCTCGGTCAGCCCATTGCGCACCGCCCTCTGGATCACGGTCGAGGCAAGCTGGACCTTTTCTTCCTCAGACAATCCCGATGGCTTGCCGAGATTCTCGATCAGGGCGTCCTTTTCCGCCTTGGCCGCCGCCAGCCGCTTGGCGATCTCGTCGGCCTTCTGCGCCTCCTTCAGCGCCGCCTGTTTCTGGATTTCCTTCGCGCTGGGGATCAGGTCGTCGATCTTGGGCATGGCAAGCCTCTCGGGGATGGCTGAAAGCGCTCTGTACGTTCCAAGCTTAGGGCTGCTGTCGCGGAGTACTCCTTGATCCAGATCAAGCATCTTTGGGGAGGGAGCCGCACTCTGCCGGGCGCCCGCCGGGTGGTCATTGAGGAAAACCGATGAAATACAGCTTTCGGAATGCCGCGCTTTCGGCGCTGCTTGTCGGCGCGTCGCTTCCCATGCCCGGCTCCGCCGTTGCCTTCGATCTCAACGGCGCCTGGGCGAGCGACGCCGACAATTGCGCCAAAGTCTTTGTTCGCAAAGGCGCGCAGGTGAGCTTCGCCGAGATGTCGGATGTCTATGGCGGCGGTTTCATTATCGAGGGCGACCAGATCACCGGCAAGTTCGCGAGATGCCGGATCAAGGCGAAGAAGGATGATGGCACGGCGATCAACCTGGTCGCCGCCTGTGCTTCCGACATTATGCTGCAGAACGTGCAGTTCCGCCTCAGGGAGGTGGACGCCAACACTGTGATCCGGATGTTCCCGGGCATGGAGGGCATGGAAATCAAATATGCCCGTTGTCCTTAGCAAGGCGTCTCGACGCGGTCGGCTTGATTCATGTCAAGGCAAGCCTTCATGGACGCGCGCTCAATGCCGCACGACCCATGGAGGAGCCACATGAGCCAGGGAACAAGCTTTCGGACAATGATCCGGATTTTCGCCGCGGCCTCTTCGATCGCCGTACTTTCCGCCGCAACTACCGCCCGCGCCGACGATCCCGCCAAGGTTCTGAAGGCGATGGCGGATTATCTGGCCGGCCAGAAATCGCTTTCGGGCAAATTCGACAGCGACATCGAGGTCATCACGCCGGAGCTGCAAAAAATTCAGTTCACCAGTTCGGGCGAGCTGAAGATGAACCGGCCCGACAAGCTGCGCATCCGCCGCACCGGCGGCTATGCCGATGTCGAACTGGTCTATGATGGCAAGACGGTTTCGCTTTACGGCAACAATGCGAAATCCTACGTGCAAGCTGATCTCGCCGGCTCCATCGACCAGATGATAGGCACGCTGCAGACGCGGTCCGGCGCCGGCATGCCGGGCGCCGATTTGCTGCTTTCCAATTCCTACGACGAGCTGATGGCCAACGTGCTTGAAGCCAAGCATATCGGGCAGGGCGCGGTGGACGGTGTCGAATGCGAGCACCTCGCGTTTCGCGGTCCCGATACCGACTGGCAGATATGGATCGAGACCGGCGCCAAACCGGTGCCGCGCAAATATGTGATCACCAGTAAGACCATTGCCGGTGCGCCTCAATACACGCTGCACATCAGGGAATGGAAGACGGATGCCAACGCCGATGCCGATTTTTCGTTCAAGGCGCCGGCCGACGCGACCAAGGTGGCACTCGACTCCGCCGTCATGATCGAATTCGACGAAATTCCACCCGGCACACCCGCAGGAGCAAAGAAATGACCGTCTCGTTACGCAAGTTGATTGTGTTCGCCGCAGCCGCGCTTGCCGTCGGCCTGTTCTGGAACGGAGAAGCGGCGGTTGATGGCGGCCTGGTCACTTCGGCCGAGGCGCGTGTCGGACGCCCGTTGACGCCGATGAGCTATGCCGGCGTGGCGCGGCGAACCACACGCCGCGCCGTTGCGGTTGGAGCAGGCGCCGCCGCTGCCGGAGCCTACTACGGGTCGGGCTGCGTTCAGGTGGTCGATGCCTACGGGCAGTTGGTCACGCGCTGCTAGCGGGCGGTGAGGAAAGCGCTTCGCCGCAGTTTCCTTGCGCGCTGAATCGTGCTGCTATCGCCTCGTTTTGTGCCATGCAGGGTGGCGAGAGCGGTGAGTGGCTGCAAGTTGATCGCGGTTCGGGAAGGCCGCCTGGCCAAATTGGTCTGGCGCCTCCTCCTGCTGTTGGCGTTGATCAGTGCGTCACCGCCACCGCTCCATGCGGCCGAACCCGGGCGCAAGCAGATCATGATCCTGCATTCGGTCGGCCGGGAATTTCGGCCATGGAACGAATATGCCAGGACTATTCGCGCCGAACTGGACGGGCAATCGCCCTGGCCGTTGGATGTGCAGGAGCATTCGTTGGTTGCCGCGCGCTCAGCGGACGCAAATTCGGAAACCCCGTTTCTCGAGTATCTGCACGCGCTCTATGCCAGCCGCCCGCCCGACCTGATTATCGGCGTTGGTGCTCCCGCGGCGTCCTTCCTCCAGCGCCATCGCCAGCAGCTCTTCCCGGCCGCACCGGTGCTGTTGACCACGCTCGAGGCGCGCCGCGTCCAAAACTCAGGCATGACCGACAATGACACCGTCGTGGCGGTTACCCATCGTTTCCTGGTCCTGTTCGAAAACTTCCTGGAGGTATTGCCGGAAACGAAGACCATCGCCATCGTTAATGGAGATTCGCCGAATGAAAGATTCTGGCGGGGCGAAATGGAAAGGGAGCTGAAGCCGCTCGAGGGCAGGGTCGAGGTTAGATGGTACGACAAGCTTTCCTATGAAGACGCGCTCAAGCAGCTTGCGGCCTTGCCACCGCATTCCGCGATCTTCTGGTACCAGATGGTCGTCGATTCCGCCGGCATCGCGCATGAGGGCGACCGTGCGCTTACCAGACTCTACAGCGTCGCTAACGCGCCGATCTTCACGCATGACGACGCCTTTTTCGGCAGGGAAGTCATCGGTGGCCCCATGCACTCGGCCTTGGGCAGCAGCCGGACAGCCGTGGGCGTTGCCGTTCGCATCCTCAACGGCGAGAAGCCGGGCGATATCAAGACGCCGCCCAGCGAATTCGCGGCGGCCAAGTATGACTGGCGGGAGCTGCAGCGCTGGGGCATCGGCGAACAGCTCCTGCCGCCCGGCAGCGCCGTCTACTTTCGCGAACCCTCCGCCTGGGAGAAGTACCGCTGGCAGGTCGTGTTCGTATGTGCGGTCGTCTTGCTGCAAGCCATGCTGATTGTCGGCCTGCTGTATGAACGCCGCCGCCGCAAGGTTGCGGAGTTGGAGGTACGCCAGCGCATTGCGCAACTCGCGCACGTCAACCGCTATTCTATAGCGGGAGAATTGACCACGTCGATCGCGCACGAGCTCAATCAGCCGCTGGGCTCCATCCTCGTCAACACCGAGACCGCCGCGTTGATGGTGGATTCGCCGTCGCTCGACGTCAACGAACTGAAGGAAATTCTGTCCGACATCAGGCGCGACGATCAGCGCGCCAGTGAGGTAATCAGGCGCCTGCGCAGCCTGCTCAAGCGCGCGCCCTTCGAGGCGAAGGAAATCGACCTCAACGGGATGGTCGGTGAAACCATCGATCTGGTTTCGGCCTTGGCTCATGCCCGCGGGGTCTCCCTGAGCAGTATGCTCGCGGGGGCACCCTTGCCGGTACTAGCGGACAATATTCAGCTCCAGCAGGTCCTCATCAATCTGATCGTCAACGCGATAGACGCGATGGAGCATCTGGACGAGTCGCAACGCAGGATCGCGGTGCGTACGGCGCGAAACGGCGATTCCGCCGAGATCGAGATCGCGGACAGCGGTCCGGGAATCCTGGCGGGAAAGCTCAACGAGGTGTTCGAGCCATTCTATACGACCAAACCCAAGGGCATGGGGATGGGATTGTCCATCGCCCGCACCATCATCGAGGCGCATGATGGCCAGATATCTGCCGAGAACCATGCAAGTGAGGGCGCGCTGTTTCGGATCACAATGCCGCTCGCGTTCTCGGCCGCTAGCGCGGCCGCGGCATCTTGATGCCGAGCGCCGGCTCGGCGGCCGACATCACCGTCGCCCGCGGGCTCGTCGCGCAAAAGTCCTTCACCGTCTTGGCGGCCTGTGCGAACTGGTAGGGGTCGATGACGGTATTGCGCACGCTCGCGTTGTAGTAACCGCTCAGCCACATGGTGATCCAGGCGAAATCCTGGAAGCCAAGCTTGGTCAGCTCCCCGCGGGTCATCCTGCTCATGTCGACCACCATCATTTCCTCGGCGGCTGCCGGCGCAGCCAAACGGGATATGAAGGTGGTGGCGATCAAAAATCTGCACATGCTTTCCCTCTAGGTGCGGCCGCATCCGGCGCGCCGGGGTGCCTCCATGGCGGGGTTGCTTTCGAAAGCCCGACAGCCTTGATCTGAATCAATGGATGACGTTGGCGGTCAGCTGGTTGATTTCAGTTCATCATCGCCGGTAGGTTTCGGGCTCTTCCCTCCCGGGCGCGGACCGCGGCGCGTGACGCTTGACGCGAAAGACGCGGCATGGATCCGACCAAACTGCCTGTCTGGCTGCGCGTTACGCTGGTTGCCGGGATCGTAATCCTCATCGCCGGCGCCAGCCTGTTTGCATGGCGCTGGTATGCCCGACCGACCACGCTGACCATCGCGGTGGGATCGCTCGACGGCGAGGCAAGCCGGCTGGTCTCGGCGCTGGCCAGCAAGCTCGCGCAGCAAAAGGCACCCGTGCGGCTCACCATGGCGGAGGCGGGGAGCGCTCTCGACGCGGCCAACGCATTTTCTTCCGGCAAGGTCGATCTCGCTGTGGTCAGGGGCGACGTTGGCGATCTCTCGCAGGCGCAAGCGGTTGCCGTCGTGGCGCATACCGTAGCACTGCTGGTGGCGCCGCCGGGCTCTGCCATCGCCGACATGGCTGGCCTGAAGCGCGTCACCGTCGGCGTGGTAGGCGGCGACATCAACAAGCGACTTGTTAAAGTCCTGACCGACGAATACGACCTCACTCGATCAGGTGTCACCTTCCGGAATCTCGGGCTTGCCGACACGCGGCGCGCTCTGGATAAGAAAGATGTGCACGCGATCTTGATCGTGATGCCGCTCGCGGATAAATACCTGTCCTTGCTCCGCGGGCTGTTTCCACACGGCGCGAAGACCGGCCCGGTGCTTATTCCGATCGACTCGGCCGCCGCTATCGCCGAGAAGCAACGCGCCTACGAGAGTTTTGACGTACCGAAAGGTACGCTGCGCGGCTCCCCAGCTAATCCCGCAGATGATGTTACGACGCTGCGAACCTCATTCTATCTGGTTGCGCAGAAGAAGCTTGATAGCGACCTCATCACCGACCTCACGGAATCGGTGATGAAGGCCCGGCGCGACCTGCTCACGGAATTGCCGATCCTCGCCCAGGTGACGGCGCCGGATACCGATGCCTCCGCCTATCTCCCCGTACACCGCGGTGCCGCCGCCTTCTACAACGGCACGCAGGAAAGTTTCCTCGACAAATGGGGGAACATCATCTTCCTGGCGCCAATGATCGCGGGCGCGCTCGCCTCGGTGTTCGCCGCGGCCTGGAAGTTTTTGCGGGCTGGCGCGCCGCTCACCCGGGAGGAGGCGCTGGATGCGCTTTATGCCCTCGGCCGGCGCATCCGCATCAGCAGCAGGGAGACCGAGCTCGATGAGATCGAGCGCGAAATCGACCGCGTCTTGCAGGGGCAGCGTTTGAAGCAGGCCGGCGGCAAGGAGGACGCCCGTGACGTCATTGCGCTGAACGTGGCGGCGCATCGGCTGGAGAACCTGATCCATGACCGCCGGCTCCTTCCTGCGCCCCAGCAAGCGGGGGCGCCGCAAGGGCAGACGCCGAACTAACCCATCGAATTCCTTTGATCTTTGTCAAACCCGCGGTTCGCCGGCGGCCTGAAGCTGTACGAACGACGGGAATGGAGGCGACGATGCTTGGTTACGGCAAGATTCTGCTTGCGCTGGCGCTGATGATGGCGGCGCCCGTCGCCACCATGGCGCAAACGACGGACAATCAGCCTGCGCCGTCAGGGCAACCCAGCCTACCGCGGCCTAGCCAGCCGGCCGCCCAGGCGCCTGCCAGCCCGCCGCCGGCCCAGCCTCAAGCCGAACTGTTGAAGCCCGAGCAGCTTGAGGCGCTGGTCGCGCCGATCGCGCTTTATCCGGATGAGCTGCTCGCCAACGTGCTGGCAGCCTCGTCCTATCCGCTGGAAGTCGTGCAGGCCGACCGCTGGGTGAAAGGCAACAAGAGCCTCAAGGGCGATGCGTTGAAGGCCGCCGTGGACAAGCAGGCCTGGGACGACAGCGTCAAGGCGCTGACCAGCACGCCGGATGTTATCGCCACGATGAGCGACAAGGTCGACTGGACCAAGGATCTCGGCGACGCCGTGCTTGCCCAGCAGCCGGACGTGATGGACGCGATCCAGCGGCTGCGCGCCAAGGCGCAGAAGAACAACAAGCTCGTCACCACCAAGCAGCAGAAGGTCACTGTTCAGAAGCAGCAGAATAAGGAAGTCATTGTGATCGAGCAGGCGCAGCCTGATACGGTCTACGTTCCCTATTACGATCCTGCCACCGTCTATGGCGAATGGCCCTATGCGAGCTATCCGCCCTATTATTTCGGCTATCCGTCCTATATCGGCGCAGGCGTGATCGCAGCCGGTCTCGCCTTCGGCGCCGGCTGGGCGATCGGGCGCTGGGGCAACTACTGGGGTGGCGGCTGCGGTTGGGGCAACAACAGTATCAACATCAACCGCACCAACAACATTAACAACATCGGCAACAACTGGCAGCACAATCCAGCGCATCGCCAGGGCGTCAAATACAACAACGCCAATGTCGCCAACCGCTTCGGCAACAACAACATGAAGGCGGGCGTCAGCAACCGCATGGACTATCGCGGCCGCGACGGCCAGCAGGTGCTGCGTCAGGGTACGGGAGATCGCGCCGGCGACCGTGCTGGAGATCGCGCCGGTGACCGTTCCAAGGGTGGCGGCGATCGTGCCGGTGCTGCCGATCGTTCCAAGGGCGGCGGTGATCGCGCTAAGGGCGGCGGTGACCGCGCCAAGGGCGGCGGCGATCGTGCCAAGGGCGGTGGCGGCAACCGGGCGGCGACAGCGGATCGGGCCCGCGGCCCTGCTGCCGGTGGAGGCCGCGGCGGCGGACGCGACAGCGCATTGGGTGGCATATCGTCCGGACGCTCGGCGAGGGCAGCCTCTGCACGCGGCCAGATGAGTCTCGGTGGCGGTGGTGGTGGTCCTGCCTTTTCGAGCGGTGGCCGTGGCGGTGGTGGTGCCGGATTTTCGGGAGGCGGTGGCCGCGGTGGCGGCGGATTCGGCGGTGGCGGAGGCCGTGGCGGCGGTGGAGGCCGGCGCTCCGATATCGCGCTGAAGCACGACGTCGTCCTGCTCGGCCTTCTCGACAATGGCCTCGGCTACTACAGCTTCAGCTACCTCGGAAGCCAAAAGGCCTATGTCGGCGTGATGGCGCAGGAGGTGCAGGCGGTGATGCCGCGCGCGGTGACGCGCGGCAGCGACGGTTACTTGCGGGTCTACTACGATAGGCTTGGCCTCAAATTCCGCAGCTACCAGGACTGGCTCGCCGCCGGCGGGCGGATCCCCACGCGATCGAGGATTTGACGATGACGAGACATCATTCGCTTTCCTTCGCTCGCGTATTCGCCGCCTGCCTGCTGTTGGCCAGCATGTTTTGTCTGGTCGCGCCGAACGCCCGCGCGCAACAAGTGTTTACTTCGCCCGATGAGGCGGCGAGCGCGCTAGCCGCTGCCGTAAAATCCGGCGCGCGCAAGGATATGTTGCGGGTGCTCGGTTCGGATGGCGAGGACGTCATCTCCTCCGGCGACGACGTCGCCGACAAGGAGTCGCGTGAGCGCTTCACGACTGCCTATGACGCCAGGCATTCGGTCAAGCTCGAGGGTGACAAGAAGGCCGTCATGATCCTGGGCAATGACGACTTCCCGTTCCCGATCCCGCTCATGAAGAGGAAAGCCGGTTGGGAATTCGACACGACTGCTGGCCGCCTGGAAATCCTGTATCGGCGCATCGGGCGCAACGAGTTGGACGCGATCCAGACGTGTCTCGCCTATGTCGACGCGCAGAACGAATATGCCGAGAAGGACCGCGGCGAGGGCGCCGGCGTCTATGCCCAGCGCATCGTCAGCACATCAGGCAAGAAGGATGGCCTCTACTGGCCCGGCGACGACAGCCCGCTCGGCGAGCTCTCCGCTCAAGCCTCCGCCGAGGGCTACAAGGTCGGCGAGGGGCCGATCCCCTATCATGGCTACTACTATCGCGTCCTCACGCAGCAGGGCCCGAACGCTCCCGGTGGTACGCTCAGCTATGTCGTCAAGGGCAAGATGATCGGCGGCTTCGCGCTGCTCGCCTATCCCGCCGAGTATGGCAATTCCGGCGTAATGACGTTTCTGGTCAATCACGAGGGCGTCGTCTACCAGAAGGACCTCGGCGACTACACCATGAAGCTCGTCAAGCGAATGAACTGGTTCGATCCGGACCAGACCTGGAAGAAGGTGAACGTGGCAAAGCCCTGAGACAGTGAACCAGCATCGATGATGAAACGTCCGGTCCATTTGGCGGCGATTTTCCTGTTCTTTGCTGGCTTGCCTGCACCAGCGTTCGCGCAAGTGTCCGGATCAGTCCAACTCACCTTCGCCAAAGCCGGGCTCGTCGTGAGTGCGGGAGGCGGCAGCGGCGTGCTGATTTATAGGGGGAACAGCTATCCGTTCAGGGTTACCGGCCTGAGCTTGGGCATTGCAGCGGGCGCATCGGTTGGCCGCCTAGAGGGCAGGGCCACGGGGCTGCGCGACGTGAGCGACTTTGGCGGGACTTACAGTGCAGTCGCTGGCGGCGGCGCGTTTGTCGGGGGGATCGGCGGTGTGCGGCTCCAAAACGAAAAGGGAGTCGTTCTTGAATTGCGAGGGCCGAGGGTGGGAATGGAATTTGCCGCCAACCTGAGCGGTTTTCTCATTTCGCTGAAGTAGGGGCGTTTTCCACTGAATCGGCAAGGCTTGGGTATGCCAGCCTGTTGTTTCGCTCGGCGGAAGCCTTCGCAAATCACGACAACGCGACAGGGCGGTTTGGTCTTCTCGACATCAACCTCGGCGATGTTTCAGGTATCGAGTAGAGACACTGCCTCAAAGCAGCGAACATTTCCGTGCCGGTCATCTACATGACGGGAAACGACAACTCCGCCGTTCGTGAGGCCGCGCTTCAATCCGGGTGTCATGCGTATCTCACAAGCCGTTCTCTGCCGCGTCTCTGGCCGAGAAGCTGCGGCGGGCGTCGGCGTGCTCGTCTGAGCATCGGTGATCGTCTCGTTCATCGACGAGATCGCCACCGATATCTCCCGGCGAGCTATGATCGGCGCACTCGCTCTGCATGTCCGTTCCTGGCACTTTTCGGAGACCGCAGTCGGAACCGACGAAGTCCGCTGTTGGGGGGAAGAGCGGACGTCAGACGGTCGAGCCGCCATGTCGGTTAATGACCCAGACAGGACATCGTTCGTGGCGGGGTTGAGAACGATTGCTTCCAGCCGGTGCGCCTCGCAGTCCCGGCGCGTTGGTGCCTGCTAGACTAGGCAGCCGACACCGGGCACCGCCGCTGTGATAGGCGCGGCGGTCACCGAGCGCTCGATAACCGCCGCTAAAACCCCTAGTAGCACGGTGGGTAGGGATAGTATCCGCAGCGTTGCGCTCCATAGGCTCCATAAGCAGCAGCACCGACGGCAGCAGCACCAACGCCTACCGCCACTCCACGGCGTACGGCTGCACCACGATAAACGCCACCACGATGAACGGCACCGTGATGAACGCCACCGTGATGAATGCCAGCGCCAGCGCGACCACCGCCACCGCCTCTTCGAGCGAAGGCGTCGGTTGAAACAGTCGCAATAAGCACGATGCCAACGATAACGGATGCAGCAAGCGATATAAGGGTTCGACGCGACATGATTAATCCTTTCTCAGGCTGATCAGTTCGTACTCCGAACCAAAGTCCTCTTGACTTGGATCATGGCGAAGAAGTGTGAACCCAGACCAAAAGGGGACCATCCGGGTTCCCAACATGAACCGCAACGACCTCCCATTTATGATCGCTCGGTAAAGTGCTTCTGGCAACGTTAGTCCGTCGCATCGCGGGGCGCATTGATCTACATCAAGGGTCGACGCGCGACTATGTTGAGCAGGTTGATGTCTTCCGCAGACACCGGGACGATGATGATGACGTCGGTCTGGCCGCCGACCGGGTGATTACCAAAACCTGCGCGCTCCCCGGCTGCGGCGAGAGTTTCAACGGGGGCGAATCCGAAAGGCATCTTTTGCAGCGAGAGATGCAGAGACAAAAGTTCCAGAAAATCAGTTCGAGAGCGGCGTGGGTAGTCCATCGCAAGCGGAATAGCAACACAACGGCTTTCGCCGACCTTTTGACCTCGCCCGCTTTCATCGCTATCGCTGACCGATGCTCGCGAGATCGCCCGACAGAAAACGCGCGACGGAATATCTGCACGCCAGCGGCGCGGCGGCGATCTCTGCGGCGACGGTTTCGTTGAGGATTTCGACTCGCCAAGGCACGGTCGCTTATATCTCAATTTTGAGATATAGAAAAGAGCGCGGTGGGCGCAATAGTAAACGGCCAGTGTGCACGAATGGCGGACACGCGCTATTTCGCCTACGGCGGTCATCCCCTTGATTGCGCTTGCCGGCACGGCAACTTGCGGCGTTCGGCCTTTCGGGGTCCCGAAAACCCGGTT
>Ga0137412_10004045_pt1 | contig 11728 bp, 4 predicted proteins | sample CZODoug2_1_16fun_FD_122160 | JGI IMG/M metagenome (GOLD analysis project Ga0137412, IMG submission 122160) | Vadose zone soil fungal communities from Angelo Coast Range Reserve, California, USA - CZODoug2_1_16fungal (Hybrid Assembly) | ecosystem: Environmental > Terrestrial > Soil > Vadose zone...
CATCCATTCCGAAGTCCATTCGGCCGTACGGATTCCATTCGGCCGTTCGGAGGTTCCTCATTCTTCACTGCGGTACCTTTTTCCGAGGGCTGTGCTAAGATTTCGGCAAGGCTTGCGAGATTAGGGTGGTTCCTTCGCATTGAGGCCACGAGACGTCTGTACAGACGAACGCCCGGCTCGCGTACTAGGACTTCAGCCTTCTCACAGGAAATGGTCGTGCCAGATAATCTATCAGTCATCTTGGTTGTCCTAGTTTGAGAACAGGCGGTGTATTATCGTAGCAATCGCGGTCCGAGAAGAAACGAAAGATGAAGTAGAACAATTGCATCACGCAAGGTTTATTACCTATATGTGTGTAATATAACTTCAGCTTCCTCTGAGCAGGGCGCAAAAGCTGGTTCACATTGTAGCGTGGCGCTACGACGTTAGTATCCTTTCAGTTAGTATCTTCTCCTTCGAGAAGAATCATCATCAGAGACAGACACACACGAGGCGAGGAGCCTCAACAAAATAATATTGTGCCAGTGTGCCCTTCACAGTTACGAGTTTCGTTTAGAGAGAGAGAGAGGGCATCCATTTGTGGTGCCTATAATTCTACAAGTCCTGCCATTTGTACCAGTTTCGTTGTTGCCAGCGTCGTATCCTCTATCCTTCGCGCGTCCTTGCGTTCTTTTCTTTTTCTGAGCGAGACGGCCACCCAAAGCGAACGACCCAGCACCACTACATTGGTGCTCACTATCGGATTCTTTGACAGCCTTACCCCGAATCTGTCTCCTCGAAGAAGAGAGACGCTACACAGTGACCGCGACCGACAAGATACGACAGAGCAGCTAGTTGAGAGAGTGTCTGCGAGAGATCACGTGCGGAAGGACTGCATAGTGAGGTCGAGAAAGAGAGGCATAAAGCGGGTGGTCCGTTTGACCCTGAGTGTTGACGGTGTTTGTTGTGGTGAGAGAAGGAAAGGGAAATTGGTCACTCCACGGTATCTAAAACGAGTAAGGCTACCGTGCCGTTACCGAGCTAGTGCCGGGTATCGTGATCCGAGGACTACATGGCGTGGTAGGAAAAGGAGAGAAAAAGGGTGTGGATCTATCGAGGCGTCGGCGCACGCCGAAGAGATAACGGTAGGTAGAATAAGGAGCTCCTCTCGAGTGCTGAAGAATCCGACGACGTCGATAGTGAAGAAAAGATTAATGGTAGTGTAAGATGAGCTCCGCGTTATCGAGTCTCCTAATACACATAAAAAGAAACGGAAACGCGAGACCTAGTAGCTTACTAGAAGTGACGATAATAACACCGACCTCTTCGATGGACTTAATGCACCAGTTAGAAGGGACGAAGGATATACCGCAGCCGCGACTTTAGATGGTATAGAATAATGTTGTTGGACTTCCTCCTCCTCATTTTAATGGCCGTAATGTATCTAAATTCCTAAGGAATTTCGATAAATACTACGACGATTATGGATACACCGATAAATGGCGTGCGGCCCGAGTGCCGAGATTCTATTTAAAGGATGTTAGTGCGTACCTACGTACCTTCTCTCAATATAATAAATAAGAATAGGAAGCATTAAAAAAGGCGATAAAGAAAGAATAGGCGGATAAAGACGATAAGTAGAGAATAAAGACGATAGTCTTTCTAGAAGCACTCTTATAGAAGACGCGGTCTAGGGATAACGATATTAAATCGTACTATCGATAATTTAAAGTTACGGTAGACCACTTAATAGCCACGAACTAAGTAACCTCGTATTAGTGCGGGATGTGGTTTCTAAGAGGATTACCTAAGTTTCTCCGGAGAAAGGTGCTCGCCGACGGAAAGGTGAATCCTAATAAACCTATAACTATAGTATTTAAGGACCTCTTTAAGAAAGCCATCGACCTATAGATAATACATAAGAACGCGAAGGCTCTTAAATATACGCCGGCTAAAGAGGAGGTATAAGATCTTATCGAGAATATTTAGTCGAAACCGCTAAAGAGAGGAGATCGCGAATAGGAATAGCGTGCGGCGGAAAGAGAGCTAGATCGAGAAGGTTATACGAGGAATAAATCTATCTCGAGGGTAGATTTACGTTTATAGCCCCTTCGCGCTAACTATAAGGATAACCTAGTCGAGGCCTTAAATAGGAAATTAGTATTACCGTTACGGGTAGACCTTAATATACTAAGAGTAGAAGTTCGAAGTCTAAGAAGTATTAGAAGTGTAGAAAACGTTATATAGCCGCGTCCTAATGAAGAGAATGGGTTATAGTTTAGAGTAAGGTATCGAGGGTAGCCGGAGCCGTATATCTACTATTTCTATCGATAAGGAAGCTATCCTCGGAACTCCTATAGAGAGTTAATAAGAATGATTAAGGAAGGGGTAGTATATCTAAATAAGAAGGGAAGGATCTATCTTAGGAGATTTATAAGAGGAGCGTATAAAGTTATATTCCCTAGAAATATAAGACCTTAGAAGGAATATATTTAGAGTCTAGTGGGAATACGTTAGTAACCGTCGGAAGAAATAAGAGTCGTATCGATACGCCTCGGCGTAAATTAGAGCGTAAGCGACGAGGACACTAAGGAAGAGCTCCTTAAGTATATTATAGGTATTACGATAGCGCGATCTACACTTCGAGGAAAAGCGAGATAGTCTAATATAGCGCATTCGACCTAAGGAGTAACTAGGATTTTAAAGCCGAGGGAGAAAGAGAGTGTATAACTATTAGTGATAAAGAATCTCCGGAGTAGTAACTATATTTAAGAAATAATGTATAAAGCGGGAAGGCTAGCTAATTCCGTAGGTAACTAGAGTAGTCCTCGTAATATATCCTTTACGAATAAATTAAGAGAAGATCTAGCGGAGAGAGAGAATAGAGGAGACGCGGAGATAGTAGACACTATCCTAGTAGGGACGGCGAATAAAGACACGTTAACGGCGCTAGCCCTAGTGCTAAGAAGAGGAAGAGTAGTAATGTACGGAGATCCTCTAATTATAGGGAAGGAGAAGCTAAGTAAGGTGCTCGGTAGGATAAATAGGCTAGAGAAACTAGCTAATCTATTATTAAACTAGCGTATAGAGAATATTACGGTCTAGGGAATATTATTAGGATCCGTAGATATACGTCGAATCCTATTCTCGAAAAAGGAGTGGGAGTATAATAAAGGTAAGGATATAGTTAGTGCGACTAGACCACCGAATAGGGTGTCTACTATAAGGATAGACGAGCTAGGAGCGTTAATAGAATATAAGGGCGTAAGGTATTAGACTACCTATCCTATTCTCTATATCGATACTAGACTTAGAATAAAAGAAGCACTATTAAATATCGGTATCGAAGTGAATATAATATCTCGAGCGATAGTAGAGGCACTTAAGCTATCTATCGATAGGCCTACTCTTATATATAGAATTTCGTTTAATGGCGTAGCTTAGAAATTCACCGGCGTAATTCGTGAGTTAGACGTTAAGGTACTCGATATAGTGGTAATAGTGCACATATTTATAGCCGAGGTCGTGGATCCTAAGTATTCGATGATATTAGGAAATCCCTACCTAGTGGGCGTACGTATAGAGATATAAAGAGATAGAGATAGTAACTATCTTATAAAGATATATAACTAGTATATAGGGAAAGAAGTGAAAGTTCGTGCCGCGGCCGTAAGGTTTAAGGAGGGAGATAGTGTCGAGGAAATAATTTATCTATCGAGAGCGTAGTTAAACCGATACGCGGACTAAATAACGATTAGTCTCTATCCGCGGGTATACGAGGCTAAAGGCTTATAAGAGGTTCGTAAAGTAAGCGGAAAGAATAGGAATAGGAAGGATGTTAAAGTAACGTCGCGGCGACCGGGAGAATAGAAAGGATAAACGCGGTCTTCGAGCCGTATAAGATAAGTAACGCGTACGAAGTGCGCTTCTCGAAGAGGTTTAATGAATAGATAATAGAATAAGATTTAGTATTAACGGCGGCTCGATAAGTATACCTAGATACGGTATTTCCTAGAGTAAGAGTTAATATACTCTATAAAAGAAAGGTAGATAAAGTGTAATCTATTAATAGTTTAAAGAGTGATGGGAGTAAACCTAGTGGCGATCTAAAATGGCGCGTGAAAGTAATCGAGAGAGAAAAGGCATTAGGGGTATACTCGTAGTTATATAAGTACCACTAGTGGTTATATCCGCGATTTACTAGTTTTACTAGAGGAGCGCGGCTAACACTAGAGAGGGTGGAATAATTACTTATCGGTAAAATAATAACGCTATAAGAAAGAGATATAATACTTAAGATACTATATAATCGAGAGGGCGCTTTTACGTAAACGTTTAAAGAGATTAGACGACTAAAGGATAAGATCGCACCTCCGTAAGAGATTAGGACGGTTCCTTATAAAGTGTAGTAAGTAAAGAGCTTTCGCGTTCCGAAGGCTCTCGAGCTAAAGGTCATTAAGATTATAATAGATCGAAAGAGGAAGGGAGTACTTAAAGAGTATCACGGTCCTTACCGTAATCTATACTTCCTAGTGCCGAAAAAGAAGATTAGAGACTATCGCCTTATAAACGCCGCGATAAACATTAATAGAGTGACGATTAGAGATACTAACCTACTACCCTTATTAGATAAATTTTTAGAGAAGTTCGTAGAAATATACGTTATATCCCTTATCGATTAGTTTTCTAGATATAATTAAGTGCCGCTTACGGAGTATTATAGAGATATAACGGCTTTCTAGACGCCGATTAAATTAATGAGATAAACTATATTATTATAAGGAGTAATAAACTCTATAGGATAGTTTCGACGTATAAATAATAAAGTGCTTAAGGTATAGATTACTGGAGAGAGAGCTAGCCCCTTTATCGATAACGTCGGTATTAGCGGGCTAAAGATAGATTATAATGAAGAAGAGGTCGCTCTAGGAATTCGCCGATATATACTCGAGTATATCTAAAATCTTAATAAAGTGCTATATAACGTAGAGAGAGCGGGAGTCACGATATCTAGCGAGAAGTCTTAGTTTTATATACCCGCGATACGTATCGTTAGGTATATATATAACCGTAAGGGAAGGCACCCCGATAAAGTAAAAATCGAGAAGATCGTGAATTAGCCATCTTATAGGAACCCCACCGAACTAAAGGGTTTCCTCGGTATTTATATATACTATCGAGTGTAGATCGAAGGATTCGCGTATAAGGTAAAGGTCTTCTATCGGTTATTAAGAAAGGGAGTAGAATAGGAGTAGGGAGATAAAGAGGAGGAGGCTATAAATCTATTAAAAATAGTATTAATAACTATACCTACTTTAGTTAGTCTTAATTACGCGCTAGATACTAGTGTGATTATACTTACTTTTAATACGAGTAAAGAAGGATAGGGAGTAGTCCTTATATAAGTAGAAAAGGGAGGTAAACGAAGGCACTCTATAAGATATAAGAGCGGTCTTTAGTTAAAGGCGGAGTTCTAGTATAACGCTAGAAAGCGAGAGTGCCGCGCTCTTTTAAAATCCCTTAAAAAGTTTAAATATTAGTTATACGGAGTTTCGTTCGTGGTGGAAACGGACGCGATAACGCTCGTAGCGCAGTTGAATAGAACGGCGACAGATTTACCGGGCGCACTAGTCACGTAGTGGTTAGTATGGATTCGACTCTTCGATTTCGAGGTTAGACACGTACCTAGCGTAAGGAATATAGTTACGGATACGCTATCGCGACAGCCGCCGATAGAATAAAATATAGAAGAGATGGAACGTGAGGAAGACATTAATAAATGGGTGGAGCGATAGTTAGGTGCGGTCCGAATCTATCTAATTAGAGCGGGGAGATAAATCCACCCCGGGGGTGGATTTAATGAATCGCCTAATCTAGAAGGTCCGCCGAGCGCGATGGTATTTCACGAGGATGAATATTCGGATGAATTATAGCGGATCGTAGAATATTTACTTTTAGGAGGCCGCCGGCCTCGAAGCGTCTCCACCTCGGAATTTAGGAAGTTTAAGAAGAATGCGTTACACTTTTTCGTGCGGCGCGGCCACTTATTTCGACGCCCTAACCGTAGAAATCCTATAAGGCGGGTCGTCGACGGAGACGAGAGGAGACTCGGGATCTTAAAAGCGTTATATAATAACGGCGGTTATAGAGGAATTAAGGGTACGTATCGGCGCGTTACCGATAGGTATTAGTGGGACGGAATATAGAGAGACGTGAAAAATTATAGAAAAACGTGTAAGAAGTGTTAGTTCCGCGATTTAGTGAGAATAGAAGAAGCGATAGTTCCTACGTGGGTTAATAGACGGTAGGAGAAAATTAGTGTCGACGTTATTAATATACTACGCTCGTAAGGTAAGAACTACCTAGTATAGGCTAGGAGCCACTTTTCGGGATAGCTTAAATCGCGCGCCATTACTAAGAACGATAGCGCCACTATCGCGTAGTTTCTATAGGAGGAAGTAATATATAGACACGGAGTGTTCCGAGAAATGGTATATAATGGTGGACTAGAAAATAAGCGCTATATAGCTACGCTAGTAACGAAATACGGCGTTAAGAGGATCGTCACTTCCCTATACCACCCGTAAGTAAATAGAGCTATCGAGGCCGGACATAAGCTAGTTATAGATGCGCTCGCTAAAATGAGTGTCTCACCTAGTAATTAGGTAAGTCATTTACATGTAGTTTTATGGGTAGATCGCACCACCATCCGCGCTAGCACTAGTTAAACGCCGTATAAGATCGAATATCTAGATCGTCCCCTCCTCCCTATTAAACTAGATATTATAATATAGAGCGTTATAGTATAGAATAAAGTGTAGACTACGGAGGAATTACTCGCGATACGCGCGAGAGCCCTTAAACTTCGTGAGGGAGACTTAGAGGAAGCGCGGTTACACCTTCGTAGGATGCGTAAGAATAGGAAGACGTAGTTTAATAGGAGGAATAAAATTCGCTAGGATATTTTAGAGGAAGGAACGCTTATTTTAGTGTATAATACTTTCGGAGCGATAAATATATCGAGGTCGTATAAGTTATCCTTCCGGTAGTAAGGCCTATATCGTATTATAGATTCTAATGGCCGCGGTACCTATACGTTATTAGAACTTAATGGAGCGTAATTATATAGCACCTACGCTAGGAATAGGTTAAAGCGTTTCTTCCTACGCGCTTAGATACTGTTCGATACTTACGGAACTATAGATATAGAGTTAGATAGTAAGGATTAAGATAAGATAGACTAAGATGGCTAGAAAGATATAGCGCGAGTGATGCCGATATCTCGTCACCATTAATTTAGAACTTAAGAAGAAGCGGAAGATAATAAGAAATGGGAGGAGGATATTAAGGAAGCCGGAGATACTAGAGACGATATTACTCTATATCCTACCCGACGTCCTACCATTACGGTGGAAATTCCGGCTAGTGAGCTAGATATCGTAATCGAAAGTTTAATAGCTAGGAGAGGGCGAGGGCGCCCTCGTAAGCTTAGGGTAGTGGGAGAGACGTCGGAAGAGATGACCGATCGTTAAGATTCTCTTTTATGATTAGAATGGAATAGGATGGCGTTAGTTAAACTTTAAGATGGGATTTCTCATGGTAAGATGGCATCGGGATGCCACTATCGTTCACTTTACTTTTCATTTCACGTTTAATGAGAGTTGATTGAAGAACTCACCTAACTTAGTTAGAGATGATTAAACATTCACTGTCCGTTAACATTAACGGTATCGTGGCGAAGTTATGAATTAGTTTTAACTTTAAATATGCTTTTGATTATATATTAAATTCTACCGCACTTAATGTATAATTAAAATTCACTAGATCTCTTACCTTAGAAGATCGATCACTTTTAAATTATATCTCCTCGTTACTAGCCTTTTACTAGTTTAGCGCATCTTTTTCTTAGAGAGTTCATTAGATTAATAACCTACGTCTACTACTATCACCTAGTTATCTAGTTCGATATAGCGACTCTTAATATAGACTCCTCTACCTTATAAGCCCTTATTACCACTTCCTAATATATCCTAGACCTACTACGCTATAGAGAAATATCGTTCGTCGCCCTTCCGGAGCTATTCGTCTACCTCGAGACCCTACCTAAGGAAGTACGCGGTAAAGTTTTTTAGAATAAGGTGGAATTACTTATAATAGTATATAGTAAGATTAATAAGATCTTAGAATTATTCTTACATTTTAAGGAAAGAAACGAAGAAATGGTACCGTATATAGCCGAGGATTTAGAATTATAGAATATTATTAAGATAGTAGCGTAACGTGCCGCTAATGCCCGTCGATAGAAGTAAGAGGCTTAGAAGTTCGTGTTTACTAGCTAGGGAGAGACCACGGTGCGTCGTGACTTCGAATATATACTTAGGTAAGGTGATACGGCGTGGTCTAGATTACGCACCTTATATCGTCGATACCCTAACTACGAAATGATAAAAGGATTAATTCGTTATATAATATTTTAGAGATTATAACATCCTTCGTCGGGAAGATTAAAGCTCGAAGTGCCGACTAGAAATGATTTCGACCGAGTTAATAAGGGATAGTTTAAGAATACTATCTTATATAGTGAATTACTAAGTGTAGGGTATAGTGTCACGTCACTTAGATGGATCACACCTATTAGCACTATCATGGACATTTAAGAGCAAGAGGAGTCGTAGTTATAGGGAACTATAGATCTAGTAGAGAATAAGGGACTCGAAGTTAAGTCGGTAGAACGTAGCGAGTCTAATATTAGAGAGCCCTTAACGATACGGCTAACGAGATCACGAACTATACTTTTATAAGGACTCGACCTTATAGATCTAGCGATAGAGTAGGAAGAATTTTAAGAGGATAGAGCCACTATAATTAAAGAGAGTGTCGAGATTTAAGATAAAGATATTCCTATTAATAAGAAACGTAAGATACGTTACGATAAGGATATAGACTTCGTAGTAGTAGAGAATAATAAGGATATAGAGCGAAAGTATCCCTACGGTTACGCTATAGTAATTTCGAAATCTTTCATTAGTAAGTTATAGAGCCGAAAACACTACGATACTATAGAGATTACTAACCTTATAAAGATATAGGAGAAGTCTAGACACTAGACGTTCTACTATAATTATCTACGTAATCTAGGTATTATTATTAGGTTTTAAGTGAAACCTCTTAATGCTAATCACTTAAGGACGCGGCTTAGTTAATACTATAATTATATAGTGGTAGGAACCTTAGGAGGGTGGAAGACTCATAAGGACACCTACTCATTCTTTAGAAGAGAAGCTCGTCCACCTCGTCCCTCTAATAAACTAGGACCCTATAAATTTACACCTCGCACCTTATCACCACTCACTATCACGTTATAATAATAATAAGATCTTTACGCCTACCTTAAAATTAATAAGATAGAATGGGACGTTAATGGTTTAATTATAGCGGACTACTTTAAATGGTAGAAGATATTGAAATACACTAGTCATTAACCCACGAAGTGCTATATAGTTATGGAAGTTATCGATTAGGAATTTAATATATATAAGTTTTATCTAAGGGAGATTAATGGTAAGCTAAACTACGGATGGCTACGAAATATATTCTATAGCCTAGGGCAATAAGTAATGCGTTAAGATCCGACCTACTACTTAATGTACGCGGCATTACGCACCGATTAGAACATTAATCTTGTCTCCTACCCCTACTACGCTAAATATTAATAAGAGGGAGATAAGACTGCGTTTCGTCACATTAACATTAATATTAAGAACCTAGCTAAGGTAGAGCGTAGCGCGTTTTAAATTTAAGGGTCTATATCTCTAGACGATAAGCAGGATAATGATTACACGATCTTACTTCCGAAAATGCATCGACATTTTAAAGAATGGGAAGAGCGTCTAGCCGCGAGAGGGTTAAGTGCTGATACTTTTGTGCATCGTATTGAAAAAGAGCATTTCACGACGGACGACGTGGCTAGATTTGGGATAGATTGGACACCGCAGCCATGCAAGGCAACATAGGTTCGTATCACGCAGCCGCACCTACCTCATGAAGCATTAGGTCCCGCTAAGAGAGTAAGGCGCACTATACTACCGTGGTTTATTGGATTACAAGGAGATCTTAAAACTCTTAAAGTTATAGAGAGTGGCACCTTTACGGACTTATTAATGGTATATCGAGATTATGTGGCAGCACGAAACTCACCTTCAGGCCTCGCTAATCGTTACGGGGTCATTCCTTCAGCCTTTCCTGCGTCCGTGATGCTAAACGGCCTCGGCGCGTTATTAGATTCGCTCGTTTGTTAATAACGTCATGATAAACCGACAGTGATTCGAGAAAAGCGAACACTGCTTCTTGGTTCAGATAAGGTCAGAGACGAATTCATTACCGAGTGGCGTCAGAATTGTGTTAATAAAGTCTGTGAGCTATTTGAACAAGTCACGGATGCGGAGAGAGCTTTCTTTGGGTTGAAGTCATACTTCTACCTTAAGGACTTGGGTGAGGAAGACAGGGCTTTTAGCTCTGATGATGACGCGGATAGAGCCTCTCCTACGTCGGAAGGAATCGTTCATGGATTTAAGAATGAAGAGGAGATTGATAGTGAGATGTCGATAGACGAGGAGGAATGAACAAGTAGCTCTTCACCCTTATCTCGTTTTCTTTTCTTGGTCGCGGTCGACCTGCAATGAATGGGGGAGGGATGTAGCGTGGCGCTACGACGTTAGTTTTCTTTTAGTCAGTATCTTCTTCCTTCATCAGAGTAACACACACAAGAGGCAAGAAGCCTCAAGAGAAGAAAAGTGTGCCAGTGTGCCGTTCACAGTTTACAAGTTTCGTTTGAGAGGGTAACCAATCGTGGTGCCTATGATTCTACAAGTCCTATCTTTCGTACCAGTTTCGTTGTTGCCAGCGTCGTATCCTCTATCCTTCGCGCGTCCTTACGTTCTTTTCTTTTTCTGAGCGAGACGGCCACCTAAAGCGAACGACCCAGCACCACTACAATAGCATTTAAGGAATTTCGTCTTCTTTACGCCAGAAGCATCGTCGAATCTAGCTAGGTTAGTAATCTATCCTCGATATCGTTAACTAGCGAAAAGCAAGTAAGATTAAGAGGCTGTAAGATATGGCTTAAATGAGGTGGTAAATAGAATACCACCACTTTATTCTTATAGTATTTCTATATAAATTCGAAGGTAGTATAGCTTTTATACTTATCAAATAAAAGGAGTTAATATTCGTCGTCCGCTATCTGTCACGAATACTAAGACTCGTGTCATGAATCGCTCCACAGGGTACGTGTCACGGGGTTAAGATGGTTCCTTGGCAAGAAGGAAGTAAGGAGGGGGATACGGCAAGGAGAGCACGAGTATAGAGCGAGTCGATGTACTAAGCGAAGCTAATCGATATCTAAAACGTATAGGTTATAATTAAGCACGAAGTTAACTACATAGTAATCCTATATAAAGACCGTGTATATATATTACTATTCCGTGCTCTATATACTCTCGTGCTCTTATAGAGTACGTAGAGCCCTAGAGCGCGTTACGTAACCTAGTCTCATTCCTTCTCCCCTAGCCTCGTAACTCTCCCTAGTATCTATACCAAGTTATCGGGAGACCTTCCTTAGCTACGGGTAGCCCGAAGGCCACAGAAGGCATTCGTAATACTTTCCCCTCTCTAGATCTAGTCGTTATTCTTAACGTACTTAAAGAGTGATTTCCCTTTTCTCTTCTTCTTCTTCTTCTTTTATGGCTAA